>Ga0209595_100008_pt1 | contig 364535 bp, 329 predicted proteins | sample Porto_4metaG_FD_187427 | JGI IMG/M metagenome (GOLD analysis project Ga0209595, IMG submission 187427) | Marine algal microbial communities from Porto, Portugal - Porto_4 metaG (SPAdes) (version 2) | ecosystem: Host-associated > Algae > Red algae > Unclassified | place: Portugal: Porto... | reverse complement strand
ATTTGCTTGGTGACAATAGCGTTTTGGACCCACCTGACTCCATGCCGAACTCAGTAGTGAAACGAAACAGCGCCGATGATAGTGTAGCATTTGCTATGTGAAAGTAGGACATTACCAGGCTTCAAATTGTAGAAAGCCCGACTAGAAATAGTCGGGCTTTTTTACGTCTGCAGAAAAGTAAAATACGCGCAATAAACACACACTCATATCGCGACACAAAGAGAGTGTAGCATTTCACTGTGCCTCTCCACCGCTGTAGGCACTACGACATTACCAGGCTTCAAATTAAAGAAACCCGTTACTGCAATGTGACGGGTTTCTGCTTTCTGGGGTTTAGAAAAAACCTATAGCCTATATAGAACTTACATGCCGAACTCAGCAGTGAAACAAAACAGCTCCAAGGCGAGACCCACTGAAGGCTGCCCTGACACAAAGATAGTGTAGCATTTTACTGTGGCTCTCCACCGCTGTAGGCACTACGAAATCCTATTGCGTAGCGCACAGGCTTCAAATTGTAGAGAGTCTGACTAGAAATAGTCGGGCTTTTTTACATCTGCAGAAAAGTGAAATATGGGGAGTAACGGACATTACATACTCGATTCTTCTATTCATCTAAATGTACAAGTTGAGCGGAATAGCTCATTATTCTAGTACTAAAGTTAATAACTAAATTTAAAGGCTATTTAAAATAGTCCATAAGCTTGGGTTTCTTCACTTTCAGATTCTTCTAGTTGAGCTGGTTTAAATATTACGCTTGGATCAATTAATACACTATGCTTTTGGGGGAGCTTGATTAATCCTAGCATCATATTTTTAGTTTGTGGGTCTAGATCAAAACCAACCTCAGTGAGCTTATCCAGTGGCTTTATGTCTTCTTTTTTATAGTCGATATTATCTTCAACCTTATCTACTAATAAACCAACATGTGGATTTAGTCCGTCTTTGGTGGTGAAAACAATAATAGGTTTATAGTCTAAGGTTATTTGCTCTTTAGCGGATTCAAATAAACGCTCAAGCTGAATTAGACTATTGCGCTTAATTTTGTCGAGTAGAGCTGATGTGTGTTTATGATCACTTTGATTATGGGCTGCTATAGCTGCTTTTGCTGTCTCTAGTAATGATTGGAAGGGCTCGTCAAGCCGAGACATTGTTAATTTTAAGTCTTCATTGTCGGTGTTGAATTCTTTGTAAAATAAAACAAAATCTTGTAGTTCGGCGTCATTATTTGAAATAGAAGCCGAGCTATTTAATAAGTTGCTTTGAAGGGTATTAAACCAGTTTAATAGTTTGTCTTGCCATATTCTTAGTTGCTTTAGTACATGCGCATTACTTTGTTCAGTTGAGATATTATTTAAAATAATACCTAAATCAAAAACAGGTGTTGGTATATCCATATAATCTTTAACACCAATAAAGCTTTTATTATTGTTTGGTAAAGTTGTTAGATTATTGTCAAAGCGCTCAGTTAATAAAATATCGAGTATTTTTAGCGAAATTGTTTTGCAGCCCACTTTAAAGTTTATTAATTCCATGCCTTTATCTTAATTTACCTATTAATGCTTTAAGGATAGAACAAATTAAATAAATAGCTTAAAGATGGATAAAATTTAACAGTGATAGGGCAACTAGAAATTATTAGATGGTGCTAGTGAGGTTTTTTATGGCACGTTTAAATTGATTCTCAAGCTGTTTTTTTCCTAATAAACCTAAGTGTTGAATCACTTTTTCATTACTTTCATTTTGAAGTACTAACTTTATTAAAAGTTGTTTATCCGACTCTGTTAATTGCGATATATAGGAAGGTGACTGGCTCAGTAACTGCCAAAGAGTTGCAGAGATACTAAATTGAGTGAAGTTACTTTTAGTGAGCAGGGCTAATCGTTCACGAGCTTCTACATTTACTAACTCGTCGCTAAATCCTTCAATTAGAATACTCACAAGTCGCCAATCTAGTGTTTTAAAGTGTGTGAGAAGGCCATAAAAAAAATCGTTTTTAAACTGCTTTTTTAGAGGTTGAATAATTGCACTTTTGTTATTTAAGCACTTAACCACAAGCGCCGAATGTTCAGCGGTGCTTTTATCGCGTTGATAACCCAGTTTTACAGTATCAAACCCTAGGTTTTGCCAAAAATTAAGTAACTGCGCTGTTGCGCCAAAGCTTGCACCAAGCCAACTACATTGGCTTTTTACCTGCGATTCGCAATAACTAAGTAACTTTTTACCAAGTCCTATATTGTGGGAACTCGGATCAATCGCTATTCGTACAACGCGAGCGCTCAGTTGCGTTAAACAGTCATTATTAAAGCTAAGTTGTGAGAGTGCTTGCGCCATTAAATGTCCTTGCGGACGGCGCTCTCCACTTATAACCTGTAGGGCAAGTTCTTCACTTAAACCACCTTCTATGGCGATTAAGCATACGCCAACTAATTGATTATTAATTTTGCTAATAAATAGTCTTTGCGATGGTCCGTCTAGCAGTTGGCGTAAGTCGTTGACACTACTTTGATAGTGAGCCAGTGCAAGTAGGACAATAACTTGCTGCAGTAAAGATTCATTGTTTACAAGGGATTGCTGAGTTATTTCGCTATGAACTGGCTGCTCTAATTGATCACTACTTAACTCTATATATTCTGCATCGAGTGCAAGCAAGGTGCGAATGTGCTTCTCGAGGGGATCGTATTTAGCAAAACGCAGTGGCTCATCAAGCGTTACAACTTTAGAGGCTTTATAGTGCGCTTTTATATAGTTACTAAAGCGAATGGTATAACCCCTACCATTTCCTTCATATCCAACTAGAGTGCTTGCAAAGACTATACGAGGATAATGAGCTAGCATTTTTAGTAATAACGGAACAGGGATTGCTGCAGCTTCATCAACGAGTAGTAAATCGCACTCAGGTAGTGTGTTTAATAACGCGTCAGGTGCAACGTAGTGCAAGTTGGCGAGCTGTTTATGTTCAGCGTTGTATTGCAGGCTTAACTCTTGGGCTAAATGTTTAAAGCTGCTATGGGTCGCTTTAAACTGAGTGCTGCAAATAATTACTTTTTTATCAGTTAGTTTTGCCGCGGCTAAGCCAAGTGCTGCCGACTTACCTCTACCTCTATCGGCATTAATGAGTAAAGGCCTGTTGGCACGGCCGTTAGCTACTTTTACTATTTGCTCAATACAGTTTTGCTGTGGCTCATAATCAATTTTATTATGCATTACATAGCTAGCGTTATTACTAATACAGCCATTTTTTTCACTAAAGTGAAAAGCGGGCGACGGTTTAATAATAGTCGCGAAACGCTGATTAAATATGCTGTAGTTAATGCTCTGACCGTGTGATTGCACTGTACTCAATGCTGGATCTTGCCAAGAGGCTAAATCATCTAGTTCAGGCAGTAATAAAAACAGTATACCGCCTGCTTTAACGGTGCCGGCAAGTGCTGCAAGTTTATCAGGGTGCAAACCACTAAAACCATCGTAAACAGCATGGGCAAATTCTTGCCCTAAAATTTGGTGTGTGCGAGTAGGCCAGTACGAATTTTTAATCGCGCACTGCTTGGATACAACAAGTGTATTGTTTTCATCTATTAATGAGTTAAGTAATTCACAACACCAAGCTGAGCTGCCAGTAATTAATACTAGCTGGCGATGATACGCGCCAGCTAGTTGTTGTTTTAATTCATTTAGGTGTGTTTTATACCGCTTGTAATCGTGCATAAGCCGTTACTAACCATTTGCTACCAAGGTCGTCAAAGTTAACTTGTACGCGAGATTGCGCGCCACTGCCTTCGTAATTAAGTACGGTACCAACACCAAACTTAGCATGCAAAACTCGTTGCCCTAAGTTAAAGCCACTGTCTTCAAATGCTGCATGGCTAACTGATGCGCTAAAACGCCCGGCGGCAGGTGGACGAGAAACCTGTGTTTTAATACGAATTTCTTCTACGCAGTCTTCAGGGATTTCGCGTAAAAAGCGTGATGGGCTATGGTATTTTTCTTGCCCGTATAAGCGGCGACTCTCAGCATGGCTAATATATAACTTATCCATTGCTCGTGTCATGCCTACATAACAAAGGCGGCGCTCTTCTTCCAAACGACCAGACTCTTCGTTACTTTGCTGAGAAGGGAACATGCCTTCTTCTACGCCTACCATAAACACTAGCGGAAACTCTAAGCCTTTAGCTGAGTGAAGTGTCATCATTTGAACGGCGTCTTCGTGCTCTTCTGCTTGTCCTTCACCTGACTCAAGTGACGTATGGGCTAAAAAGCCTTGTAAAGGCGAGCTGTATTCTTCGTCTTCAGGAAGTTCGTACTGGTCACATGCGCTAATTAGCTCTTCTAAGTTTTCTACGCGAGCACGGCCTTTTTCACCTTTTTCAGCTTGGTACATTGCCATCAAGCCTGAGGTTTGAATTGTGTACTTGGCTTGCTCATGCAAAGTTAGGTCGCTAATTTTATCTTCTATTTGTTCAACGAGTTCTACAAACTTACTTACTGCACCAGAAGCACGACCAGATAAATGCTGTTGTTCTACAATTGCTTTTGCGGCATACCAAAGCGGTAACGATTCCGCTCGTGCACAATCGCGTATATGGCTCAATGTTTTGTCGCCAATACCACGTGCTGGCGTATTAATTACACGCTCAAATGCGGCATCGTCTTGACGATTACCTACTAGGCGTAAGTACGACAACGCATCTTTAATTTCTTGTCGTTCGAAGAATCGCATACCACCATAAATACGGTATTTTAAGCCTTCTTGTAGCATGGCTTCCTCGAGTACACGAGATTGCGCGTTACTACGGTATAAAATTGCGGCATCTTGTAGTGCATTACCTGCATTTAACCAGCTTCGTAGTTTGCTACTTACAAAGCGCGCTTCGTCTAACTCATTAAATGCCGCATAAATAGAAATTGGCTCGCCATCGTTACCGTCGGTCCATAAGCTTTTACCCATACGCTCTGAGTTATTTTGAATTAATGCATTAGACGCTTTCAAAATAGTTGCTGTTGAACGGTAGTTTTGTTCAAGACGAATGGTTTCTGCGCTAAAGTCAGTTAAAAATCGTTTAATATTTTCGATTTTAGCACCGCGCCAACCGTAAATACTTTGGTCATCGTCGCCTACAATCATGATACTGCTTGTATCGCCTGCAAGTAACTTTAACCAAGCATATTGAATGGTATTTGTATCTTGGAACTCGTCTACGAGCATATGTGCAAAGCGTTGCTGGTAATGACGTAGTAACGTAGGGTTATTTTTTAACACTTCGTAGCTGCGTAGTAATATTTCGGCAAAATCTACTAGGCCTGCTCTATCACAGGCCTCTTGGTAGGCGGCGTAAACACGCAGCATCATTTGCTCGTTAATATCGTATGCTTGAATATCTTTAGGGCGAAGTGCTTCATCTTTTTTAGCGCTGATGTACCAGCCAAATTGTTTGGCGGGCCATTTTTTGTCATCAATATTCATTGATTTTAATAAGCGCTTGATCATCCGAAGTTGATCGTCAGAGTCTAAAATTTGAAAGGCTTCTGGTAGGTTAGCTTCACGGTGATGAGCACGTAAAATACGATGCGACAAACCATGGAACGTACCAATCCACATACCACCTACAGGGGCTTTTAGTGTTTCTTCAACGCGGCTACGCATTTCTTTAGCCGCCTTATTAGTAAAGGTTACGGCAAAAATACTGTAAGCAGATGCTTGCTCAACTTGCATAAGCCACGCAATACGATGAACTAACACTCGTGTTTTACCAGACCCAGCACCTGCTAATACCAGCATGTTTTGTAGTGGGGCTGCAACGGCATCGCGTTGTTTGTCATTTAAGCCATCGAGTAATTGTGAAACGTCCATCGTTACGCCTTTTTAATCAATATTGTGGGCAGTATAACAGGTGTTTTTGTTAGGCTAAATAAAATACTGTTTTTATAAACAGCTATTTATAAAATAGCCTTAAAAACGAGTAACTTGATAATTTTTTGAACAAACAAAAAAGCGTAAACGCACAATAAAAATTGCTAATTTGACCTAAAGTTAGCAAAATTTACTAACTCTCTAAATCTAGGCTAATTTAACTATTTGATTTGTAAGCTTTAATAAATTGGCATAGAGTGTGTAAGTAAATAATTATAAAATCAAATAAATACAGAGGTTAGTATGGCAGATCAAGGTTCTGGCGGTAACGTAATCGCAGCATTATGTAATATATTTTTTCCTGGTTTAGGGCAGTTAGTGCAAGGGCGTATTTTAGCGGCTATATTTTTTGCACTCGCTATTATAATAAGTTACGCACTAATTTATGTGCTTGTAGGCTTTGTACTTGTGCCTATTATTTACTTATGGTCGATTATTGACGCAGCGCGTTATAGATCGCGAAGTTAACGGCTTTAAAGTTGAGTAAAATAGCGCCCTTGTGGCGCTATTTTACTTTATATGTCCTGTGGTTTGCGGGCGTTTACGTATATAATTACGCAATTAAAGATTTACAGGCAAACCCTATGGAATATCAATTTATTCGCGACCCTATTAGTGGGCTACGCATTAAAATAAGCAGTGAACACGCTATTATTGGTCGCTGGCTAAACGAAGAAATAGGCAAAGACAAAGTAGCTATGGTGCAAGCACTTATTGCATCGGTGAGTTCAAGCTATGAGCCGCTAACGCTAAAAGGCCAAGAAATAGATTTAATATTAACCAAAGACGAAGCACTATTTGAAGCCCATGCGCTTCATCAAGATAGCGAAGACCTAATAGCGTATCAAGATGACGATTTAGCGCTTGAAGAAAATGGTTTAAGTAGTGGTTGTGGCTTTGAAGATTTCATTGATTTAATTGATTCATGGGCTGAATTTAGCGGCTCAAAGTAAACTACATATTAAGATAGTGCTGATGCGTTAAGCTTCCTTTATCTGTACTATTACACTAATCAAAAACGACAGGAATGAATATGTCTGCCAATTTAAACAAGCTAGTAGTTATGCTAGAAATGCAAAACGCCATGAACACTAAAGTACATGAGCAATGGTTTACTCAAGGGTTCGAATGGTACCGCGCTATTTGGGTTGAGTGCGCTGAAATGCTGGATCATCATGGTTGGAAATGGTGGAAAAAACAAACACCAGATACTGAACAAGTTATTTTAGAGTTGGTTGATATTTTTCATTTTGGTCTATCGCTTAGAATTGACGGAAAAACTAGCTACGAAGACTTAGCAAAGCAACTTGAAGCTGAGCTTAGTAATGCTCAACAAGCGGATGACTTTAAACAAACGCTAGAAATATTAGCGGCTTGCGCTGTTGCAGATAAAACGTTTAATGCCGCTGCTTTTGCCGGCTGTATGGCGCAAATGGGTATGGATATTGATGATTTATATCGCGGCTACGTAGGTAAAAACACGTTAAACTTTTTCCGCCAAGATCATGGCTACAAAGACGGTAGCTATATTAAAGAGTGGAACGGGCAAGAAGATAACGAGCATTTAGTTGAAGTAGTTAAAAGCCTTGATACAGAACATGCAGATTTTGCAAAGTTAGTATACCAAGGCCTTGAAGCCCGTTACCCAAAAATCTAGCCCACGTAAACTGAGTTAAATAATCTTACGATAGTCGGTAACACTCAGGTAATCGGCTATTTCGTTATGTGGTTGTTGGCTATCAGGGTTAGCAACTGCCAGTAAGTGCTCGATGCCGTATTCTCGTGCGGCATTTAATACCGGCACACTGTCATCTACAAACAAAGTGCGCTGCTTATTAAACCCTAAGTCTTTTTGTACTTGGTGCCACAAACTTTGCTGCTCTTTACTTACTCCATATTCATGAGTAGACACTACACCATCTAGGTAGTTATCAATCGCTGTATGCTCAAATTTTAGCATGACGCTCTCAGGGTGGGCGTTGGTAAGTAAAATTAACTCTTTGCCTGCTTTTTTAAGCTCGGTTAAAAAATGAGGTACGTCTTCGCGCATTTTAATTAAATGCTGAGACTCTCGTTTAAGCTCCATTATAGGCAAGCTTAATTGCTGCTCCCAATAATCTAAACAATACCACTGTATTTGACCGCTCACAGCTTGATAGCGTTTTAAAATATCTGCTTTAGCTGCATCTAGGCTAATGCCTCTAGCTAATGCGTGTTGCGCAGGGATAACGTTAAGCCAAAAATGACTGTCGTAATGTAAATCGAGTAATGTTCCATCCATGTCGAGCAAAACGGTATCGATTTTTGACCAATTTAACATAGGAATTTCAACTTATAAGGTTTATTATTGAACTAACTGCCATGATAGCAAATTAACGCCAATGACACAGAAAAAGCACCCAACACCACCACAAATCCTCAGTAACAATGTTGTTGCTAAAAGTCGCCTGTTTACTGTGGAGTCTTTAGAGTTAAAGTTTTCTAATAACGAAGAGCGCCAGTATGAGCGAATTCGCGGCGGTGGCCGGGGAGCAGTGATGATTGTTCCGTTAAGTGCAGATAATGAGTTACTACTTGTACGTGAATACTGTGCGGGCACAAACAATTACCAGTTAGGTTTTCCTAAAGGCTTAATTGATCCGGGCGAAACCCCAGAGCAAGCTGCTAACAGAGAACTTAAAGAAGAAATTGGCTTTGGTGCTGAGTATTTTAAACCATTAAGAACAGTAACAATGGCGCCGAGTTACTTTAATGCCACTATGCATATTTTATTTGCTAAGCAATTATACCCACAAACCCTTATTGGCGACGAACCAGAGCCGCTTGTTGTTGTTAAGTGGCCATTAACTCAGTGGCAGTCATTATTAGACCAAGAAGATTTTACCGAAGCACGCAGTGTTGCAGCTTTGCTATTATTAGATAAGTATTTAGCGTCTGGAGCTGCCGATGAATAAATTAATCGAACCGTGTATTGAATTAGCTGAGCGTGCTGGCGATGCAATTATGGCCATTTATAAAAAAGGCGATATTGGCCAACAAGAGAAATCAGATAATACGCCTGTCACCAAAGCTGATTTAGCAGCAAATGACGTACTGGTTGCTGGATTAAAAGCACTGGCGCCCGATATCCCAATTATGTCAGAAGAAACACCTATACCAGCACTCGCCGACAGACAGGACTGGCAGCGTTATTGGTTGCTCGATCCGATGGATGGTACTGGCGAATTTATTTTAGAAAGTGGCGACTTTGCAGTAAACATTGCATTGATTGAAAATAATCACCCTGTGCTTGGTGTTATTCATTGGCCTGCAAAAGGTGTGACTTATTTTGCTACAGCTAAAAATGGTGCCTTTAAACGTGAAAACTCAATTGATAAGCAAATATCTGTAGCGCCGCCAGAGAGCTTGACGCTTGCAGTGAGCCGCCGCCAAAAAATAGAAGCGGTGAGTCAGTATTTAAATAGTCAGTTTACAACGATTGCTATTGGTTCGTGTTCTTTAAAAGCCTGTACTGTTGCAGAGGGCAAAGCAGATTGTTTTTTAAGAATTGGTCCAACGGGAGAGTGGGATACAGGTGCTTCACAAGTTATTGTTGAAGAAGCCGGTGGTTGTATTACCGATGCAGAATTTAACCCGCTAACGTACAACCAACGCGAGAGTACTGAGAACCCTGACTTTATAGTAATGGGACATCCAGACTGGGAATGGCAAAAAATGATTAATCCGCATCAAAGATTGATCGCAGAGTAGTAATTTGATTGCTTTTTGTTCGGTTGAACAACTTTAATTAGTTTAGGTCTTGCATTAAATGTTTATTCCTATATAGTAGCGCTCTCTTCAAGGCAGGCTCGTAAATATTACGAAAATGTTTTAAAGAAATTACAGGCGCGGGATGGAGCAGTCTGGTAGCTCGTCGGGCTCATAACCCGAAGGTCGTCGGTTCAAATCCGGCTCCCGCAACCAATTTCCTTAGGGATTGAGGTTACTGTAAACTCTAACTTAAGAGATAAAATAAAGTAGTCGATAGACTTAAAATATACAGGCGCGGGATGGAGCAGTCTGGTAGCTCGTCGGGCTCATAACCCGAAGGTCGTCGGTTCAAATCCGGCTCCCGCAACCAATTCTTTAATTGGAAGTCAAGTTGTAATGTAAGCAACTTTAAACAAGTCTACAAATTTCAGGCGCGGGATGGAGCAGTCTGGTAGCTCGTCGGGCTCATAACCCGAAGGTCGTCGGTTCAAATCCGGCTCCCGCAACCACTGAAATAAATAAGAATGAAACGGCACGCTTAAAGCGTGTTTTTTTATGTCTAAAATTTAGTGTGTATATTGTGGCTCATAACCCGAAGGTCGTCGGTTCACCTTTTATAAGTTCAGGCTTCCGCAACCACTGAAATAAATAAGAATGAAATGACACGCTTAAAGCGTGTTTTTTTATGTCTAAAATTTAGTGTGTATATTGTGGCTCATAACCCGAAGATCGTCGGTTCACCTTTTATAAGTTCAGGCTCCCGCAACCACTGAAATAAATAAGAATGAAAGCGTGTTTTTTTATGTCTAAAATTTAGTGTGTATATTGTGGCTCATAACCCGAAGGTCGTCGGTTCACCTTTTATAAGTTCAGGCTTCCGCAACCACTTAAATAAATAAGAATGAAACGGCACGCTTAAAGCGTGTTTTTTTTATGTCTAAAATTTAGTGTGTATATTGTGGCTCATAACCCGAAGGTCGTCGGTTCACCTTTTATAAGTTCAGGCTTCCGCAACCACTGAAATAAATAAGAATGAAACGACACGCTTAAAACGTGTTTTTTATGTCTAAAATTTGATGAGTGTGGTGATTTAGCTTATAGGTTAAAGATCATCTGCACTGCATGAGGCATTCACTTCTCATAAGCGCAAGCTCCCGCCCCCTGAGATACACTTTAAAATGTTATAAACTTCTTAAAATAAATCGTTATTACTTAAAACCTTGTTTGGTTTGTGTTAAAACGGCACAAATATTTTTAGGTTGTTACAAATATGACTGAACTTTACCACTGGTTTGATTTAATAGGCATTGCGGTGTTTGCTGTATCAGGCACTTTGCTAGCGTACGAGAAAAAAATGGATGGCTTTGGGGTCGTAGTTTTAGCGACAGTAACTGCTATTGGTGGTGGTACAGTGCGAGATCTAATTTTAGATGTTCCTGTGTTTTGGTTACACGATCAAAGTTACTTTTTTGCCATACTCGCTTCAGTATTTGTTACAACACGCCTTATAAATAAACAAAAGCCGATACCTCATTATATTTTACAAACAGCGGACGCGTTTGGGTTAGCTTTTTTTGCAGTAATGGGGGCGCAAAAAGCACAGCTTGTTGGTATGCCCGATATGACTGCGGTAATTATGGCTGTAATTACAGGCTGCTTTGGTGGACTAATTCGAGATGTGCTTGCACGCGAGATCCCTATGCTATTAAAGGGTGAGCTTTACGCTATTACCTGTATAGCGGGTGGTACTGTTTATACGCTTGGCATTAGTTTTTCGTTAGCAACCGAAATGGCGATGGTATTAGGCATGTTAATGACCTTATTACTTCGTTTAGCCGCTATAAAATGGCAAATCACATTACACGTTTTTAAATATCCTGACTAAACTGGTGTAATCACATCATTTACTAGGATAAGGAATGTCGTTAGCTCGTATATTTTCTCGTGCTCAAGTGGGCATAAATGCCCCTGAAGTTATTGTAGAAGTTCACCTAGGAAATGGTTTACCTGCTTTTCATATTGTAGGTCTGCCCGAAGCGTCTGTTAAAGAGTCGAAAGACAGGGTGCGTAGCGCACTCGAAAACTCACAATTTGGTTTTCCCGATCAACGAATAACCGTAAATTTAGCCCCAGCCGACTTACCAAAAGATGGTGGGCGGTTTGATCTGGCTATTGCGGTGGGTATTTTAGTCGCCTCTGGGCAAATAGTGTGTCCTGATATTCATAAGTACGAGTTTTATGGTGAGCTTGCTCTTAATGGTGAAGTGCGTGGTGTAAACGCTATTTTACCTTCGGTACTTGCTGCAAAAGAGCAAGATCGTTGCTGCTTTTTACCTCTTGCAAACGACAGTCTAGCAAGCTTAGTTAATGGCGTTAAACGCAAAGCCGTAAGCTCTATTCAAGAAGTGTGGGGGGATTTACTTAATCAACAACCCTTGCCATTAAATATAGAGTACCCCGACTGCACTCAAGCCCCTGATTTTTTACTCGATTTAAGCGATGTGAAAGGTCAGCCTGGTGCCAAGCGAGTACTCGAAATTGCTGCAGCTGGCGGGCATAATTTACTATTTTTAGGCCCTCCTGGTACTGGTAAATCAATGCTGGCCCAGCGAATGGCTACTATAATGCCCACTATGTCGGACGATGAAGCTATTTCAACAGCTGCGCTTTACTCTATTATTGGACAATCCATAGATTTAACTAATTGGCGACAGCGGCCATTTCGTAATCCGCATCATACGTGCTCAGCGGTTGCTTTGGTGGGGGGCTCTTCAAATCCCAAGCCTGGTGAAATTTCGCTGGCACATAACGGTGTGCTCTTCTTAGATGAGTTACCGGAATTCGAGCGTAAGGTGCTTGATTCACTGCGTGAACCAATGGAGACCGGTACGGTTACTATTTCACGTGCAGCTAGGCAAATGGAGTTCCCAGCGCAGTTTCAGCTTATTACAGCATTAAACCCAAGCCCAACGGGGAGCCATACTGATAAGCGGGCAACTCCCGATCAAGTTATGCGTTATTTATCACGTGTGTCGGGGCCTTTTATTGACCGTATTGATTTGCAAATAGAACTACCTCGTTTAACGAGTGTTGAGCTACAAAGTACCAAACCAGAGGAAACCAGTGCTGAGGTTAGAGCAAGAGTTGAGGCTGCTTATTATGTGCAGCTAAAACGCCAAGGTAAGGTTAATGCGAGACTTAATAATAAAGAAATGAGTGTGCACTGTGAACTTGCGCCTGCAGAGTTGCAATTTTTAGCTAGAGCAAGCGAGAAGTTGTCTCTATCGCCACGCTCTTACCATAGAGTAATTAAGGTGGCGCGTACAATTAGTGATTTAAAAGGCGCTGAAAACATTAGTTTAAATGAGCTTAAAGAAGCACTTAATTACCGCGCATTTGAGCGCCTTATTGCGCAATTAACTAAGTATTAAATAGAAAGCATATAGCCTTTACCGCGTACGGTAACGATGCGTTTTTGATCTTTTTCGTCATTTAATTTTTTACGTAAACGACCAATAAGCACATCAACAGTACGATCGTTTGGACTCCAATCGGGCTGGCCTATTTCTTCAGATATTTTTTCACGGGATGTGGCTTTACCTGCATTACTAATTAAGCAAATAAGCACTTTATGTTCGGCTTCAGTTAAGCGTGACTCAACGCCCGCAGCAGTAATTAATGTGCGGTTATCGGGGTGAAGCTTAAAGTCAGCATATTCTATAAACTCTTCGCTTTCGTCGTCTTCTAGGTTAACGGCAACACGCTTATAGAGCGCGAGCATACGAAGCTCTAACTCAAGTAAATCGACGGGCTTACAAATATAGTCATCAGCACCTTGTGCAAGACCTGCGATACGATCGGCTTGGGAGTCACGACTTGATAATACGATAACGCCAATATCGGTCAGTGTGTTTAATTCTTTTGCGAGCTGAAGCCCGTCGCGCTTTGGTAAGACAATGTCAATTATAGCTATTGATATAGCACCGCGCAGGTTTACCCGCTGCCTTACAATGTTAAGTGCATCAGCGCCAGTGGGGTCTACCTCTATTGTAAATTCGGTATCTGCAAAGTGATTTTGGATGCGTTTAACGAGTAGTTCATCGTCTTCAACCAATAAAACATTAATAGCCATAGTACTTTATTTTGAATGCTTATAGCTCTGTATGGTAGCACCAATAGGTAAATGCTGAGAAGGGGGTTTATTAGTTTTAAGTAACTTAATATTTCAAAGGTGTATAAGACGTTATTAGAGGATGAGGTTAGCACCTTTAAACTAATTAAAAGGTGCTAAATAATTAATTCTACTACTAATAAATCTGTATTAAGTTGTTATTTTAAAGGTTCAGGCTCAGTCATTTTTATACATCGAGTCCCACCATTGAGGTTCGTTTTTTAGCTTTTTATCAAAGTATGCGAGCATGGTGTTCCACCAATCAAATCGTTTATCGCGTGCAAAAATTTGATGGTCGGCGCCTTTGTATTCGATTAACTCTACGTCCTTATTAAGCAGTTTAAGCGCAGTGTACATTGTTAAGCTTTCGCCAACAGGTACATTGGTATCGCTATCACCATGAAGAAGTAGCATAGGTGTTGTTACTTTGTCGGCATGAAAGACAGGGCTATGTTGGCTGTAAAGCTCAGGGTTATTCCACGGGAAGCTATTTTTTGATGCTTCGCCAGAATATAAGTAACCCCACCAACCTTCACCCCAATACGAGGTAATATTAGAAATCCCCGCATGGGCTATTGAAGCACTAAATATATCGGTTTTAGTTGCTAATAACATGGTCATGAAGCCACCGTACGATGCCCCTAAGTTACCTACTTTTTTACTATCAACATAGTTGTATTTATTTAAAAAGGCTTGCGTGCCTTCGATAATATCGTCTGCGGTGTAGTCGCCCCAGGCATTAACATGCTGCGCTGAAAAATTTTGTCCAAACCCTGTTGCGCCAGTAGGTTGCACTACATAAACAACATAGCCATTTTCTGCCCATAAGTTAAACGGGTAACGACCTGTAAAACCACGCGTAACTGGTGAAGTACCGCCGTAGTAATACACGAGCGCTGGGTGCATTTTAGTTTTATCTAAATTGCTTGGAATGTAAACACGGCCCGTTATTTCAACCCCATGTTTATTTTTAAAATTAAACTCTTCTAATGTAGGGAGTTGTGTATTTGCATAGCTACTTGGTTTTGAATCCCATATTAAATCTGTTTTATTTTTACTTACGTTCAAGCGCTTTAGTTGTTGTGGCGCTAAAGCGTTAGTGCCACTTAATAAAATTTCGGTATTACGGTCGTGTGAGTAACTAAATTGTTCAACAATATCCAATCCCGTATTTAACTTTTTAAAGCGCTGTTTACTTAAATCGAATAGGTAAAGTGGTTGAGTGTCTTGCTCTGTTACTTTAATGAGCGCATCGCCGTTTTCTAAAACGTGCAGTTGGCCAATAGCGGGGTCGAATTGTTTACTGAGTGCTTTTACGTTTTTACCGCTTTCAGTAAGTAGGTAAAGTTGCCCGTCGTAGTTATTAGCAAGCATTGCTTTTGGTAGTGCTCTGCCTGCGCCATTTTTAAAGTCAGGGCCTGCAACTACATAAATATCTTTATTTGTATATTTGGCTAAATTAAACGTTTTGAATTTACCAAGCGATGAAAGCTTGTCTGATTTTAAATCGAGTTCAACTAACTCTGTTTCTGGGTGAGTTGATGCTTGCATTGCCATTACTGGGCGGCTCATTAATATTTTGCCACGGTTACTATTTGAATCTTCAAGGCTGTAAGAAAGAGGACCTTGGCTAAGTGCTTTTGTTAAACCACTTTTAGTATCAAGCATATAAATTTGGCTGATGGAACGTGCATACGACCAGCGATCTTGTAGACCTTTATAGTGCTTGGTTAAGCTGTTAGTGCTCTCGGGTGATTTAGACCAGCTAAACAAAAGACTGGTGTCGTTATAAAAGGTAAAGCCATTAGCTCCTTCTAAATCGTTTGCTAATGTTTTTATTGAGAAGTTTTTACGGTTAAGTTGTTTAAGCTCACCATTTAACAAATACACTAAATATTGGTTATCTGGACTCCAAATAATGTTACTTGGTTGGCCTGCTTCAAAGCGATAAAGCGTTTGATTGTCTGAATCTTTAAGTACAGTAACTGTATTTGCTTGATTTTGTGTTTTATCGCTATAAGTGCGAGTGGTAGTAACGTACTGCTTGGCATTAGGTGCGAGTGATAATTGGCTAATGGTAGGAGCATCAAACAGTTGTTTTGCAGATAAACGTTTTATGTGTGAAGTGCTGAGCGTAATTTTATCAATGTCGCTCTTTGGAGCAAAATCAAGCGTTACATCGTGCCAATTAGCTACTTGCTGGGCTACTATTAAAACAGTGTGAGTACTGTTATTCAAAGCTAACTTATAGCTATTTTTATCGCCAGTTTGTAGTTCGCCATTAATAAATAACTGACCTTGCTCAATCCCTTTTAAGGTAAGCGTACCTTGCGTAAAGCGGGTTGTTTCAATATTAAATTTTAGTGCCTGTAACCCACCTAAAGTGAGCGCATTGATTTTATTAAACGGTTGCCAGTTTTGTTTTTTCCCAAATACAGAAAAACTATCTGTGTCTGCTTGTAGTTGTGGCAATAGGTTGTTAATAATCGCACTGCCATGAGGTGTCTGAAAAGGCTTTAACTGCATATCTTCGGCAAGTGGGCCGATAAACTGAATTTTTGATTTATCCAATGGTGCAGCTATTGCAGCAAAGCTTAAGCTGCTAAGCGTTAAAAGAGCTGCTGCGTACTTAAATAGCTTATTTTGATGACACCATGGTGCGCTAAATTTCATTATTATGCCTATTATTATTGGAAGTTTGGCCAAATATAGCATGTATTGTTACCATGCTCACATATCCAATATAGAGGAGAGAAAGTGACTTTACTGATAGTTTATATGGTAGTGGCGATTGTTATTTCGTTTTTATGTTCTGTGATGGAGGCTGTGTTATTAAGTATTTCGCCCAGCTATGTTGCATCACTTAGAAAAAAACACCCTGAGCTTGCTAAACAGCTCGAAAAGCTTAAAAACAATATAGATCAGCCTTTAGCTGCTATTTTAACTTTAAATACAGTTGCCCATACTGCAGGTGCAGCGGGAGTTGGCGCACAAGCGGCTGTCGTTTTTTCCGATGCGGCTGTAGGTATTGCATCAGCTATTATGACATTTCTCGTATTAATTCTTTCTGAAATTATACCTAAAACCTTGGGGGCTAATTACTGGCGAGCTTTAACCCCAAGTGTTACCTACGCTTTGCGGTTTTTAGTTATATCGCTAAAGCCTTTTGTATGGTTTGCACAAAAGCTAACAAATTTAATGGGTCCAAAGCACGATGAGGCTTACTATATTCGTCAAGAGATAGAGGCAATGGCAGATATAGGCACGGAGTCGGGAGCATTACATCAAGATGAATCTGATATTATCCGTAATTTGTTGCATTTTAAGCATGCAAAATTATGCGACTTAATGACGCCGCGAACTGTTATTTTCAAAATTCATAAAGACTTAACAGTTAATCAGTATTTAAATGAACATGGATCGTCATCGTTTTCTAGAGTGTTGGTATTTGATAAAGATGCCGATGATATCGTTGGGTTTGTGCATAAAAACGATATTATGCTGGCATTTCACCGCTTAGGCACCGATTACAAAATTAGCAAATTGATTAAGCCTATTTATACGGTGCCAACCTCTCAGAATGTATCGTCGTTACTGCAAACTCTTTTAACAAAGCGCACGCATATATGCCTAGTTGTAGATGAGTACGGTGACGTGCAAGGTATTGTAACGCTAGAGGATATGATTGAAGCTTTAATGGGGCTAGAGATTGTAGATGAGCGTGACCAATCTACTAATATGCGCGCAGTAGCAAGGCAGCGTTGGCACAAACGTTTAGCAAGCAGTGCGCATATAGTCAGTGAAGAAGATAAACACACTCGGGGTGATAATTAGTTAACCAGCCCCGATTAAATATTAATACCGCTTTAAGCGGGGCTGCCATCAGTTTTTAGCCAATCTTTAGCCCAAGATATAAATTCGTCTTGTGGTTTAGGACGACTAAATAAAAAACCTTGTATGGCTAGGTTTCTTCTATAGTGCCTTAAATAATCGAGCTCTTCTGGGCGTTCAACCCCCTCTGCCACTAAATCTAAGTTATCTTTACTCGTAATATTAAATAACGAGCTTACAACCACTTGAGAAAATAAATCTGTTTCTATATGGCTAATGAGTGAACGGTCTATTTTAATTTCAGTAAAAGGAAGGTTTCGAAGCTGGTTCATATTAGTAAAGCCAACACCAAAGTCGTCTAGCGATATACCAAAGCCATGCATTCTTAATCTATTTAGTGTTTCTAATTGCATGAGGCTTGAGAGTGCATGTTGTTCTGTTATTTCTATAATTATATTACTAGGCGTGAGTTGGTTTAATTCTAAAATAAGTAGTAATTTATTAGGGCAGTTTAGGTCATCGAGCTGGGTTGGCGATAAGTTAAAGGCCATTTTAAAATCATGACCTAGTTGTGCTGTCATATTTTTGAATTCGCTGGTGGCCTTTTCAAAAAGAGAAAATGTAATTTGATTAATTAAGTTGTGTTGTTCGGCAGTATTTATAAAACGGCAAGGTAAAATAATATTGCCATCTTTACTTGATAAAATACGCGCTAACACTTCAACGCTTTCAATTTTATTGTTATCAGCATTTATCTTTGGTTGATAAAAAGGCGTTATTTCATCGTTTTTTAATGCATCAATAAGCTCATCTTTTGAAATGGCTGACTCTTTTAATAAAATGTGGCTGTTTAATTGCGCCACTTTAATAAGTAACCTACTAACCTGAGACAGTTGCACTGGCTTTGCAATATTACCAATGAGGTGAGCGTTATGTTGTTTTGCGAGATTGGCAGCTAAGCTAATAACTTTATGGTCCATTTCAGAAACAATTATTATACCGCCTTGATAATGTAGCTCTCCTAAGTGGCGGATTAATTCCATGCCGTCCATTTCGGGCATATTGAGATCAGTAAAAATAGTATCAAAGTAGTTGATATCCTCTTTAACTTTTTCAAGCGCTTCTTTTGCATTTAGGCACGTAGTTATAGTGTTGGATATACCCAATTCGTTAAGTATAGCTTCCATAACGATCAAAATTGCTTTTGAATCGTCAACAACTAAAATATTAGGCACTATCTTCTTCACTGTTATCCCTTTCAATGTATCGCTTGGAGTTACTATAAAAGTAGTAGTGTTTTTTTATTTTGTCAGTATCAAATGCTTTTATTTTGAAAATAGTTACCTAGCACCTTCCCTCGTGTTTTTAAGCTGATTAGGTATACTAGCGCCATTGTTTTAAACGGTCTTAATTATGATAAGAATAGATCTTACTTTAGCCGAGCAACCATTTTCGCTTATGGTGTCTGGGCAAAAAATTGTGCAGGTATTTCATGCGCAACAAGCCATTACCTTTGATAACCCTCGTGAAAACTACTATCAGTTTACTTACGACAACAAAAAAATAGGCATCGATACAGGGGCAGTCGAAGAGCAAAGCATTTCGCTTTTTGTAGATGATCAATTTGCAACACAACTAGCGCTACCAGCACCTACAAATGGCTCACCTAAAAAAGGCTTTTTAGGGCTAGCTGCATTAGGTTTTAAGCTTTTTAAAAGCGCTAAGGTAATTAAAGTAGTGCTTGCAGGGGCTTCTGTTGCAGGCTATGCGTGGTTATTTAGTATTGAATTTGCACTAATGCTAATTGGTTGCTTAGTGGTACACGAATACGGCCATGTCCGAGCAATGAAATACTTTGGCATAAAAACCAAAGGTATTTACTTAATCCCGTTTGTTGGTGGGCTTGCTGTAAGTGACGATAAAATAACGACTCGTTGGCAAGATGTCGTTATATCATTAATGGGGCCTGCATTTGGTTTAATTACCTCAGTACTGGGTGTCGTTTTATATTACGCCACCGAGATGGAAATATTTGCAGGTGTGGCGGTTCTTAGTGCGTTATTAAATTTATTTAACTTATTACCAATTTTGCCGCTTGATGGCGGGCATGTATTAAAAAGTATTAGCTTTTCAATGCGTTCATGGATTGGCCTAAGTGTATGTTTACTCGGTGTACTGTTTGGTTTATGGCTGAGCTACACATTTGGCTTAATGTTACTGGTATTCTTTTTGTTTGTAGGTTCGCTGGAAATTGTATTTGAATGGCGAGGCCGACATTACTCGCATTTAATGCCACTAGATAAATATGGCCAAGGTTTTTCAGCAGTTATGTATGCAATTGTAGTAGCTGGGCATGTAGCTGTAATGATGCACTTTGCCGATTCAGAAAATCCAATATTGAGCCTGCCGATGACTATTTTATCGAGCTAATATTTTTATTTTTCCAACAACATAAGTTAGTTTTTTGCATTAATATTTTATTTTTTAACTTTCTATGTTGATTTATTGTTAATTGAATTCTAGTGTAATATAAATTAGAACAATCTTAGCGAATCAACTGGATGTTATTTAGAAAGGAAGCTGTCGCTCAGCAAAGTGAGCGTTTAACTGGCGTGATTACGCTAGCACAACCATTATCAATAAAACTTACCGTATTTGTTTTGGTATGTATTGCGATTGTAGTGATAAGCTTCTTATTTACAGCAGAATATTCCCGCAAGGAAACAGTACGGGGGTTTTTAATACCCAATAAAGGGATAATCCAAAGCTTTGCTAGTCAAGGTGGTATGATTGAGCAGCTATTTGTACGAGAGGGTGATGCCGTTACTAAAGGTCAGCCTTTGGCGACCATCATTGTGCAGCAAAATAACAGCCAAGGTATTGCCTTAAGTACCCAGCTTGTTGAGCAGTTAAGTATGCAAATACAATTGCTTAATGACGAAATAACACAAAGCCATACCCTACAAGAACAAGAATCACTTAACTTGCAAGCGCAAAAACGTGCGCTAACTAATGAGCAAGTTGCATTACAAAGTCAACTTGCTCTGGCTGATGAAAAACTCGCACTACTTAACCGCCAACAAAGTAATATCAACCAGCTTAATAAAAATGGCTTTTTATCAAATATTGAGCGTGAGCAACAACAGCAAGCCCTGTTAGATGCTAAGCAAGAAAAACAAAACCTAGCACGCTTGCTGATGCAGCAAGAAAACCAATTAAGTCAACTTAGCTTTAATATTGCCAACGTGCCCCAGCAGTATACGTTGCGTATAAATAGCCTTAAACGCCAACAAGCGGATATTCAAAACCAGCTCACACAAATTAAAAGTAACTATCAATATACCATAACAGCCAGTAACAGCGGTGTTGTTACTGGCATTCAAGTGGTTGAGGGTGAAACACTCACTCAAGCAAAACCGCTACTGCATATTATTCCCGAAGGTTCTGAGCTAGTGGCGGAATTGCTGCTACCTACTCGCTCAGCAGGGTTTATTGCGCTTGGTAATGACACTCGCTTACGCTTTGATGCCTTTCCTTATCAGCGCTTTGGTTTTATTAACAGCAAAATTAGTCGGATTGATAAGGCGCTTATTACCCCAAATGAAATACGCCTGCCTATTACCCTGCAAGAGCCTGTGTACCGTTTGCGAGCAACACTCAGCCAACAGCAAATGCAGGCCTATGGTAAGGCGTTTGAGCTGAAAAGTGGCATGTTGTTTGAGGCAGATATTATGTTGGAGCAGCGCACATTAATCGAGTGGTTACTCGAGCCACTGTACAGCCTAAAAGGGCGGGTAAGTTAAGTGTAGCGTTTTATAAAATAAAGAAAAATTTGAAAGTTTGGTGGTTTGCTAAATGCAAACAACCGAAAAAGACGGCCAGCTTTAGTTAACTTTAGCGAGCAGCTAAAGCTAGCCTATTAACCGCTCACCTTTATTAAAGGGGAGCATATTAACAACCCGACGACTTAACTAAAAAGCGTCGGATACATGGAGTATAACATTATGCGTGAATTAAACGTAAATGAAATTAAAGACGTAAATGGTGGTAATCCTATAGTTGTAGCACTTATTGCTTATAGAATTTATAAAATAGTTAAAGCAGGAACGAAAGCTACGGCTGCTGCTACAGCTTTAGGCGGTGCTGGTGTTGTAGGTAACGAAGTTGGAAAAGCTTTAGCTAATTAATAAGGGACTAATTATGAGAGAGTTAACCAAGAAAGAGCAAAGTAATGTTAGTGGTGGTCTTCCTATATTAGGAGCTATAGCTGCTACTTTTATTGCAGGGGTTATTGTTGGCTATGCACATGAAAAGTACAAACAATACCAAAGTTCTAAAGAAACAAAACAAGCAGGGTGTGAACCGACTTGTTAACTAGCATATTTAGCTGAAAGAGGTAATAGAGTAGCTTTTTAAAGCTGCTCTAAAAAGCCGCAGGAAAATGTATGAATAATATTCAAAAAATTATCTTATCTTTACTTTATATTTTATTAATTCATTTGATCTTTAATGTTTATGAAAAAATAATAAGTCCTGATTTATATTATCCATTATATATAATATTTTTAATGATCCCATCTTATTATTTATATGAATATTTAAAAAATATTAGAAAATAAAACTACTTTAGTTTTGTTGGCAGCTACTAAGAGGAGTTTTATCGTACAGATTGAGGCTATTAATGATACTTTTTCAGCTAGACAAAGGGATTAGAAATTATTTCCAATCTGAATACACGTGTCGCCAAAATAGATATTTTAGTTGTAATTATTGAGATAGCGTCAGTTTTTATTTGTGCATACATATCTAGAAGAAAGTAAAACTATATAGAAAACCTCTTAGTTGTACTTCCATTCTGCCATCTTATTTATAGTGGTAATAATATTAACAACGGAAAATTTACCCTTTATCATGCAAGCTACAATAGAATTTAAAATAAACATGTCAGTTCCTCTAATTCTTCAATCCGAAATAGCCGAATGCGGCCTCGCGTCTATGGCTATGGTTGCGTATTATCACGGCCATAAGCTGGATATGCCTGCCATGCGAAAACGCTTTTCGGCTAATCTAAAGGGTATGAACTTACAGCAGTTGATTGAGCTAGGTGATAATTTAGGGCTAGCTAGCCGTGCGCTACAATGCCCGCTTGATGAAGTTCATAAACTGCAAACGCCGTGTATATTGCACTGGGATATGAATCACTTTGTGGTATTGACCAAAGTCTCTGGTAAAGGATCTTCAGCTAAATTTGCAATTAACGACCCAGCTGTTGGTAAACGCAGTTTAAATAGTAATGAGTTTAGTAAACACTTTACCGGTATTTGTTTAGAGCTCACGCCAACGAGTAAGTTTGAAGCTAAACAAGAAAAAGCGCAGATGAAGTTTACCCAACTTTGGAGCACCATGAAGGGCTTAAAGGCAGGATTACTAAAACTGATAGCATTATCACTTGTATTACAGTTGTTTGCCTTGATGACCCCTTATTATATGCAGTGGGTGGTGGATGAAGTACTCATTAGTTTTGATGAATCGTTATTAACGGTGCTTGCTATGGGTTTTGCTCTGATTGCGATAACTTCAGTGGTGACTAATGCGGTACGAAGTTGGCTAATTTTACGGCTTTCGAGTTTGCTCAATATGCAAATGGGCGTGAATTTGCTCAGGCACTTATTGCGCTTGCCAATGAACTATTTTGAGTCCCGCCATATTGGCGATATTGTCTCGCGCTTTGGCTCATTAGCGCAAATACGGGAGCGCATAACTACAGGGTTTGTAGAAACACTGGTCGATGGCGTAATGGGCATTACCGTATTGATTATGATGCTAATTTATTCGCTAAAACTCACTGCGGTAGTTGTTGGTGCAATTGTGCTGTATACCTTGGTACGTTTAGCGCTGTATCGTCCACTACATCAAGCCACCGAAGAAATGATTCAATCATCTGCCAAAGAGCAATCGAACTTTTTAGAAAATATTCGGGGTATGCAAACTATAAAATTGTTTGGTAATGAATCGCAGCGCCAAGGTATTTGGCAAAACCGTTATGCAGAGGTAATAAACAGTGAAATTCGTTTAGGGCGTTTAAACATTAGCTTTGATTCATTTAATAAACTGTTATTTGGCCTTGAAAATGTATTGGTGATTTACTTTGCTGCATTGCTAGTTATGAGCAATAGCTTGTCTGTTGGTATGGTACTGGCGTTTATTGCTTATAAAAACCAGTTAACCAGCCGCTTTGCCAACTTAATTGAGCAAATTATTCAATTCAAAATGATGCGCTTACACTTAGACCGTATTGCAGATATAGCACTCACGAAACAAGAAGCTAATCGTGACGGTGAAATGGCACATACAGGTGATGACGAAGGTAAAGTTAAAGGCCAGCTTACGCTCGAGAATATTTGCTTTAGTTACAGTGAAGAGCAAGCGCCTATTTTAGATAATGTTAATTTAACGCTGAATACCGGTGACTCGATTGCGATTACAGGGCCATCTGGCGCGGGTAAAACTACGCTAATGAAAATTATGCTGGGGTTATTGCAGCCGACCTCGGGTAAAGTGCTGCTGGATGGTAAAGATATCACCCAGCTTGGCCTTAAAAACTACCGCAAACAAATAGCTGCAGTAATGCAGGATGACACATTGTTAGCTGGCTCAATCACTGATAACATCAGCTTTTTTGACTCACAGCCGAATTATTTAAAAATAGAGACGTGTGCTCGTCATGCGGCTATTCATGATGATATTACCAAAATGACTATGGGTTATAACTCATTAGTAGGTGATATGGGATCAAACTTATCTGGCGGTCAAGTACAGCGTTTACTCCTTGCTCGCGCATTGTATCAATCGCCCTGCGTGTTGTTTATGGATGAAGCAACTAGTCATTTAGATAAAGACAACGAGGCGAAAATAAGTGAGCAAATTCAGCACTTACCAATCACACGGATTATGATTGCTCATCGCCAAGAAACCATTAACATGGCCAGCAAAGTCTATCAACTGAAAGAGGGTAGGTTGGTGGAGCTACAACAGCAGAGCGAGAGTGCATAAAACAATCAAGGCGTGTGTATTACACGCCTTTTTATTATGTTTACAGTTAATAAAAGCTCAATACCAGCGATATAAAAACCCCAGTTACAAACAACTGCACAACACAAAACCCCATAATATCTTTTGCTTTTAGGCCTGCTATAGCCAATACGGGCAACGCCCAAAAAGGTTGAATTAAATTAGTCCAGGCATCACCCCATGCAACAGCCATTGCAACGCGCGATATATCAGCACCTAGCTCTTGTGCTGCAGGTATTACAATAGGTGCTTGTACTGCCCATTGCCCGCCACCTGAGGGTACAAACATATTAACGAGTCCTGCACTTAAAAAACTAAAAAATGGCAAGCTATCAGCATCCGCAACGGCAATAAAGCCACGTGATATCTGTTGTGCTAATCCACTATCAACCATTACCGTCATGATGCCGGCATAAAAAGGAAATTGAATAACAATGCCAGCCCCGCTTGGAATTGCTTGTTGCAGACTATTAAGTAAATTATGGGGTGTTTGATGCAGCGTAATAGCTAAAAACAAAAATACAGCAATAACGCTATTAAGGTTTAAGTTTCCGCCAGTAATAAAAAAGTAATAACCTAAATATGCCAAACCTAATAAGCCAATTGCCATACCGAGTAGTTTACTTTGTTCCAAATGTTGGGCGGGTCTGGTTATTGTAGTGGGCTTAGGTGTTGTCTCTTGTAAAAGAGCTGGGTCGATATATACGCTTTCTTGCTCGCTTGGCAGCATATAGCGATTAACGAGCGGCATAATAATGAATAAACCAACTAATATGGCTATATTAAAGCCCGCAAATAAAGTGTGCTCTGTACTAATAATACCAATGCTGGCCTCTGAGAAGTGACCATCGGTTGCGATAGTTAAAGGAATCGAGCCAGCTAATCCGCCATGCCATACAACAAAACCTGAGTAAGCGCTGGCTACTAATAATCGATAATCAACACGAGTATGTTTAGCAATTGCTTTGGCAAAAAGGGCACCAATAACTAAGCCAAATCCCCAATTTATCCAGCTCGCTAAAAGCGAAATAAGCGTTACCAATATAATTGCTTTAGGTGCTGTATTTGCGAGTGTTGCTAGTTTTTCTAATAACTTACTTATAGGTGGCGTACTTGCCAACATATAGCCTGTAATTAACACTAGTAGCATTTGCATAGCAAAGCTTAATAAGTTCCAAAACCCACCTCCCCACGCTTGTAATACTTCAATGTTAGTTGCGGTTGTAAATAAGCTCGCACTGACAAGGGTAATTATTGTAAGTAAAATTACAAATATAAAAGGGTCGGGAAGATAGCGCTCTACAATTTTAGTAAAAGGGCGGGCTATTTTATTAAGCATAAGCACAACTGTTTTGGTTATTTTTAAGCGCTAATTAATCATGAAAAATCACCATTGGCAAACAGCATTTAGTCTAATATTTGCGGTTAAAAGCTTAAACATTGCTTAAAAGCATCGCTTACAGTAACGTACTGTTTATAGATAATTTACTAACGAAGACTTTGTATTATGCCGGTGATATTTAAAAGGCTAGCGTTACTTGTTCGCGCTCATATAGATCAGTTGAGTTGGCAAGCAGTGGCATTAGCTATTTTGACTCATATGCTATTAACATGGAGCTTACTATTTATAGCGAATGAGAAAGCGTTAACCTCGCTTACTACTTTTTTTTACTATTACACAGTAACAACATCAACAGTGGGGTATGGTGACTTTAGTCCAACTACTGATCTTGGTCGTTGGGTGGTTGCATTAATACAAATTCCATTTGGTTTAGCTTTATTTGGTGTTTTGCTAGGAAAAGCAGGACAAACTGTTACTTACTTAATTAGGCGCGCTATGACTGGTGATAAAAACTTTGCCCACAGTAACCACCATATTATTATTTTTGGTTGGCACGACACTCGTACAAAAAAGATGATTGATTACATTTTGGCAGATACGAAACGTACAGACCGTCGTATTTTACTCGCGGTAACAGAGCAAATGGATCATCCTTTTCTAGCTAACGAAAGCGTTGATTTTGCACGTTTAACGAGTTTTACAAATTTAGCTGAGCTAGAGCGGGTAGCTATTCGTAGTGCTGATAAAGTGATTATTGATGGTCAAGATGACGATCAGACATTTACAACAGCCCTGCGCATTAGTCGCTTAGTAAAAGATGATTGCCATATAAGCGCTCACTTTTTAGATGAAACCAAAGTTGAGATGATGTTAGAGCATTGCCAAAATGTAGAGTGTAGTAGTGCAAAATCAGCTGAGATACTAGTACGCTCAATGCAAGATCCAGGTTCGAGCCGTGTGCAAGAGGAGCTGCTATCTACTTTGCATGGTGATACACAATTTAGCTTGAAAATACCAAACGGATGCAAAGATATGGAGTTTGGTACTTTGTTTCATCATTTTAAGCTTGAGCATGATGCAATACTGTTGGGTGTTGCTCATAATTTAAGTGCGCAAAATATGGATTTAAATCCACCATTAGATTACAAAGTAAGTGAAGGCGATATTTTGCACTATATATCGGTAGATCGAGTATTAAGTAGTGAAGTAGACTGGTCGAGCCTAGAAAAATAATGAATGAAGTTGTATTTTTAATTGTTGTTTTAAGTGCTTATATATTACCTGTCGTTATTGTACTCAACAGTAAGCGTACACAGGGTCATGAAAAGAATGGCTGGCTAATGGGAATAATTATATTTTCTTGGTTAGGGTTAATGATGTACTTTGCCATTGTGCCCAAGTATGGGCACAAAAAGAAAAAGGCCAAATAGAGTAGTTGGCCTTTACAGCTGCTTTTACTGGCGTTGTTACTCTTCTAGTTGCTTAATTTTATGCTCAATTAAAGGATCGTCAGGTACAAGTTGTTGAGCAACTTCTAATAACTGAATGGCATCATTAGGATGCTCATCTTGATGCTTAAGGGCAACATCTATTAATGGCTGAATATCAATTTTTGCCTGATGTTCCTGTACGTGAACTTCTTTTTCATCAATCAAAATATTATGAGCTTTGCTTAATAGTGTTTGACGGTGAGCTGAGTTTACATTCGCTTTATTAAGGCTTTTGTAATAATCCTCTTTAAAGCGTAAGGTTTTAGTTTGCATACGAAATTGCGCAATATCAATTTGCTGATGCTGGATAAAATCGACGGCTACTTGCTTATAAAATCCAAACTTATTCAAATATGTGGCATGTGTGCCATGTCCCATACCAAATACTCGTAAGTGAGTTAACTGCTTATAGCGCTTAGCGTGCATTCGGTCTATACGATTAGTAGGATCGTAAATAATATAGCCTTGGGCATCTCCTAAATCTAGATCGTGATAATCTTGCTGCCAATCAAACTGCTGAGCTATATCGGTACTAGAGCGGTCATCCCACGGTACTAATTCTTTATTTTTAGTACTTACCGGGTGGAAGAACAACACCTGATTTAGCTTTAATAGTTTAGCAAAAGCGCCAACAGCAAATCCGCCACGACTTAAACCATAGCCAAGTCGACAATTAAACGGCGTAAGTAATGTTGATAATTGCTCGAGAAAAAAGATTAAATTACGATTACGAAACCAATTACTTTTACCTAAATGCTGAAAAGCGATTACGTTTACGTTTTGTTTTTGAGCTAAGTGATAACCCCATGGTGCAAAATCAGGGTGAAGATCTTGCTCTTGCACGTTAGTGCCAGCAGGGGAGAAGGTAAAAAGCAGGGGTTTATTAACGTCAACAAAATCATACTTAACAAATACATCGCCGAGTAAATCATTACCCGTCATGGGTAATCGAGTTTGTTGCTCATTGCGCGGGAGAGTTAACCATTCATCTAACCAATACAGTAATTTCATTAATCCTCCAGCTATAAGTCAATATAGATCATATCAAACTCAATGAAATTAGGTCAAACCGATAGGATATTACTGCGTCATTTTGATTATTTCATCCCAGTCATTTTTAGTAACAGGCATTATTGATAGTCGTCCGCCCTTTTTAAGTGCGATTTCAGTAATATTGTCATTGGCTTTAATATCTTTAAGGCTAATTAATTTTTTTAAATGGCTTTGATAAGTAACCTCAACAACAACCCAACGTGGTTTGTCGCTGGTGGCTTTTGCATCGTAATAGTCGCTGCTTAAATCAAATTGAGTGGGGTCTGGGTAAGCTTCTTTGGTAACCTCGGCAATGCCGGCTACGCCCACGTGTTTGCAGCTTGAATGATAAATCATGACTGAATCACCGACCTTAACGCCGTCACGCATAAAATTTCGTGCTTGGTAATTACGCACGCCTTCCCAAAGAGTCGTTTGTTTTGGTGCGTTTTTTAAGTCATCTAATGAAAACGCATCGGGTTCAGTTTTAAATAGCCAGTAAGCCATAACAGTATTCCTACAAATATTTACTTCCCACTATTGTATAGTATCATTTGGACACTAGGGTAATGAGGAAAAAATAATGAGCCAAGTATTAGATGATTTATTGTCGTTGTTAACACTTGAAGAAATTGAGCAAGGTTTATATCGAGGACAAAGCCAAGATTTAGGCTTTGGTGCTGTATTTGGTGGTCAAGTAATGGGGCAGGCGCTTTCTGCTGCTAAAGAAACTCTACCTGAAGGGCGAATAGTTCATTCATTACATTCTTACTTTTTACGCCCAGGCGATCCGGCTAAACCCATTGTTTATGACGTTGAAACTATTCGTGATGGTAAGAGCTTTAGTACGCGCCGAGTCAAAGCAATTCAGTACGGTAAACCTATTTTTTATATGACCGCGTCATTTCAGGGTGAAGAAAATGGGTTATCGCATCAAGCGACAATGCCTGATGTTCCCGCACCTGAAGAATTACGTTCATCGCTTGAGTTTTACCAAGATAACGCTTCGCATATCCCAGAGGTTATCCGTAATAAGTTTACCCGTGAAATGCCAATTGAAATGCGACCGGTTACTTTTCATAACCCGTTTAAACCAGAAGTTATGGAGCCGGTAAAGCATATTTGGTTTAAAGCTAATGGTGAAATGCCGGACGATCAGCGTATCCATAATTACTTATTAGCGTATGCGTCTGATTTTGAGTTTTTACCAACTGCATTACAACCTCATGGTGTATCGTTTATGCAGCCAAATATGCAAGTAGCTACTATTGATCATGCAATGTGGTTTCATCGTCCATTTAGAATGGATGATTGGATTTTGTATTCAATTGATAGTCCAAGTGCGAGTAATGGGTGTGGTTTGGTACGTGGGCAGTTTTTTGACCGCCAAGGCAACTTGGTTGCCTCAACAATGCAAGAAGGGGTTATGCGTCAACGCTAACCCCTTCTGTAAATGCATTGCTAGTTACACTGATCTTGTACTATATCGCTGATTGACTGCCAGACGCGTGCTGGCAGTAATGTTTTAAGGTGTGCGTAGGTTTCACATAGTTGTGTGCTACCTACTAAGCCCTTATCACCCTCTGTTATTAATGACTCGCCACGTAAGTTTTCGATAAAACTAACAAGTACTTTTTTGTCAAAAAACTCAGGTGTTTTTATGCCGTGCAGTGTACCTAAACGTTGTGCGAGTACTTGGCTTTCTCTTTCAAGCTCGGCTTTTTCAATGCCATCACTTGTTTGAATAAAACCAATCACAATAGCGTAACGTTGTAGGGTAAAGCTAAGTGCTCGTCCAAGCATTTCTAGCTTAGCTAAGCAGTCGTTACTGTTCGTTATATGAATGTTATCGCCATCAAACTCAATTAAATTTTGATCGGCAAAATTAGCTAAAATACGCGTTATGTAGTTTTCATCAAGAGGTTGTAAATACCATTCTTTAGCAAATAGCGGATAAAATGTTTTTACAAGTTGTTGGCATTGAGCAATCGTAGTGCTGTGTTGTTTAAATAGATGTAGTGCAATTAAGCTTGGTACTGCAAACAAGTGCAAAATATTGTTTCGGTAGTAGTTAAACAGTACTTTTTCTTTATCGCTAATCGTAATAATTTCGCCAAACTCATCACTGATAACTTCAAACTTATTAAGCTTTAATGCATGCGTTAGTAATTGCTCTGGTGTTTCGTCTGGTGTAGTTACTTTATTACTGTAGCTTGCATCACGCTGTAAGCGCAGATAAAAATCAAGCTGAGCTAATAGCTTTGGTTTACTCAATGCTTGCTTATCATTAACCAGCAATATCATCGCTAGTAAGTTAACCGCATTAAGCGCCGCTGCATTATTAATTTTAACCATTACTTGGTCGGCAAGTTTAGTTACTTGTGGTGCTAACCATTGTGGCTTTTGCACGTCAGTTGGGTGTATTGAATCACGCCAATCAGGTTGGTTATCGTTTAAGTATTGGTTAATAGAGATTGGATCGCCAAAGTTTAAATTACCACGACCGTAGTTTTTAAGGTTTTTGATTGCCTTAAAAATACCAAATATAGATTCGCCTTTTTTATCTTTACCATCCAGCTCTTTAAGGTAGGTGTTAATTTCCATGACGTGCTCGTAGCCAATGTACACAGGTACAATAGATATTGGTCTGTCTATTCCGCGTAGCATTGCTTGTAATGTCATAGATAGCATGCCCGTTTTAGGCGGCAGTAAGCGTCCAGTTCGGCTTCGACCGCCCTCCGTGTAAAACTTAACAGAGTAACCTTTAATAAACAGTTGGCTTAAATACTCTTTGAATATGGCAGAATAAAGTTTATTACCTGCAAACGAGCGACGAATAAAAAACGCACCAGAGCGTCTAAATATGCCTCCGGCAGGGAAAAAGTTAAGATTTATACCTGCAGCTATATGCGGAGGTACTAAACCTAAATGATAAATAGAGTAAGTAAGCAGTAAGTAATCCATATGGCTGCGATGACAAGGCATATAAATTATTTCATGGCCTTTATCTGTTAGTTCATGAATTTGTTCGGCGTGTTTAATATCAATACCATTATAAAGCTTATTCCATAACCAAGTTAAAAACCTTTCGGCCACACGTATCATTGCTTCAGAGTAATTAGCGGCTATTTCATCAAGTAGCTTAAGTGCATTTTGACGAGCTTCTGTTTGCCTAATGTTTTTAGCGTTAGCTTCATCTTGAATTGCTTTTTTTATAGTAGGTGACGCTAATAATGAATTAAACAATTGCTCACGAGATGGCATTTTAGGGCCTGTAGCAGCTAGCTTTTGGCGCTTAAAGTGAACACGCGCTACGCGTAATAATTTATGAGGTAACTCACTTACGTCGGCTTTTTCATTGACTAAAAGTGATAAGTCGAGTGGTTGGCTAAAGCGAATAAAGTTATCGCGCCCTGAAAATAACACCACAAAAAACTTTCTAAACCAGCTTGGAGTAAGAGAGTGTGTAATTAAAGTACGTAGTCCTGGCTTTTCTTTACCTGGGTCGCGCCCCCATAAAATAGTAACAGGCACCACTTGTACGTTTTGCTGACCGCTTTTTATTAAGTACTCAATAATTTGCTTGCCTTGGGCTAAAGCATTGGTTGGTTTTGCTTCATCACCAAATAACGGTGGAGGATTTTTAATACCAATAAAACGGTCTAAATTTTGAGTCCCTAGCACTTGCTCTTCTGTTGGGCTTGGTAGGCCATTCTTTTTACAAACATGCGCCAGCGCGGCTAAATCAAAACGTGAATTTAAACGCACTATATAAAATGTAGGGTACTCAGGGTTTAGCTCATACTGTTTAATAGGATTTTCTGGTAGCACTTTGCTTTTCACAAATAAGCGGCTAAATCCAGCAGACATAACATTTAAACAATAATTAAAAATACGCATCGACTCACCATATTGAGAGTATTAAGGGCAAAATTAGCGCAACAGGATACCATAATATCTAAAAATCCCTTAGTTTGCGCAATTAAGAAGTTTAGTTGTTTGTTGACTAGCATCAAAAGCATTAGTTCAAGTATAGCTATTGAACATGTATGGACGCATATTTAATCAAATTAGTATTCATTACATTGTTTCTAAATAGTTGTTGCATTTATCACCAATACCTCTATAATACGCAAGCTTTCAAAATTCCTCTGGGAATTAGAAAGGATAAATTAAGCTTGGATTTCAAGCTAATAAACAGGAGTTCCGATTTGGAACTCAACGTAGATATAATCAAACAGCCGACATCTTAAGTTTTAAGATTGTTTCGGTCGTTTTTTTATGCTCTTTTATATGCTCTTTATATTGAGGTTAAGAATGTCAAATCAACGCATTCGTATTCGCCTAAAAGCTTTTGACCACCGTTTGATTGACCAATCAACGGCAGAAATCGTGGAAACTGCGAAACGCACTGGCGCACAAGTACGTGGTCCAATCCCACTACCTACACGCTTTGAACGTTTTACTGTACTAACTTCACCGCACGTTAATAAAGATGCGCGTGATCAGTACGAGATCCGCACCCATAAACGTCTGATAGACATCGTAGAACCAACTGACAAGACTGTAGACGCGCTTATGCGTTTAGATCTTGCTGCTGGTGTTGATGTTCAAATCAGCCTGGGTTAATCGAAAGATTAGAGAGGTTTTAGGAAAATGGCATTAGGTCTAGTCGGTCGTAAAGTGGGTATGACACGAATCTTCACTGAAGATGGTGTATCTATCCCTGTGACAGTTATTGAAGCGACACCTAACCGCATTGCTCAGATCAAATCTGACGCAACAGACGGTTATAACGCGCTTCAAGTAACCGCAGGCACTAAAAAAGCAAGTCGTGTAAACAAAGCTAAAGCGGGTCATTTCGCTAAAGCTGGTGTTGAAGCGGGTCGCGGTCTGTGGGAATTCCGCCTTAACGGTGGTGAAGGCGATTTTGAAGTAGGCGCTGAGCTTACTGTTGAATTATTCAACGAAATCAACAAGGTTGACGTAACCGGTACTTCTAAAGGTAAAGGTTTCCAAGGTGGTGTTAAGCGCTGGAATTTCAGCATGCAAGACGCTACACATGGTAACTCTCTATCTCACCGTGCTCCTGGTTCAATCGGTCAAAACCAATCACCTGGTAAGGTGTTTAAAGGTAAGAAAATGGCCGGTCATATGGGTGCTGAGCGTGTAACGACTCAAAACTTAGAACTAGTTCGCGTTGACGCTGAGCGTAATTTGCTTTTAGTTAAGGGTGCAGTACCTGGAGCTATTGGCGGTGACGTTATCGTTAAACCAGCTGTTAAAGCATAAGTCCTGGAGATTTAGTGATGGAATTAGCAATTAAAGACGCTTCTGGCGGTCTTGAAGTTTCTGAAGCTACTTTTGGACGTGAGTTTAACGAAGCATTAGTACACCAAGTAGTTGTTGCATACGCAGCAGGTGCTCGTCAAGGTACTCGTGCTCAGAAGACACGTTCTGAAGTAAGCGGTGGTGGTAAAAAACCATGGGCTCAAAAAGGTACTGGCCGTGCACGTGCCGGTACAATCCGTAGCCCAATTTGGCGTTCAGGTGGCGTTAGCTTTGCAGCTAAACCACAAGACCACAGCCAAAAAGTAAACCGTAAAATGTACCGTGGTGCGATTAAAAGCATCTTATCTGAATTAGTTCGTCAAGAGCGTTTAATCGTTGTTGAAAGTTTTGCTCTAGCAGCACCAAAAACTAAAGAACTAGTTGCTAAGCTTAAAGAACTTGAGCTTAAAGATGTTCTTATCGTGACTGAAGAAGTAGATGAAAATCTTTTCTTATCGGCACGTAACCTTTATAAGGTTGACACACGTGATGTAGCTGGTATCGATCCTGTAAGCTTAATTGCTTTCGATAAGGTACTTATTACAGCCGCTGCTGTTAAGCAACTTGAGGAGGCGCTAGCATGATTCGCGAAGAACGTCTTTTAAAAGTGATCCTTGCTCCACATATCTCTGAAAAAAGCACAATTGCTGCTGAAGAAAACAATACTATTGTTTTTAAAGTAGTAAATGACGCAACTAAAGCTGAAATTAAAGTAGCAGTTGAGAAGCTTTTTGAAGTAGAAGTAACGGGTGTTCGCACACTTAACGTTAAGGGTAAAACAAAACGTACTGGCGCACGTTTCGGTCGTCGTAGCGACTGGAAAAAAGCTTACGTTACTCTTAAAGAAGGCAGCGAGCTAGACTTTGTCGGCGGCGCCGAGTAATAAGGGGATAGAATTATGGCACTTCAAAAGTGTAAGCCTACTTCTGCGGGCCGTCGTCACCTAGTTAAAGTGGTTAACTCTGATCTACATAAGGGTAAGCCATACGCACCACTTTTAGAGAAAAACTCTAAATCAGGTGGTCGTAATAACAATGGTCGTATTACGGTTCGTCATATCGGTGGTGGTCATAAACAACATTACCGTTTAATCGATTTTAAACGTACTAAAGATGGCATTCCAGCCACTGTTGAACGTTTAGAATACGATCCAAATCGTAGCGCAAACATCGCTCTTGTATTATATGCAGACGGTGAGCGTCGTTACATTATCGCACCAAAAGGCTTAAAAGCTGGCGATGCAATCCAGTCTGGTGTTGATGCACCAATCAAACCTGGTAATGCATTACCAATGCGTAATATGCCTGTAGGTTCGACTGTTCACAACGTAGAATTAAAACCAGGTAAAGGTGCTCAAATCGCACGTTCTGCTGGTGCATACGTTCAAATCCTTGCTCGTGATGGTCAGTATGTAACATTACGTCTTCGTTCAGGCGAAGTTCGTAAAGTTGAATCTGATTGTCGTGCGACTCTAGGTGAAGTAGGCAATGCTGAGCATATGCTTCGTTCACTTGGTAAAGCAGGTGCAAATCGCTGGCGTGGTATTCGTCCGACAGTTCGTGGTGTTGCCATGAACCCGGTAGATCACCCACACGGTGGTGGTGAAGGTCGTACATCTGGTGGTCGTCATCCTGTGTCTCCATGGGGTAAACCGACTAAAGGTGCGAAGACGCGTAAGAACAAGCGTACGGATAAATTTATAGTACGTCGTCGTACTAAGTAATATTGAGGAATAGCCATGCCACGCTCTCTCAAGAAGGGTCCTTTTATAGACCTACACTTGCTGAAGAAGGTAGAGAAAGCTTTGGAAAGCGGTGAGAAAAAGCCAATTAAAACTTGGAGCCGTCGTTCAATGATCATACCTAACATGATCGGATTGACCATTGCTGTCCATAATGGTCGCCAGCACGTACCAGTTTTCGTTTCTGACGAAATGATCGGTCACAAACTAGGTGAATTTGCACCAACTCGCACTTACCGTGGCCATGCTGCGGATAAGAAAGCGAAGAAACGATAAGAGGGGAAGATAAATGCAAGCATTAGCTAAACATAAATTCGCCTCTGGTTCGGCGCAAAAAGCACGTCTAGTTGCAGATCAGATCCGCGGGTTACCTGTAGATCGCGCACTAGAAATCCTGGCGTACAGCCCTAAGAAAGCGGCTGTATTAGTTAAGAAAGTACTTGAGTCTGCTATTGCTAACGCAGAGCATAACGAAGGTGCTGACATTGATGAGCTTCGTATAACAACGATCTTTGTGGACGATGGTCCTACAATGAAACGTATTATGCCTCGTGCTAAAGGACGCGCAGATCGCATCCTTAAGCGTACAAGCCATATCACTGTTATGGTTTCAGATAGCTAGGAGTATAAGTAATGGGACAAAAAGTTCATCCTACTGGTATTCGCCTAGGTATATCTAAACCTTGGGTTTCTACCTGGTACGCGAGTTCAAAAGATTTCTCTGCACAGCTTTTTGGCGATCACAAAGTTCGTACATTCCTTACTAAGGAATTAAAAACGGCTTCTGTGTCTAAAATCGTTATTGAGCGTCCAGCAAAATCAATCCGAGTAACAATTCACACGGCTCGTCCGGGTGTTGTTATCGGTAAAAAAGGCGAAGACGTAGAAAAATTACGTCAAGCGGTAACTAAAATCGCTGGTGTACCTGCTCAGATTAATATCTCTGAAGTACGTAAACCAGAACTAGATGCACAACTAGTAGCAGACGGCATTGCCTCTCAACTAGAACGTCGTGTTATGTTCCGTCGCGCTATGAAGCGTTCGGTACAAAATGCAATGCGCATCGGTTCTAAAGGGATTAAAGTTGAAGTTAGCGGTCGTCTTGGCGGCGCTGAAATCGCACGTTCAGAATGGTATCGTGAAGGTCGTGTACCTCTACATACTCTTCGTGCTGATATCGATTACGCAACTTCTGAAGCCTTAACCACTTATGGTATCATTGGTGTTAAAGTTTGGATCTTCAAAGGCGAAGTTATTGGTGGTTTACCACTAGTACAAGAGCAAGAGAAGCCAGCTAAACGCGCACCAAAGAAAGCCAAGAAAAGTGCTAAGTAGAGGTAGCGAGTAATGTTACAGCCAAAACGTACAAAATTCCGTAAAATGCACAAAGGCCGCAACCGCGGTTTAGCGCAAAACGGTAACAAAGTAAGCTTCGGTACTTTCGGATTGAAAGCAACTGGCCGTGGCCGTATGACTGCTCGTCAAATCGAAGCAGCTCGTCGTGCTATGACGCGTCACGTGAAACGTCAAGGTAAAATCTGGATTCGTGTCTTCCCTGACAAACCGATTACAGAAAAACCTCTTGAAGTTCGTATGGGTAAAGGTAAAGGTTCTGTTGAATATTGGGTTGCTGAAATTCAGCCTGGTAAAGTACTTTACGAAATGGAAGGTGTTTCAGAAGAGCTTGCTCGTGAAGCGTTTGACCTTGCTGCTCGTAAACTGCCATTCAAAACAACTTTCGTAACTCGGACGGTAATGTGATGAAAGCTAGCGAACTAAAAGATAAAAGCGTAGAAGAGCTTAATGCTGAACTTCTAGGACTACTTCGTGAGCAATTTAATATGCGCATGCAAGCTAGCACTGGTCAGTTAGCTCAGACACACACGCTAAGAACAGTACGCCGCGATATCGCGCGTGTAAAAACAGTTATTAACCAGAAGGCAGGTCAATAATGAGCGATAAAATTCGTACTCTTCAAGGCCGTGTAATCAGCGACAAGATGGAAAAATCTTTCACTATCGCTATCGCACGTTATGTGAAGCACCCAATCTATGGGAAATTCATTAAACGTACGACTAAGTTACACGTACATGACGAAAATAACACAGCAAAAGCGGGTGACGTAGTTACTATCCGTGAATGCGCACCAATTTCTAAGAATAAATCTTGGACTTTAGTAGACGTTATTTCTAGTCCAAAACAAGCTTAATTTTTAATTAAGTTAGTTTTGTAAAAAAGCCCTGGCATTAGCCGGGGCTTTTTGTTTTCTGGAACTGCCTTGTCCTGAAACGTGTTTACACATTTAGGACTTATACCAATCCGCAATAATACTTAATCATTTTGCGGGGCTAAACGTGCCGCTACCTGCGTTAAAAAATGCTCATTTAGAACAACTAAATAGCGAATTTTTTGCCTAGCTATCAACACGTTTTTCCAGCCTCAAAATAGATCACTTAATTAAGCGAATTGGTATTATTTTATGAAAACTATTAAAACTAAAGACGTTAAGTTAGTTGGTATTATCTTTTTATCAGAAATACAAAAGCATGCAGGGTAGTTTTCTGGTTTGTGTCATCAACTCCATTGTTGTTATATATTTTTGGTGTCAGAACTAGTGGGTGAATCACAAAAGTTTGATTATAAGCTTACATATCTCAGTAACTTTAATACTTGCTATAGGCATCTCAGCCGTTGTGCTGCTTTTCTCTTACTTTATTTCAATGTTACAGTTTTAAGGTATCGAAAATAGATATTCAAATATAACTTTAATCATTCGCTTGTGTGGTTTTTTTATGTCTAAAACCTCAATTTATCGCCTTAAATGAATATTCTGGTATGATTAGCAAATATGCGCTTTTGAATGAATTTTTGAGGTAATAATGACGCGTAGTTTTGAATTTCATTTAACTGATGAGATTGCCACGGTTGCAATGGGTAATCGCGTTGCTGATATTATAGAGCAAGGTGCGGTTATTTATTTACATGGTGATTTAGGTGCTGGTAAAACAACGTTTACACGAGGTGTAGTGCAAGGCTTTGGCCATACAGGTAAGGTTAAAAGCCCGACCTATACACTAGTAGAACCTTATGAGCTTGAGCGTGAAAATGTTTATCATTTTGACTTATACCGCTTAGGTGATCCTGAAGAACTCGAATACATGGGAATACGCGATTATTTCTCAGCAGACGCAATTTGTGTTGTTGAATGGCCTGAAAAGGGTGGTGAATTTATTCCTGTGCCTGATTTAGATATTACTCTAAGCTATGTGGGTAACGAACGTAAAATTGTTATAAATAGTGCGAGTGAGCGCGGTATAGCAATTGTCGAAAAACTAAATAATCAATAATAATATAGTTAAGGCAGTAATTATCCAATGAGCCGAGGTGTAGTTAAACTTTTTATTTATCTTATGGTTATCACCATAAGCTTGCCGCTATGGGCTAAAAACACAATCAATAGTGTGCGTGTATGGCCGTCTCCAGATAGTACGCGCGTGGTATTTGATTTAAATGATAAGCCCGACTTTAGCTATTTCATGCTTAAAAACCCTAGCCGCCTAGTGATTGATTTAGAAAATACTAGCGAGTTAAAAACATTGCCAGGTGTGCCCCCGAAACATCAAATAGTAAGCAAATTACGTTACTCAAAACCTAAAAATAAACAAAGCGTACGTTTAGTATTTGAATTAAGTGCGCCAATAAAGCCAGTGGTATTTGCCCTCGCACCTACAGGCCCTTATAAAAATAGACTCGTTGTTGATTTATACAATAAAAGCCAAGCTACTACAGTTGTTTCTCCTGCTCAAACAGCCGCTAAAAACCGTCAACTAAGCCAAGAGCGCGACATTGTTATTGCAATTGATGCGGGGCATGGCGGCGAAGATCCTGGTTCAATTGGGCCATCAGGCATCTACGAAAAAACAGTTACACTGCAAATTGCGAAACGTTTAGAGCGCATGATTGATGGCGAACGTGGCATGATTTCGCGCATGGTACGAAGCGGTGACTATTTTGTAAAATTAAATACCCGTACTAATCGAGCCCGTGAAAAAAAGGCAGATTTTTTTGTTTCTATTCATGCTGATGCATTTACAAGCCCTGGGCCAAATGGTGCCTCTGTGTGGGTTTTATCATTGAGACGTGCTAATTCAGAAATAGGTAAATGGATAGAAGATAAAGAAAAACACTCCGAGCTTTTAGGTGGCGCTGCTGATGTAATGAAAGATGCCGCCAATGAAAAATATCTAGCACAAGCGTTGCTTGATATGTCGATGGACCACTCTATGAAAACTGGCTTAAATGTAGCTGACGAAGTGGTTAAAGAGCTTCGTAAGGTTGCCAAACTGCATAAAAAAGATCCCCAGCATGCGAGCCTTGCAGTACTAAAATCACCAGATATTCCATCTATTTTGGTAGAAACGGGGTTTATATCTAACCCGCGAGAAGAAAAGCTACTTAAAAGCCCTAATCATCAAGAGCGTTTAGCTAAAGCTATATTTACTTCAATTAAAAATTATTATTTGAAAAATCCGCCGGATGATTCGTTATTTGCTAAATTAAAGTCGCAATATCCAACAAAGCATAAAGTACGCCCCGGTGAATCTTTAAGTATGTTAGCGAGTCGCTATGGCGTTACAGTCAATAAATTAAAACAAGTTAATAAGCTTAGTTCTAATACCTTATTTATTGGGCAAGAGCTCGATATACCTCAAAGTTAGTCATTATTATTAGCGCAATGTTTGCTAGGAAGTCTCATGAATATTGAAATATTACCCGCGCGTTTAGCCAACCAAATTGCCGCAGGCGAAGTGGTTGAGCGCCCAGCGTCGGTAGTAAAAGAGCTTGTTGAAAATAGCTTAGATGCTGGCGCAACGCGTATTCAAATTGATATTGAGCGCGGCGGCCACAAACTTATTCGTATTCGTGATAATGGCGCAGGGATAAGTAAAGATGAGCTAACGCTCGCACTTTCTCGCCACGCGACAAGTAAATTAAAATCACTTGATGACCTTGAAAACATTTGCTCACTTGGCTTTAGAGGGGAAGCACTTGCGTCAATTAGTTCTGTGTCGCGTTTAACGCTGAGCTCAAAACCAAAAGAGCAAGAAGCAGCTTGGCAAGCTTTTGCAGAAGGCCGCGACATGGCCGTTCAAGTAAAACCTGTAGCGCATCCCGATGGCACAACCATTGAAGTAAAAGATTTATTTTTTAATACTCCAGCACGTCGTAAATTTTTACGCACCGAAAAAACTGAATTTAGCCATATTGATGAGTTGATAAAGCGTATTGCGCTTAGTCGCTTTGATGTCTCTATTACACTAACTCACAACGAAAAAGTAGTAAGGCAGTATCGTGCCAAAACTGATCCCTCTCAGGCTATAACACGCGTAGCACAAGTTGCAGGCAAGGCCTTTGCCGAGCAAGGTTTGCATATTCAATCAGGAGAAGGCGGCCTACAGTTGCATGGTTGGGTGCTGCCTGTAGGCTCAGCGAATACGACTCAGTACACTTATGTGAATAATCGCATGATGCGCGATAAGCTTATTTTGCATGCTATACGCCAGGCATTTGAAGAAGTAAGTGGAACACAAGAATTACCCGGTTTTGTCATTTATATTGATATTGACCCACGACAGGTTGATGTAAATGTTCACCCTGCTAAGCATGAAGTGCGTTTTCATCAAGGGCGGTTAATTCATGATTTTATATTGCAAGCTATTAAGCAGGTAGTAGTGCCATTGCAAGGCGAATTCACTAACGAATCAGCGAGCATAGAAGCAGAATTCACGCCAGCGTTCATTGAGTCGTCTCATAGCAGTGCTAATAATATAGAAAGCGAGGGAGTGTTTGATTACCCTAAATCGCAATTACAGCCCTCTTACTCTGGAAGTGCTGGTAGCTCAAGTTCGTCCTCAGGTACTAGAAGTGTTGGCGGTGCATACCGTGCTGCACCAAGTACGAGCCATCATGACGTAAATGCGTTTTATCAAGGAGTGAGTGAGCAACACGCCGCGCATTTTGATAATGCAGCCAATATATCTGCAGCACAACACCAGTCAGTATCTGTTGATAATGTCTTAAAAGCTGTTTCTATTATAAGTGTTAGTGAAGGAGTGTGTGTCTTTAGTGAAGAGCAGCAATTGTATTGCTCACATTTTAAATATGCATTAGTTGATGATTGGCATAATCAAATTAAAGAGTTCGGAAGTTTAGAAGGGAAAGCCCTTTTGCTACCAGTGCGAGTAAACTTAGAAAAAGAAGATTGCTTACTTATAGAATCCCAGCAATCGTGGTTTACCTTACTTGGTTTTGAACTTGTAATAGAAAAACAATTTGTAATGGTTAAAAAATTGCCAGCGTGTTTATATTTACTTGACGTAAGTGCAGCGTTAGGTGAGCTACTTGATGCGTGTAAAGCAAAACTTGAAAATATAGAGAATTGGTTAGAATGGCAAATGAAATGCGTGCCGACCCGATTTTATTTAAGCAATGTATTTTTAGCGCAACAAATTCGCTTACAAAATAATCCACAAACTATTGAACGCTTGCGTAAAAAAGCAGTTAAAATAGAGCTAAATCACTATTTAACGCAATTAGATTAAGGTATCAGTGTTGAGTAATTTACCAGTTATATTTTTAATGGGTCCAACTGCAGCAGGTAAAACAGCATTGGCAATCTCGCTGTGCGAGCATTTAAATACAGAAATAATCAGCGTAGATTCAGCGCTAGTGTATAAAGGTATGGACATTGGTACAGCAAAACCTGATGCGGAAGAATTAGCCAAAGCTCCGCATCATTTAATTGATCTACTTGACCCGAGTGAAACGTATTCAGTTGCAGATTTTAGGCGCGATGCAGTGCAAAAAATTGACGAATTTCACAGAAAAGGTAAAGTGCCTGTATTGGTTGGAGGTACAATGCTGTACTTCAAATCTTTAATTGATGGTTTATCGCCTTTACCTGAAGCAGATACAGAGATAAGAGCAGAGTTAGAAGCGCAAGCGAAAGAATTTGGCTGGCCTCATTTATATAAAGAATTAGTTAAAGTTGACCCAAAAGCAGCCGAAAAAATAAGTGAAAATGATTCACAAAGAATTAATCGAGCTTTAGAGGTTTACAGGTTAACTGGTAAGACCATGACTGAGTTGCAAATGCAAAAACAGCCGGCTTTACCTTATACTTTTCATCAATTTGCGATTGCACCGCAAGAACGCAGTGAATTACACCGCCGAATTGAAGAAAGGTTTAAAATAATGATTGATCAGGGGTTTGAAAATGAAGTTTCGACCCTATATCTACGTAAGGATTTACACCCCAATATGCCTTCTATTCGTTGTGTTGGTTATAGACAAATGTGGGATTACCTTGCGGGTGAAACAAACCATGATGAAATGGTTTTTCGTGGCATCGCAGCAACACGTCAGCTGGCAAAACGGCAGTTAACGTGGCTTCGTAGTTGGCCTGATGTTACTTGGTTAACAACAGGCGACGAAGAAAACTTGCATCGTGTAGTAAGTTCGCTAAGCTAGTAGTAGTTGAATATTGTTTTTTATTAAATAAGTTCAGCCACTTAATTATAATAACACCTAGAACGAAGGAACAATAACATGGCAAAAGGCCAATCGTTACAAGACCCATTTTTGAATGCACTACGACGTGAGCGCATTCCAGTATCAATCTTTTTGGTAAATGGCATAAAATTACAAGGCAAAATTCAGTCATTTGACCAATTTGTTATTTTACTAGAGAACACCGTAAATCAAATGGTTTATAAGCATGCAATTTCTACAGTTGTCCCTGCTCGCGCAGTTAACTTCCAAGCAGTTCAAGGGAGTGAAGACACTGAAGAGGCAGAAGCTGGAAACTTTTAATTAGGAGCATAATGTTTGTTTGACCGCTATGAATCCGGCGAACAGGCAATTTTAGTTCATATCGACTTGCCTAAAGAAGGAGATCGTGAAGATCTTCACGAATTAGAAATGTTGGTATCTTCTGCTGGTGTTAGTAGTTTGGCGGTTGTGCAAGGCAGCCGTCAAGCACCACATCCGAAACTATTCGTCGGTACCGGTAAAGCAGAAGAAATAGCTGAGATTGTCAAAATCCACAAAGCAGATGTCGTAATTTTTAATCATCAACTCAGGCCATCACAAGAGCGTAATTTAGAGCGCGTTTGTCAATGTCGTGTGCTTGATAGAACGACGCTAATTCTTGATATTTTTGCCCAGCGCGCACGTACCCACGAGGGTAAGCTGCAAGTTGAATTGGCTCAACTTCGCCATATGTCGACTCGATTAATTCGAGGCTGGACTCACCTTGAACGTCAAAAAGGCGGGATTGGTTTACGTGGTCCTGGTGAAACTCAACTTGAAACTGACAGAAGATTACTTCGCGCCCGTATCCAAAATATTCGTGCACGTTTAGCTAAAGTTGCAGTGCAACGTGAACAAGGTAGGCGAGCTCGTACTCGCAACGAAATACCTACAGTTTCGTTAGTTGGTTATACCAATGCGGGTAAATCTACATTATTTAATCGAATTACAAATTCAGATGTATACGCGGCCGATCAGTTGTTTGCCACGCTTGACCCGACTCTACGTAAGCTTGAGTTAGGTGATGTTGGCCCTGTTATCTTAGCTGATACAGTGGGCTTTATTCGTCACCTACCACATGACTTAGTTGCTGCTTTTAAAGCAACGCTTACTGAAACTCGCGAAGCTGATTTGCAGTTACATGTAATTGATGCAGCAGACTCACGTCTGCAAGAAAATATTGAACAAGTACAATCGGTGCTTAAAGAAATTGAGGCCGATGAAGTACCACAGCTATTAATTTATAATAAAATTGATGCGCTGGATAACGTAAGCCCACGTATTGATCGAGATGACGAAGGTCAACCTATAAGAGTATGGCTTAGCGCTCAGACTGGTGATGGGTGTGAATTACTTAGCGAGGCTATCAGTGAGTTACTAGCTAAGAAGATGTTTAACGAAACATTATTTCTTACGCCATTGTATGGTCGCTTAAGAGCTGCATTGTTCAGTTTAAATGCAGTGCATGAAGAGCAATTTGATGAGCAAGGTAATTGGCTGTTAGATGTTAGAATGCCAATGGTTGAGTGGAATCGTTTAATTAAAGAATTTGGTCCTGAAATTGCTGGTTTTATCAACCGTAATTAAAAATTGACGTTTTAATGTCGGTTTTTGTATGAGAAACGCGGTAGATTTGTTAGATTTAACACAATTTCCTAATTTATTTAGATAACAATGGAGTATAGCTATGGCCTGGAATGAACCGGGTAATAATGGCAATGACAAAGATCCGTGGAATAATAAAGGCGGACGTGATCAAGGCCCACCTGATTTAGACGAGGTGTTCCGCAAGTTTAGTAACAAGTTCAGCGGCTTATTTGGCGGGAAAAAATCCGGCAATGGTAGCGGCGGTGGACTTGGCGGAGCCGGTATTTCATTCATACTTATTATCGCCGTTATTGTATGGGCGTTAAGTGGTATTTATACGGTTAAAGAGGCCGAGCGTGGTGTGGTTCTACAATTTGGTAAATATGACCGAATTGCTGATCCTGGTTTGCGTTGGAAAATGACTTTCATCGAAACGGTAATCCCAGTAGATATTGAAGCAGTTCGTTCATTATCGGCTTCTGGTTTTATGCTTACTGAAGACGAAAACGTAGTGAGCGTTGAGTTTCAGGTGCAATACCGTGTTATTGACCCATACCTTTATGAATTTAGCGTAACTAACGCTGATAGTAGCTTAGAAGAAGCGCTAGACAGTGCACTGCGTTATGTTGTGGGCCATGCAAAAATGGACCAAGTATTAACTAATGGCCGTGAGGTTGTTCGTCAAAATACATGGGATGAGCTTAATAAGATTATCGAACCATATAACTTAGGTTTAATTGTTACTGACGTGAACTTTAAAGACTCTCGTCCACCAACTGAAGTTAAAGATGCATTTGATGATGCAATTGCTGCACAAGAAGATGAAGAACGTTTCATTCGTGAAGCAGAAGCATATGCTCGTGAAATTGAACCGCGTGCTCGTGGTCAAGTAACGCGTATGACTCAAGAAGCGGAAGGTTATCAAGAGCGCATTACATTGGAAGCACAAGGTGAGGTAGCTCGCTTTGAAAAGCTTTTACCTGAATATCAAGCAGCTAAAGAAGTTACTCGTGAGCGCTTATACATTGATGCAATGGAAGAAGTGTTAGGGAGTAGTTCTAAAATATTGGTTGATGTTAAAGGCGGCAATAACATGATGTATTTACCTCTTGATAAAATCATGGACAAGCAAGGAACCGCAACACGAGTTGCACTTCCAAGTTCAAGTGATATTCAAGACTTACGTAATAAAGTTAATACGTCGCGCAATAGCTCTGTTAATAGTGGCAATGACCGCTTTAACAACGACCGCTTCAATGATGGGAGATAATCATAATGAAAAACTTTAGTTTAGTAATACTATTAGCTGCCATTGTTATGTCTTTCTCATCGGTATTTGTTGTACCTGAAGGGCAAAAAGCAATTGTAATGTTATTCAGTAAAGTACAAAAAGATAGCGACGATAAAGCGATTGTATATGGCCCAGGCCTACAATTTAAAGTACCATTTTTTAGCCAAGTACGTCGTATTGATGCACGTATTCAAACGCTAGATGGTGCGCCAGATCGCTTTGTTACTAGCGAGAAAAAAGACTTAATTGTTGATTCGTTTGTAAAGTGGCGCGTTAATGACTTTAGTGCTTTTTACTTACGTGCTCGTGGCGATAAGCAATATGCTGAAACGCTACTTAAGCAAAAAGTAAACAATGGTCTTCGTACAAACTTTGGTACACGTACAATTCGCGAGATTGTATCAGGTGAGCGTAGCGAGTTGATGGAAGAAGCGTTAGTACAAGCTTCTGAAAGTGCACGTGAGCTAGGTATTGAAGTGCTAGACGTACGTGTTAAGCAAATCAACCTACCACAAGAAGTGAGCAGCTCTATTTACCAACGTATGCGCGCTGAGCGTACTGCGGTTGCAAAAGAGCACCGTTCTGAAGGTCAGGAAAAAGCAGAGACTATTCGTGCGGGAGTTGACCGTCGAGTAACTGTAATGCTTGCTGATGCTGAGCGTAATGCACGTTCTGTACGTGGTCAAGGCGATGCTGATGCTGCAGGCATTTATGCTAATGCGTACAACAAAGACCCTGAGTTCTTTAGTTTTGTACGTTCGCTTGAAGCTTACAAAAAGACTTTTAAAGATAAGCAAGATGTTATGGTGCTTTCACCAGATAGCGACTTCTTCCAATATATGAAAGGCGCTAAAGCTCAATAGACTTTACGTTAATTATTTAAAAGTTAAAAAGCCTCGCATTTGCGGGGCTTTTTGTTAAATACAAACTAGTGCGTTAAATCACTGTTATTTATGTGGTTATTGGTCAATATTTGGATATAACAATTGCCCGCAGAAAAAATAAGCTGAACAGGGGTGATCTTTACTTTAGTTTTCTGGTAAAATCTCGTCCTAATTTTCTCTAAGTGAATTTACGATGGGTAAAAACGTTGTTGTATTAGGCACCCAATGGGGTGACGAAGGAAAGGGTAAGGTAGTTGATCTCCTTACAGACAAAGCATCTTTAGTAGTTCGTTATCAAGGTGGCCACAATGCGGGTCATACTTTAGTTATCGAAGGTGAAAAGACGGTTCTACACCTTATTCCATCGGGTGTATTACGTGACAATGTTAAATGTGTGATTGGTAATGGTGTAGTTTTATCACCAGAAGCGCTAATGAGAGAAATTGGCATGCTTGAAGAGCGCGGCGTACCAGTACGCGAGCGTCTTTTAATAAGTGAAGCATGTCCGCTAATCTTGCCTTTCCATGTTGCATTAGATGTAGCCCGCGAAACAGCTCGTGGCGATAAGCCTATTGGTACAACTGGCCGTGGAATCGGTCCTGCGTACGAAGATAAAGTAGCACGTCGTGGTTTACGCGTAGGCGATTTATTTAATCCTGAAGTATTTGCAGCTAAATTAAAAGAAGTGCTTGAGTACCACAACTTCACTTTAGTTAACTACTACAAAGTAGATGCTGTAGATTTCCAAAAAACGTTTGATGATGCAATGGCTGTTGCTGATATCTTAAAAGCAATGGTTGTAGATGTAACTGAGCTTTTAGATCAAACGCGTTTAGCAGGCGAAAACATTTTATTTGAAGGTGCACAAGGTACGTTACTTGATATAGATCATGGTACTTACCCTTATGTAACATCTTCAAATACTACCGCTGGTGGCGTTGCGACTGGTGCAGGTTTTGGTCCATTAAACCTTGATTACGTTTTAGGTATTATTAAAGCGTACACGACACGTGTTGGTTCAGGTCCTTTCCCTACAGAGCTTTACGACGGTCTTGATAAACAAGATCCAGTTGGTAAGCACCTAGGTGATAAAGGCCATGAGTTTGGCGCTACAACAGGTCGACTTCGTCGTACTGGTTGGTTAGATGCAGTGGCTATGCGCCGTGCAGTTCAAATCAATAGTATTTCAGGTTTTTGTTTAACTAAGCTTGATGTTTTAGATGGCTTAGAAACACTTAAAATCTGTACTGGTTACAAGCTTGAAGATGGCACAGTTACTAACGTAACACCATTAGCGGCTGAAGGTTACGATAAAGTAACACCAGTATACGAAGAGATGCCAGGTTGGTCAGAAAACACTGTTGGTGTAACGAGTCTTGACGGTTTACCAAAAGCTGCGATTGACTACATCAAACGTATTGAAGAAATTACGGGTGTTCCAATTGATATTATTTCTACAGGTCCTGACCGTGTAGAAACTATGGTGCTTCGCAATCCGTTTGCGTAATTACCATTAGATTAAAAAAAGCTGCTTCGTGCAGCTTTTTTTGTGTCTAAAATTCACCTTGGAACGATCTTTGTATATTATTTAATAAGTTTATTTATATAAGTGGTGAACATGCGTTTATTTAATCGTAATTGCGTACTAAGGCTTTCGTTAATACCGCTGTCTTTATTTATAGCAACCAACAGCTTAGCTACAGAAAGCCCTGCTGCTGTGCCGCTGTATACAGAATCAGAGCTAATTGCGTTAATAAATAAAAATACGCATTTAGCGCGTGTAAAGGCAGATGATTGCCAGTTGGTGCAAGATATAGAAGCACGAGCCAATAAAATGGCATTGCCGTCTTATCAATTTTTATACGGCGATATGCTGGCTTATAACGTGTGCGTTGATCGCAATGTAGAGTTAGGTGTGTATTACATGCGAAAAGCAGCTGAGCAAGGCTTAGCGGCAGCGCTAGAGCAATTGGGACGATACTACGACACTGGTCGCTTAGTTCAGCAAGATAAAGCAATGGCAATTACGTATTTGCGTGAAGCCTCGTCGCAAGGCAATTTAAAAGCACAGCTACGTTTAGTTAAATTATTTAATGATGGTTATGGCAGCCCGCGTGATTTTGAAGATGCCTATCGTTGGCTATTCAATTCTATGGTGGCAGATAAAGCGACTCATAGAAAAATTGAGCGAGCGCTGACTAAGTTAGCGCAAAAAATGCCAGATAGTGTGGTGGCTCGAGCCCGCCTTCCTATTTAATGGCTTTTAAAAACAAAACCCTAACTTTTTAAGTTAGGGTTTTTTTAGTTTTTACAGACCGTAAAAGTATTTAACTGTCTTCTTTAGCCTTTGTTTGCGGGTCTTTTAAAACTGACATTTTAGGCGGCTGTAAAGCAACAACGCGTTCGCCTTCTTGCGGCGGTTTTTCCATGTTGATTGTAAACGGTCTTAGCTTAATTGGTGTATCGTCATCACTGTCTTTATCACCTTTGAGAATAAATAAAGGGATAGCCTCAGGGTTCATTTCTAAGTATTGTTCCCAGCTAAACTCATCCGAGATACGTGTTGAACTAACCTTACCGCCTTTAGCTATAATACTGCTTAAACGTGCATACGAGCCTTCGTCTCCAAACAGTATTTGTCTAGATAAAAACGTTGCGCTGTCTTTATTTGCTTTTGCATGCGACGTTGATGAGCGTAGCGAAAATACATTTTTCTCATTAAGTAAATGCGAAAAGTATTGAACACCTAACGCATTATGATGACGATTTGGCGATAACGCTAATACACTACGAATCGTTGTTAGAGGTAAGTAGCGTTCAGCATGCTCTGATTGCGGGTTACCATAATAACAAGCTAAACCATCCATACGTGCCATTCTGCAGTTTTCCCATGCAGGATCTGACAGGTGAACCGGAATGTTTTGCTCTTGTAAGCCTCGGCCGATTGCACGCGATACATGGTTTGCACCAATAATTAATATTGTATTTGGCGATGGTTGGCGTACACCTAATAGCTTGGCAACAGGAATGGCGGTTAAGCTCTGTAGTACAACGGTAATTATAATTACTGTAAATATAAGAGGTACCATTTTTTCAGCATCAGCAACACCAGACTCCATCATACTAAGCGCAAATACCGACCCAACGGCTGCGGCGACTATACCGCGTGGAGCTATCCAGGCAAGTACCAAACGAGACTTCATTGGTAAGTCAGTACCAAAGGTCGAAATAGCAATACACAGTGGACGAGCAACAAAAAGCACGATAGCTAAAAATATAAATACATCGCTGTCGAGCATCATCAAATCAGAGAGCTGTAAGCGTGCTGCAAGTAAAATAAACAGCGTTGATATTAATATCATCGACAAGTCTTCTTTGAACTCAAGTACAGAATCTATTTCTAAATCGTCTTGGTTAGCAAGCCAAATACCAAATACAGTCACTGCTAATAGGCCTGATTCATGGCTTAAATAGTTTGATACAGAAAAACTAATGAGTACTAATGCCAATATACCAAACTTATGTAATTCAAATGGTAGCCAATCGCGGCGCATTAATAGTGTTGTTAACCAACCAGCAGCAACACCAATACTTAATCCAACACCTAGGGTTTTAACTAAAGCAATAATAGTGTGGCTAAATACTTCGCCTTGGCCTACCAGCATTACGGCTTCAAATACTAATACAGCGAATAATGCGCCGATCGGGTCTATTACAATACCTTCCCATCGAAGTATGCGGTCAATGTCTTGTGTTGGGCGCATTGAGTTTAATAGCGGTGCTATAACAGTAGGGCCTGTTACAACTAGCACTGCACCTAATACCGCAGCTACACGCCAATTAAGTTCAAGCAACCAATAGGCGCTGAGGCTAATAATAATACAGGTAGTAAGCATGCCGATGGAGCAAAGGTTCCTTACAACTTTTCCGATTCCTTTTAGCTCTCTGAAATGCAGAGTTAAGGATCCTTCAAATAAAATGATGGCAACACTTAGTGATACAACTGGAAACAGTAAATCACCTAACAATGCATCAGGGTCTAAAACACCACTAAATGGCCCAAGTAAAAGACCAGTAAGCAATAAGAAAAGAATAGCGGGCACTCTAAAAGCCCACGCGACCCATTGGGCAAGCACAGAGCAAAGTGCGATACCGGCTATGTAAATTGCTGACATAGATTAAGAATTCCTTATTTATGACGGTTTGTTTAGAAAGTATAACTTTTGTTAATTATTAATACAGGGGTATACACGGGAAATTCAAATATTACTAATCAATTTTAGCTGCTTATAGAAGATTAGTAGGCTTAAATTATTTTGCGCGTGTAAAGCCGCCTTATTTTAAGCGGTATTAATTGTTTAATTGGTTGAATTTTAATAACAATCTAACACCACAAACGAGGAGGAATTAGCTTCGCTCGAATTTTAACCTTGATTTTTAAGGAGTATTTAGTGTAATATACTTCGTGTTCTAATAATTAGTTATCTAATGAAGTTTATTGGAAGTAAAAGTGGTTTGTTAATCTTAACGTCATTTTTAATCTTTATAATCATGCATTAGTGGTGTTACTAGTATTCGAACACTACATAATTTCATTTGCCGAACTCTTGGTATGGTTTTGCTAAACAAGTTTATTTAATTATTTAAGTAAATAAAGGTTTGAGTTGAACTATTACTTTCAATGTTTAACCCCCATCGTGGCGGTTAAATCTCGGTCCTTTGGTCTTCACCCTATCTGTTGGTGTATCAGACTTTAGAGGCTCTATGTATGTTGTTAATAAAAAAGCCACACACAGCTTTTTACAGCGATGCATAAACAACACTTTTAAATTTTTTGATTAGTGCTGCTCAATATTATTGGGTTGTTGCTACTTTATACTTAACCTTAAATCTAAGCTTATTGTTTTAGATATGGTTTTCGCGTGTGTGTAAAAAAAGTGTTGCCTAAATGAAAGACAAATTCGAAGCTATGTTTTAAACCTAGCTACTTAGTTTTAGCTCGTCTAATTAAGGTGAGCGCAGATAAAATGGAAAGTTGAGCATTTATGCAAAAGTTAAATTGGCGACGTATCGTACTTAAAGTAGGCAGTGCATTAATTGCACCAGATCAAGATGGCTGCCGTTCGCGTTACATATTAACCATCGCACAGTTCATTGTTCGTTGTCGTGCCCGTGGAATCGAGGTGATTTTAGTATCATCGGGTTCTGTAGCGGCTGGTGCGCATTTATTCCCATCAGACAAACCACGCTCTGTGGTAATGAAAAAAGCAATGGCGGCAGCAGGTCAAACAGAAATGATTGCCATGTGGGACCGCTTTTTTGACTTTCCATCTGCACAGCTATTATTAACGCATGGCGATTTACGAGACCGCGAGCGTTACCAGAGCATTCGTGAAACCGTGTTCACTTTACTTGAACATGGTGTACTTCCTATCATTAATGAAAACGATGCCGTAACCACCGACGATTTACGGGTAGGAGACAACGATAACTTATCAGCAATGGTCGCAGCAGCTGCCGATGCCGATGCTTTATTAATATTCTCAGACGTAGATGGGTTATATGATAAAAACCCTAACTTACATGACGATGCGGTGTTACTGCCTGAAATAAAATCAATTGATGAATCTATTTATGCTATGGCAGGATGTGCTACAAGTGCGGTAGGTACTGGTGGTATGAAAACAAAAATAGAAGCGGCAGAAAAAGCAACGTCACATGGTATAGCGACTTATATTATAAATGGCTTTAAAGAAGAAACATTTACAAAACTGCTAGCTGGGGAAAACCCAGGTAGTGTATTTTTACCGTACGAAAAACCGATGCAGGACTCTATTCATTGGATGACACATACAGCAAATGAGCAAGGTGAAGTTGTTGTTGATGGATCATTTGATGAATCTCTTGAAGGTGAAAGTGGATGTATTCGTGGTGACGAAATCATGGAAGTTCACGGTGAATTTGCCGTGGGTGATACCATTTTAGTACGAAGTGAAGACGGTACGCGTTTAGCTAAAGCGACCGCAAATTATAGTAGCTGTTTGTTAAACTTTATTGCAGACAACGAACAGAGTGAATTCAGCGAAAAAATGCAGGATTCAATTGGACCAGTTATATCTGAAAAACATATCGCATTATTGGAGAAGTCATGAGTTTAATTACGGACATTTCACGTCAGGCAGCTAAAGCTGCACATACACTTGCTTTACTCGATACCGAGACTAAAAACCAAGTATTAGTTGAAATGGCAGCGGCACTAAGAGAGCAAAAAGCATTTATAATAAAAGAAAATGAAAGTGATTTAAGCGCAGCACGCGACAATAACTTAGCAGCCTCAATGATCGACCGCTTAACGTTAAACGATGAGCGTATTGAAGCAATGGCACAAGGTATTGAAGTAATCGTAAGCCTTGATGATCCTGTTGGTCAGCTACGTGATATTACTGAGCGCCCAAATGGTATTAAAATTCGCAAAATGCGAGTACCTCTTGGCGTTGTATGTATGATTTACGAAGCACGCCCGAATGTGACAGCAGACGCTGGTGCACTATGTTTTAAATCAGGTAATGGCGTAATTTTACGTGGCGGCAAAGAAGCACTTAGAAGTTCACAAGCTATCGCAAGTGTAATGCACAGCGTACTTGAGAAGCACAACTTACCGGTATCACTGATTTCAGTGATTCCAGATCCAGACCGTGCGCTGTTAATGGAACTGATGCAGCAACGTGAAAGCATTGATTTAATCATTCCACGCGGCGGCGAGGGTTTAATTAACTTTGTTACTGAAAACAGTACGATCCCAGTAATTCAGCATTACAAAGGCGTTTGTCATCTATATGTAGATAAAGATGCAGACCTAGAAATTGCGCTTAACTTACTGCTTAACGGTAAAACACAGCGTACCGGTGTTTGTAATGCACTAGAAGGTTTAGTTGTGCATCAAGATGTGGCAGATGAGTTTTTAAATCTGTGTGCAGTTGTATTACGCCAAGAAGGTGTAAAAATAAATGCTGACAGCTTTGCAGCTAAATACTTTGATAACGCAACAGTCCTAGCTGATAACGAGTTTGGTGAAGAGTACCTAGACTTAGAAATCGCTATTCGCGTTGTTCCAAACTTTACGGCAGCGGTTGAACACATTGCACAGTTTGGTTCAAACCATACAGAAGTAATTTGTACTAAAAATGAAGCTGCTGCAGAGTTATTCCAACGTAGTGTTGATGCTTCCGTAGTAATGGTTAACGCATCGTCTCGTTTTTCTGATGGCTCACAATTGGGTCTAGGCGCAGAGATTGGTATAGCGACCTCCAAGCTACATGCATACGGTCCTATGGGCCTCGAGTCACTAACGACCGAAAAGTATTTAGTTAATGGAGTTGGCCAAGTTCGCGAGTAACCGCAAAAATTAAGTCCATAAAAAGCCGAGCATATTCATGCTCGGCTTTTTAGTTTATAAATCACTCTACAGTTACTTTAACTTTTTAAACCAATCACTTGCAGGTTCAGGTCTATGTAAATAATAGCCTTGCAGAATAACCTCAGGATACTCCTGTAGTAAATCAAAGTGGGACTGGTTCTCTACGCCCTCAGCAACTATCTCGAGTTCAAATAAACGACCTAAGCTTACAATCATATCAATAATTAGTTTATCGTTGTTATCGGTAGGTGCCTCTAAAACAAAAGAACGATCAATTTTAAGTTCTTGTATTGGTAATTGTTTTAGGTAGGTTAAGCTCGAATATCCAGTACCAAAGTCATCAATTGATACTCTAATACCTAGCTTCTTGAGAAAGTGAACAGCTTCAATAGCCGCTTCCATATGATTAAGTAACGTACCTTCAATTATCTCAATAGTGAGTTGTTGAGGATTAATGTTATGTTGCTTTATCTGTTGGCTAATAAAGTTTAAAAAACGCGCTTCATGAAAGTGCCTGCCACTTATATTAATTGATAAGTTTAACTCAGGGTGGGTTTTACTAAGTTGCGTTAGTATTTCAAGTGCATTTGAAGTTACCCAGCAATCTAAATCATAAATTATATCTGACTCTTCAGCTATAGATATAAACTCACCAGGGCTAATAAAGCCTTTTTGAGGGTGCTCCCATCTTAATAGAACCTCAGCGCCCTTAAGGGTTTGGTTTCGATCAAATTGGGATTGTAAATATAGCGATAGTTCATTATTAGAAATAGCTTTACGTAAATCTTGTTCTATTTCAAAACGGCGTTTTGCTTGCTCGCCAAATGAAGTATCAAAAAAGGTAACTCTATTGCCGCCTTTCTCTTTTGCTTTGTAACAGGCCGCTTCACAGTTACGAATAGTCTCAATAGCGCTTTCCCATTGATCTTCTCGTGGAAAAATATACGTACCAATACTGACCGTTAAGCTAACCTCTTGCTCATCCACTTTAAATGGATGGTTTATACCTATAAGTAGCTCTTGGGCTTTATTTTCAGCCATAGCTTGAGCTCTAGCTCTGCCCACACCTTTTTCAACTGTACACAGCACTGCAAACTCATCACTGCCTAAGCGAGCAATAACATCTTTTTTACTCACCTTAGAATGAATTCGTTTAGTTAATTCTTTAAGAATGTAATCGCCAGCGAGTAAGCCTAATCCATCATTAATTGAGTGGAAGCTGTCTATATCAATAATATAAATATAGGCATAACTATTTTCGGTACTATAAACCTGAAGTTGCTGCTCTAACTGCTTTAAAAACCCATTTCGGTTTGGTAAACCCGTAAGTTCATCATGCCATGTAAGGTAATGAATTCTTTCTTGGGTTACTTTAACGCTCGAAATATCACTAAATACACCAATATAGTGCACGTTAGTATCTTGATCGCCTTTAACCATACTGAGAGTTAGTAGCTCTGGATAAAGTTCGCCATTTTTTCGTCTGGTTACAAGCTCACCACTCCAATAGCCTGCTTGATTCGCATGTTCCCAGACTTGGTCAAAGCTAATACTAGGATGGTTATTTTGTTTAATATCGTGCAACTGCATTTGCAGTGAGTCTGATTCACAGTAACCGGTTATACGGCAAAATGAAGGGTTTACGGCTATAATTTTGCCATTACTATCGGTAATAACAACACCATCGGCGGTTCCCGTTAGGGCTTGGTAAAATAACTTTTGTTTTGATGAGAGTTCTTTTAATTCTTCTTCACGCTGGCTTAGCTCTTGTATTAGCGATTCTATTTCGAGTAGTTTGTCGTGCAGGTCAAAGTTTTTTTCGATAAGCCTATCTAGCATGCCTTGCGCTGTAATATGAGTGCGAATGCGTGCTCTAACTAGAGCTAGTTTGTAAGGCTTATGTATGTAATCAATGGCGCCCATCGCGAAGCCTTTTTCTTCGGACTCTTCTTCGGTAAGCGCTGTTACAAATATGACGGGGATGCCTTTGGTATTTTGTTTCGCCTTGAGTATATTGCATACTTCGTAGCCGTCCATGCCTGGCATCATTATGTCTAATAAAATCAAGTCAGGGCGAGTTGACTCAACAAATACTAATGCTTGTTCACCACTAGTAGAAATACGAACATCGTAGTCAGTTAAAAGTCCTTCAACTAATACGTGTAAATTACTAGGTTCGTCATCAACAATAAGAATTAAAGGTTTATGCTTTTTCTCTGTAGTTAATCCATTACTGTTTGCGAGATAATTTGAATGCACTATCTATCCTTCTTTGCGTTCTTTGCAATATTAAATCTAGTTCAGGTTAGTGGTTATGCCTAATTTTTATTATCGTTTCTATATTTATCAATCAGCTCTATTACTAGCGCGTAGTTAAAATGATCAATTGCTTCTTTGAGCTTAAATAGAGAGTGGCCTCTCTCATATTGATTCATTTCTAGCTGTCTAACCAAACTGCTAGGTACGGGGCGAGCCGTTAGTGCTAATGAGTATATATTATCAATAACTGAGTCTTCGTTTTCTAGTTGATGTAGCTGTATATGTTCTTTTTTAAAGTTATCAGCTATCAAAAATTGTTTTACGGCAACAAGTGTAAGTGTTAACTGTTCGTTAAAATGAGATAAGTTAATACTTTTCTTATCTATTAAGCTTTTCTCAACACTTTGCGCGCTTTGTTGTAGTAGCTCCAAGCCTAATGTGCCGGCCAAGCCTTTGAGTGTATGTACTAGTCGAATTAAGCCTTCTAACTCTCCATTTTTGATTAATATATCAGCTTTAATCGAAAAGTCATTGTAATCGTTTACAAACTGCGTAAATAATTTTCTTAACAATTCGTCATTGTTTTCTAGGTTTTCCTTTGCTAAAGGCCGATTTATAGTGCTCAGAGGTTCACTACTTTGCAGATGCTTTTCTATACTTTCGTAAAGTGCATCAAAAATAATCGGTTTTACTAAGAAACCATCCATACCCGCTCTAAACGCTGCTTTTTTATCATTAGGATCTGCGGCTGCCGTAATGGCAATTATGGGAGTTTTATAGCCTCGCTCTCTTAATATGTTTGTTGCTTCAAGCCCATCCATAACTGGCATTTGAACATCCATAAAAATAATATCGATGTCATTTGTCTCTACTTTATCTAATGCATCATGTCCATTATCAGCAATGATCACGGTCATATCTAATCTGGCTAAAAGAGCGGAAGCTATTTCTTGATTAATTTTATTGTCGTCAACAACTAATGCATTAAAACCTGAGAATTTAGGATAGGGCTTTAATTGCTTTTCTTTAAAATTATTTGGTGCGAGTGCTCTTAAAATTTCTACTTCACTATTTTTATTACCAATAATTATAATGTTTATATTTTCATTTTTTGCAATTGGTTCTGGAGACTCTTCATCGGTAATTAATAAAATAAGTGTCAATTTTTCATTACCGTTTTTATTTTGAGCATACAGTTGTTGTAAAATAAAGTTATCGTTGAGCTCTTTTTTTTCTACCGACAATATTACAATACTAAATGGGCTACTAGGCTGAGACATTTTTGCAATGGCTCTTAATGGTTCTTTTGTTGTTTCTGTCGTTATGTCTATACCACTTAGCAAGTCCATTAATTTTTTAATTTGCTCATTATCGGGGCTAATTAATAAGGCGTGTTTTTTAAGCTTTTGTTGCTCAGATAAAGTAAAGGGTAGAGTAAAGAAAAACTCGCTACCTTGATTAATCGTGCTCCTTACTTGTATATCTCCGCCTAGCAATTTAGTTAATTGTTTGCTTATAGTGAGTCCTAAACCGGTCCCACCATACTTTCTTGTTGTGCTTGAGTCGCCTTGCGAGAAAGACTGGAATATAATTTTTGATTGCTCTTCAGTCATCCCAATACCCGTGTCTTTTATACTAAAGCGAAGGTTTATTGTTTTTTCGTGTTGAGATGTCGCTTCTATAATTAATGATATTTCACCATGCTCAGTAAACTTAATTGCGTTACCTACACAGTTATTTATTATTTGGCTTAAGTGCATTGGGTCGCCAATAAGTTCAAGTCCTGCATCAACGTGTAAAGTAAAATTTAGTAGCAAGCCTTTTTGCTTGGCATTTGTTGAGAATAAATTTTGAACGTTAGAAACAATAGTATGTAAGGTAAAAGGGATTTGCTCTAACTGGACTTTTTCCGATTCTAGTTTAGAAAAATCCAGAATATTATTTAAAATCTGCAACAAATTTTGAGCACTTGAAAAAGCTTTATCTGCATAATGTTTTTGCCTTGAGGGAAGCTCACTGCTTTGTAAAAGCTGCAACATACCTAATATGCCATTCATTGGAGTGCGAAGTTCATGACTCATATTGGCTACAAAATCTATTTTTGTTTTATTGGCTTTATCGGTTTGCTCCATAGCGCTCGTCAAGTCGGCATTCATTGCTTCCATTTGGGAATTTAATACGCGGGTTTCATTGAGTAGCTCTTTGGTTTGCTTATTTTTTAAATATAAAGCGTTGGCTGCTTTTATTACCGATGCTATTTCAGTTTGATTTTGGCTGGTATTTGAAATAATTACTGGCTTTTCGCTATTCATATCTTTAAGTAATAAAGTGAGCTGGGTAATCGGTTTTATAACCGATCTAAAAATAAAATAGCTTAATAATAAAATGATTAACATAATTAAAACGGCAAATATATTTGCCTGTTCTGTATTTTTTGTTAAGTGGCTACTTAGTAACTCTTCTGTTTCGGTTAGTTTATTTTTTTCTATATTTTTAATTTCATTAGTTAAATACAGCAATTCGTTTTCTATGCCTGTTAGCACTACATTTACAGAAAAAGTGTAGCTGCGGGTAAGCAATACAAGTTTGTTATAAGCTTGTTTTAAGCTTATTGCTTTATTGGAGAGGGACTCATTTATTACAGACGTACTCGTTAGTTTTTTATGTAAGTAATCTAGGTTTTGTTTTACATTTTGCGCTTCATCAAAGTTAGGCTTATAAAGGTAGCTTACAGCAGCGTGCTTTAAATTACTTATTGTGAGTAAAACATCGTTAAAAATAACTTTATTGTCATTGTTTGAAGACTCTTCTAAATCAATAATTGTTACTTGTAAGTCATCAATAGGTTTTTTGAACTGAGTGGTGTAAAGGTGTTCGCGTTTTTGTCTGTTTATGACAACTTGGCCAAATGTATCTTGGTAATTATTTAAATATTCGCCAAGGCGTATTAGTGAATTTTGATACTCAGGGGTCAGGTTTAGAGTGTTTGTTTTTAGCTGCTCAAGATTTAAGTTTGCCTTATTTAAATAAAAATTAAATTTGGTAATCGTATTTTCATTAGCATTGTCAATAAATGAGACCGCATGCGCTTGCAAGGAGATAATATCGTTTTCTAAGTTAGTTACAGCTTCACTTTGAATAAGTGCGTTATGTTGCGATTTTTGCAAGTTAAGTAAAGACGTTTGCGAATAGTTAAACAAATAGCTCTGTAAAAAAAGTAATCCAATCAGCGAACACAGAGCTAATATTATTTTTGATTTAATTGAGTTTATTATCATTATCGGCTAATCAACTCATACCATTTTTGCAGGCTGTAGTCATAGGTTGGCATAACTGTATTCCACACTGCTACATTACTAAAGCGTTTATGGTAACTACCGCCATTACGTTGCCCACCTGCTTTTACTGCTACATCGCCATTGGTATTTAATAAATCTATGTTTGTTGCTTTTCCACCGTACCAGTAATCCCATTCAGACTGAGATAGGAGTAGTTTAGAGCGCTGCGGGTTACTAATGTAATAACCTTGGCGAGCAATAAATGCACCAGGCCAGCCTGAAAGCCACCAATTCATATAATCGTACGCAGCATCTTTTGCGCTACTTTGTATTTGTGACGATAAACACATAACACCATGCCAGCCTCGGTAGCCTTCTTTTGGTGCGGCAAATCGAACATTAATATTTTGGCTGTTTAATGCAGACACGGCAGGCGAAAACATACTTTCTATATGGGCTCGTTTACTTTTCATAAATTCAATCGACTCAGGAACCGAATTCCAATAGCCACTAAAGTGACCTTGGCGTTTAAAATCGAGTAATATACTAAACAATCTATCAAGTTCTGGGCGGGTCATTGCACCTATATTGTTAAATTTTATAAGTCCTTTACTTTGTGCTGCTAGGGCTAGGTCAAATAATCCAATGGTAGGCGCATTTACAATAGCTACTTTACCTCTGTTCTCGTCATCAAGCAGCCAACTCCAGCTTTCTGTTTCGTATGCTATACCGGGCTTAATAAAGTCGGTGTTGTAACCAAAAGAGTCAACATTATGCACATAAGGTAAAAAGCTAATGTGATCGCTTTCTTGTGCGCTTAATGTGCCATCGGGTTGAACATTTAATAATTTATAGGGGGCATCACCTGCACCAATACTTGCAGTTTCGGTTAGTTTTCCCGTTTTAGTAAGTGGATTTATCTCGTTAAAGTAGGTGAGTCGTTTTTTTTCTATTGGCTGAATGGAACCTGCATCCCAAAGCACATTAATGCTGTCTGACCATTGTTCGTATAAATCAAAGGAGCTAGGGTCCATTGATGCCTTTTGCAAAACAGCAGCGCTGCCTGCGGGAGTAAATTCTATATTAATACCCAAGTCACTCATCGCTTGCTTGCGGATAGCCTCTTGGAGTGTTACATGCGTACCAAGCACTCTTAATGTGACTTTTTTTCGGGCAAAAACATAAGGCGCATGTGTTATTGCACCAGCTGTTAAACCTATTGCAGCTAGCTTTTTTAGCGTTGAACGCTTAGGGTTGTCCATGTTAAGCCTAAAGTACTAATGTATGACATTATGTATAGCTAAGAACTTGTAAAGACACAAGTTGAATGGATAGATTTAAAATTATATAGAATGAAAAATTAGAATATTAGGGTGTCAAAAAATAATAAAAACAATGGAAAAATAGAAGAGTAGAATTAATTTGAAAAGGAGTAGGAAAGTGGTGGAGCTAAGCAGGATCGAACTGCTGACCTCCTGCGTGCAAGGCAGGCGCTCTCCCAGCTGAGCTATAGCCCCACATTCCTAATTTACATATAATGTAACTGCTTGACTGCTGAGTTCCAAGCGGGACGAACTTTAAGTTTTTTTATAAATTTGGTCAAGTATTTTTTCGTAAATTTTCACTGTTTACGTCAATTTTTGTTAGACTCGGCTTAATTCAAAACTAAAACGATAAAAAACAATGAAAAAATGTGTTCTAGCGCTTATGGTTTTACTCGCTGGCTGTGCCTCAAATGATGAGCCGCCTTTTGAAATAAATAATAAACAGTTTCACGAAAAGCAAGATGAGCAAGGCAATAAGCTTTTTGCTTATGTTGTTTCGGTAAAAGCTAAGCATCGTGAAAACTTTAACTTAGACCGTGGTCCTAACAAGAGACCAAGTCGTGGTGAGGTTAAGCAGTATATAGAGAAAGAGCATTTTGAAGAGTCAAGCATTCTGAAGTTACAGCTAGAAGACCAAGCAGTTGAATTATTAAATCAAGAGCTAAAAGATCGTAAGTATTGCGACAATAAGCATGAAGTTAATGATGTTTTATGGCGAGATTTGAGTGTACAACTAAGAGGGCGTTGTTTGTAATATGTTGGCGGATAAAACTAAGTTAGCAGAGCTTTTGGCGCACCTAGATATTAACTATGATGTAATAGAGCATCCGCCGCTGCATACTAGCTTAGCGGCAGATGAGTTTATGATTGAGCGCCCAGGTACTCGTCTTAAAAACCTATTTTTACGCGATAACGAAGGCAAGCGACACTTTTTAGTTATTACAGCGCACAATAAGCAACTCGACTTAAAGGCACTATCAAAGCAACAAGGGCTTTCACGCTTAGGGTTTGCATCGAGTGAGCGGCTAGCTAAATATTTAAAAGTGGCTCCTGGGTGTGTATCTATGTTGGCTCTTTTAAATGATAAGCAAAACGAAGTGAGCTTATGGGTTGACCAAGATATTTGGCACGGTGATTTGTTTCATTGTCATCCGTTTGAAAACACCCAAACATGGTTGCTTAGTAAAGCTGATTTAGAAATATTTTTTAATCACACAAAGCATCAACCGCGCGTTGTATTTTTACCCTCAAAATAAGCCCACATAATTAACGATAAACCGCATAAACAAACCGCGAGCAGCGTAAACATAAACGCTGTTTGCCCATAATGTTGGTATACCACACCGGGTAATAACGACCCCAATGCACCGCCACTGTAATAAAACGATACATATCCGCCATTGGTTACACTTGGTGGGGCTTTACTGATTTTATTAACGAGCGGTGCGGCAGTTGAATGAATCACAAACATAGCACCACAAAACAAAGTAAATGCGATTAAAAATAAGCTAAGCTGATGGCTCATTAATAAAATAATACTCACACTATAAAAACTAAATACCGCAGTTAATAAATGCCAAGGCGAAGGGACTTTTTTAAGTAACCAAGGTGCAGCAATAGAGGCGAGGGCACCAATTAAATAACCACTGTAAACTAAACCTATGTCACGAGTATTGGTAATTAAAAACGTGTTTTGTAATATAAACGGTAAGTAATTAAGTAGTGCAGCGAAACAAAAGAACATACAAAAAACGGCGCCGTAAACTTTAAGTACAGCGCCTTCTTTAAGTTGTTTAATGTAATCGAGTGGGGAGAGTTGCGACTGTGTAGCTGGGTTTGTAAAGCGAGAATGCTTAATTGTCAAAGCTAAGCAAATAAGCATAAAAGCAATTACGTAATAAAAGCTCTGCCAATTCCATAAGTCGCTAAACAAAGCGGCAAGCACACGTCCAAAGTAACCACCAACTATACTGCTACCAATATATAGGGTCATATTTTTTTGAAGTGTATCGGCGCTATAACTCATGCCTATATAGCTAGTCATTGCTGTTAAAGCTGCGGGGAGCGTTAAACCTTGTAAAAATCTGACTAATAATAAAAGCTCAAAGCTAGGTACATAAATAAAAAGTAAGCAGCTAAGGCCTAAAAGTACCATTGCAATACGTAGTATGAGTAGTGGATTTATTTTTGCTAAAAATAAACCATACACGAGCGGGGCAATGGCTAAGGGCAGCATAGTTGCAGTCATTAAGCTGCCAGCTACCGCAGGTGCTACATTAAATTCGCTCGCAAAAAGGCTAAGTAGGGGTTGCGGTGCATAAAGCACAAAAAATATAAATACCGAGCAAACGAGTAGATGAGGTAAACGCATTATATGGCTTGTGCATTTGCTGATTGGTTGTCTGGTATTGTATTAAAAATTGCTTTTAATTCATAATTAAAACCATAGCCATTGCGCTATATCATGGTTTGTTTTAACTAGTTTGCTAGATTAATGTCGATAGCGCTGTTATTTGAACTCGTTGGTGATTAAAATAGCGATAATATTAGTTTTTAGTGGAACAAAGTCATGGGTTCATTACAAGACCAATTGCTTCAAGCAGGATTAACAACATCGCATAATGCTAAAGTTGCTAAATCAGAAAAGCGTAAGCAACAAAAAAAGCAAAAGAAAGGGGCTACTAGCAACCCAAGTGATCTGCAAAAGCATATTCAACAAACCAAGCTAGAGCAGCAAAAAAAAGCTGAAGAGCTTAACCAAACACGCCAAGTGAGCTTAAAGCAGCGCGAACAAGAAGCGCGTGTTAAACAAATTTTAGAGCACCACAACCAAGACGCTATTCGTGGTGAGCGCACATTTAATTTTACTTATCAAAACAAAGTAAAAAATATCGACGTGAACGAGAAAACGCAAAAAGCGTTATCGAGCGGTCGTTTAGCTATTTGTGTACTAGAAGGGCAATTTTACGTATTAGACGACGAACCAGCACGCAAAGTGGCTGAAGTTGACGAAAAGTATATTGTTTTTCATGTAGAGCCAGAAAACAAACCAAAAGATGAAGATGACCCATACGCAGACTTTGAAGTACCAGATGATATAGTGTGGTAATAGTTATTAAGGGTAAGCTCATTTTTATTTGCTAAAGTATATAAAAGTGAGATAGAAACGAGTTAGCGGTTTTTGGTTAAGTTGATCGTCTAGCGTCGTTTCGTACGTATGCTTTTTATTTGATTGTTTACTACAATCAATAGAACAGTTTTTCTAACCGTCAAAAAAGAAGAGTAAATACAATGAGCAAGATGAAAACACTACTATTAGGCGCGGGTATTACTTTAGCCGCAAGCTTCTCGTTTAATGCAGCTGCTGCCGATGGCGCTGCACTTTATACCGCTAAGAATTGTCAAACTTGTCATGGCGCTGAAGGTAAAGCACCAATTATGGGTATGTACCCTAAACTAAACGGTCAAAACAAAGACTACTTAGTAGCGCAAATGAAAGATATTAAGTCAGGTGCACGTAATAACGGTATGACCATGGCAATGAAAGCAATGGTTGCAACGGTAACTGATGAAGAGTTTGAAGCAATTGCAGATTACCTAGCTAACGTAAAATAATTTACGCAGTTATACCATTTTAATGCAATTGGTATTTTAGTTTTATAAACAGCCACACAATAGTGTGGCTGTTTTGTTTGGTGTTTGCTATAAAATAGAGACTGCTTTAGACTTCTAAACATCTGTTCGTACAGGTTAATAATGTACGTTTTTAAAAGGCTCATTATGTTTGATTTACCCCAACTCGATTTAAAAAATAAAGTATCAGCACAAGAGTGGCAACTTCGTGTTGATTTAGCCGCGTGTTATAGACTGGTAGAGCACTTTCGTTGGGGGGATTTAATCTATACGCATTTATCAGCACGTTTGCCTGGCACCGACCACTACTTAGTGAATGCGTTTGGTTTAACCTTTGATGAAGTAACTGCCTCTAATTTAGTAAAGGTCGACTTAGACGGCAACATTATTGACGATACGCCATTTAGTATTAATCCAGCTGGATTTACTATTCACAGTGCGATTCACGAGGTACGCGAAGACGCTCATTGTGTTATTCACCTTCATACCAAAGAAACAATCGCAGTCGCTACACAAAAAAATGGTTTATTACCGCTTAGCCAATATTCAATGTTTTCACTGCCATCGCTTTCTTATCATGGTTACGAAGGGCTTGCAGTAAACGACGACGAGCGAAAAGTGCTGCAAGATGATTTGGGCAGCACTAACCATATGTTATTGGTAAATCATGGTGGCTTAACAGTAGGTCCAACGGTAGGCGATGCGTTTATGCGCTTTTATGATTTACAGCGAGCGTGTGAAATTCAACTAGCACTACAATCAAGCTCGCAAGAGGTGATTGAAGTACCGCAACCTATAATCGACAATATTTATAATCAAGCAAACGTAGTACACAGTGGCAGCACTGGCGGGCAACTTGCGTGGCCTGCAATGTTACGTAAAGCGTATCGACTTGACCCTAGTTTTGCAAAATAACCCATAGCGGTTAATAAGGAATTTTAATGAAAGTAAATCGCGTTGAAGTATTTGATATTCACTGTCCTGATAGACCTTCTTGGACACCTGTGTTTGTACGAATTCATACTGACGAAGGTATTAGTGGTGTTGGCGAAGCCGGCCTTGCATACGATTTAGGTCACAGTGCTGCAGCGGCTATGATTAAAGAAATGGCCGACGCCTTTTTAATCGGCCACGACCCATTTCAAACAGAAAAACTATGGTCACGTATGTTACGTGAAAGCTTTTGGGGTTTAGGCGGCGGACCTGTTGTATATGCTGCAATGAGCGCAATTGATACCGCACTTTGGGATATAAAAGGGAAAGCGCTTGGTTTACCTGTATACCAGTTATTAGGCGGTAAAGTTAACGACAAACTACGCACTTACGCATCGCAATTACAGTTTGACTGGGATAGCGAATTTAAAGCGCTAGTACAACCGCAAGAATATGCAGAAGCGGCTTTAAAGGCGATGGCCGAAGGTTACGATGCAGTAAAAGTAGATCCAATTCAGTACGATAAAGACGGCAATACTTATTACGACCGTACAAAAATAATCTCACGCACTGAAATGAAGCTATACCGTGCACGTATGCAAGCTATTCGCGAAGCAGTAGGCGACGAAGTGGATATTATTTTTGAATGCCACAGTTTACCAGGCGTGACAACAGCCATTCAGTTGGGTGAAATTGCAGAAGAATTTGACTGTATGTACTTTGAAGAGCCAGTTAACTATTTAAACCATTCATTACATGCAAAAGTAGCAGATAAAGTTAATGTGCCAATTGCTGGTGGTGAACGTTTGTATAATCGTTGGGGTGTGCGCCCGTATTTAGAAGATCAAAGTATTGATGTTCTGCAACCTGATATTGGTTTATGTGGTGGTTTTACCGAAACTAAAAAAGTATGTGATTACGCTGATATTTTCGATGTGCGTATTCAAGCTCACGTATGTGGCGGGCCTGTTGCAACAGCAGCATCACTACACTTAGAAACGGCTATTCCTAACTTTTTGATTCATGAGCACCACACTTATGCGATTAAAAAGTGGAACCGCGAGTTATGTTTACAAGATCCACAACCTAAAAATGGTTTCTTTGAAGTGTCAGAAGAGCCAGGGTTGGGTATTGAATTAAATGATGAGATTGTTATGCGGTCTCAACGCGTAGAAATAAAATAATAGTCTTTTAACCTAACTTTAGGTCATGCATTAAAAAGCCGGTAAGTGATTAGTCACTTACCGGCTTTTACTTGTTTGGTAAAGTTTTAGCTTGTTATAACTCGTTAATTCTACATTCTACGTCTTTAAGCTCGATAGTGGCTTTACTATCAAGGTGGCGTATATAGCATTGCTTGCCTTTAATCATCAATTCAAACTGATCGGGTGTATTGCGACTTTGCGTGTCGATAATATTATTACCATTCACATTACTAAGGGTTACTGTGCTGCTGGTAGTAAATACATTATCAGCTAATTGAGTTTCTTGTATATGTACAAGTGTTTTAATTGCTTTGCTAACGGCTGTTTTATTTGGCTTTGACAGTAGAGCATGTTGCAGCTTAGGTGTCGGATCTGGATTTTGAGATATGCAGCCATTGAGAAAAAACGCAGAAAATACAACGATTAGTAAAAAGTACATTTTCATAAATTGGCCGTATCATTATAAAAAGAGAGTTTAATATAACTAGTTTTACTTAAACTTGGTAGTAGTGCTTAGCGTTTGCATAGCTAAGGTTATGCCATGTCTTATCGTTTGAGCATAGCGCCTTATGGCAGTGCCATAGAGTGTTGTAGCTTGTATTTATTTGGCACACAGGGAAGTTGCTTGCAAACATAATACGCTGCTGGCCAAAGTAATTAAAAAGAAAATTAAAACACGCTGCTTGTTGCTCACTGGTAAGTTGTAGTAATTCAAAACCAGAGAATTTAATTGCTATGTTGTCGTGCTGAGCAAGTAACTCAGCACCTTGTTGCCAGTCATTTAAATTACTTGGCAGTCCTGCATGATTAATTATAATTTGAAGCTGCGGTAGCTGCTTAGCGTAGTAAGCTATTTGTTTGGTTATTTCGCTATTTTCAATATCAAATTGAGCTTCAAAATGCAGTTTATTTGTAGCCAATAAATTAAGGTTATTAATACAATGAGGGCTTTTTAGTCTCACTGCATCATCGTCTTCGGTTATATCTCTTATACCACAAAGGCTTGAATGAGCCAGTGCATTTAGCGCGTGATTAAATTGCTCTGCGGGCACATCAATTTGGTTGTAACTAATAGCCTTAAACGAAAGGTTTTTTAAATGCGAGCTTAGCCAGTTTAACTCGTTTATAGGTGATTGATTATCAAACCCAGCCTCAATGTGCACAATACCCGCAAGTTCAAAATCAGTACTTTTAACAAGTTGCTCTGCACTTATTGGTTGTTTAATTTTTTCTAGGTTAGGCCATGCTGGTGGGTTTTCGCCTTGTAGCCAAGTATATTGCCCCTCGGCAAGATTAAAAAAATGCACATGAGGGTCAATAATTTGCATGCTCATTGGGCAGTGTAACCACCGTCAATACTTTGTAGGCTGCCTGTTATAAAACTGGCATCGTCACTTGCTAAAAAGCTTACAAGGGCAGCAACCTCATCGGCTTGACCTAATCGGTTAAGCGGTTGAAGACTTGCTTCCTCGGCAACTATTTCAGCTTTGTTTGCGCCACTTTTTGCGCAGTACGCATCTATCGCGTTATGAAATAGCGGGGTTTCTATTGTGCCAGGGCATACCGCATTTACTCTAATATTAAAGCTCGCGTAATCAAGCGCCGTTGTTTTGGCCATTGAGGCAAGGGCATGTTTTGTTAGGTTATACGCAAAAGAGTTTTGCTTACCTATAATTGCTTGATCGGATGCGACTAATATAATAGCGCCGCTATTTTGAGCTTTCATGCTTGGCAATACGCTTTGTACTGCGGCATAGGCGCCTTTAACATTAAGCGCAAAAAGTGCATCGAGAGTTTGCTCATCGGTGCTTTCTATATTTGCGCTTAAGTGTTTTCCAGCATTAGAAACAAGTACATCAATACGTTTGCTTTGTTCACAGATAGCGTTGATGCAGCTTTGTACCGCCGATACATCACTTACATCACACTGATGAAATATACCAGTTTCGCTTGGCTCTATATCAAGGTTATGTACTTTATAGCCATTACTTAGCAAACGCTTTACAACGGCTAGACCAATTCCTTTTGTACCACCTGTAACTACTGCAACTTTAGACATACTTATTTCCTTTATTGCTAACTAGTGAGAGTGACCGCAGCCGCCTTCAGCGTGCACATGTCCGTGAGAAACTTCTTCACTCGTCGCTTCACGTACAGATACAACTTCAACGTCAAACGTTAGTGTTTTGCCCGCAAATGGGTGGTTTAAATCACAATCTGCGTTAAAACGACCAACCTTAACAATAGTAACCTGATGACGACCTTGGTTAGAGCTAACCATTGCTGTCATACCTGGTTTCCATACTTTAACGTCGCCTTGTAGATGCTTAAGCGGAATACGTTGAATTAAATCATCAACACGCTCGCCGTACGATTCACTTGGCTCTAGAGTTACACTAAATTTTTCGCCAGCTTCTTTGCCTTCAAGTGCTTTTTCTAAACCAGGAAGCATGCCTTCGCTGCCATGAATGTAAGTAAGTGGCGCTTCGTTTGTGCTACTTTCAATTTGCTCGCCCGCTTCGCTAAGGGTGTAATGAAATTCAACTGCTGAATTTTTGCTAATTTGCATGCTTGTCTCTTCAAATAATAACTATGTTAGGGCGCAATTTTACGCGAAATATACTTGTTTATAAACTTAACGTGGCTGATTTAGTGTTTTTTGTAAATCTAGCAGTAAATCTTTTTTTATTGGTGCTGCTTTTTGCTTTTCAGCCTGTGGTATAAACAGTACTAATTGAGTGCCAGGCTTTAAAATACTTGATGCAGAGAGTTTGTTCCATTTTGCCAAGTCGCTATGAGGTACATCATAAAGCTGACTTATACTCCAAAGGCTATCGCCTGACTTAACTTCGTAATCTATTTCAATGGTGGGGATCGCAATCTCTTGGTGTTCTAAATAAGGGCTGATTTTGTAATCAACAGTTAATGTGCTTGGCAGAGTTTTAGGTTGTCCAACTAATAACTTTTCTCCAACACCTATTAAATTATTATTTTTATTATTAAGTTGTTTTAAAGCTTTTACAGACATACTAAAACGCCTGGCGATACTGTAAAGCGTATCGTTTTGTTTAACGATGTACTCTCCAGCAAAGTTTGATTTGAAGAACTGACTTTTTAATAATGCTTCTTGCCCTATAGGCAGCAGTAAAGTATGCGGCCCGTTAGGTGAGCTTTGATTTTTTAAATATCCCTGATTAATAGCATGTAACTGCTTTGAACCTATACCAGAGAGCTTAGCAATGACTGAAAAGTCAAACTGCTGGCCTATGTTCATCTGTGTTGTAAATGGTTTATATGCAAGCTTTGGGCGTTTAATGCCCTTTTGTGGATGTTTAACTAAATAGCTTAAAGCGAGTAATTTGGGTACATAATCAGCGGTTTCTTTTGGCAGGCTGAGCGACCAGTAATCGGTGCTTTTACCGCGTTTTTTATTTTTTTCTATTGCGCGTTTAACGCGGCCTTCACCACTGTTATAAGCGGCCAAAGCGTGTAGCCAATTACCATCAAAGCGTTTATGTAAGTAACTTAAGTAATCAAGTGCAGCATCGGTTGAAGCAAGTACGTCTTGGCGCCCGTCGTACCATTGGTCTGACTTGACACCAAAGTGATGCGCCGTTGCGCCAACTAACTGCCAAACACCAACAGCTTGCTGTGATGAGGCTATTGTTGGTCTAAAATCGCTTTCTACAAATGGTAGTAATGCGAGCTCCATAGGTAATTGCTTTTGCTCAATTTTTTTTACGATGTGATACAGGTAAGGCGCTGCGCGTTTGCTCACCGTTTGTAAGTAGTTAGGTTGCTTTGCATACCAGCTGATACGCTTTTTTAAAGCGCGATTTTGATAAATCGTAAAGTGTAGATTATTGGCTATATGCACCCACAGATCGGTGGTTTTTGGTGGGCGCTTTTTTACGATTGTTTTTTTGAATTGAAGTGGCGTAACTAGCTCATTAACTTGAGGCGTTTGAGCTACTCCCTCGTCAATATCATAAGTATAGTCAGGCTCAAAATGAGTAAATATTTGTGGAGCGTCTTGTGGTTCTTGCTCCGTTGATTGACAACCAAATAACAAAATACCCAAACAACATAAAACCAAACTGCGCATAGTGATCACTTTTGTAAATTCCTTTTATTATTTTAACACAATCCGTTGTGTTGAGTTATTCTGCGCTTTTGACGCGATTTAGGCCTGCTTGTAAAAAAAAGTTACTCGATTTTATATTAAGCGCTTCTTGTTTATAAGGCTCAATAACTGATTCAGGAAACGATAGCATTAATTGCTCAATACTTTGATCTTTATTGTTTTTAACATGCTCTGTTATGGCTGCTAAGAATGATAGTGGCTGTTTCAGCTGCTCTTTTGTTAATGTGCCGCCGTGACCAGGTATAATAATAGCGAGCTTTTCATCGTTAATATATTGCTTAAGCAACGTTTGCCAACTATTAAGTTCGCCGTGACCAGGGTAAGGAAGCCAGTCAACGATATCGCCACCAATCAGCACACTGCCATTATTAGTAGTAATAGTTAAATCACCGTTAGTATGGGCTTGCTGCGGCTCAAGCGTTACCTCAAAACCACCAAGGTCGATAATTTTACGACTATTAATGACTATTTCGGGTTTGCTAAGCTGATACTCCTGCCAGCGAAAAAGTCGCTTTTTTGCAAGCTTTAACTTATCACGCCATTTAGCTTGCTCTTCTTTAGGGACATTCGCTAATCGTTGGTAGCTCAGCTCAATGCTCTTTTCATAGGTGTCTAGTTTGTCGGTATATGCTGTTTGGTAAAGGCTAAAATTTTTATTTACTTGCTGATGAACAACGAGCTTGGCATCAGGATAAAAATTTTGCATAACCGCCATACCTAGCAAGTGATCGTCATGGTAATGCGTGGCAACCAAATAGCATAAAGGTGTTTTAAGGCGTTTTTTTAAATCTTCAGCAAGTTGTTCAACTGCAGCAAAATTGGCACTCGTATCAACCAGTAGGGCACATTTTTCGCCTTCAATTAATACTTGGTTAGAGTCGTAAAAACGAAGCTTGTCTTGTTGCTTTAAAAACTGAACATGAGGGTTTATTGTATTCCAAGTAACGGCAGCGTAGGTGTTAGGTGCTATTGATAATAAAGTGCATGCCAATAGTAAGTGCTTACATGAAGAGGTTATGTTTGAAAGTTTTAACTTCATTTATTATCTCTACGCTGAGGTTTAATTACTTTAATAATAAACAAAAAGCGCAGTATGCGCTTTTTATTTTTGGTGTTTGGGGTCATTTGCCAAATGCTGACTGAGTTTATCAATCAATTGGTCTTGATGCTGTTGTTCAACTGTAGCCTGTGTTTTTGCTTCTAGCAATTCGTGGCTTAAGTTTAATGCTGCCATTAGTAGGGCTTTTTGATCGTTTCTAACGGTTGAGCGTTGTTTCATTTGCTCAACTAAGTCATTTAGATTTTTAGCTGCTGCTATTAATGCATCTTCCTGCCCTTCGGGGCAAGCAAATTGCTGCTCTTTACCTAGCAACTCAACAGTGACCCGCTGGTTTTGCAGCTCAGACATTAGCTAGCCTGTTGTGCGCTTTGTAATTTATCAAGAAGACCAGATAAAGTAGTGCTGGCATCTTTTTGCTTTTCTTCATTTTCTAAAGCTTCAAGCTGTAGTAATTCGTTTTCATCGCTTAGTTTAGTGTTCTGTTCTTTTAAAGTAGCAACATCTGTTTGTAATTGATTATTACGTTCGATTAAAGAATCGATCAGTTGTTCGAGTTGTTGAAGAGTAGTGTTGTTCATAAAGGCGCTCATATAACTGTAATTAATGTCATGCAAATGTAAAGCAAAGTGTGTTGATTTGCCAGCATTTACGGTGGTTTTAGCTGATTTTTCTTCTGCGTTAAGGGATAATTCAGCATATGAGCTTTTTCATTCAGAAATGGTTCACTTTAACACTCTCTTATCTTGGTGTAAGTTGCCAAAGCCTAGTGCTTATGGTTCACTTACGATATTAAATTGCGTATGGCGAAAATAAATAATGCTTAGTTACAGACACTCATTTCATGCGGGTAATCCTGCCGATGTACTTAAACATTTAGTACTGGCACAAGTACTAAATTATCAAACAATTAAAGATAAACCGCTTGATTATATAGACACGCATTCAGGTGCTGGCTTTTTTGAACTGGCAGCTGCTGATGCGCAAAAGACGCAAGAGTATCAAGATGGTATTGAAAAACTTTGGCAACATAAAAGTGAACATGCTGAGCTTAATGAGTACATTGAATTAATTAAGTCATTTAACGACACTGACGAACTTGAATTTTATCCAGGTTCACCAAAAATTGCAGAGCATTACTTGCGCCGCCAAGATAAGGGCTGGTTTTTTGAGCTGCACCCGCGCGATTTATTATTACTTGAAGAAAATATGCAAGGTAAGCGCTCCATTCGTGTGCGCGGAGAAGATGGCTTTACCGGCTTAGTAGGATTATTACCACCAGCATCTCGCAGAGCGTGTGTATTAATTGACCCACCGTACGAAATTAAAGATGACTACGAAACGGTTGTAAAAACCTTAGTTAAAGCTCACCAGCGTTTTGCTACAGGTACTTACATGATTTGGTATCCGGTAGTAGACAGAGAACGCATTGATAATATGGAGCAGGGCTTAATTGATTCAGGAATGCGCAACATTCAGCTATTTGAATTAGGCACTGAAGCGGATACTGACGTACACGGTATGACAGCATCAGGCATGATTGTGATTAACCCTCCATGGAAGCTAAAGCAAACAATGGATGCAATAATGCCTGAACTTGTTGGTTTGTTAAGTGAGCCAAGTGGTTTTTATAGAAGTGAACAACTCGTTGATGAGTAGCTTTAAATAGCGCTTACAATGAATGATAAAATGCCCAGCTTTGCTGGGCATTTTATTTGAAATATATACGAATGTGTTAGGTAACACATATATAGGAGGTAGCTAAATATTAATTAAAATAAACAGCGTTAAAAGTAGCAAGCGTATTACCGCTGTTGTTTTTAAGTTTCAGTGACTCGCCTGTAATTTCCCACTTTGAAGTATTGTTAAGTACGTTAGACATAGCTGCCTCTTGGTCCATATTCTCCGAACACATCTTTTTTGTACTCGCTAATTGACTAAGTGTAATTGTGTGCTGCTCGGTGCTATAACTTCCGCTAAAATTATTACAGCCTAAAAAGCCATTAACACGGTAGTCTTTATCGAACTGAATAAACGGCTCTTTAGTTGTAACATTTACTGTTTGAGCATTGATTGTTATTGCTTTCCAGTACGTGTTTGTAAGCGTTACGTCTGGCTTTTCAACGGATACTTTTGAAAGCTCAATTTTATAAGGGCCAGTTAGCTGTGACTCTCTAAATGGGTCGTTATTTGTGGTACTTGTGTAAAGTACTTTGTCTTTATTTATGATTCTGGCGCTTAGGCTATAGCGGTGTTTATCGTTAACTTTACTGGCATCATAAGTTAGCTCTACAGTAAATGGTGGGGCTTGGGTTATATCAATCACTTCTTGGGTTATTATATCTGCTTTTACATCCATTTTAGATACATCCGAAAGAGTAACGATTAACTGTGAACCGGGGCGAAGCATACTGCGATCTTTGTAGCTAACTTGGGTAGTTAGAGTGGATATTGATTTTGCTTGCTCTGTATTGTCAGTCGGCTTAGTTTGTTGATCACAACCGGTTATAGCAAAAGCGCTCAGTGCTAATAAACTAAGTCCTGTAAGTGCTTTTTTACGTGAATGTACTGCTTGATGCTTTTCCATGTTTGTTATCCTTACTCAATATTATCCCCCTAGTGTATTACCTAGTGACTTAATCATTCCTTAACTTATTTTAAACATAAAAAAAGGCGCATGAGCGCCTTTAATAATTAAAAACAAACGATTATTTTTTAACAAACTTAGTTAAAATAACAATGCGCTGGCCGTCAACTCGCCCTTCAATATGTTCAGGGTTGCTGGTTAGGCCAATATTACGAACAGCTGTTCCACGTTTAGCTGTAAGGCTACTACCTTTAACGTCTAAGTCTTTAATTAGGGTAACAGTATCGCCTGCTTGAAGTACTACACCGTTGCTATCTACATGCTTTAAATCGTCATCTTCAGCAAGTGCTTTTTTAGCCCACGTTAGCGTATCTTCTTCAAGGTAAATCATGTCTAGCGCATCTTGTGCCCAGCCATTATCAGGCGCTAAACGCGAAAGCATTCTGTAAGCTACAACTTGTACTGCAGGAGTTTGGCTCCACATGCTATCGTTTAAACAGTGCCAATGTGTAGGCGTTATTTCGCTGTTATTCTCGATTTGATCTTTACATGTTTGACACGTGTAAATACATTTATCTGAGTGGGTTTCAGTTACCGGTGGTACTTCATAAACAGATAAGTTCTCGGTGGCTGCACACAATTCACATTGATTATTACTACGTTCGATTAAGGCTTTTTCAATACTCATGGGGCTCTTTCTGATTCTGGTCGAGTTAACATTTGCTGCTATTATACTCCAAAACACGAGCTCTGCGCCATTAGTCCCTTAATTTTGTGTGGGTATATTACTCATATACTTATCTTCAATAGTTTTTATATATCCTTGAGCATGAAGGTTTTTAATTGCTAGGTTTATCTGGGGCAATAATTCTTTGTGTTTGCTCAATAAGCGAATTCTTAAAAAACCATGGGAATGCTGTGCGCCAAAGGCAATGTTTATCCCTAACTGCTTTGCCCAATAGAGCGCAGTTAACTTACCTACTAGTGCCGCTTCTACACGGTTTCTTGATAGAGCTGTCATAAGTTCTTTTTCGGATGGAAAGTCAACACGCTCAAAGGTGTTGTCATTAAAGTAATAGTAACCTAGTACCGTTCCTATATTTTTACCCTTCAAGCTATCAACGCTTTGCCAGTGCTGGGCATTTTTAGGCAAGGTAACAATCATTTCTGTGGCATAAATGAGCGGCTCTGAAAAAACATAACGAGGGTCATTTCTCTCACTCTTTGAGAGCCATTCTAATGAAATAACATCAAAATCGATTATTTCATCTTGTAAATATTTGGTAATACGCTTTGTAGGTAGGCCGATATGAGAAGCTGCAATATTGGCATCATCGAGTACTTTTTCAATAATTTCGGGTAATATGCCAGGCTTTTCTGGATCATTTGTATAATATGGATAATGACTCCCTGACGCGCTAACATTATATTTGAGAGGAGTAGGGTTAATGCTGGCATAGCTAAAAAATACAAATAGCAGAGGGCTCAGTACTAATAACCGAATAAAGTTAGTCAAATCTCTACCTTTTATATTAATATTTTATATTAGTGTTGTGTAATTTTAACATTTTTGCAATGACGACTATATTTATCTTATGCGTGTTGCATTAAAGTACACATATTATTGGCTGTTTTGCCATCTTTTATTTATAGGTTTTGAGCCAAGTGAAATTACATAACATACCTGATGAAGTACAAAAAATAACTCAGTTTGTTGCGCGGCAACCTATTTTTGATATAGACCAGAATGTTTTCTCGTACGAATTGCTTTATAGAGACTCAGCCAATAATGCGTTTCCTGTAGGCACTTCTGATGTCCATGCGACAAGCCGCCTATTTTTTAATGCTTTAATGTTGGTTGGTTTAGATAGACTTACCGCACATCATTTAGCTTTTATAAACTTGTCATCAGAAACTATTCTCGATAACTTCCCCAAACTTTTATTGCCAGAAAATAGTGTTATTGAAATAGTGGAGCGCACGGGTAATATTCCTGTGGTGGCTGAGCGTGTGCAAGAACTTAAAAAAGAAGGCTATGTTTTTGCACTTGATGATTACGATGGCGATCCAAAATGGGAGCCACTGTTAGCACATGTTGATTACATAAAAATTGAGATAGATGATCCGGTTATTAAAACCAATATACGTATTAAAAAAATAAAACGCGCAAATCCACATGCAAAAATAATTGTTGAACGAATAGAGACGCATGAACAATTTAATGTATTAAAATTGGCTGGCTGCGATTTATTTCAGGGGTTCTTTTTTTCTCGCCCAGAAATGATTACGTATAAAGGTGTAGAGCCTTCAAAGCTAACCGTTTTTGATCTATTGCGTTTTACAGCAAAAGAAACACTTTGCTTTAAAGAAGTTCATCAACGAGTGGCCAGAGATGTCGCCATAACAGCGAGGGTTTTAAAGCTAGCTAACGCGCGTTCAGGCAAAGCAAATTTAGTCATTACGTCTATTTCACAAGCGGTTATTTATTTAGGTGAGGACACAATAAGACAATTTGTTCGCGTATTAGCAATTAGTGAGTTGGGGGTCGAAAAACCAACCGAATTAACTAAGCTTGCTTTAACGCGGGCTCAATTTATGTCGCTAATATTGGAGCAAAATAATAAAGAGTTGACCGAGCAAGGGTATCTGGTGGGTTTGTTCTCGGTGCTTGATGCTATTTTAGATGCTGAATTAAAAGATATAGTTAAAGAGTTTACTTTAGATGCTGCAATATCTGATGCGTTACTATTAGAGAGCGGCATTTTAGGGAACTGTTTATCGCTTATAAAAGAGTTTGAATTAGATAATATAGATGAAGCTATGGTCCATTTGGCCAACATAAACTCAGAGCTGCATATTGGCGATATATTTAATTTTTTATTGGATGCTGTTTTATACAGTGATGACATTATTGAGGCAATAGCAGAATAAATATGCGTAATTGGTTGTCGGTTATAAGTGTAGTGGTTGCTCTTTGTTTATTGTTTCCTGGTATTACAAAACCAGTATTAACAATAGAGGGCAACATAGATAAATCAAAACTAGCGCAAGCGGGCATTGAAATGCTTGCTGAAGAGGGCGATGGTCGAACTCGCAGTATGCTAATGATGTTCTCGAATATGCTAGGGCTTGATAAGTTAGAGGGCGAGATTAGCGCCTATAACAAAACACAAAGTATTTTAGGCACAGTTAAAGAGCTTGCTAGCAATAATAATTTATTTGTAGCTGCTTTAGTGGGTTTGTTTTCTATTGTTATTCCAAGCTTGAAGCTGCTATTACAATTGCTTTATTGTTGCCTACCTTTGAATGGGTTGAAGCAAAAGCTCGGTCTGGTTATTTGTGCATTAAGTAAGTGGAGCATGGTTGATGTATTTGTTATTGCATTAATAGTGACTTACCTAGCAGGTAACGCTCATGGTAAAAGTGGTGAGCTACTTGTTATGAATGCCCAATTTGGTGAGGGCTTTTGGTATTTTAGCGCATATTGTATATTTGCAATTATAGCGAGTAACTTAATTAAAACACCTGAAAAACCGCAGTCTACATAATTAAAGTATTTGTGGTTGCCGTTAGGTTATCTTACAATCATTTTAAAATTTATTAAAAGGCATAATGTTGCAACGTTTTTACTCTAGTTTACTCATGATAACTTTACTGCTCACTTTTGTGGGTCAGGCAGTTGCGTCTGTAGCTATGGTATGCGAAATGCCACATATGCCAACGAAAACAGCAATGCATGCCCAAATGCCAATGACACAAAGTAGTGATACAACAGCTGTCGCTAGCATGTCTGAAAATATGATGCAGATGGATTGTTGCGACGACGAAAGTACGCCACAAAATGATTGCAAATGCCCTATCAGTGGCTGCGCTGCTAATTCAATGCTTAATGTTGATACTTTATTTAGCGTTACTTTACTTGAATCTGAAAAAGTAAATATAAGTGTATTTACTACACAAATTAATATACCTCGTTCACTCTACCGCCCTCCTATGTCTGCTTAATAGCAGGATAGGTGTAATATCAATTTTATTGAAAACATGCTCATTCTAGCGAGTTAAATACCTCTCTAACTGCGTTAAAAATTACTTATATAAAGCAACTATACTGCGTAATTTTTTCCTTGTTATAGAGCTATTTCCCTACCGCAATAATAGATCATTAATTCAATGCAATTGATATAAAAGGTTTTTGTAAAACTCCTAAACACCTTTTTTGCTTCCTAATTTAAGAATTTCTTTTATTTTTAGATGGAGCAGGTGATGAACCACGCTGTAAGTATTAAAGCCGTATTATGTAGTGTTGTGTTTTTTAGCACAGCTGTTGATGCGCAAAATAATTCAAATAACCTAAATATCGATACGCTAAAGCAAGCCCGCAATGAGCAAACGCTTAGCTTAACGCAAGCGCTTAATTATGCACTAACGCATGAGCCATGGCTAAAAGCGAGTGGCTACCAAGAAGATGCCGCAATAGCGCAAAGTATTGCCGCAGGCACCTTACCCGATCCTGTTTTAACGGTTGGCTTACTTAACTTACCTACTAACGGTTATGCGTTTGATCAAGAAGGGATGACGCAGCTTAAAGTCGATTTGAGCCAAAAGTTTAGCCGAGGGAATAGTTTAGCACTTAAACAAAAGGCATTAGCTCAGTCTGCTCAACAATATCCTTGGCAGCGCGCCGATCGCTTAGCACAAGTAAAAGCAATTGTGATTGAGTCGTGGTTAAACGCGTATCGTGCTCAGCGAAGTATTGCTTTAATTGAGCAAGATAAAGGGCTATTTACTCAGCTTATTGAAATTACCGAAGCAAGCTACGCAAGTACCTTAGGTAAAACACGCCAGCAAGATATTATTCGTGCGCAATTAGAGCTCACTCGCCTTGAAGATAAGCTGGTTATGCTTGAGCAGCAATTTGAAAGTGCTAAAAACCGTTTAGCACAGTGGTTACCTATGAATATGCTTATGCAGCCTTTAAACACCGAGTTTACTAAAACCACAGGGCTTGTTGATTTTGAAAACCTTGAATTTGATAAATTAATACAGTTGCTTATGGCGCACCCCGCAATTATTGCGATAGATAAAACCGTCACCGCAAAGCAAACCGAAGTTGCACTCGCCAAGCAAAGTTACAAACCTCAAATGGGCGTTAATGTGGGTTATGGTTACCGAGATGATACCCCGATGGGTGAGTCGCGAGCTGATTTACTCTCGGTAGGGTTTAGTATTGATTTGCCATTGTTTACTGATAACAGACAAGATCAACAGGTTAAATCGGCTATTGCTAGTGCAGAAGCTACTAAAACACAAAAGCTGGTGGCGCTTCAAAAACTAAAAGGCATGTACTTTAAGGAGTTTAGCCAACTCGCTCGTTTGCAAAAACGCGATGCGCTTTATCAAAATACATTATTACCGCAAATGTCAGAGCAATCTCAAGCAACACTAAATGCTTATACACGCGACGATGGGGATTTTTCTGACGTGATGCGCGCGCGTATTAGTGAGCTTAACGCCAAAATTGATGCACTGAATATTCAAGTAGATCAACATATTATTACCGCCCGCCTTAATTATTATGCAAGTAGCTTAGACCCCCAAGTAATGAGCGAGCAAACTGGAGAATTACACAATGAATACTAATTTAAAGTTACTTGTTGCCGCCTTAGTTGGCGCAGGCGCCTTTGGGTTAATAGGCGGCTTAGTAATGCAGTTTTTACCTAGCAACTCGGCAATGCATGAACAACAAAGCGCTGACAAACAGCCCTTATATTGGGTAGCCCCTATGGATAGTAATTACAGGCGTGACGCGCCAGGGCTGTCGCCAATGGGAATGGATTTAGTACCTGTGTATGAAAACGATAGCAACGCTCAGGATGGACCAGGTGCTGTAACTATTTCGCCTGCAGTAGTTAATAACTTGGGGGTAAGAACTGCCAAAGTAGAGCTTAAAACACTTCACAGCGATATAAATACTGTGGGGTATGTGCAATATAACCAAGACCAACTTATTCACATTCATCCGCGTGTAGAGGGCTGGATTGAAAGCTTATACGTTAAAGCGCAAGGTGCACAAGTTAAAGCTGGTGAGCCTTTATATACTTTGTATTCACCACAATTGGTGAATGCACAGGAAGAGTTTTTACTGGCGGTTAATCGTAATAATACCGTGTTAATTCGCGCTGCAAAGGCGCGTTTAGAGTCGTTAAATGTGTCTGATGGATTTATCGAGCGCTTACAAAAAAATAAAAAGATAATGCAAAATATTACTTTTTACGCAAAGCAAAGTGGTGTGGTAGATGAGCTAACAGTACGAGAAGGCTTTTACGTTAAACCAGGCACATCAATGATGAGTATTGCCCAGCTTGATGAAATTTGGGTAGAGGCGGAAGTGTTCGAGCGCCAATCAGAACAAGTTAGCGTGGGCTTGCCCGTTACAATGACGCTTGATTACTTAAAAGGTCAAAAGTGGGAAGGTAAGGTTGATTACATTTACCCTGCGCTTGATGCTAAAAACCGAACTTTGCGTGTAAGGCTTAGGTTTGAAAATGCAGATCATCGGTTAAAACCAAATATGTTTGCACAAGTGAGCATTCACGCTAAGGCGAGTAAAGCGCAATTTACAGTCCCTAAAGAAGCTGTAATTCGCACGCAGCATCAAAACCGTGTGGTTATTGCATTAGGTGAGGGTCGTTTTAAATCAGTAGAAGTCGAAGTTGGGCAAATTAATAGTAATGAAGCGGTCATTTTGTCAGGTGTAATGACAGGTGACACGGTAGTGACCTCAGCGCAATTTTTAATAGACTCTGAGTCAAGTAAGAGCTCCGACTTTAAACGAATGGAAATACCTAGTTCTGGTATTAGCTCAGGTATGGGGTCGGATTCTGGTTCAGGCTCTAATATGAACATGGATATGCAGCCACAAAGCGCCACGGTTAACGGCACTATTAATGCCATAGATACACAAAATCGCATTATTAATATTAGCCGAGAAGCCATTGAAAAGTGGAATCGAGAACCCGCCACAATGGACTTTGTATTAGCGCCAGATATTGATATTAGTCAGTTTGAAAATGCCCAGTATATTAATTTTACTTTTAGCATTATTAACGATGAATTTGTAATTACTAAAGCGCAAAACGCAGAGCTGATTGATCATTCTACTATGCAACCTATGCAACACAGTTCTCACTAGGAGTCATTATGATAACTGCCATTATTCGCTGGTCTGTTAGCAATCGCTTTTTTGTGTTGTTGCTTACATTAATTTTACTAGGTGGAGGGTTGTTTGCGATAAAAAATACGCCCGTGGATGCCTTGCCTGACTTATCTGATGTTCAGGTCATTATAAAAACTACTTATCCGGGACAAGCGCCGCAAGTAGTGCAAGACCAAGTCACATTTCCGCTCACCACTGCAATGCTTTCTGTGCCGGGTGCACAAACTGTAAGGGGTTTTTCGTTTTTTGGTGACTCGTACGTTTACGTTATTTTTGACGAAAAAACCGATTTGTATTGGGCGCGTAGCCGAGTACAAGAATACCTAAGCCAAGTAGCAAACCGATTGCCCGATAGCGCTACGCCAGAGCTTGGTCCTGATGCAACAGGCGTAGGTTGGATTTACTTATACGCACTAATTGATAAAACAAATAAACACGATATTAGTCAGCTACGAAGCTTACAAGATTGGTTTTTAAAGTTTGAGCTACAAACCGTACCAGGAGTCTCTGAAGTGGCTGCTGTTGGCGGCATGGTTAAGCAATACCAAGTCAATGTAGAGCCCGATAAATTACGTGCATATGGTATTCCGCTTAGCCTTATTCAAACCGCTATCCAGCAAGGCAACCAAGAGATGGGCGCCTCAGTAGTTGAAATGGCTGAAGCTGAATACATGGTAACAAGCACCGGCTACATTAAGAGTGTTGCCGACCTAGAAGCTATTCCGCTTGGCGTAAACGCTAATGGTACTGCGCTGCAATTGCGTGATGTAGCTGATATTAGAGTCGGGCCGCAAATGCGCCGTGGTATTGCAGAGCTTAATGGCGAAGGCGAAGTAACCGGCGGCATCGTTATTATGCGCTATGGCGAAAATGCACAAAAAACTATTGAGCTGGTAAAAGAAAAATTAGAATCGCTTAAAAAGGGATTACCAGAGGGCGTTGAAATAGTTCCTGTGTACGATCGCTCCAACTTAATAAATAACGCGGTAGATAATCTAACAAGTAAGCTAATTGAAGAGCTGATTGTAGTTGCTTTAGTGTGTGTGGTGTTTTTGTTTCATGTGCGCTCATCATTGGTGGCAATTATTACGTTACCGCTTGGCATTTTAACGGCATTTATAATTATGTATTGGCAGGGGATTAACGCCAATATTATGTCTTTAGGGGGAATTGCAATAGCGATAGGCGCAATGACTGACGGCGCTATCGTTATGATTGAAAATATGCACAAACATATGGAAAAAACGCCACTTACCAACGAAAACCGCTGGGAAGTTGTGGCTAAATCGGCGAGTGAAGTGGGTCCTGCATTATTTTTTAGTTTATTAATTATTACCGTCAGCTTTATGCCGGTATTTATTTTAGAAGCGCAAGAAGGACGTATGTTTGCGCCACTGGCTTACACTAAAACCTATGCTATGGCAGCGTCTGCTGGGCTTGCGATTACCTTAGTGCCGGTATTAATGGGTTACTTTATTAGAGGTAAAGTTATTTCGGAGCAAAAAAATCCAGTTAACCGATTACTCGTCGCAGCGTATCGCCCACTACTTAACTGGGTGCTTAAATTTCCAAAAATGACATTGGTACTCGCGGTGGTTGTTTCTGTTATTGGCTTTTACCCGGTAAACAAAATAGGCAGTGAATTTATTCCGCCACTCGATGAGGGCGATTTAATGTATATGCCCACAACGTATCCTGGTTTATCGGTAGGTAAAGCGCGCGAAATACTACAGCAAACCGACAAGCTAATTGCCACAGTACCCGAGGTTAAAACAGTATTTGGTAAAGTTGGGCGAGCAGAAACAGCAACAGATCCTGCACCGCTTACAATGATAGAGACGTTTATTCAGTTAAAACCAAAAAACGAATGGCGCGAGGGTATGACCCTTGAAAAACTAAAAAAAGAACTCGACGGTTTGGTTAAGTTTCCGGGGTTGACGAACGCGTGGGTAATGCCAATTAAAACACGTATTGATATGCTCGCAACCGGTATTAAAACCCCTGTGGGCATTAAAGTTGCGGGACCAAAGTTGAGTGAAATTCAAAAAATTGGTCAACAAATAGAAGTGCTTTTAAAAGATGTGCAAGGCACCGCATCGGTTTACTCAGAGCGAGTAGCAGGTGGGCGTTATATAAAAGTAGATATAAACCGAGAAAAAGCGGCGCGTTATAGTTTAAACATTAGCGACGTACAGCAAGTTGTATCTACAGCAATTGGTGGTACAAACGTAACACAAACCGTAGAAGGGCAAGAGCGCTACCCAGTTAATTTGCGTTACCCGCAAGCATACAGAGACTCGCCAGAAGAGCTAATGTTGTTACCCATTGTAACGCCTACAGGGCAGCGTATAGCACTTGGTGATGTAGCCAATGTATTTATTGAAGATGGACCGCCTGGTATAAAAAGCGAAAATGCACGTTTAAACGGTTGGAGCTTTATTGATATAGATGGCGTTGATATTGGTACTTACGTTGAGCACGCTCAGCAAGTGCTCGATAAAGACCTAATACTACCAGCTGGCTACTCAATTACGTGGGCTGGGCAGTATGAATACATGCAGCGCGCTAAAGACAAACTGACTTATGTATTACCACTTACATTAGCAATAATTATTGTGTTGCTTTACCTTAATTTTAGAAGCTTTGCTGAGGTCACTATTATTATGGCTACGTTGCCACTGGCAATGATTGGTGGCGTATGGCTAATGTATTTAGAGGGCTTTAACTTTTCAGTTGCAGTAGGTGTGGGCTTTATTGCCTTAGCTGGGGTAGCGGTAGAGATAGGGGTCATTATGCTGGTGTATTTAAACCAGGCCTATCAAGAAAAATGCATCGAAGCAGAGCAGGCAGGTAAGCCACTTAGTTTAGTGCAATTACAGCAAGCTATTATTGAAGGTGCAGGGCTTCGAGTACGCCCGGTTATGATGACTGTCGCGACAATTATTATCGGTTTATTACCTGTACTTTATGGCACGGGCACCGGAAGCGAAGTAATGAGTCGAATAGCTGCGCCTATGGTTGGCGGTATGGGTAGTGCAATTGTACTCACCTTACTTGTTATTCCTGCTGTTTACTTGCTGTGGCGCAAACAAGGACTTAAATAATATAAAGCAACAAGACGACAGAGCAATGCTGTTACTACTCACGCATTGCTCTATAAAAATTACCTATAATTTGTAAGTTATTCTATTAAATTGCTAATTAATATTCGCTTTAAAATTAACCTTCTGTTTTTAAATGGTTTTTTAATTGGCACGCTTTACGCACTGTAGTACCTATACAGTCAACTAAGTAAGGAATGCACATGCAAGTTAAAACAATTAAAGAGGTATACGATTGGACCGTTTTGTTTCATACGCAAATGGCGGCTAATTTTCATAGCGTAAAGGATTTACTCGATGAACATAATGCAATGCTGGTGGACTACTACCTAAATTACGAAAAAAAACTCGCTGAAGATTTAGTCGGGTTTAAAGCGATAACCGAAATAAATACGCTCGATACGTACTGTTATGAATACTTTGCTAAAAATCCTGAGCTAATTACTTTCGAAGACATTAGTAAAGACCAGCAATTTGATGAGAAAGTTATTCAAGCTTACTTATCAGAGCAGCATCAAAAGGTAATTGAATTATACGAATACTTACTTGAGCGCGCTGAAACTCAAAGTGGCCAAGAAAAGCTGCAACAAATACTAGAGCTGGAAAAGCAAGGTATAAAGCAAATGATGCAAAGTACGAATCGTCATATGGATATGTAGCTTTATAAGATAACTATTTAAAATAGCCGATGCTTGCATCGGCTTATTTTATGTCTGCGTTAAATAACCCGCAGAGGGCTTTGATAAACTGGCTAGAATAATATGGGTGTCAACGTGTGGCACGCACATAGGGAGGTCAAACTTCTTCTGTATCTACAATTAAATCACTTGTTATTGATTCCAATGCTTCAATAACTTCATCTTTATTCATACCATTGGGTAAAGTAACGGTAGCAACAGCACTAAAAATAGGCACCCCCCAATTAGGCGCACTTTGCTGCCTTGAATTTAAATGAGTAATGTTAGCGCCTTTGTGGCGTATTACACTCGCCAACTCTTGAACAATACCTGGGCGATCGTTACCTGTTATAACCAGATTGATTTGTTCTAATGTTGATAGTTCAATTTCTGTGTTTCCGGTTTCAATTCGAACGTCTAACTTAGGTAACTTATTTAAAGCGCTTTGTAATGATTGAAAGTGTTCCTCAGCAACTTCAAGTTGAATAATACCTGCAAAATGACCTAATAAATGGCTTAAGTTACTGCTTAGCCAGTTGCCATGATTTTGTAACACGACGGATGAGATACTCTCTACTAAACCAGGGCGATCTTGCCCTAGAATAGTTATAACCAACTGCTTCATAAATAATTCTCTTTTTAAGCCCAAAGAAAGTAAATGCATAGGCATTAAGTGTATTGTCTAATCTAAATTGTGTGTTGTTGCACTTTTTATAAATCGTTGATTTTAAAATAATAAAAATGAATATGGTTGTGTTGACTATACGTGGTATTAATAGTCATTCTTATTTAGTAAGTACTCTTTTAGTATTGACCTCGATAAATGCTTTGTCCAATTATTTTATAATTTAGTTCACTTAAAAATCATCTATATGAGACTTATTTAGCGATTTTCTTCGCTAGTTTTATTTAAAACCGTTTTAACGTGCTTATTATTACTGCTGTAACATTACTGTCATCTTGATGAAATATAATTTATACAACGTTAAGATTTAAGGGTGTTTTGATGACTTCAAATCCGAATAAGCCGACTTTTAATACGGATCGAAGCCGTCTATTTAAAGATCGGTTTGCCAAATTTGGTATAACCGCAGGTGGGATAATGGTATTGGTAGCACTGCTATTAATATTCTTTTACCTTCTTTATGTAGTACAGCCAATTTTTGAATCAGCAAAAGTAGAAAAACGCGATAGCTTTCAGGTTGCTAATTCGCAGCAAATAGCAGGCCTAGGTGTAGAAGAGCAAACTGAAGTTGCTTATTTATTAAGTCAGCAAGGGCAGGTTGATTTTTACAGTGTGCAAGATGGCAGCTTTGGTAAAAAGCTTAAAACATTAAACGCCGAGCTACCAAGTGATGCAACAAGCTTTGCAACTAGCGCGCCTTTTCAAGGGCATTATGCGTTTGGTTTAAAAGATGGCACTGTAATGGTCGTAGCACCTAAATTTTTGGTCACCTTTCCTAATAACGAGCGTAAATTAACGCCTCGTTTAGACTTTCCTCTTGGGGAAATGGCTCTGGAAGTAGATGAACAAGGCGCAGCTATTAAACGCTTTGCATTTAGCCACTATGAAGACAGAACAGCCGTTGTCGCACTTACAGAAGACAAACGGGTGCTGTTTAGCAGTTTTGTTGCTGAAGAGAATATGTTTACTGGCGAAGTTGAGTGGGTTGTTGAGCGCACAGAGCTAGATGTTGAAGGGCGTGTAGATGAGCTATTAATGTCGCCAGATACAACCCGTACTTTTGTACGTTCAGCTAATCAAGTTTATGTATACGATACACGTGACCCAAGTGATGTAGAGCAAATTCAGCTACTTTCAGCTAACGAAGAAAATGCCAATATTGTATCTGCACAATTACTAGCAGGTGCAAACTCATTAATGCTTGCAAATGATAACGGCGAAGTTTCGCAGTGGTTTGAAGTTAACACTGACACTGGCCGCGAATATCAAAAAATACGTTCATTTGAAACGACTAAGCAAAGTAAATTAAATGTATTTACAGAGTTCTACCGTCGTACTTTTTTTACGACCAGCAGTAACGGTGAGCTTGGGGTGTACTACACAACAAGCGAAGCAAAATTATGGCAAGGTAAAGTAAGTGAAGGCGCAATACAAAACTTTGCAATTTCACCGCGTTCAAATGCTGCATTAATTTTAGCGGATAACAAACTAACAGTATTAGAAATACATAACGAGCATCCAGAAGTTACTTGGTCAGCGCTTTGGCAAGAAGTGTGGTACGAAGGTTACCCAGAGCCAGGTTATATATGGCAGTCAACATCAGCCAGTGATGACTTTGAATCTAAGTTTTCATTAGTGCCAATTTCGTTTGGCACATTAAAAGCAGCCCTTTATGCGATGTTATTTGCTGTGCCTATTGCGCTTTCGGCGGCAATTTACACGGCATACTTTATGTCGAGTAAATTACGTAAGGTAGTTAAGCCTACTGTTGAAATAATGGAAGCATTACCCACCGTTATTTTAGGTTTTTTAGCCGGTCTTTGGTTAGCTCCATTGATAGAAGAGCACTTACCTGCAATTGTTGGGTTACTCATATTATTACCTTTAGGTATGTTAGCGACAGGTTTAGCTTGGACTAAATTACCAACCAAAATTCGTCATCGAATTCCTGAAGGATCTCATTCAATTATCCTTATTCCGGTCGTTTTACTTATTGGCTGGTTTTCGTTTGCGATGAGTGAATTTGTTGAGCTTTGGATGTTTGACGGCAATGTACGTCAGTACTTAACAAATGAGCTAGGTATGACATTCGATCAACGTAACTCGCTGGTTGTAGGTATTGCGATGGGGTTTGCAGTTATTCCAACTATATTCTCAATTGCAGAAGACGCCGTATTTAGTGTTCCAAAGCATTTATCAAATGGCTCATTAGCATTAGGTGCAACACAGTGGCAAACACTAATACGTGTTGTATTACTAACAGCAAGCCCTGGTATTTTCTCTGCGGTAATGATGGGACTTGGCCGCGCCGTTGGCGAAACCATGATTGTACTTATGGCAACGGGTAATACACCTATTATGGATTGGAGCATCTTCCAAGGTATGCGTACGCTTGCAGCAAATATTGCAGTTGAAATGCCTGAGTCAGAAGTAGGTAGTTCGCATTACAGAATATTGTTCTTAGCGGCCTTTGTACTATTCATATTCACATTCATTTTTAACACAGTCGCTGAATTTGTTCGCCAGCAACTGCGTGAAAAATATAGCTCAATGTAAGCGGAGAGACATGACATGGTAAAGCAGTGGTTTAAGTCTGGTTCTCCTTGGATTTGGATGACCGGTGGTGCAGTGAGCATCAGTTTAATTTCAGTTCTAGGCTTATTAGCAATGATAGCCTGGAAAGGATTAAGTTTTTTCTGGCCTTCAGAAGTTGTGCAGTTTGAACTTGAAGGGTCAATTTCAAAACAAACCGTTATTGGCGAAGTTTATGACCGTGAATTAGTACCAAAAACGCGTTTAGCCGCGACAGGTATTGACGTTAGCGGATTTGAAAAAGAAGAAATAGAGCGCTTACTTATTAAAACAGGTAATCGTGAGTATGTAGATTTAGACTTTCGTTGGATATTAGAAACCGACATTAAAAATAAAACAACGCCTGCAACGCTTGCTGTATTTGAGCGTAGTAAAAACGGTAATTTTTATGGTTATGTTGAAAGTGTAATTAAAGATGGTAAACCAGTCGAAGGCGATAAAATTGAAGCTCTACATGAACTTGTAGAGCGTGCCGTGGATTTAAACGACGAAGCACTTGATTTACAAAATGGTGACATTGGGCATATTAACTATGAGCTTGAGCGTCTTCGTTTAAAAGAAAAGGGCTACTTACTAGATAACGCACTCACTGATGAACGTGTTGCTGAGCTTGCTCAAGAGCGTGCTGAATTACGTGCGCAGTATGGTGTACTTGAAAAAGATTTATTTGCACTACGTAAACAAGCTAAACGTGACCACGTAACTGTAAAAGATATGCGCGGTGAAGTAGTTACGATTCCAATGTATCAAGTACTTGATGTTTGGTTTCCAAATGATATGGGCTTTTTTGCAAAGCTAGGGCACTACTTTGTGCAGCTAGGTAAGTTTGTATCTGATGACCCACGTGAAGCAAATACAGAGGGCGGTGTTTTCCCTGCTATATTTGGTACTGTGTTTATGGTTATGCTGATGGCTGTAATAGTGACGCCGTTTGGTGTTGTTGCTGCAATTTACTTACACGAGTATGCCGCTAAAAATGCAGTCACTAAGATGATTCGTATTGCGGTGATTAACTTGGCCGGTGTGCCTTCAATTGTGTACGGTGTATTTGGCCTCGGCTTTTTTGTATACATGTTAGGTGGTAGCTTAGACCAATTATTTTACCCTGAAGCGGCACCAACGCCAGTATTTGGTACGCCAGGTGTAATGTGGTCGGCGTTAACGCTTGCTATATTAACTTTGCCAGTTGTTATTGTATCGACTGAAGAGGGCTTATCTCGTATTCCAAGTACCGTACGTGACGGTTCACTAGCGCTTGGCGCAACAAAGGTTGAAACGTTATGGCGCATAATTATTCCAATGGCAAGCCCTGCAATTATGACTGGTTTAATACTGGCAGTTGCGCGTGCTGCAGGTGAAGTTGCACCATTAATGTTAGTAGGCGTTGTAAAAATGGCCCCTACATTACCACTTGATGGTAACTTCCCGTATTTTCACTTAGATAGAAAGTTCATGCACTTAGGCTTTCATATATACGATGTTGGCTTCCAAAGCCCTAATGTTGAAGCGGCACGTCCGCTGGTATACGCCACTGCCTTTTTATTGGTGTCGGTGATTATTACCCTAAACATAACGGCCATTGGTATACGTAACCATTTACGTGAAAAATTCAGATCGCTTGAACACTAATTAGTAAAGATTTTATAGGTAACAAAAATGATTACAGTCGCTCCACAAGTAAACCAAGCTAATATTGGTCAAAAGTTAGACCTAGAAAATTTAACGGATGATCAAAAAGCGCTAGAGATTAAAGACCTCGATCTTTACTACGGTGATAAGCAGGCGCTTAATAAAGTAAATATGAACATTCCTAAAGGCCAAGTAACTGCGTTTATCGGGCCGTCTGGGTGTGGTAAATCAACATTACTGCGTTGTATTAATCGCATGAATGATTTGGTTGATATTTGCCGTATTGAAGGTGAAATATTACTCCATGGTCAAAATATTTACGATAAGAGCGTAGATGTAGCTGCACTTCGTCGTAATGTAGGCATGGTGTTTCAGCGCCCTAATCCATTTCCTAAATCAATTTATGAAAATGTAGTTTATGGCTTGCGCTTACAAGGCATTAAAGAGAAACGTAAATTAGATGAAGTGGTAGAGCAATCACTTCGTGGTGCTGCTTTGTGGGATGAAGTAAAAGATAGATTGCACGATAGCGCGTTTGGCTTATCGGGTGGTCAGCAACAACGTTTAGTTATAGCTCGCTCAATTGCAATTGAGCCTGAGGTACTTTTACTTGATGAACCAACATCAGCACTCGACCCTATTTCTACTTTGGTAATCGAAGAGCTAATAAACGATTTAAAAAACAAATTTACCGTTGTTATTGTTACACACAACATGCAACAAGCAGCGCGTGTATCTGATCAAACAGCCTTTATGTATATGGGCGAATTGATTGAATACTCAGACACAAATACCTTATTTACTACACCAACGAAGAAAAAGACTGAAGATTACATTACCGGTCGTTACGGTTAATTAGCCCGTTATAGCGTGTTGTACAAGATTAAGAGAGAAGGTAACTATGGAACATAATATTAATAAGCATATTTCTGGGCGCTTTAACCAAGAACTAGAAAATGTACGTAACCATGTATTGAGTATGGGTGGCTTAGTTGAGCAGCAATTAAATAGCGCGCTTGATGCGGTGAGTCGTAACGATGCTGAGCTTGCTCAAAAGGTACGTCAGAACGATTACAAAGTAAATGCAATGGAAGTCAGCATCGATGAAGAATGTACGCGTATCATTGCTCGTCGTCAGCCTGCAGCAAGTGACTTACGTTTAGTGATTGCAATTGCAAAAACTATTGCAGATTTAGAACGTATTGGCGATGAAGCTGAGCGAATTGCTAAAGTTGCACTAGACTCATTTACTAAAGATCAACAAGACTTGCTAGTAAATATTGAGAATATGGGCCGCCAAGTTTTAAAGATGTTACATGATGTACTAGACGCATTTGCACGTATGGATGTGCAGCGCGCATTTCAAGTACATAAAGAAGATGCAAAAGTTGACCGTGAATATGAAGCTATCACACGTCAAATAATGACTTATATGATGGAAGATCCACGCTCAATCCCTAAAATTATGGACTTAGTTTGGTCTGTTCGTTCATTAGAGCGCATAGGGGATCGCTGTCAAAATATTGCGGAATACATTATTTATTTTGTAAATGGCAAAGATATTCGTCATACATCTCAAGAAGATATAGAAAAATCGCTATAATTTTTTACCTATTTTTCTTTTTTATTAAAGCGGCTTAGTGCCGCTTTGTGCATTGCAAGCCTTAGTGAAGTAATAAAAAGCGTTCACAATCTTGGTTAATACTGTAAAATTCATGCTGCAAAGCATATCAATTTGATTAAAGGGTCAGTTATGCCTACAAACGCGTTTTTAGGAGTATTTGCAAAATCTCCTATCAAACCAATGGAAGAACACATCAAGAAGGTTCATCAAGCAAGTAAAGCCTTGATACCTTTTTTTAATCACGTATTTAAAGAAGAGTGGGTACAAGCTGAAGAGCTTCGCATCACTATTCGCAATTTAGAACGTGAAGCTGATGATATGAAAAGAGATATACGCTTACAATTGCCACGTGGTTTATTCATGCCGGTAGAGCGTACAGATCTTCTCGAATTAGTAACTCAACAAGATAAAATTGCCAATAAAGCAAAAGATATTGCAGGACGAGTGATTGGTCGTGAAATGACCATTCCTAAAGTTATGCAAGCTGATTTCTTAGCTTACTTAACCCGTTGTGTAGATGCGACTAAACAAGCATCTAAAGCAATTAACGAATTAGAAGAATTGCTAGAAACGGGTTTTAAAGGTCGAGAAGTCACCTTAGTAGAAAAAATGTTAGTTGAATTGGATGCCATAGAACAAGACACGGACGAAATGCAGATAAAAGTACGCCGCCAGCTACGTGATGTAGAGGGTGAGTTAAACCCAATTGATGTGATGTTTTTATATAAAATCATTGAATGGGTTGGCGAGCTTGCAGATATTGCAGAGCGCGTAGGATCACGTCTTGAGCTGATGTTAGCTCGTTAATTTAAAATCAGTTCAAACACGAAAGATTAAGGTTTTACAATGGATATCATTGCATCTTACGGCACGGTATTAATTTTAATTGCCGCAGCAGTCGGCTTTTTTATGGCTTATGGTATTGGCGCGAACGACGTAGCGAACGCCATGGGTACATCTGTAGGTTCAAAGGCGCTAACAATCAAACAAGCTATTTTTATAGCGATGATTTTTGAATTTGCAGGCGCCTATTTAGCAGGTGGTGAGGTTACATCAACAATTCGTAAAGGAATTATTGATGCAGCACCATTTGCAGATATTCCGGAATTAATGGTTCTGGGTATGATTTCGTCTTTATTTGCAGCCGGTGCTTGGTTATTAATGGCCTCGTTCTTAGGTTGGCCTGTATCTACAACTCACTCAATCATTGGTGCAATCATAGGTTTTGCGTTAGTTGCAGTAGGTACTGAGGCGATTCAATGGGATAAAGTAGGTGGTATTGTAGGTAGTTGGATTATAACACCTGCCATATCAGGCTTTATTGCATACTTAATATTCATGAGTGCACAAAAACTTATTTTCAATACAGATGCACCACTAAAAAATGCTAAACGTTATGTCCCTCTTTATATGGGCTTAGCAGGTTTTATCATGGCATTGGTTACAATTAAAAAGGGCTTAAAGCACGTTGGTATAGACCTAGGCTCAGCTGAAGGCTATGCACTGTCAGTAGGTGTTGCAATAGTTGTTGCTGTGATTGGTAAAATTGCCATATCTCGCTTAAATATTGATCCAAAAGCAGATAAACAAATGCAGTTCAACAATGTTGAAAAAGTATTTGCTGTTCTTATGGTACTAACAGCATGTTGTATGGCATTTGCACATGGTTCTAATGACGTTGCTAATGCAATTGGTCCACTAGCAGCTGTTGTAAACATTGTTGAAAACAATGGTGAAATTGCTAAAAAAGCAGCTATTGCTTGGTGGATTCTACCTCTAGGTGGTTTTGGTATTGTTGCTGGTCTTGCTATTTTAGGCAAAAAAGTAATCAAAACAATCGGTGAAGGTATTACACATTTAACACCTAGCCGTGGTTTTGCTGCTGAACTAGCTGCTGCTTCTACCGTTGTTATTGCCTCAGGTACTGGTATGCCAATCTCTACTACTCAAACCTTAGTGGGTGCGGTATTAGGTGTAGGTATGGCACGTGGAATTGGCGCGCTTAACATGGGCGTTATCAGAAACATTGTAGTTTCTTGGGTAATTACATTGCCAGTTGGCGCTGCCCTTGCTATTGTTATTTTCTACGTACTAAGAACCGCATTTGGGGTTTAATAAAAAAGTACTCAAAGACTTTTAGCTTGAAAAGATCTCAATGCCCTAGGTGTTGGGGTCTTTTTATTTGTGGAAAGAAAAAATGACTAACCTTCCAAGTATTAAACAACTACAGTATTTATTAGCTGTTCATCAACATCAGCACTTTGGCAGAGCCGCTAGCGCCTGCTTTATAGGACAATCTACTTTAAGTAGCGCTATTCAAAATCTTGAAGAAACACTAGGCTGTCAGCTAATTGAGCGTGAAAATCGCAGCCTGATGTTTACCAGTATTGGTGAAGAAGTTGTTGAGCGTTCTCGTAAAATAATTAACGATACAATTAGTTTAAAAGAACTTACAAAAAGCTTTTTAACACCACTAAGTGGTAAGCTGACTGTGGGTGTTATACCTACAATTGCAAGCTTTATAGCGGCTCCGCTTTATCATTTTTGTAAAGAAACCTTTTGTGATTTAGAGCTGGTATTAATTGAAGATACGAGTGACAAGCTACTGGATAAACTTGAACATGGGCATATTGATTTAGCGCTACTTGCACTGCCGTACGAAACAGATAAATTTCATACACAAGTATTGGCAAAAGATCAGTTTAGTTTAGTGCACCATAAGGATTACAGCGCTGCAAAGGGCGTAGTCGACTTTAATCTATTACCAGAGGCTAGCGTATTCTTATTAGAGCGCGAGCACTGCATGACGGGCCATGCGCTTAGTGCATGTCACTTAAACCGTGCCAGTTGTATTAACCCATTTGAAGCTGCAAGCTTACATACTCTATTAAGCATGGTTGAGCATCAGCTCGGGGTGACTTTTTTACCACAGATGGCGATTAATGCGGGTATTTTAGATAATAAAAATATGGTGGCTACACCATCACAAAGTGATGCATATAGAGATATTGGTATCTTGTGGCGTAAAACTACGGGCCGAATTCGAGACTTTAGGCTATTTAGTCAACAGCTTGAGGTGTTTTTAAAGCGTCAATGTAGTTTAGATTTTTCTAAAGCAGAATAATAAGTGAGCTAAAGCAGCCTACAAAGGCTGCTTTTGATTTTGAAGATGGCTTTCAAAAGGCTCAAGTTCAGGTAAAAATAATAAATAAATCCATACTACCAAGTTAAAGTAAGGCACGCAGCCTAATACAGTAAAAACCTTAACTGGGTAGCCTTTAATATTCGCGTAGCGGTAACACTGATACGCGATTGCAAAATGTATAATCAGTAATAACATAACTAGTTGTGTCATACCTTCTTCCTTAAAAGCTTAAATAGCTTTGAAACCCACTATAAATATCGGTACTACGCCGCCAAAAGGTAATGTCATGTTTTTAAAGTGAAACACATAAAAAGGCACGACATTTTTTATTTGATGCTGAAAGTATAGGCAAGAAAGGTAATATTGGTAGTAATAAAATGATTAAAATTGTTTAATTTTGTTTATTTTGGGCTAGCTTGTTGTTGGTAAAACGTTTTATTTTTAGAAATTTTTTCGAGTTCATCTTTTACTTTCTCAACAGGTATTGGGCGTGCAATAAAGTAGCCTTGCCCATAATCAACACCAATTTCTTTTAGTGCAAAAAATATCTCTTCGTTTTCAACGTACTCAGCTACAGAGCGCTTATCGAGAGACCGACTAATATCATTTATTGCTTTTACTAACGCTAAATCTATAGGGTCGTTGAGCATATCACTTACAAATGAGCCATCAATTTTTACATGCTGTGCTGGTAGCTGTTTTAAATAATTAAATGTACTAAATCCAGTTCCAAAATCATCGATAGAAAAATGACAGCCTAAGCTATTAAGCTTCTCAATCATTTTACGAGTGGCCTTTAGGTTATTAATACTTGCAGATTCAGTTATTTCAAAAATTATCCGCGAAGCAGGCACGTTATACTTTTCAAGGTTTGATTCAATTAATGGCAATAAGCGTTCATCTAAGAACGATTGTGCTGACAAATTAATAGCAACTTGGTTTAACTCTGGGTGCTTAGATACACACCCAATAGCATTACGTATAACGCATTGATCCATCAAAAATGTGTCGTTAAGCATTTCTAAAGAGGGAATAAACTGGTTTGGGTATACGAGTTCACCTTTGAGTTTTAAGCGTAAAAGCGCTTCAAAATAAGCAACTTTACACTCTTTAAAATCCCAAATAGGTTGGTAATGTAGTTCAATATTATCTTGCTGTAGTGCTTGGCGAATTTCATGGCCCCATTCAAGCCCTGTTTGTAGTGTATTGTTTTGAGCATCTTCTTTTGAATAGCAATGTACTAAGTTACGCCCTAGGTTTTTGGCAATATACAAAGCAATATCGGCTTGTTTTAAACACTCATTAGGGTCGTTATTTTGTGTCGTGATTTGAGTTAAACCAATAGAACAGCTAATAGTGTATATCTTATCTTCTGATTTAAAAGCGTGTTTTTCTATCGCACTACACACACCTTCTGCAATAAGGTGTGCATCCAGTAAATTCATATTGGTAAGTATGACTGCAAATTCATCCCCACCAATTCTGCATACCAGGTGATCGTCGCCAATATTTGCTTTAAATAATTGCGCCACTTCTTTTAAAACTATATCGCCCTGATGATGGCCTTTACTGTCGTTTATTATTTTAAAGTGATCGAGGTCAATATAAATAACAGCATGCTCTATGCCATCATAGGTGTATTTATCTTGGCATATTTTATTAAGCTGTTGATCAAAATAATAACGATTATGTAAACCAGTTAATGGGTCATGGTGTGCTAAATGACGTAGTTGAATCTCAGCTTGCTTTCGTTCGTGTATATTGTCGATAGTTGCGGTTATAGTCGCGTTATTACGACTATTTTTTATTAGCTGCAATCTGCATTCAACCCAAATTAAATTGCCATTTTTGTGGGTTAACTTTACTTCTATTTGTTGCTGTTGCTCGCCACCATGTAAAATATCGTTGATAGTGTAGTCAAGCCTTCCTTTATCTTCGTTATTACAATAAGCGCTTAATGGGTTTTGTAGTGATGATTTAACACCAAAACCGCTTAATGTTTCCCATGCGGGGTTAATAAAACGAATATTACCTTGCTGATCGAGCTCTAAAACAACTGTATTTAAGTGCAATAAAATACGCTGATGAGCTGAAAATAACTCTTTGTAACGCACTTCGCTCACGCTTAATTGTTCTACTTTGTAAGCAAATTCAGCATAACTCACCATAAAATCTTCACGCCGTGCGGCGTGGTCACACACTTTGTTTAAAAATGAAGGATCGTAAGGGGCTCTAATAAAGTCGGTAACACCCGAAAGCAAAAGCTGCTCAGCGTAATCGGCATCGTCACTTTCTATAATTGTAACAATAGCTTGTTTAGAATTGTGCTGGAGGATTTCTTCAACGAGTACACTCGAGCTCTCTGCACTTGATGTAGTGGCATCGAGTAGCACAATTGAAAACTGCTGTTGGTTATAAGCGTTAAGTGCCGCTTTAGCTGAAGTTACGTGAGTGATAGCAAAGTTTAACTTTAACTGTTCACTTATTTTGTCGGCCGTATTTTGAAGTGGCTCTAATAATAATAAGTTTAGCCGGCTACTTTTTTCTAAGTGAGTAGATAAAACATTCGCAAGTACTTGAGGGAGCATATCTTTGTGCTCAAACGGTAGTACAGCATCTATCCCATAGCTTCGGGCTGTTGTTTCGGCAATCCGCTCACAGTAAATTGGCGGAATAAGTAAGATTGGTGTGTTTTTTGGTGTTTTTAATAACCCTGAGCGGATCATCCTAGAAAAGCGCCAGCCATCAATTTTACCAACATTAATGCCCGTTATTATAATATCAACAGGGTGTTGTTTTAAAAGCTTTAAAGCTTGTTGGCTGTCTTGGGCATCAATAAAGGTAAATACATTTAAGCTCTCTAAAGTGCCCTTAATCGCGCGACGTTCAGCACTACTTGCGTTTAATATTAGCAATTTAAGCTGGTTTGGCACGAGTTGAACACCCCTAATATAACTTATAATAATTTAGCCGAACAAGAATAGTGACATTTAACCATAAGAACAAGAGAATTTAATGGCAAACACGCAAACAGACATTATAAGTTTGGCTGATTTCTTGAGCTTAATATCCGATACATATACACTTGGCGCGATTTTAAATGATGTGGATTACTAATTATGCGCGTGGCTGACTTTAGCTTTGACTTACCTGATGAATTAATAGCTCGTTTTCCTAAAGCGGACAGAACCAGCAGCCGTCTACTCACTTTAGATGGCCCAAGCGGAACTTTAGAACATAAAGTGTTTAGCGATATACTTGATTTAGTAAACGAAGGCGATTTATTGGTCTTTAACAATACACGCGTTATTCCAGCACGTATGTTTGGTCAAAAAGCTTCAGGCGGAAAAGTTGAAGTACTTGTAGAGCGGGTATTAGATGAGCATCGCGTACTTGCGCATGTACGGGCAAGTAAGTCGCTTAAGGTCGGTAACGAAGTTATTTTAGAAGGCAAAGCCAAGGCAATAATGGTTGCACGCCACGATACTTTATTTGAGCTTGAGTTCGATCATAGCCAAAACGTGTTAGATATACTTAATGATATTGGCCATATGCCACTGCCTCCTTATATTGACCGACCTGATACCGATGCTGACCGTGAGCGTTATCAAACTGTTTATGGTGAAAAACCAGGTGCAGTTGCAGCACCAACTGCAGGTCTACATTTTGACGATAAGTTAATGACAGCACTCAAAGGTAAAGGTGTAAACATGGCTTTTGTTACGCTACACGTTGGCGCTGGTACTTTTCAGCCGGTACGAGTTGATAGTGTTGATGAGCATGTAATGCACTCAGAATACATAGAAGTACCTGATGACGTAGTTGCAGCTGTTGCGCAAACTAAAGCAAATGGTGGGCGTGTAATTGCGGTAGGCACAACTTCAGTTCGCTCATTAGAGTCGGCTGCTAAAGTTCACGGCGGCAAGTTAGATACGTATTTTGGTGATACCGATATATTTATTTTTCCGGGTTATCAATTTAATGTTGTTGATGCCATGGTCACAAATTTTCACTTACCAGAATCAACGCTTATAATGTTAGTCAGCGCATTTAGCGGCCAAGACAATATTATGGGCGCTTACAATACTGCAATAGAGCAGCAGTACCGCTTTTTTAGTTATGGCGACGCCATGTTTTTAACACGTAAGTAACAAAATATTGTTTAATACTCAGTAGAATATATTAAAACCCCCAGCTTAGTTGCTGGGGTTTTTGTTTGCGGCAATTGGCAAAACTGAATTTATCGCAGCTAATAGTATTAGTGAGGCAAAAAGGGTAGAATCAGGCGGTTAAATTATAGCTTGTTGGACTGTTTTTCCGACATTGAGGATGATATGAAATTTGAATTAGATTGTACTGACGGAAAAGCGCGCCGCGGCCGCTTAATTTTTGACCGTGGTGTAATAGAAACACCTGCTTTTATGCCTGTTGGTACTTACGGTACTGTAAAAGGTATGACGCCAGATGAAGTTAAAGCCACTGGTGCGCAAATATGTTTAGGTAATACCTTTCATTTAATGCTTCGCCCAGGTACTGAGATCATTAAACAACATGGTGATTTACACGACTTTATGAATTGGGACTTCCCAATTTTAACTGACTCAGGCGGTTTTCAAGTATTTAGCTTAGGCGCAATGCGCAAAATCACTGAAGAAGGCGTTTTATTTCAATCTCCAGTAAATGGTGATGAAATTATGATGTCGCCTGAAAAGTCGATGGAAGTACAGCGTGACTTAGGTTCAGACATCGTTATGATTTTTGACGAGTGTACGCCATACCCAGCGACTGAAAAAGAAGCTAAAGATTCTATGGAGTTATCTCTTCGTTGGGCTAAGCGCTCAAAAGAAGGGCATGGCGATAATCCATCTGCTTTATTTGGTATTATCCAAGGTGGTATGTACCCAGAATTACGTGCACAATCACAAGCTGGTCTTGAAGAAATTGGTTTTGACGGTTATGCATTAGGCGGCCTATCAGTAGGTGAGCCTAAAAACGAAATGATGAATATCCTTGATCATTGTGCGTTTAAAATGCCAGAAGACAAGCCTCGTTACCTTATGGGTGTAGGCAAGCCAGAAGACTTAGTTGAGTCGGTTCGCCGTGGTATTGATATGTTTGACTGTGTTATGCCAACACGTAATGCGCGTAACGGCCATTTATTTATTACCACAGGTGTAGTAAAAATACGTAACGCAGTGCATAAAACAGATACAGGGCCACTTGACCCTGAGTGTGATTGCCATACGTGTAAAAACTATTCACGAGCTTATTTGCATCACCTTGATAAATGTAACGAAATTTTAGGTGCGCGACTAAACACAATTCATAACTTACGTTACTATCAACGTGTTATGGAAGGTTTACGTAATGCAATTAGCGAAGGTAAATTAGAAGAATTTGTACAAGATTTTTATGCTCGCCGAGGCCAAGATGTGCCAGAGTTAGCAGATATAAAAAATTAAACTTTAAAATTAAAGAGGAAGTATCATGAGTTTATTTATTTCAAATGCACACGCAGCAGCTGGTCAACCTGCGGCAGGCGGTGGTTGGGAAATGCTAATAATGTTAGCTATTTTCGGTTTGGTTTTTTACTTTTTAATCTACCGCCCACAAGCTAAGCGCGTTAAAGAGCACAAAAGCCTAATGAGTATGATGGCTAAAGGTGATGAAGTACTTACCCAAGGCGGTTTAGTGGGCAAAATTGTGAAAATTTCTGAAGAGAAAGATTTCATAGTTATCTCTTTAAACGAGCAAGCAGAAGTTACAGTACAAAAATCTGCAGTATCTGCAGTATTGCCAAAAGGCACAATGAAGTCGCTATAAAAATAATAAGGACGACCCCGTGTTAAACAAGTTTCCAGTTTGGAAGTATTTACTTGTTTTAGCTGTGGTAGCCATTGGCCTTTTATATGCCTCTCCAAACTTGTATGGTCGTGATCCTGCCATACAAGTTTCAGGTGCTAAAGGCGCTGATGTCGATCTCAGTGTTGTAGACAAAGTAAACGCAATCCTTAAAACAAATAATGTAACCGCTAAATCGACAATACTTGAAGATGGACAAATTTTAGTTCGTTTAAAAAATGTTGAAGAGCAACTTAAAGCGCATGACTTACTACGTGATTCGCTGAGCGATGATTACATTTCTGCTATTAATATGGCACCTGCTCAACCAGCTTGGTTAAAAGCGGTTGGTGGTAACCCTATGAAGCTAGGTCTTGATTTAAGTGGTGGCGTACATTTCACCATGGAAATCGACATGGCAACAGCGGTTGATAACCAGCTTGAGCAAATGGAACAAGATTTTCGCAGTGACCTGCGCGAAGAAAAACTACGTTATCGTAGTGTTCGCCGCGTAGCAGGCTCCGATCGTATGCGTGTAGAAATGCGTACCGAAGAAGACAAAAATGCTGCAGAGAGTTTCTTAGAAACTCGCTACCCGCTAAATGTCTACATTGATGACAGCAGTAACGATAAAGCATTTTTTGCCACTATGAGTGAGCAAAAACTCAAAGAAATTCGTGACTACGCTATCAAGCAAAATGAAACGATTATTCGTAACCGTATCAACCAAATTGGTGTTGCAGAGCCTAACGTACAACGCCAAGGCGCTGAGCGTATTATTGTTCAACTACCAGGTATTCAAGATACTGCACGTGCTAAAGAAATTTTAGGCGCGACAGCAACACTTGAATTTCGTGAAGTAGACGAAAACGCAGATATTAGCGCTGCTGCCCAAGGTCGTATCCCAGCGGGTACTGAAATGATCATGAGCCGCGACGGTTACCCTGTTGTACTTAAAAAGCGTATTATTTTAGAGGGCAGCCATATTACGGGCGCGCAATCTGGCGCTGATGAATACCAACGTCCGCAAGTAAGTATTACGCTAGATAGCAAAGGTGGGGCAAAAATGAATGCCTTTACCAAGCGTGCTATTGGTAAGCGTATGGCAACGGTATTTATTGAGTACAAGCCATCAGGTAAAAAAGATGCAGACGGTAAAGCGCTTCCGCCTATTAAGGTTGAAGAAGTTATTAACGTAGCAACGATTCAAGCCCGTCTTGATCGCTCGTTCCGTATTACCGGCATTGATAACCCAGCAGAAGCACATAACTTAAGCTTACTACTTCGTGCTGGTGCACTTGTAGCGCCAATTCAAATTGTTGAAGAGCGCACAGTAGGTCCAAGCTTAGGACAAGAAAATATTGAAGCGGGTATGACTGCGGTTGCACTTGGCTTTGCGTTTGTACTTGTGTTTATGCTTGTGTACTACAAAGGTTTTGGTATGGTTGCAAACCTTGCGCTTGCGGCTAACTTAGTACTAATTGTAGGTGTTATGTCTTTAATTCCGGGCGCTACACTTACGCTACCTGGTATTGCCGGTATTGTATTAACGGTAGGTATGGCGGTTGATGCTAACGTACTTATTTTTGAACGTATTCGTGAAGAGCTGGCCGATGGCCGTAGTCCTCAACAAGCGATTCATTTTGGTTACGATAGCGCATTTAGTACTATATTTGATGCCAACATCACGACACTAATTGCTGCCATTATACTGTTTGCAGTGGGCACTGGTCCGATTGCGGGCTTTGCAGTGACACTTGCGATTGGTATTTTAACTTCAATGTTTACAGCCATCGTTGGTACCCGTGCGGTAATCAACTTATTTGTTGGTGGTAAACGCATTGATAAACTTTCGATTTAAGGAGCAGACATGCAAATTTTAAGTTTGGGTAGTAGAACCCTTCGTTTCATGTCTCTTCGAAAAGTGGCTATGGGTTTCTCGACGCTACTAATTTTAGCGTCGTTTGCATCAATTTTTATCAAAGGCCTAAACTTTGGTTTAGATTTTACCGGCGGTACTGCGGTAGAAGTGGGTTTTTCACAACCGGCTGACCTTAAAAAAGTACGTGATGCACTAGCTGATAATGGTTTTGCTGATGCATCAGTGCAGCTATTTGGTTCAAGCCAAGAAATTTTAGTTCGCTTAGCACCACGCGGTAGCGATGTAAAAGCTGAGGTGATTGGTAACCAAGTAATCGATGCACTTAAAAAAGCAGACGACAGCGTAGTAATGCGCCGTATTGAATTTGTAGGCCCAAGTGTAGGTGAAGACTTAAAAGAGCAGGGTGGCCTTGCCATGTTAACTGCGCTTATTTGTATCTTAATCTACGTTGCGTTTCGTTTTGAATGGCGCTTTGCAGTAGGTGCGGTAGGTGCACTACTACACGATGTTATCATTACTGTGGGTTTATTTTCGGTATTAGGTTTAGAGTTTGATTTAACTATATTAGCGGCAATTCTTGCGGTAATTGGTTATTCACTCAATGATACGATTGTTGTATCAGACCGTATACGTGAAAACTTCCGTAAGGTACGCATTGACGATACGATAGAAATTATTGATATTTCACTTACGCAAACACTTAACCGTACACTTGTAACATCAATCACGACTATTTTAGTATTGATTGCCTTGTTTGCATGGGGCGGACAAACCATTCATGGTTTTGCAACTGCATTACTGTTTGGTGTGTTTATTGGTACTTATTCTTCGATTTATGTTGCAAGCTCTGTTGCTATAGCAATGGGCGTAAGCAAAGAAGATTTAATACCAGAAGTGATAGAAAAAGAAGGCGCAGACCAAGACGCTATGCCGTAATGGTTTTGTAACTACTTTAAAAAACCGCTCATTGAGCGGTTTTTTATTGCCTGTAATATATTTATGCTCACGATTGTTTTAGCTTTACTGTGCAAGTATGAATAAACAGTGCTAACTTTGTAGAGCACGCCATGAGTGTAACGTCGTACTATGTATTTAAAATAAGTATTAATAGCGCGGTTATTAATAAGTACAGTTACATAATATCGTCATCTTATATTTAGGCGCTGGAAGCTGTTTAGCTTAAATAACGCGATAATTTAAACTATCAATAATAACTGTTAAAGCTACCGATAATAACTAGGGTGATAATTATGTTGCCATTAAAGTATTTGATTAACGTAGTAAGTTTGTTTGTATGCAGCGCTTTAGCGAGTGAGGTAAATATCGTAAATGTAGCGCAGGAGCAGCGTGTGCAATATGCTCGTGACGACTACCTTAACGAGCTATTAGAAAAAGCATTGGTGAGCGCACAATACCCTGCAGAGATTAACCCCGTTTTAATTCATCCCCATCAACAACGTACTTTAATAGCACTAGATACAAAAAATTTAGATTTATACTGGAGTATGAGCAGCCCCGAAAGAGAGTCTTTAGCTATTGCGATTAAAATCCCATTATTTAAAGGCTACATAGGTAAAAGGGCACTATTAACAAGTAAGAACAGCATTGCTAGATTTAAAGGTGTTACGAGCTTAGAGCAGTTAGGTAGGCTTTCTGCGGTACAAGGTCATGATTGGCCTGATACAAAAATAATGGCGTTTAATGGCCTGCATATAAGGCCGTTTGCAAATTATCAGGCTATGTTTGCCTTAACAAGTGCAGGGCGTATCGATTACTTCCCACGTTCATTTATCGAGGTTAATTCAGAGCTAGCGGCAAATAAACAAAGTAACCTAGTGATAGTACCTAATTTATATATGAGTTATCCAACAGGGTTTTATTATTTTGTATCAAATAGTAAGCCAGAGCTTGCAGTGGCAATTAAAAAAGGGCTTGGGATAATGCAAGAAAATGGCGAGTTTGATGCTTTATTTGATGAATATTTCGCAAAAGATTTAAACTCGTTACCTTACGAAAAAGGTAAAACAGTAGAGTTGAAGCTCGATAACCCTTATTTTTAGGCACAAAAAAAGGAGCCTGGGCTCCTTTTTAGTATGCTATTAATAGCATTTAATTAGCGAAGTAATGACTCAGTTAATACTGGACGAATTTCGCGAATAATTGCTTGAGTCAGTTTTGGTGAACCACAGATAATATTGCCGCTGTGGTTATAGTTATTACCACCGGCAAAATCTACAACCATACCGCCCGCTTCTTTAACCATTAGTTCGCCTGCAGCAGAGTTCCAAGGTTTTAAACCAATTTCAAAAAATCCATCAACACGGCCAGCTGCAACGTATGCCATATCTAAAGCAGAACAACCTGCACGGCGAATATCAGCAGTGTGTACAAATAATGCTTTAAACGCTTCAGTGTATGCATCCATGTGGTTTTTGTTTTTGAAAGGGAAACCAGTAGCAAGTACAGTGCCTGCAAGAACCGTAGTTTTGCTAACGCGTAGACGTTTACTGTTTAACTGAGTGCCTTGACCGCGAGATGCAGTGAAAAGCTCACCACGAATTGGATCATAAATAACAGCTTGGTCTAAACGACCTTTAACTTTAAGTGCGATAGAAACCGCGTAATGAGGGATACCTTTGATGAAGTTAGTTGTTCCATCGATAGGATCTACAATCCATTGGTAATCATCATCCTTGCCTTTATGCTCACCTAGTTCTTCACCAACAATTGAGTGAGTAGGGTAAGACTGTAAAATAGTGTCACGAATTACGGCTTCGGCTTCTTTATCAATGTTAGTTACTAAGTCGTTAGCGCCTTTTTGTTGCACTTCAACTTTTGATAAATCTTCACTTGCGCGAAGTAAAATTTTGCCTGCGTTGCGCGCAGCGCGAACCGCAATGTTTAACATTGGATGCATGGTATTACCTTTGGGTTGTAAAAGAACGTTTATATATTTCAGCCGGCGTATTTTAGCGACTTTTGCCATAAAGTAAACAATAAACCCCAAATACTTGTGTTTGTTTTTTATACAAGATTGAAAAGTTTAAATATTTTTAAAAAATAATTATCTGCATTTAAATAAATTAATTTTAAATAACACTTTACCTAAAGTTAACTTGAGGTTTTATCGTGCTCCTAACTTAACTGATAGGATAACATTATGTATTTAGAGCACGTAAACTTAGTCGCGAGTGATATAGATAGTATGCTTACATTTTATCGCGCTGTATTTCCACATTGGTCGATTAGAAGTGAGGGCAGAGGTGATTGGCATGGAAAACCAAGACGCTGGGTACACTTTGGAGATGACACGCATTACATTGCGATAAGCAGTCATGGTGAAGGTGAAAACAGAAACTTATCGGGCCATCAAATTGGTTTTGCACACTTTGCTTATGTAACTAATAATTTAAGCGCAGTAGTAATGCGCTTAAATAAAGCGGGTTTTACTCTAAGCAAGCTAGGTAGCGAGAATCCTTTCAGAAAGAATGTCTACTTTATTGATCCTGCAGGGTTTGAAGTTGAGTTTGTAGAGTATTTAAGTGATATACCAAGCGAGCGAAATAACGATTTATAATAAAATCCCAAGCAGCACGTTAAAGTGCTGCTACTCAATTATAGTGAGCGGTTATTATTACCCGTGCCAAACTGGGTTTTTAGCTCATTTGCAAAGCTTATAAATTTTTCTTTAATTGTGCGCTTTATTTTCACCTCAACCGAGCCCATTACTGCCTTTCCTTCAATATGAATTGTAGGGCCTTGGCGTTTGTTAAGCGACACAGATTTATTTTCAAGGCTACTTAAAATACAAAACATTTTAGACACTACATTGACATGCTCTGGTACGTAAATTTCATCGCTACCAAAAATACAGTTAACGTGAATAGTTACATTTTGATGCGCAAAAATGGCATCGGTAAAATCAAGCACCACCGATCCCATAAAGTTACTCAAATATATATTTTTTGGCACAACCCACTGACCACTTCGCTCGTTAGATCCTAAAATACTGCGTAATGTAAAATCATCATCACTGTTTTGCTGTGCACTATAATGTGGTGTAAATTGCGATTGTTTTTCTGCTTTATATTGCTGATCGGTATTAAGTGTTAAGTCTTCTACTAAGGCTAGCAGTGCTTCGTTATTAGGTGCATCCATCGCATTATCTAAACGTCTTTCAAATGCATCAACAGAAATAACACCATGACTGTAATTATAAATTAATTGATCAATCACTTGTTCGCGTACTTGCTCTATTGGGCGGTCTTCAACTTTTACAGACATGAGTTATTCCTTCTTATATTTACTATTGATACTGCTCTCGTAGTTAGGCTGCAAACCGCGTACCAAATATAATTTCATTAATTATCAATTGGTTATTTTTTAACGGTGTTTTTTGTTTTGTTATATTAACGATAGATTAACCAAAAGAGCAATTATCTAGCTATTTTCACTATTTGAGAAAGTTTTACCGAGTAGCCTGTAAATAGTTACACAAACATAGATAAGGTTTTATCTCTTAATTAATTCAAGCTATTGAATTTTAAGTATAAATAAAGTTGGCCTGAAGCTCGCATTAGTTAAAGTGTCTTTAATCAAAAGGAGAAAGATTATGAAAACATTTAACAAATCTATTATCGCAGCTCTAGTTCTTGGTACTACGGCTATGGGTGCCCAAGCAAACAGCTGGGAAAACGAAAGTAAAGATGCTTGGATTGATGGTAAGGCAGAAACCGTTCTACTTATGAACACTAATCTAAACAACTTTGACATTAACACTGATGTAAAAAATGGCAAGGTAGTACTTACAGGTAAAGTTAATAGCGAACTTGATAAAGAGCTAGCAGAAGAACTTGTACTTAGCCTAGATGGTGTAACTGATGTTGATAACAGCCTTACTGTTGTTAAAAGCATGGACACCGAAGATAAAAGCAACGACATGATGGACGATGATGATAACGACCTAACGGACGCTAAAATCACCACTGTAATCACAACTCGCTTCCTGTTTGACTCAGAAGTAGGTGGTACAGACATTGATGTTGATACCGACAACGGTGTGGTAACTCTGAATGGCTCTGTAGAGTCTGAAGCTGAAAAGCAACTAGCAGTTAAAATTGCTAAAAATGCTGAAGATGTTCGCGACGTAGTTGATAAACTAGCTATTGTTGCTGAATAATACAGTATGGTTAAGGCCCAGTAATGCTGGGCTTTAAGTCTTTTCAATGTTTAATTTAAATGGAGTTTGATCATGGATATTATTCGTATAATACTTTCGGTTTTATTACCGCCATTAGGTGTGTTTTTGCAAGTTGGCTTAGGTATGCATTTTTGGTTAAATATTCTATTAACACTGCTAGGTTATTTCCCAGGGTTAATACATGCAATCTACATTATTGCGAAAAAATAATGACAGATTATATATTGTGTAAGCCGAGTACTGAGGTTTAGCTAAATACTTCAGTACCGATCGGCTCACAATATTAGTTTTTAGAGAGTTTTTAGAGCGTTTTTAGATAGTTTTTAGGTTAAATCCAATTTTTAAAGCTCTTCAACCCATTAATTCACTTCCTTAACTCACTCCCAATATTATTTTAAAACTATACTTATTGTTTACTAATAAGCTTTCCAGCTAACAGTCGCGCTCAGATTCTGACTTGATGCCATTTAGGAAATCTTCAACATTAGTGTGTTTATACATCTACAATATACAATCAAATACTTTATTATTTAGTGACAATATTACCTTCACTTCTAGTGTTATCATTAAACTAGGTTTTAGGCATATTGAGGCAGTTAATTGAATATTCGACTTGTAATGTCAGGCGTTGTGTCTTTCGTTTTTTATTTTAGTTGGGCCTACTGGGCAAATAGTGCGGCAGACATTGCTAAATCGGTTACGCTTCAAGCTGCATTAGTGCAAGGTTTGTATAGTGGATTTGTAACGCTTTTTTTTACCTTTATTTTAGAAATGGTCGTCAACAAGTATAAGTTTAGTTATGTAACGCTTGCGTTTGTAACTCCAATTATTTGTATGTTTCATTCTAAAACACCACAAAACGTAGCAATACGACAAAGCTTCAATAATGCAATTAACTCTAGCGCCTCGTATTTAAGTAACAAAAAAATAGCAGGTGTACTTTTTGCGCCTATTATTCCGATTACTGTTCAATCGAGCTTAGTGATTATGGTGAATGTAATTAATCAGACACCTAATTTGGCACTTACAGTAGCCCCAAGCATATTTTTTACAGCCTTGTATGCCTACACATATATGTTAGCTTTACTTAAAAAAGTAGAGCGTTAAATATAAAAGACTACATGTGGGAGGGGGTTTTTTATAATTTAATGCAGAGAATATCATGGGAAATATCTTGTATTTTATGCTTATACCCACTTAAAAGATTACTATTTAAGCAGTTAGCTTGTTGATTGTTAAAATAAAGGTTTTTGGTAGTGACAAGCACCTAAAAAGTTTTTATACTGCAACCCGCTTTAGTCGCTATGTGACTGAACGCTTCAAAAATTAACTGCCTGGCAGTTATATAAAGTTGGCCCCTTAGCTCAGTTGGTTAGAGCACACGACTCATAATCGTTAGGTCCCCAGTTCGAGTCTGGGAGGGGCCACCACTTTTACAAACTTTCCAAAAAATACCTACTCAAATTATTTAAAGCTACATGAACTTAATATCGTGTAATTTATTATTCTTTATTTACCCCTAATAATAAATATAATTTAAATAAAGTTAATCCATAGATTAAGCTAAGCTTTCTTAAATTTGAAAGAGTGCGAATGCACTATTAAATTCCAGCGTTAGATCGGACGCTATTCATGCTCTGTCTTGTAAATAATAATGAGCTGCATCTGATTTCAGAATACAAAAAAAGCCCCTATTGGGGCTTTTTACTTACTAGTGTTTACTTTTATTGCTCAAAACTACAAGAGTTAACTAATTTTTACGGTATATCTCATGCTCAATATCGTAAATATTTACGCTTAGACTGTCTGATGCTCTGCAATATGTTTTTAAACATGAAAGTAGCAGTTCGCTTAACATTTGTTTTTGCTCAATTGAGCGTCCTGCCAAAATATGTACCGCGATATGTATAAACCCTGATTTTCCTGCGCCAAGTTGATATTGCTGATAAGCAATAGCACGTGTTTTTATGGTTTCTAATTCAAATAAGTTACTTTCGAAAGCGGTTGTATGAATTTTTTCTACCAGTACTTGAGGTAAAACGGGGAGGTCTTCTGAGTGTTCAATAATAATGTGCGGCATTTAGGCGTTTCCTATTATGAGTTACTGCATGAGCGAGAGGTAATTGTATCAAATACAAGAGGGGTCACTAAACCCTGAGCTATCTAAAATCTTTACTTTAAACTAATTTAGTCGTATTTATTTTTGATGTTAGTATAAAAACAAACAGGTGAACCTTCGCTTAGTAACTTATCTACTAAGTTACCTATATATTGATTAAGGATAAGTATGAAATTACCACAAAAATTTAAACGTTTAGCTTTACTTGCAGGTGCAATTATTACGTTAAGTGCTTGCTCTGACGATGTTGCGTCGGTAAGCCTTGGGTTATTTACAACTAAAGATGTTGTGGTGAATTCGCAGCAAGATCCTATTGTTGAGGGCGTTACTTGTCATATTAGTCATATAGAGGCTAATTTGGACTTTTCTGATCCCTCTGATATGTCTATAGCGTGTCGTCAAACGGGGCCAATTACAGCGAAGCAGCTACAAAAAATAGACCGTAGCAAATCGGGCGAGGTGATATTCAAATCATCTAAAAGTATATTATTTAAATCACTAAAAGTGCGTCGTATTTACGATGCTGAAAATCGTACTTTATTGTACTTATCGTACTCAACTAAAGAGTCCAGTGGTAGCCACCACCATGCGCTATCAACAGTGCCGCTATACAATACTCAAGCGTGGGATTGGGCGCTTACACAAAAAGACTAAGTTAGCACCTACGTAAGCACCTAAACTAAAACCTAAAAGAGCACACTATGTTAGCTTTATTTAAATCAAAGCCATTATTAGAGCAGCAAGAACAGCAATGGCTTATTGATACATTTATTTGGGCTGTAGAAAACTTTGATGCTGAGTTTTTTACAAAGCACACTCAAATAATACTGCCAACGGCCACTTTTTTCCCTGATTCGGTATCGAGCATTGAAGAAATGGCGAGCAATGTTTTTAACCGCGTTACTAGTTACGCGGGTATGAACGCATGGCCTATTCAACTAGTTGCACCGCAGCAATTACAACCGCAAGTTTTTCCACACTTTGAATTTAGCAATGAAATACGTGGCGAAGGCAGCCATTTAATTGTGCCGCCAAGCCATACGATTAATATTTCTTTTAATCCTAATCAGATTAATCAGCCACAAGATTTAGTGGCAAGTTATGCGGGTACTCTGGCCACCATACTTATTCATCACGTTGGGGTGCTGCCGCCTGGTGGTAGGGAGTATTTACCACAAGCTGCTGATGCACTTGCTTGTTTTTTAGGGTTTGGTGTGATGATGAGCAACACGGTGTATCAGTTTAAAGGCGGGTGTGGCTCTTGCTATAACCCATACGCTAACCGTGAAGCTAAGTTAAGTGAAACGCATACGGTATTTATGCATGCCCTAATCAGTTACTTTAAAAACGATAAGGTGTCTAAAAAACATTTAAAGCCGCATTTACGTGGCCAGTTTAAAAAAGCACAAAAAGAAATTAAAGCATTGGTAAATAACTCGGCCAACCCGCTGTTATTAGCTTATTCGCCAAACTAGCAAGGATTTGCGTGGAATACTTAGATGAATTTTTACTGATTGTTATTGCTCATTTTTTTGCAGTAGCAAGCCCAGGGCCTGACTTTGCCGTAGTACTTAAGCAAAGTGTGCAACAAGGAAGGCGCAATGCATTGTGGACAAGCGCCGGTGTTGGCGCTGCTATTTTACTGCACGTTGCCTATTGCGTTTTAGGTGTTGCGCTTATTTTAACGCAATCGCCTAGTTTATTTATGGCGCTCAAGTACCTTGCTGGTGCGTATTTAGCTTACTTAGGCGTACAAGCTCTTAGATCTGCAAAACTGCCTGCAAGTAATGAAGGCGAGGCTGTAAAAGATGTTGAAAACAAAACCGTTCAAGAGGAACCCGTTTGGGTGGCTTTTAGGCGCGGCTTTTTCACCAATGCATTAAACCCAAAAGCCACGTTATTTTTTATGTCGTTATTTACACTCGTGATTAGCCCAACAACACCTACTAGCGTACAGGTCGGCTACGGCGTGTACATGGCATTGGCTACTTGGGCGTGGTTTTCAATGCTTTCAATGATGCTTTCTCGCGATAATGTAAGGGGCTTTTTCCAACAACGCGGTTATTGGTTTGACCGTGGAATTGGCATTATTTTAATTACACTTGCAGTACGTGTTGTTATTTAACTTATTCAAAAAGCGCAGGAGATAAAAATGCCGCTATATAATTTCTCGTTTGGTTCTAATATGTCATCTAATCGTTTGTTAGCGCGCTTGCCCAATGTAAAGCGTGTAGGAACTGCGGTACTTAAAGGCTACGAGCTTACTTTTGATATGCTATTTAAAGATGGCTCAGGTAAATGCAGTATTTGTCCAAGCGATAAAGAAGATGCATTGGTTTACGGCGTTATTTATGAGCTCAATGAAGAAGAAAAAGCTATTTTAGATGGTATTGAGGGCGTAGGTTACGATTGTGTAGATATAGCCCCAACGCTTTTAACGGGTGAGACTGTAGCCGCACATTGTTATATAGCTAATACCCATGACAGCAATGTACTCCCATATGATTGGTACATAAAACACGTTCATCGCGGTTCACTTGAAGCGGGCGTGCCAAAAGAATACAGTGATGCCATATTAAATCGCGCACAAAAAAGCGACACCAATCAAGAGCGCGCAGCAATTGAATTTGCAGTTCATCAAAAATAATAAAATAGGATTGATATGAAATTAACCAAACTTGCCGCAATTGCACTATTAGCAGGCACTACGTTTAGCAGCTGGGCACAAGTTGATACCAACAAAATTGACGACGTAATTAAAGCGTCAATGGCACGTTTTGACGTACCCGGTATGGCAGTTGCCATTGTTGAAAACGATAAAGTAATATTTGCTAAAGGCTTTGGTGTAACTAATCTCGATACCAACAAAAAAGTAAACAAAGACACTTTATTTGGTATTGCTTCAAACACAAAAGCATTCACTACTGCGGCACTGGCAAAGTTGGTTGATGAAGGTAAATTAAGCTGGGATGACCGCGTAATTGATCATTTACCAGAGTTTAGATTGTACGATTCGTACGTAACACGCGAAATGCGTATTCGTGACTTATTAAGTCATCGCAGTGGGCTTGGGCTTGGGCAAGGCGATTTAATGATTTGGCCAAGTACCGATAAATCAGTTGATGAAATTTTAGCGGGATTACAGTATTTAAAACCAGCGAGCAGTTTTCGTAGTAAGTACGCTTATAACAACTTGATGTTTGTTACCGCTGGTGAAGTGGTTGCACGTGTGTCGGGTATGAGCTGGAACGATTACATCGAAAAAAATATATTACAGCCGCTGCACATGGATAACTCACGCGCGGGCTTTTCACGTATTCCTAAAAGTAATAAAAACTGGGCGACAGGTCATATTCCTATGGATGGCACGCTTCATCCATTTTTTGTGAACTACCTTGAGGACTTTAGAGGCGCAGGCGCCATTGCTTCAAGTGTAAGCGACATGAGCCAATGGCTTCGTACGCAATTAGCGGGCGGTAAAATGCCAAGTGGCGAGCAGCTATTTAGTGAAAAGCAACAAGCGCAAATGTGGCACCCACATATTACATCTATGGCGTCTAAAAGTGCGTTTGAATCGTATCATCAGCAGTTTAGGGGTTATGGGTTAGGCTGGAGTATTGAAGACTACCACGGCTTTAAAAAGCTAGGTCACGGCGGTGGTATTTTGGGAATGGTATCGCAAGTTACTTTATTGCCTGAGAAAAACCTCGGTATTGTTATTTTATCTAATCAACAAGCTTTTGGTGCACTTTCGGCAGTAACCCATGAAGTACTTGAAGATGCGCTTGAACTTGAAGATAAAGACTGGGTAGAAGATTTAGCTAAAAGTCATTTTGAAGGCAAACAACAAGCGTATGCTAATGCAAAACCAGAAGCCCCCGCTGACTACCAACCACAATTACCAAATATTAATTATACTGGTACATTGCACGATGATTGGTATGGCGATGTAATTATTGAGCAGTTAGATGGTAAATTACGCATTGATTTTACGCACACTAAACGCTTGAAAGGCACTCTTGAGCATTACACTGGTAATACATTTATTGTTAAGTGGGATGAAAAATTACTAGAAGCAGATGCGTTTATTCGTTTTGAAATGAGCTCACAAAACCGTGTAAACAGTGCCAAAATGCGCGCGGTATCAACACAAGTGACCGACTTTAGCTTTGACTTTAGAAACCTACATTTAAAAGCAAAATAGCTAATATTGATATTTAAAGTATTGATATAAACCAAAGTCGCAAAGCCACCCATCGGTGGCTTTGCTATATTAAGTTTTTACACCTTGTAAGGGACTTTTTATGCGTACCGCTGTTATTTCTCATCCTCATTGCCGTAAGCATAAAATGATAGACGACCACCCCGAGTGCCCAGAGCGTCTAGATGCCATAACCGATAGATTACTTGCCAGCGGCGTAGATGTTGGCTTAACACACCTACAAGCACCCAAGGCCGAGCGTGAGCATTATTTACTTGCTCACGATGAAGCTTTACTTAAACACGTAGAAAATACGCTACCAACAGAAGGGCTCGCTAATTTAGATGGCGATACGTGGCTGTGCCCCGATTCGTTTAAAGCGATTGAGCGGGCAGTAGGTGCAGGATTGTTAGCGGTTGATGAAATACTTGCCGATAAACTCGATGCTGCTTTTTGCTCAGTACGCCCGCCAGGGCATCACGCTAATAAAAACACATCATCTGGGTTTTGTGTGTTTAATAACTTAGCTATTGCTGTTAAGTACGCACAAAGCAAAGGGGTTAAGCGCATTGCTATTGCGGATTTTGATGTACACCACGGTAATGGCACGCAAGATATTTTTATTGATGACGAAAATGTACTGCTTTGTTCGTTATTTCAGTATCCGTTTTATCCAAATACAGCGGTTAAAAATAATAGCCATATAGTTAATTCACCTCTGCCAATTGCCAGTAATGGCGACGATTTAAAAGAGGTGTTTACTGGGCAATGGCTACCAAAATTAAAAGCGTTTAAACCTGAATTACTTTTTATAAGCGCAGGGTTCGATGCTCACCTAGAAGATGATATGGCAAGCTTAAAATTTGTTGAAGATGACTATATTTGGCTTACCGAGCAACTATGTGGTGTTGCTAAAGAGGGCGGTTGCAAAGGGGTTATTTCGTATTTAGAAGGTGGCTATGCGCTATCAGCTTTAGGTCGCAGTGCTGTAGCGCATATAAAAGTGCTTACTGAGGTTTAAATAAAGAGAGTGTTTATAGCCCTAGTAAATCAAACGCCTGCGCTGTGCTTAGGGTTTTGATTTTACCAAGGCAGCATTGTCCTTCATTTAATAAGTAAGCTGTAACAAGCTGTGCTAGTTGCTCGCCATTCAATTTAGGGCAAACAGTGCCTTGTAAATTAAGGTAGTCACCTTGCTTGTTAAGTACTCGCACATCGCTTAGCTCACTTTGCGTAACGCTGTGTAAGCACTCTTGTTGCTCTTGTTGGTTATGGGCTATCTCAAGCTCATTATAAATAACCAATAATTGTGGGTAGCTGTTTAACATAGCCCGTTAGCCTACGGTTACTTCATAAGACGTAAATTTACGTACATTAATAACGCCTTTTTCAAAGATTAAGTACTGACCTTTAATACCTTGTAAAACACCACTTACAACAGGGTCTTTATCAAAGTTAAATGAGCTGATTTTTGTTGGGTATTCGGTTACTGGAAAGTTTAAATCAACCACATCTTCATCAAGTTGCTCTATGGCTGTTGCGCCAAATAATTCACTGAGCTCGTTTAGCTTTTCGCTAATTTGTGGGATCAGCTCGGCTGCCGCTGCCTTTAAGTCAATTGCGTCGTTTTGACCTTTTAGCATATTGCGCCAATTAGTTTTGTCGGCAATAAATTCAGCCAATGCAACTTCTACTAAACCGGATTGCAGGCGAGTTTGCACTTTAAAAATAGGTAATGCCTGAGTAGCGCCTTGATCAACCCAGCGAGTTGGTATTTGTGTGTGGCGGGTAATACCTACCTTTAAACCTGAGGTATTAGCGAGATACACATAGTGTGGGATCATGCAGTTTTCTTCGCCCCATTGCGGCTCTCGGCAAGTGCCTTGATCGTAGTGGCAGGTTTCTGGTTTCATTATGCACATATCGCAACTAGCAAGCTTGCGCATGCATACAAAACAGTGACCTTGAGAATAGCTTTTTTTTGTTTTTTTACCGCAGTTAGAACATAAAATAGTGCCACTAAAGGTAAGCGTAAGCTCCTTACCTATAAATGCATTTAAGTCTACTAAGTGTTCACCTACAGGTAAGTGATATTGTACTGGTTCGGTTAAGCTCGATTTTAGTTTACGCAGTGTGCCTTGCATCTTTACTTGGCCCCTAAAGATGTTAAAAAGAGGAGTCTAACATTTTTAAGCTATATTGGCTTTTTAAGAAGTGTAAATAGTCGGTGTAAGGCAGTGCTTTTGCGTATAAATAACCTTGGGCGCAATCAGCGTTCATATCTTTGAGCAAGTGATGTATTTCTTGGGTTTCTACCCCCTCAATTGTTATTGATAAATTGAGGTTATGCGCCATATCAATGGCTGTTTGTACAATAACTTGGTGAGTTGGGTTATTAGGCAAATCAAAAACAAATGACTTATCTATTTTAAGCTCACTAAAGTGATAATTAACTAAGTAGCTAAGCGACGCGTAGCCTGTCCCAAAGTCATCCAGTACCACTTTAATACCTAATGCGGTTAACTCATCAACTAACTTTATAAGTGCATCTTGACTATCTACGAAGGCCGATTCAGTTAGTTCAAATTTAAGTAAGTGTGCCGGCACTTGGTATTTAATTAAAATATTTTCTACTTTTTCGGCTAAATTATTTATGGTTAAGTTTTTAGCACTTAAATTTACGCTAATTGTGTGCTCGTTATAGCCATTTTTTGTAAGCTCAACTATGTCTTTACAAGCTTGCTCTATTACCCACAGTGTTAGCTCGTTAATAATACCTGTGTGTTCAGCAAGTATTATTAGCTCTTCAATTGATAAGTTGCTGTAAGTTGGGTCGGGCCAACGTAATAAAGCTTCAGCACCACTTACGTGGTTACTTAATAAGTTTATTTGAGGTTGGTAGTAAAGCGCCAGTTGATTTGTTTTTATGGCTTGTTGCAGCTTAGCGGCTAGAGCAACGTCCATCATCAGATTATTACCGTTTGACGATGACCCAACTTGATTAACGCTACCTTTTGCTTTTTTAAGCGCTAAATAACCACGCTTTAACCAATATTCAAAGTCGTTACTCTTGCCTGCACTACTAATACCTATACTGTAACTAAGCTGCAGGTTTAGCCCTTTAATTTCATATTGTTTTGGTAGGCTACTAATTATTTTAGTCAGTAGTGCTTCTAGCATTTCTTGGTTTTGTGTTTTTGTAGAAATACAGGCAAATACACCACTGCTTAAATCGGCTAAGCGAGGACTGGTGTTTAAATCTGTTTCGAGGTTTGTAAATTCACGTTCATGGCTGAGTTCTAATTCAAGCTCTTTGGCTATATGCTTTATAAGTGTGTAGCCCTGAGAAGAGGTAATAATCGTATTGAGTGAATTAAAGTGACGTATTTTTATTAAACACAACGTTGTTGAGCGGTTTTGGCTCTGTAGTGTCATAAATGCTTGTTTTAGCTTGGAGCTATTAAGTAATCGTGTTTGTTGTGTATGCGTGGCATGATAAAGCGCACGTTCGCGCTGATACCTTACCCTGTCTGCTAATGCCATCGCCATTAAAATAACTTCGCACAAAATAGCGACTAAAAAGGCATGGCGGGTTGCAAAGGTATACGGTAAAACGCCAGTGAGTTCCATGGGTTGAATTGCCGCACCAAAAATTAGCGGTATCCATGATAAAACATAAAACTTAGCCCACCTAAAACCACTGCGTAACTTGTTATATATTAAAATAATACAAGTAATATAAAGCAGTACCATTACACCAAAAAATATAGGAGCCGCTATATTTTCAGGAATAAACAAGCTACATACAGCAAGAGTAAACATAAGCCAAAGTAGAGCTATGCTCATTTTGTAACGCCAACATTTATCTTTATGATAGCGCAAAAACATGGTGCAAAAAGCAAGGGTGAAAAAGGCGACCCCATAATTACTAAACACAATTTGTTCGTGAATAAAGAGCTGCCATTGCTTAGGCCATAAGTAAAAACCAAAGCCCAGTACAGCACCCATTAGTGTAATAGCGCTGACGATGTAGCCAATATAAATTAAATAAACACGGTCTTTTATACCAAAATAAAGCACCAAGTTGTAAAGCGCAGCCATCAATAGCACGCCTACAAAAATACCCCAGATCCCAGTTTGAGATCGCACTAAGTCAATAAACTCTTTATCACGATACAAGTTTACAGGTGTTTTACTTATGCCTATTGTGTCTATTTTTATTACTAGGCGTTGTGATGATTTTCTTTCTACTAAAAAGCGAATATGCGGTACGCTGTATTCAAACAAAGAGAGGGCTTCTTCTTTATCGCCGAGTTTGTATGTTTCAATTAGTTTGTTATTTTTATCGAGGCGATAAACCGTAAGGTGATCGACCATAGGGTTGTCAAAATGTGCCACAACATTTTGCTTGTTAAGGCTTTTATTTTCTAAATCAAGAAACAACCAATAATTTTGTTGGCTAAAGCTCCATGGAACATCTGAAAATGGTTGATGAGTAAGTAATTCAGGTTGGTTAATGATGGTATCGAATGTTTTAGTTTTGGTTTTGTCAATATAGTAGGCGTAATCGAGGTACATTGGAGCCGTTTTATCAATTGTATATCGTGTAGGCACGACTAAGTTTGATGCCAATGTACTGATTATAAAAAATATAAAAATCAGTATGGCAACAGCAATTGCATGGTAACGTAAAGTTCTTAGTTCCAACGTTAATTTACTTTTAAAAAACCTTTTAATTAGTGTAGCACTAAAAAAGCGCAGGGAAACTGCGCTTTTTTAGTTAAATTAATTGGTTATACCAATGAATAGGTATTATAGGCTATTGCTCGCGTGCAATAGCACGGTAAGCTATATCTGTACGATATTCCATACCATCCCAGCTAATTTGTTTAACAAGCTCATAGGCGCGTTGCTGCGCTTGCGTAACAGTGTTACCAAGTGCTGTTGCGCATAATACGCGACCGCCTGCGGTTACAACGTCATTGCCACTTTGTTTAGTACCCGCATGAAACACTTTTTCACCTGCAGGGTAATCCACTTTTAGCCCCGAAATAGCGTCACCTTTAGGGTAATCACCAGGGTAGCCTTTAGCGGCAAGTACAACACCAACGGCTGCGCGTGGGTCAAACTCAATTGTTGTTTTATCAAGTTCTACACGGTTAGCAGCTTCAATCAATTCAACCAAATCTGATTGCAACCGTAGCATCATTGGTTGAGTTTCAGGATCGCCAAAGCGACAATTGTACTCAATTACTTTAGGGGTGCCTGTTTCGTCAATCATTAAACCTGCATATAAAAAGCCGGTGTACGGATGGCCTTCGCTTGCCATGCCTTCTACCGTAGGGTAGATCACTTCGTTCATAATACGCTGGTGGATTTCATCAGTAACAACTGGCGCAGGTGAGTATGCACCCATGCCACCCGTGTTAGGACCCGCATCGCCATTGTAAGCGCGTTTATGATCTTGGCTGGTTGCAAATGGTAATACGTTTTTACCATCAACCATTACGATGAAAGACGCTTCTTCACCGTCTAAAAACTCTTCAATAACAACACGACTTCCCGCATCGCCAAAAGCATTACCCGCAAGCATATCGCGAATCGCTTCTTCGGCATCGGCTTGCGTCATGGCTACAATTACGCCTTTACCCGCAGCCAAACCATCTGCTTTTACAACAATTGGCGCGCCTTTCTCTTTTAAATAAGCAAGGGCAGGCTCAATTTGTTCAAACGTTTGGTAGTCGCCCGTTGGGATTTTATGACGTGCTAAAAAGTCTTTAGTAAACGATTTCGAACCTTCAAGTTGAGCTGCGCCCGCCGTTGGTCCAAAAATAGCCATGTTATGTTCACGAAACTTATCAACAACACCCAGTACTAACGGTATTTCTGGACCTACAATAGTAAGCTCTACCTTATTTTGCTGTGCAAAACTAAGTAAACCATCTAAGTCGTCAACGTTTATAGCTACGTTTTCAAGTTTTGGTTCAAGTGCAGTACCTGCATTACCAGGGGCTACAAATACAGTATTTACTTTGGTGTTTTGAGCGGCTTTAAACGCAAGTGCGTGTTCGCGGCCGCCGCTGCCAATGACTAAAACATTCATGGCGAAAATTCCTATTTAAAGCGGTTTCTTAAATTTCAGCGTCATGCGGTCGCTTTCACCAATGGCTTTATATTTGTCAGCATCTTGTTCGCCGAGTCTTAAGCTTGGTGGTAGCGTCCATACACCTTTAGGGTGATCGGCTGTATCTTTTGGATTTGCATTTATTTCACTGCTTGCTACTAATTCAAACCCAGCTTGTTCAGCAAGATCTACTACGTAGCTCTGCTTCATATAACCTGATGTTTTTTGATCTTCATCAGCACGCTCTTCAGCTAAACGGTGTTCAACTAAACCTAATGTACCGCCTGGTTTAAGGGCTTTATAAAAAGCTTGGAATGCACTTAATGCACCGCTTTTATCTTTGCCCATATACCAGTTATGTACATTGCGAAATGTTAAAACCATATCGGCACTGCCAGCTGGCGCAATATCTAAATGTGTTACAGGTGCAAACTCAGTAATTTTAACGCTACTAAAGCGCTCATCTTCAGCTACTTTTTGTTTAAAGCCTGCAAGAGAGCGTTGGTAGTAGCCAACTGATGAATCAGCAGGAAAGTGCGCGGCATAATAAGTGCCTTGCTCTTTTAATGCTGGCGCTAAAATTTCACTATACCAACCACCACCGGGTGCAATTTCAACAACTGTCATGGTTGGTTTAAAGCCAAAAAATGCAAGTGTTTGAGCTGGGTGACGATATTCATCACGAGCGCTGTTTTTAGCATTGCGTTCGCTTGATTGAAGTGCATGTTCAAGGCTTGATTCGTGGTTATGGCTAAGCGCCATAGTCGATGTCATTGTTAGTGTGGCTACAAGTAGCGATTTTAGCGCAAATTTCATTGTTTGTTCCTTCACATTATAATTTTAAATAGGTTATTGAATAATCAGAATACGTGAATTTATAGCAAACAAAAAGGGTTAAACCAACGTTTAACCCTTTGTGTGATTAGTGGCGGAAATGGCGCATACCAGTTAGTACCATTGCCATGCCAGCTTCATCAGCAGCTGCAATCACTTCTTCATCACGCATTGAGCCTCCAGGCTGAATTACCGCAGTAATGCCAGCGGCTGCTGCTGCGTCAATGCCATCACGGAATGGGAAGAATGCGTCAGACGCCATAACTGAACCTTTAACTTCAAGGTTTTCGTCGGCGGCTTTTATACCTGCAATTTTAGCTGAGTATACGCGGCTCATTTGGCCTGCGCCTACGCCAATGGTCATACCGTCACGGGCATAAACAATTGCGTTTGATTTAACAAACTTAGCTACTTTCCAGCAAAACAGTAAATCTTTAAGTTCTTGCTCAGAAGGCTGGCGCTTAGAAACAACTTTTAAGTCGCCTTGCGTTACCATGCCTAAATCGCGGTCTTGAACTAAAATACCGCCGTTAACGCGTTTAATATCTTGGCCAGCGGCTTTACCTGTCCACTGTCCACACCCTAATAGACGCACGTTCTTTTTAGCTTCAACAATTTTTGCAGCGTCGCTCGAAATACTAGGTGCAATAATTACTTCAACAAACTGACGGTCAACAATTGCTTGTGCAGTTGCTGCATCTAGCTCTCGGTTAAAGGCAATAATGCCACCAAATGCTGATGTAGGGTCTGTTTTAAAAGCGCGCTCGTATGCTTGTAGAATATTGCTCCCAATTGAAACACCACACGGATTAGCATGTTTTACAATTACGCACGCAGGTACGTCAAATTCTTTAACACATTCAAGTGCTGCATCGGTATCTGCAATGTTGTTAAACGAAAGGGCCTTACCTTGCAATTGAGTTGCTGTTGCAACTGATGCTTCAGCAATGTCATTTTCAACATAAAAAGCAGCATCTTGATGTGAGTTTTCACCGTAACGCATATCTTGCTTTTTAGTGAACTGCATATTGATAGTACGTGGGAATTTAGTCTCTACAGCAGCTTCCTCGGTGTAATCAGGCACCATTTTACCGAAGTAGTTAGCAATCATGCCATCGTATTGTGCAGTGTGCTCGTAGGCGGCAATCGCTAAATCAAAACGTGTTTTGTACGTTGTTGAACCATTGTTGTTTTGCATTTCGCTAATAACACGGTCGTAGTCGCTCGCGTTTACCACGATTGTTACATCTTTGTGGTTTTTAGCTGCTGCACGAACCATTGTAGGGCCGCCAATATCAATATTTTCAATGGCATCTTCAAGGCTGCAGTTTTCTTGAGCGACTGTATTCGCAAAGGGGTATAAGTTAACTACAACTATGTCGATAGCAGAAATGTTGTTATCTGCCATTACGCTTTCATCTTGTCCGCGACGGGCTAATATGCCGCCGTGAATTTTTGGGTGAAGAGTTTTTACGCGACCATCCATGATTTCAGGGTGGCCTGTGTGATCTGATACTTCAGTCACTTTTATGGCGTTATCAGCAAGTAGTTTACATGTGCCGCCAGTTGATAAAATATCAACGCCTTGCGCTTCAAGTGCGCGGGCAAATTCAACAATACCGGTTTTATCAGACACACTTAATAGTGCGCGACGAATGGGACGATGAGTATCCATTGTAGTTTGATTTCCTCAGTTAATGAGCTAGCTTAGAAGCGGGCATTTTAACTGATTACTACTCAAAAAACGACTTATAAAGGCTCAATAAGCGTGAGCATTTTGCAATTTAGTTAATAAACTGTAGGCATAAAAAAAGCACCCTAAGGTGCTTTTTTTGCATAATACCAGTTGTATTGGATTAGTAAGTAGTAATAACGATAGAAAAACAAGTCTATAACAAGGCAAAAATTTTGCAGTGTAGTTATTCTACATAAAAAACTTTTAACGACGTTATGGGCTTGTTTAGCTCGTTAGAATACTTACGCTTTCAATATAATTGGTATTAGTTCATGCCGTATTTTTTAAGCTTTTTACGTAAAGTACCACGGTTGATACCTAGTAAAATTGCTGCACGAGTTTGGTTACCACGTGTATATGTCATTACTTCTTCAAGTAATGGCGCTTCTAGCTCTGAAAGAACAAGGTCGTAAACGTCTTGCACATCTTGACCGTTAAGCTGCTTTAAATAGTGGTGAACAGCTTTTTTTACTGCATCACGCAATGGCTGCGGTTTCTCGTGTGACTGAACATGAGGGTTAGTGATAAATGGAGAAGTCACGTTTTGTTCGAACATTATTAAGTCTCTTTCTTTCTTAGTTAGCTGCTAGTGTTTTAAAGTATTGCTCTAATGCGACGACCTGTGCCTGTGGGTTGTCGAGCGCATTAAATACTCGCCTAAACTGACCATCACTGTCATGGGTTTGCAAATACCAAGATACATGTTTGCGAGCAATTCGCGCTCCCATTGGCTCACCGTAAAACATATGGAGGTTTGTTAAATGCTCCATTAATATACTGCGCACCTCTGCAATAGCAGGTGGCTGTAAATGTTCCCCAGTTCGCAAATAGTGGTCTATCTCCCTAAATATCCAAGGGCGACCTTGGGCGGCTCGGCCAATCATAATGGCATCTGCACCCGTATAGTCTAAAACCTGTTTTGCTTTTTCTGGTGATGTAATATCACCATTGGCAACAACAGGAATCGACACTGAACGTTTTATATCCCTAATCGTGGCGTACTCAGCATCACCTTTGTACATACATGCGCGCGTACGCCCATGTACAGCAAGTGATGCAATGCCATAACGTTCAGCTATTCTCGCAATCTCTACACCATTACGGTTATCCGGATCCCATCCTGTACGGATTTTAAGTGTCACAGGTATATCAACAGCATTAACGACTGCATCAATAATCTCTTCCACAAGTTCAGGAAACTGTAATAAGGCAGAGCCTGCGAGTTTCTTGTTCACTTTTTTTGCTGGGCACCCCATATTGATATCTATGATCTGTGCACCATTAGCAACATTGAATTGTGCGGCCTGCGCCATAAGCTCAGGATCTGCTCCTGCAATTTGCACCGCGCGTATACCCGACTCACCGCTGTGATCCATACGGTTCATCGACTTTTCTGTTTTCCAAACCTTAGGATTTGACGATAGCATTTCAGACACAGCTAAGCCCGCACCTAAGCGTCGACAAAGTTGTCTAAATGGTCTGTCTGTAATGCCTGCCATTGGCGCGACAATTACATTATTCTCAAGTTGGTATTTACCGATACGCACTATATTCAATAGGCCTCTTTTCAAGGGGCGCTAAGTTTACGGTTTTTTTCACAAAAATCAAAGGCTATAAATTGAACAAAAGTAACTTTTTTTTGCCCTTTTCGTATTGACATTTGATAACCACATGACAAGTAGGTTGATTTGTTTGAAATTCATACAGATTTTATTTTTTACAAGATAACTAGAAAGTTTTTAGATATGTAAAAAAATAGTAAAGCCTGTTAAATACAGGCTTTACATGCATGTTTTGAGTTAATGCTCTAGATTTGATTGTTCGATTTATTACGCTTTTTTAGTGCCACTTACTCGAGTCCAATCACCTTCAACGGCAATGTCATCTAGTTCAATAAACGGTGCATAAATGTCAGCAACTGATTGCGCTTGTTCTTCTAAAATACCCGACATGGCAATTTTACCACCTGGCTTTAATAACCCTAAAATCACACTATGTAATTCGCGAAGTGGCTGGGCTAAAATATTTGCCACTACTATATCTGCACTAAACTCAGGTTGGTTTTCTGGAAGGTATACTTCGAGTTTGTCTGCAACACCATTTCGGTTCGCGTTATCAAGGCTTGCTTCAAGCGCTTGAGGGTCAATATCTATCCCAATCATACGCTCTGCACCTAGTTTTATAGCTGCAATACCTAAAATGCCTGAACCACAACCAAAATCAACAACCGTTTTACCCGTCAGATCTTGGCTTTCTAACCATTTAAGGCACAAGGCCGTTGTTGCATGTGTGCCCGTGCCAAAAGCAAGGCCAGGGTCTAGCAATACATTTACAGCATCAGGGTCAGGAATATCGCGCCAGCTTGGGCAAATCCATAGTTTTTCGCCAAATTGAATAGGGTGGAAGTTATCCATCCATTCACGTTCCCAGTCTTTATCTTCAAGTTGCTCGATTTTGTATACTAAATTGTCTTTTAGCTCATCATGGCGCTTTAATAACGCAACGACTGCGTTCATATTATGATTAGCTTCGAATAGGCCAATAACTGTGGTATCAGCCCAGAACACAACGGTGCCAATTTTAGGCTCGTAGATAGGGGTGTCTTTTGCGTCAATAAAGGTTACTGAAGCGCTACCCGCTTCCATTAATAGATCGCTTACGGCATCAGCTGTTGCAGCATTGGCATTAATACGAATTTGGATCCAAGCCATGGTTATTTCCTTCAAATAGAAAAAAGGCCGCTATAGCGGCCTTTTTAGTTTATATAGTAGCGCTAAAATTATTTAGCGTCTAAAAAGCTTTTCAGTAAATCTGAGCGAGAAGGGTGGCGTAATTTACGCAGCGCTTTCGCTTCTATTTGACGAATACGTTCACGTGTTACGTCAAACTGTTTACCTACTTCTTCTAAGGTGTGGTCGGTATTCATATCAATACCAAAACGCATACGTAGTACTTTAGCTTCACGAGCTGTTAAGCCTGCAAGTACATCGTTAGTTGCGCCACGAAGAGATTCCATTGTTGCCGAATCGATTGGCGAATCAATAGTTGTATCTTCGATAAAGTCACCTAAGTGAGAATCTTCATCATCACCGATTGGTGTTTCCATTGAAATTGGCTCTTTAGCAATCTTAAGTACCTTACGGATTTTATCCTCAGGCATCATCATGCGTTCTGCTAATTCTTCTGGATTTGGCTCACGACCCATTTCTTGTAACATTTGACGAGAGATACGGTTAAGTTTATTAATCGTTTCAATCATATGTACAGGGATACGGATTGTTCTTGCTTGGTCAGCAATAGAGCGTGTGATTGCTTGACGTATCCACCACGTAGCATAAGTAGAGAACTTATAACCACGGCGATATTCAAACTTATCAACCGCTTTCATCAGACCAATGTTACCTTCTTGGATTAAATCTAAGAATTGTAAGCCACGGTTTGTGTATTTTTTAGCAATTGAGATTACAAGACGTAAGTTAGCTTCAACCATTTCTTTTTTCGCACGGCGTGCTTTCGCTTCACCTATGCTCATTCGACGGTTGATGTCTTTAATACGCTCAATGCTTAAACCTGTTGTTTGTTCAATAACAGATAATTTATTAATGCTACGAATGATTTCTGGCTTAACTTCTTCAAGTTTAGCTGAATACTTTTCGTTACCTGAAATTTCTAAATCAACCCAAGAAGCGTCAGTTTCGTTATTAGCAAAATGCTTAACGAATGTTTTCTTTGGTAATTTAGCAATTTGAACAGCTTGCTTCATGATTAGGCGTTCTTGAACACGAACACGATCCATCATTTCACGCATGTTATTTACCATGCGGTCAAACTGTTTAGGTATTAATTTAAATGTTCTGAAAAGCTCACCAATTTCAAAAATGGCTGCTTGTGATTCAGGATGCGAACGACCTTTAGCTTCAAACGTATCACGTGCTTTATTATATAAATCACGTAAATTTTCAAAATGAATACGAGCTTCTTCAGGATCTGGTCCTGTGTCTATCTCTTCTTCATCTTCATCATCGCTATCAGCATCATCTTTGTCATCTTTATCGTCGTCCTCAAGTTGCTTAGCACTTAATTCTGAACCGATGTTAGTTGCTGAAATTGGCGCTGTATCTTCATTAGGATCGATAAAGCCAACGATAATATCGCTTAAACGCATTTCTTCAGCTTCAAACTTATCCCACTGCTCTAGTAGGTAAGTGATTGCTTCAGGGTACTCTGCAACAGAAATCTGTACTTGATTAATGCCTTCTTCAATACGTTTAGCGATTACAATTTCGCCTTCACGTGTAAGAAGTTCAACAGTACCCATTTCACGCATGTACATGCGAACTGGATCCGTTGTACGGCCGATTTCTTTTTCTACAGTCGCAAGGGCTGCTGCGGCAGCTTCAGCTGCGTCTTCGTCTGTCGTTGTTTCTTGCATCATTAATTCATCAGCATCAGGCGCGTTTTCGCTAACCTTGATACCCATGTCATTAATCATGCTTATGATATCTTCTACTTGATCTGAGTCTATAATGTCTTGTGGAAGGTGATCATTTACTTCTGCAAAAGTTAAGTAGCCTTGCTCTTTACCTTTCTGAATCAGAAGTTTTAATTGTGACTGAGGAGTTGGATCCATAGAGATTGTTTCTTCCACTCTGATAAGTTGATACAACAGGCGCCATCATGTAGTTTGCATTAAAGCTAACTAGAATAATGTGACGCAGTGAATAGCACAGTATAACAGTTTAAATCAATTTTGACTAGGGTCTGTTGGTCTTTCAGGATTAAAGTTTGTTCTATCCAAGGGTGGTTTAATCGCGGCGCGAGGTTTGTAACCTAGTGGGCTAAGTAAAAACCGAGCAACAAAGAGTAAACCTCCCTTGGGTCGAACCCAAAGGGCAGCGCGTGTTTGGTATTTATGCTGCGTTATCGCCTATTTATGTGGAATAACCACACTACATAAGCTCTGTCTTGTCTAAATACCAAACACACTGCTGTAAACTTAACCTCGAAAGATAAACAGACCCTAACTGTTAGTCGCTTTTAACGCTGTCATTAACAAATGACACTCAAGCCTTTCATCGCTACTAAGGCCTTGTGTCTTGTCCTTTATTAATAGGGTCTCGAGTCGATAATTTAAACACTGATCTTCAATAAACTTGAAAGTATTTTTAAAAACCGTCTCTAAACGTTCTTCATTTATCTCATGTTGCCACGTTGCAAGCTTGATTAATGGCTCGTAATCTTCAGTTCCTCGAAAAAACTCGAGCAGTTGCGCAGTGGTCACATTTTCTTTTTCTAAAGCTTGTTCTTGTAATCGTAATAACAGCCCTATGCCAGCAATGTTCATTTGTGCAAGCTCAGGTAAATACGGCACACTTTTAGCTAAATTAGGGTGCTGGATCAATATACCGATAGCTTGGCGCATAGGTGTTATTTTAAATTTACGTTCAATAGAGTGTTGTTGTTTAGGCGTTTTTAAACGGCTATTCAACTGCTCACGCGTTCTGCCAATTAAGCGTCCTAATTGTTCAAGAATGTTTTCTTGATAAAACTCACTTGGAATTTTTTCAATTAGTGGAAGTGCTGCACTAAGAAGTTTAGCTTTTCCTGAATCGAGTGTTAAATCAACCTCTTGGCTTAATTTATTAAACAATACTTTGGTAAAGTCATCTGCTTGGCTTAGGCGCAATTCGAATTGCTCCTTACCTTCTTTTTGTACAAGCGAGTCAGGGTCTTCGCCATCTGGTAAAAATGCAAATTGTAGTGCTTTACCATCGTTTAAATAAGGGAGTGCATTTTCAAGTGCCCGCCAAGCAGCGTCACGGCCAGCCCTGTCGCCATCGTAACAACAGATTACTTTATCAGTAGTTCTAAATAAAGTGTGCATGTGCTCGCTTGTTGTTGCTGTCCCCAGTGATGCAACTGCATATTCAATCCCTTGTTCAGCTAAGGCAACAACATCCATATAACCTTCAACAATCATTACATGATCAAGTTTTTTATGGGCTTGCTTTGCTTCGTAAAGCCCATAAAGCTCAAAGCCTTTATGGAAAATTCGGGTTTCTGGCGAGTTTAGATATTTTGGCCCTTGGTCGGCTTGCATTACACGCCCACCAAATGCAATAACGCGTCCGCGTTTATCGCGAATAGGGAACATTAGGCGATCGCGAAAAAAATCAAATTGTCTGCCTGGTGTTTTTTCTGAAGCTAGCTTTAGCTCAACCAATTGCTCTTTTTGTTCTTTATTACGACCAAGCTGTAGGCATAGCCCATCCCATTCACTGGGAGCGTAGCCAATCATAAATTTTTTAACAGTTTCACCGCTTAAACCACGGCCTTTAACATACTCAATAACAGCAGCAGAATTACTATGGTGTTTTAATTGGTGCTGATAAAAGCGAGCAGTATGAAGCATTAAGTCGTAATCAGAGCGCTTTTGCGCAGCCGTACGCTCTGGTGCTGAATTTGCGCCTTGTTCTCGAGGTACTTCTAAGTTAAGCATGCTGGCTATTTCTTCAATAGCATCTACAAACTCTAGCTTTTCGTACTCCATTACAAACGAAATTGCATTACCATTAGCGCCACACCCAAAGCAGTGATAAAACTGTTTGTCTTGCGATACAGTAAATGAGGGAGATTTTTCGTTATGAAATGGGCAGCAAGCTTGATAATCCTTACCTGCTTTTTTTAGACCTACTTTTGAGTCTATCAGGTCGACAATATCGGTTCTGGCAAGTAAATCGTCTATAAAGTTACGTGGGATCTTTCCGGCCATTAGTAAAATACAGTCCTGAAATAATAAGAAGAAGAACGAATATGAAATTTACTTTTTTATACTTGCTTGATGCAAAATATAGTGTGCTTTAACTTACCAAAATGACAGCGAAATAAATAGGGAAGCTATAAAAAATTTCATTTTAAAGTAACCTAATCGGTGTACTTTTTATTAAAGTTAAAAACAAAGAAACCGAGCGCTAGGCTCGGTTTACTTCAATCATACTTTAATGTATGTGGGAGTATTAGGCAGTTAATCTTTGCTTAATTAAACCAGAAATCTTACCCATATCGGCTCGACCTTCAGCTTTGCTTTTGATTATACCCATTACTTTACCCATGTCTTGCATACCTGCTGCATTAGTATCAGCAATAGCCGCGTCAATGAGAGCAATTATTTCTTCTTCACTCAATTGTTGAGGTAAAAAAGTTTCAAGCGCTACTATTTCATTGGCTTCAATATCAGCTAAATCATCACGCCCAGCATCTTTGTACTGAGTGTAAGAGTCACGACGTTGTTTAACAAGCTTCACTATAACGGAGGTAATACCTGCGTCGTCTAGCGTTATTTGCTCGTCAATTTCACGTTGCTTGATTGCAGCAAGTACCATACGAATAGGGTTAAGACGTTGCTTGTCTTTAGCTCTCATCGCATCTTTTTGCGCATCTTTTAGCGTTATTAAAAGGCTCATTTATACAAGACCTAATATATTAGTATAATTTAACGCGACGAGCGTTATCACGAGAAAGTTTTTTCATGTGACGTTTAACTGCAGCAGCTTTTTTACGCTTACGCTCAGCTGTTGGTTTTTCATAGTGCTCGCGACGACGAACTTCTGAAAGGATTCCTGCTTTTTCACATGAACGCTTGAAGCGACGAAGTGCTACGTCAAACGGTTCGTTCTCTCTTACTTTAATTACTGGCATTAAAAATTCACCTACCTAAATTATGAGCGTTGCTCAAGTTGATCAAACATTGATCAAGTGGTTCAAAAATGGTGCGGTATTGTAATCCGAAGCAACACCACATGTAAAGGACAATATTAACAGAAACGCATTACGTTAAACAGTATTAATTTGCTTGTCGCTGGTACAGTTGGCAAAGTACTTGTCCCGCCTTTTTTTCTTTAATTAACAACCAGTTGCTTGGTGCTTCTAAGGCAGCTAGCTCTGCCTCTACTTCAACATAAATTAATGCGTCGTTGCTTAACCATTGGTTTTTTTCTAATAAATCGCAGGTTGTTTGCGCTAAATCTTTACGAAATGGTGGGTCAACAAATACAAGATTAAAGGCTTTGTTTGTGTTTTTTTGCTCTAAAAAGGAGAGCGAATTGGTATGTTCAACGTATGCGTTGTCGAGCTTTAAAGTGCTAATATTTTGTTCTAATTGCTTAGCGGCTAATGAGTCGAGTTCGATAAATGTAGCGCTTTTAGCATATCGTGATAGCGCTTCAAATCCCAATCCACCAGAACCGGCAAAACAATCAAGTACATTTGTGTCACGTGTATCTTGCATTAGCCAATTAAATACAGTTTCTTTAATTCGATCGGTAGTAGGCCTCAAGCCTTCTACGTTTTTAACAGGGAGTTTACGGCCTCGAAATTGACCACTAATCACTCTAATAAAGCCATCACTGGGCTTGTTAGTAGCTTTATTTTGCGTTGTTTTTTTTCTCATTTAGCTCACTAAAAAATGGTATATGGTATCTAGCTCAGATAATATTATGGGCGATTACGTGTAGCTTCATTTTTCAACCGCATTAAAAGTGTTACTATTGAACACTTACGTTTTGAATGGTTGTATTTATTAGCAACTATTGCTGGGCATTGCCAAGCTATTTCAAATTTTAGTTTATCAGATTTTTATAAGTGGTTATTAGCAAGTATGACAAAAAAAAGTAAATTCATGTCGTGGCTCGGTTTTGGCAAGTCAGATAAAAAAGAAGCAGAGCAAAAAGCAGCAGCTGATAAACAACAAGTATTAGCGCAAGAAGAGGCGCAGAAGCTAGAGCAAGAAAAACTAGCGCAGCAAGAAGCTGAAGCTGATCGTTTAAAAGCTGAGGCTGAAACAGAGCGCTTAGAGCAAGAGCGTATCGCTGCTGAAAAAATTGAAGCAACACGTTTAGAGCAAGAAAAACTAGCGCAAGAGCAAGCTGAACGGTTAAAAGCAGAGGCTGAAACAGTTCGTTTAGAACAAGAACGCCAGCGTGCTGAAAACGCGGAAAAGATTGCCATTGAGCAGGCCAATGCTGAATTGCTTGCAAAACAGCAAGCAGATGCCGAGGCGCAAAGACAAGAACATGCGCAACGTTTAGCCGATCAAGAAAAAGAGATGCGCTTAGAGCAAGAACGATTAGCGGCAGAAAAAGTAGAGGCTGAGCGACTAGAGCAAATACGCCTAGAAAAACAAGATGAGGCAATCAAAGCCGAAAAGCTTGCAATAGAGCAAGCGAATGCTGAGTTATTAGCAAAAGAACAAGCGGATGCTGAAGCTCAAAGGCAAGAGCAGGCGAAGCGCTTAGCAGAACAAGAAGCGCAGATGCTTTTAGAGCAAGAACGCATTGCGGCTGAAAAAGCAGAAAATGAGCGCTTAGAGCAAGTACGTATTGCAGCTGAAAAAGCAGAGCATGAACGTTTAGAGCAAGAACGCCTTGCAGCTGAACAAGCAGAAAATGAACGTTTAGAGCAAGAACGCCTTGCAGCTGAAAAAGCAGAGAATGAACGTTTAGAGCAAGAACGTATTGCTGCTGAAGAAGCAGAAAACGAGCGTTTAGAGCAAGAACGCCTTGCAGCTGAACAAGCAGAGAATGAACGCTTAGAGCAAGAACGCCTTGCAACTGAAAAAGCAGAGAACGAGCGTTTAGAACAAGAACGCCTTGCAGCTGAAAAAGCAGAGAATGAACGTTTAGAGCAAGAACGCCTTGCAGCTGAAGAAGCAGAAAATGAGCGTTTAGAACAAGAACGTATCACAGCAGAACTTGCAATTGAAGAAGCTAAAAAAGCCGAAAAGCCAAAAAAAGAAGGGTTTTTCTCTCGTCTTAAAAAAGGCTTGTTAAAGACTCGCGTTAATATAGGTTCTGGTTTTGCGTCTATTTTTAGTGGAAAAAAAATAGACGACGAATTATTTGAAGATCTTGAAACTCAATTACTCACCGCCGATTTAGGCGTTGATACCACCATGAAGTTGATTGATCGTTTAACTGATGCAGCGAACCGTAAACAGTTAAAAGATGGTGATGCGCTTTATGAGTTAATGAAACAAGAAATGGCTGCGATGCTTAAAACGGCAGAACAGCCTTTAGTCATAAGCGAAGATAAAAAGCCGTTTGTTATTTTAATGGTAGGCGTAAATGGTGTTGGTAAAACAACGACTATTGGTAAAATGGCTAAGCAATTTCAAAACGAAGGTAAGTCGGTTATGCTGGCTGCTGGTGATACGTTTAGAGCGGCAGCTGTTGAGCAGCTTCAGGTTTGGGGTGAACGTAACAGCATTCCCGTTATTGCACAGCATACAGGTGCAGATAGTGCATCAGTTGTGTTTGATGCATTCCAAGCGGCTAAAGCACGCAATATAGACGTGTTAATTGCTGATACAGCTGGGCGCTTGCAAAATAAAGATAACTTAATGCAAGAGCTTGAAAAGATAGCTCGTGTAATGAAAAAGATTGATCCTGATGCGCCGCACGAGGTGATGCTAACTATCGATGCAGGCACAGGGCAAAATGCAATTAGCCAAGTAAACCTGTTTAATCAATGTGTTGGTTTAACTGGTATTACGCTTTCAAAACTTGATGGAACTGCAAAGGGTGGTGTAATTTTTGCGGTTGCAGATAAGTTTAATATTCCAATTCGTTACATTGGTGTTGGTGAAGGTATTGATGATTTACGCGCTTTTAAAAGCGATGACTTTATTGATGCGTTATTTAGCCAAGATGAGGACGACGTTTAATTTACCAAAAAAGGGAGCTAGCTCCCTTTTTAATTGCGAGGAATACTAATTTCATTAATGTGTTAATGGAGTTGGCATAATAAAAAGATGATAAATTTTCAGCAAGTAAGTAAGACCTATCCTGGAGGGCACCGCGCCCTCGAAAAAGTTAATTTTCATATTAAACCGGGTGAACTTGCCTTTTTAACTGGCCACAGTGGTGCGGGTAAAAGTACGTTGCTTAAGTTAATTAGCTTAATGGAACGTCCTTCAGCAGGTAGTGTATTTATCAACGGTGTTGATTTAAACAAAGTAAACTCGCGTCAAATTCCTTATGCTCGTCGTGATATAGGTATTATTTTTCAAAACCATAGGTTATTAGAGCGCTATACTATTTTTGATAACGTGGCATTACCTCTCATTATTGAGGGGACTCACCATAAGCAAATAGCTAAACGGGTCCATGGCGCGCTTGACAAGGTAGGCCTAATTGACAAAGTGAAATGTCATCCTTCAATGCTCTCTGGAGGCGAACAACAACGTGTTGGTATTGCCAGAGCTATTGTAAACTCCCCACCAATTTTACTAGCTGATGAACCAACAGGTAATCTTGACCCAGAGCTTTCAATGGAAATACTAAAGTTGTTTGAAGACTTTAATAAACACGGTACCACTGTTCTTATCGCAACGCATGATTTGGGTTTGGTTGCACGTATGAAGTATCGTAGCTTAACCTTAAAAGATGGCCGTATGCTTCAAGACCCGCTTGCTGAGGGGGCACTATGAGTTTACTTTTTAAAGGTCGCCAAAATAGTAACGACAAGCAAAAAAAATCAGTATTAGCTGGCGGTTACTTTTTTATTATTAATATTTTTCGCCAAGGTGTGCATAGCTTAGGTGAAATGTGGCGCACGCCGCTTGCGTCTATGATGACTATCGCTGTACTTGGTTTGAGCCTAACGTTACCTGCAACACTTTACTTAGTCGTTAAAAACGTACAGCAAGTAAGTAGTGGTTTTGAAGAAGCGAGTGAAATATCGTTGTTCGTTAAAGAAAGTATGAACGAGCAAGAAACGCAAACATTAGTAAAGCGTTTAGCACTTTACCCAGAAGTGGAAAGTGTTGAGTTTATTTCAAAACAACAGGCATTAACTGAATTTAAAGATGTATCTGGCTTTGGGCAAGCTTTGGAGTATTTAGATAAGAACCCATTACCGGATGTGGTACTCGTTACCCCAACAAAACGTCACAGACACCCAAATGCCGCTAAAGTACTGCTAACTAAATTAGAAAGTGAACGTGAAGTTGATTTTGGTAAGCTCGATATAGCCTGGTTAGAGCGTTTAAATGCATTACTAGATTTACTCAAAGAAAGTGTAATAACCATCGCATTATTACTACTTACCTCAGTGACACTTATTATTGGTAACACCATTCGTTTGTCGATCATGGATAAAAAAGAAGAAATACAAGTAATGAAGCTAGTAGGCGCAACGAACACCTTTATACATGCCCCATTTTTGTGGACCGGTATTTGGTATGGTGTAATAGGTGGTTTGTTTGCCTTTATATGCGTAGGACTGATGATGTGGTGGCTTTCAAGCGCTGTGAGCAGTGTGGCGGGGGTGTATCAAACAAGCTTTTCGTTAATAGGATTATCGCTTAATGAACTCGGCTTTTTAGTGTTACTTGCAACAAGCTTAGGATTTGTAGGCTCGTACCTTTCTGTAAATCGATATATTAAAGAAATAGAACCCGATAAAGTATAAAAACCCCTGCAAACTATAAGTGAACCAACCCAGCTTGATATGCGTATCGTATCGGACTGGGTTGTACCTCCCGTTATTAAAACTGTCATATTTGTGTACTATCCTCCCATAAAGTAATGAGTTGTAAATAAGGTGATGCGGTTAGGTTAATTGGCTGCAATCCCTCAATTCATCACTTATTCAGTCGCTTGTAGTAGACTAAACACATACTAAAAACTGCTTGATTTATACTTTTAAAAAGTTTTAAATTGGGGTTAGCACTCTTAGAGAAAGAGTGCTAAGATAGTTTCAAATGTTTATCACCGAGGTGAAAAATGAGTAAAGATTTATACGCAATGGCACTTACAGTCGGACAACAAAGCGCAAGCATGGACGGTTACCTTCAAGCGGTAAGCACTATTCCTATGCTTAAAGTTGAACAAGAGCAAGAACTTGCTAAAAGACTTCAGGAAGAAGGCGATCTTAGTGCTGCCAAGCAACTCATTATGTCGCATTTACGCTTTGTAGCACATATTGCTAAAAGCTACTCGGGATACGGCTTACCACAAGCTGACCTTATTCAAGAAGGTAATATAGGCCTGATGAAAGCGGTTAAACGTTTTGACCCTACAGTGGGTGTACGTTTAGTGTCGTTTGCAGTGCATTGGATTAAAGCCGAAATTCACGAGTTTGTTCTTAAAAACTGGCGCATAGTTAAAGTTGCAACCACTAAAGCGCAACGTAAATTGTTTTTTAATCTTCGTAAAAACAAAAAGCGTTTAGGCTGGTTCAACCAAGCTGAGGTTAGCACTGTTGCTAGCGAGCTAGGTGTGAGTGAAAAAGAAGTACGTGAAATGGAATCGCGCATGAGCGGCCAAGACATGGGCTTTGACCTAACTGGTGACGATAACGACGATGCACCAACAAGTACATACTCTCCAGTACAGTATTTAACAGATGGCGCAGCTGACTTAGCTGACGACGTTGAACAAGAACAGTGGAAAGAGCAAGCGCATACTCGTTTATTTAGCGCACTTAAAACACTAGATGAGCGTTCGCAAGATATTGTTAGCGCACGTTGGTTGTCTGATGATAAAGCGACGCTTCAGGAGCTTGCACAAAAGTATAGTGTATCTGCTGAGCGTGTCCGTCAGCTTGAAAAAACAGCGATGAAAAAGTTACAAAGCGCTATGAGCTAATATTGCTCAAGCAGCAAAATTTAAAAAGCCCTGCATGAAAATGCGGGGCTTTTTGCTTTTGAGTAGGTTGGAGTGAGCGAAGCGAAACCCAACGATAAAATATCTAATCAAGTAATACCGATACTTTGCATTATTAAATGGTTATACCAATCCGCAATAATACTTAATGATTTTACGGGGCTAAACGTGTCGCTACCTGCGTTAAAAAATTCTCATTTAGAGCAACTAAATAGCGAATTTTTTGCCTAGCTATTAACACGTTTTTCCGCCCTTAAAATAGACCACTTAATTAAGCGAATTGGTATTAGTTTATTATTCGGATATAGCATTATTTAAAGCTTATATTACCGAGCACTCACTCTTTTTCCCTCAGCATGCGCTAACTGAATGTACTTACGTTCAACTAATTGCGAAACCGGTACGAGTTCAAAACCTTGCTTAGTTAGCTCTGGTAAGGCATGGCGTAAAAATTCGATGGTTTCAGGGTAAGGATGAGCAATTGCAATGGCAAAGCTATGGGAAATGGCTAATTGTTTTAACTCTTCAAGCCTTAGTTGCAGTTGTTCTGGTGTAGTTATATTGTCTAAAAACACTTGGCGACTAATATTAGCAACACCCAAAAAGTTAGCGGCATTTTGTGCTTGACTCAAATCGGTTGTGCGACTATCTAAAAAATATAAATGACGCTTTTTAAGTACTTCCATTGTCCACTTCATAGCTTGGCTTTTTTGCGTAAGCGCTGAGCCCATGTGGTTATTAACGCCTTTAACTTGCGGTAAACTAGCGAGAGCGGTTCCAAGAGTTTGCTGAAGCTGCTCTTTATTCATATTTAAAGTAAGCGCACCAGGCCCTAGTTCTTTACCGTTAAGTGCCTGCATAGGTACATGAAGCAATAACTCTTTATTTGATTGACTGGCAAGTGTTGCAAAAATTTGCGAATAAGGGGTATGGGGCAAAATTGAATACGACAATTGCCCAGGTAAGGAAAGGAACTCTAAGTCCCGTTGATGATAGCCTATATCGTCTATCACTATTGCTATTTGCTTGGCGCTAATTGTTGCAGAGCTAAAACAAATAGCTAATGTTAGCCATTTTATTATTTTCACGTTTATAGTTTTTATTATCTTTTTAGCTTTATTTATACAGCTTATACAAGCTATTGCATGCTGAGTAATTGTTTGGCTTTAACCAACTGTAAATCGGTTAGATTACCAGTAAGTAATTGCGCATTATTGTTAGTGTGTTCATTTTTTATTATAACGGCTTTATTACTTTGTGAAAGGTTTGTTTGATTAACCGCCACATCTGGGGTTATTCCTATTCCATCAATCGATTTACCTAACGGTGTGAAGTATTTCGCTGTGGTGAGCTTTAATGCGGTATTGCCATCACCGAGTGGAATGAGTGATTGTACAGAGCCTTTCCCAAAAGATTGGCTGCCAACAATGGTTGCTCGTTTATTATCTTTAAGTGCTGCTGCAAGTATTTCGGCTGCAGAGGCTGAATTTTCGTTTATAAGCACAACTATGGGCGCATTTTTTAGAATGTCTCCACGCTTTGCATAAAATGCTTGGTTAGCATCGTAAAAACGCCCTTTAGTCGTCACTATAGTGCCACTTTGTAAAAATAGGTCTGATACCGCCACTGCGCTTTGTAATGTCCCCCCTGGGTTATCACGTAAATCAATTACTAAGCCTTTAAGTGGGTAGCCAAAATGGCTTTGCAGGGCGGCAACTTGTAGTGCAACTTCATGTAATGTGTGGTTAGAGAAGTTATTGATAGCTATGTAGCCAGTTCCAAAACCTAAACGTTCGCTTGTTACACTTTCGAGGTTTATTTGGCGACGTGTGACATGAAAAGTGAGTGGGTTTTTATTGTTATCGCGATTTACAATTATATCTATATTCGAAAATTTACTGTCTCTTATTAGTGTTGCTACTTCGTCGATAGTACGGTTTTGGGCTGCGTTGTTGTTTACACTTACAATAATATCGCCTGGTAAAATACCTGCCGCTTTTGCGGGCGAATTATTAACCACGTTAACAATAGTCATATTCTCGTCTATGTTCTTAACTTCTATACCAATACCTGTGTAACGACCATTTGTGTTATCAAATAATGAGGCTAATTCATACTCATTTAAGTACTTAGAATAGGAGTCGAGTTTTGAATATAAACGCTCAAACTGTTGGTTGTTATATTTAATATGGTGGCTATTTTGTAAGGTGAGATCTTCAACGTAATAGGTATGAATGTTGAAGAGTATTTCGTCTATTTGTTGTCTTTTAAGATCTTTAATTGAGCTTGCTAGTGCATTACTAGTAAAGGTAATTAGGGTTAGTAATACAAGTAAGTACAGACTTATATAAAAGCCTGCACTTTTTTTATTAACTGTATATATTGTGTGTTTTTTAGTTGTCATCAGCTGCTCCAGGGCGGTGCAGCGATTTATCTAATTAAATACGTTTGCACCATTTTACAGGATTTACTGCGCGTCCTTTGTGGCGTATTTCAAAGTATAGACCAGAACTTGCCTGTCCGCCGCTTTGGCCTACCAAAGCGAGGGTTTCGCCTTCACGTACCATATCCCCTACATCTCTTAGTAGCGTTTGAGCGTGGCCATATAGGCTCATAAAACCTTCACCATGGTCTACAACAATTACCCACCCATAGCCTTTTAGCCAATCGGCAAATACAACTTGGCCGTTGTGCACGCTATTAATATTAGTACCTTCTTTTGCACCAATTAATACGCCTTTCCAATCAATACCACCATGCTTACGTTGGCCAAATGTGTGCTCTAACTTGCCTTTGCTCGGCCAGTCTAATTTTCCCTTGCTCTTATTTAGGCCAAGTAATTCTATTTTTTGTGTTTTTTCTTTTTCGAGCTCTTTAATCGTTGTTACTAAAGTTTGTTGGTTTTCTTTTAAATAATTTATTGAGCTTTTAGTGCTGTTGAGCTGAGCTTGTAAGTTTTTAAGATTAGCTTGGCGTTCACTTTGTGCATTAAGTAATGCAGTTTGGCGCCTTTTTTGTTCATCAAATAAAAGCTCTAGTTTTTCTTGTGTTTTAACAAGCTCTTCTTGGTTTTGTACTATTTGCTGTTGAAGATCTTTTAGATCTTCGATTTGTTCAATACGGGCTTTATTTAAGTAATTGTAATAGCTAAGTGTGCGCTCAAACTTGGCTGTGTCTTCTTGATTCAACAGCATTTTAGAGTAGTCGTCGCCACCGGCCATATAGGCACTTTTGAGTTGCGCGGCTAAAATTTTCTGAAACTGAGTGTGCTTTTTATCAAGCTCATCGGCTTTACTTTGTAACTCTTTTTGCTGTGTTTTAGTCTCTTTTACGGATTGCTCTGCCATGTTAAGTGCTTTAGCATTTTTAGCTATATCGAGTTCATGGCTTTTTAGATTTTTTTGTAGCGACGCTATTTTTTTTCTTTGGGCGTTATATTCAGCTTGGCTTTGCTCAAGTGCATTTTGAACCTCTGATAAATCTTTTTTAGTACGATCTTCATTAGCAACTGCAGATGCAGCCACTAATGAAGTTAGTATCAAACCGCACTTAATTAACCGGTTAATACGTTTATTCATGTGTTATTTCAACATCATGATAGGCGTACCAGTCATTTCTTTTGGTTGCTCCATACCCATTAAGTGAAGCATTGTTGGGGCTACATCACTCAAGGCTTTACCTTGCATTGGCTCTGCATCGCGACCTACATAAATAAAATGCACCGGTTCGCTAGTGTGGGCAGTATGTGCTTGGCCAGTTTTGAGATCAGCCATTTGCTCAGCATTACCATGATCGGCTGTAATTAGTGCTTCACCACCAAACTCTTCTAGTGCATCAACGACACGTCCGATACAGCTATCTACAGCTTCACAAGCTTTAACAGCGGCTTCAAATACACCTGAGTGACCAACCATATCGCCATTAGGGTAGTTACAAATAATAGCATCGTATTTACCGCTTTTAATTGCTTCTACTAGTTTGTCGGTTAGCATTTCTGAGTTCATTTCAGGTTGTAGGTCGTAGGTTGCTACTTGCGGCGAAGGAATTAGCTCGCGTGTTTCACCTTTAAATTCGCTTTCACGTCCGCCACTAAAGAAAAATGTAACGTGTGCGTATTTTTCGGTTTCTGAAATACGAAGCTGTGTTTTATTATTTTTTTCAAACCATTCACCAAGTACGTTTATTAGTGGTGTAGATCCAAATGCAACAGGTGCGTCTATATCGGCTGCATACTCTGTCATCATTACAAATGCGCTAAGCTCTGGCGTTCTTTTTTTAGTAAAACCATCAAATTCAGGTTCAACAAAAGCGCGGGTAATTTCGCGGGCTCTATCTGCTCTAAAGTTAGCAAAAATAACGGTGTCGCCATCGTTTATTGAAGCCGGAGTGGCACCTGTTGGCGTAATAGTCGTAGCTGCTACAAACTCGTCGTTTTCGTCGCGCTGGTACGCTGCATTAAGTGCTTCAACACCATTATCAAAATTAAAGTCGCCTTCGGCGAGCGTCATTACGTTGTAAGCTTTTTCTACACGGTTCCAACGGTTGTCTCTGTCCATTGCGTAGTAACGGCCAATAAGTGATGCTAAACGTCCGCATTTAAGTTTACTAAATAACGCTTCAATTCGTTCGATTGATGCTTTTGCGCTACGTGGGGGTGTGTCACGGCCATCTAAAAATGCATGGAAATAGACTTCTTTAGCACCACGTTTTGCCGCCAGTTCGATACTTGCAACTATATGATCTTCATGGCTATGCACACCACCTGGGCTTAAAAGACCCATTATGTGAACCGCTTTACCAGCACTTACTGCTTTGTCTATGTTTTCAACTAAGGCTGGGGTTGAATCAAACTCGCCATCGTTAATTGCTTTGGTGATACGGGTAAAATCTTGATACACAATGCGCCCTGCACCTAAGTTTACATGGCCAACTTCTGAGTTACCCATTTGACCATCAGGAAGACCAACATCTAAACCCGAAGCAGATATTAATGTGTGTGGGCGGGTGGCCCATAAGTTGTCTAATACAGGTGTGTTAGCTGCAAGAATAGCATTACTTTGCGTATCTTCGCGGTGTCCCCAACCGTCTAAAATCATTAATACCAGTGGTTTTTTATGCTCTGTCATAATAGCTCCTGAAAATTAGTATCTGTTGATGGATACTGTGCACCTAAAAAGGTTTATTAGCGTGGTTTTAGCATACCGTGTTTTTAAGCTAGGATCAGCATTGAAAACAAGATATTAAATATTTTTACTTATACCTTATTGACTAACATGAACTCTGCTTGAGATAGATTTATTATCCAGAGTTCTGTTAACTATATATGGGGGGCTTTATCGTTTTTTAAACGTCTCTAAGTGCTCCTAAACTCGCATTTTAGGTTGGTTTGGGTATACTTGCGTGGCTAAAGTACAAAATCCTTAAAATATTAGGGCGAGTTGCACTTTGGTGGTTGAATTTGCAGCAGTATGTTTGGTTTTTAGGCAAGGCAGAGCCTATGAAGTGTGGTTACTCCCCATAAATAGGCGATAACGTAGCATAAATACCAAACATACGCTGCCCGTTGGGTTCTTTCTAGGGACTATTACCTCTTTGTTGCCTACATGGATGTAGGTAAGGGGCGTGAGCAGGACGCGGAAGCTTTGCTCGGTTTTTACTTAGCCCACTAGGTTACAAATCTCGCGCCGCGATTTAATCGCCCCTAGATTGAACAAATTTCAATCCACAAAGGCCAACACGCCCTAGGTTTAAAACATAATTTCATAGTGGAAGTAGAATGGATCAATATATTGAATTTATTACAAATCATCCCATTTTAAGCCTTGCTTGGGTTGGTATTGTTTTCCTTATTGTTAGTGGCTGGATAAAAAGTAAGCTTTCAGCTGTTCGTCAAATAAATCCCCAGCAGCTTACGTTACTTATTAACCGTGATGACGGTCAAGTAATCGATATACGTGCGCAAAAAGAGTTTAATGCAGGGCGTATTTCTGGTGCTGAGCACTTAAGCCCAGAGAATGCGAAAAAATCTGACTTTTCAAGCCTTGAAAAGTACAAGACTAAACCCATTATAGTTGTATGTACTACAGGTATGACTGCCCAAGGTACTGCAGCCGCTATGAGTAAAGCTGGTTTTGAACGAGTTTACTTATTAGCAGGTGGCATGGGTGCGTGGCAATCTGCCAGCTTACCAACTACAACAGGTCGCTAACCAGTTTAGCTAGGCCGATAGAGGATTTATTATGAGTAATGTTGTTTTATACACCAAGGCGTATTGTCCATTTTGTCAGCGTGCTCTTTCGCTTTTAAACAGCAAAGGCGTTGAATACACAAATTATGATATTGGTGTGCAGCCTGAGCTACGCGATGAAATGATTGCCAAAGCAGGTGGTGCAAGCACAGTACCGCAAATTTTTATTAATGATGAACATATCGGTGGCTGCGACGACATGATGGCTATTGAAGCGCAAGGTAAACTTGACGCTAAGCTAAACGCTTAATTTAATTATAATAACGAACAAGTTAGGAATAACAATGAACGAAGAAAATCAAAACGTAGCAGCTGCAGAAGCTGGCGCACAATTTACTATTCAACGCATTTACACTAAAGATGTATCGTTTGAAACGCCAAACTCTCCGGCCATCTTCCAAAAAGAATGGACACCAGAAGTTAAGCTAGACCTAGATACACGCTCAAACAAGTTGGACGAAGGTGTATTTGAAGTTGTTTTAGCGCTAACTGTAACTGCATCTATTGGTGAAGAAACTGCGTTCTTATGTGAAATTCAACAGGCAGGTATTTTTACTATTGCTGAAGTTGAAGAAGTGCAACTTGCGCATATGCTAGGTGCATTTTGTCCTAACGTATTATTTCCATATGCACGTGAAGCTGTTTCAAACCTTGTTAACCGTGGTACTTTCCCACAGCTTAACCTTGCGCCAGTTAATTTTGATGCGTTATTTGCACAATACATGCAACAACGTACTGCGCAAGCTGACCAGGCTTCAGCAGACGCATAACTTATGAGTACAGCAACTACAGCTGTTACTGTATTAGGGGCGGGGTCTTACGGCACCGCCCTTGCTATTTGTTTAGCCCGAAATGGTCACCAGGTGACACTTTGGGGAAGAAATAGCGACGACGTTGCCACGCTTGCAGCTGAGCGGAAAAATCAACGTTACTTACCTGATGCTCCTTTCCCAGATACTCTTACTCTTGAAGCTAACTTACAACATGCCGTTGCTAGCAGTGCTATTGTACTTGTTGTTGTGCCAAGCCATGCTTTTGGCGACACGCTTGCGCAGATTAAACCTGCATTGCAAGACGGTGCTAAAGTAGCGTGGGCAACTAAAGGGCTTGAGCCTAATACTGGACGTTTGTTACAAGAAGTTGCTTTGCAAGAATTGGGTGATGACATTCCACTTGCGGTACTTTCGGGTCCTACGTTTGCAAAAGAAATGGCGATGGGGTCACCTACAGCTATTTCAGTGTCTTCTACGTCACCTGAATTTGCGCAGCAGCTGGCCGATTTACTTCATTGTGGTCGCTCATTCCGTGTGTATAACAATGATGACTTTATTGGTATACAGCTCGGTGGTGCGGTTAAAAATGTAATTGCAATTGGCGCCGGTATTTCGGACGGTGTAGGTTTTGGTGCTAATGCGCGTACCGCGCTCATTACCCGAGGCCTTGCAGAGCTCACTCGTTTAGGTTGTGCTCTGGGTGCTAAGCCAGAAACCTTTATGGGAATGGCAGGCCTTGGTGATTTAATACTAACCTGTACAGATAACCAATCACGTAATCGTCGATTTGGTTTGGCGTTAGGTAAAGGCGAGAGCGTTGATGCTGCTATTGAGTCTATTGGCCAAGTAGTTGAAGGCTTTAGAAACACTAAAGAAGTGTATTTACTAGCGCAGCGTGCTGGCGTAGAAATGCCAATCACTGAGCAAATTTATAAAGTACTTTATGAAAATAAAGACATGAAAGAAGCCGCTATGGCTCTTTTAGGACGAGAACAACGCGCTGAATAAGCGCTTGAGCTAGGCCTTAAATAAAAAACCGACACTATGTCGGTTTTTTTTTGCTTAACGGATTATATTTACTGTGCGTTAGGGAAGCCCAACTGACGCCACGACTCGTAAACAAACACGGCGACTGCATTTGACAGGTTCATACTACGGCTATTTGCTTGCATAGGAATACGTACACGCTGATCGTTTGGTAATGCTTGAATCATTTCATCAGGCAGGCCGCGTGTTTCAGGACCAAAAACCAAACAGTCGCCAGCTTCGTAACTTGCTTCATGATGAAATTGACTGCCTTTAGTTGTACAGGCATACACTTTTTTAGGTTTGCATTTTTCAAGGTAGTCCTCAAATGAGGCATGGCGTTGAACATGGCTAAATTCATGGTAATCAAGGCCCGCACGTTTCACGCGTTTATCGTCCCATTCAAAACCTAATGGCTCAATTAAATGTAATGCATAGCCAGTATTGGCACATAGGCGAATAATATTACCTGTGTTAGGCGGTATTTCAGGTTGGTATAAAACAATATCCAGCATAATGAGCCTTATAAAATAATCTGTAGTTTGACGAAGGGCAGTATACACGAAACCTTTTAAAAAAATGATATACTCAACACATTCAATACAGTGATTAATGGATACACGCGTGCATAACCGTAGCTACGAATTTTGGGTTAAAACTTCCAGCATTGTTACCATGGTCATGGTTAGCTTAATGATCGGCGCAAAAACATGGGCCTGGCTGGCTTCTGGCTCGGCTTCAATGCTTGGCTCGTTAACTGATTCGTTAATGGATATTACTGCCACCGCTATGAGCTTTTTAGTGTTGGGTTACGCACTGCGCCCAGCAGATGATGACCATAGGTTTGGGCACGGAAAAGCTGAAGCACTTGCAGGACTTGGCCAAGCCGCATTTATTGCAGGATCAGGTTGCCTACTTGCTTTTCATGGTATTGAGCGATTATTTAACCCTATACAGTTAAGCCATTCTTTATTAGGTGTGTGGGTAAGTATTTTTGCTATTGCGTGTACGCTCGTCATTGTATTTGTACAAAACAAAGTGGTTAAGTATACCGATTCAATTGCAATAAAAGCCGACTCAGTGCATTACAAAGGCGATTTAATATTAAACGCTGCGGTGCTGTTAGCTATTTTGTTAGCTTATTATGGCGTGTTGTATGCAGATCCTATTTTTGCAATAGGTGTAGCGGGTTACTTACTTTATAACAGTTGGGATATAGCTCGCGATAGTGCCGATCATTTAATGGATAAAGAACTTCCTGATGATGAAAAACAAAGCATATTTGACATAGCCAAAGCTCATGCTGATGTACATGGCGTGCATGATATTCGTACTCGCCAAGGCGGAAAAGTTAAGTTTATTCAAATGCACTTAGAGCTTGATGATCATTTAAGCTTGATTCGCGCGCACAATGTGGCTGATGAAGTAGAGGCAATGCTCAAAGAACGTTTTGAGTCGGAGGTAGATATACTGATCCACCTCGACCCTTTGTCAGTACTTGTTAAGCCGTCACCGACTCACAAAATTGATAAAAGTTAGTTAATAGCGGCTTTCGAATTTCGTCACGTTCAAAAAGTAGCTCGTGTTTAGCCCCTTCAAAACTCTCAATCGTTGCATGAGTATGCCTTTTTGCAAGACTGTACTGTGCTTCGTTGTTTACCACTGTATCGCTAGCTGCGCTTGCTATAAATAAAGGGATTGGTACGTTTAGGTTATCAATAGACTTTAAAAACGATATTGTAGCTGCTAGCCAACCAAACGTAACGCCACCTAATTGTATGTTAGGTTCTAATTTATAGGTTTGCCTAAAGTAGGTGTAACGCTTCTCGCTGCTAGTAAGTACGTTTTCGGTAAATGGAATTGGGTTGTAGTTGCCTTGTCCAAATGCATAGCAAGAGTGTAAACCAAGTAAAGTGGCTAATTTAACAATAAACTTCGTTGGTATTTTTGGTACGTCTTTTGTAAAAATATCAAACATAGGAGCAGACAAAAACACGCCTTTATAGCTATTTTCAAATTTTGCTAAATAATCAATAGCAATGGCGCCACCCATTGAATGAGCCAGCATGACTTTTTTACCTTGCCAATGTTTTGAAACTATTTGCTGATCAAAGTTATTTAGGTCACTGCTGTAGTTATTATAATGTTTTACAAAGCCTTTATGTTTATTTTTAAGGTGCCTGTAAGAGCGGCCCTGACCTTGATGATCCATAATAAACACAGCAAAATTATTACAATACAGCTCCCATAGCAGTTCTTTATATTTTTCGAGGCCTTCAATACGCCCTGTACTTACTACTATTGCGGTTGTCGCGTTTTTAGGGATTGCGTATGCGTAAAATAGCTTTCCTGATGGCGTATCTAAGTAGCTTTTAATTAAATTTTCAGTATAAAAAACATTAATGGCCTCTTGATTGCTCTCAAGCTGGGCTTCTGAACTATAAAACATGCTTTACTCTTTTATTAATGGCAAGGTTATATTAGCACACAAGCCACCTAGTTCTTTATTTGATAATACTAAACTGCCGCCATGCGCAGTAATAGCATTTTTAGCAATCGCCAGCCCTAAACCCGTGCCGCCACTTACGCGATCCCGCGCATCTGATTGCCTAAAAAAGGGCTCACAAAGCTTGCTCAGTTGATCATCTGGCACACCAGAGCCATCATCACATATTTCTATATAAATGGCATCTGTGTGCTTTAGAGTAATGCTAATTGTATTGTTTGAGTATTTAATAGCGTTGCGAAGTAGGTTTTCAAGCGCACTGGCAATAAGGGTTTCGTCGCAATTAATATTTACGTCTACAGCGCCCACTATATTGAGCTGCTTATTGTTTTGTTTTGCTTCAAACTGCGCATCGTTAATAACGTGATCTACAATTATTTGTAATGATTGTTTTTGCAGTGAAAGCGCTTGGCTTTTTGCTTCTAAGCGGGAAACTTGCAGCACGTCGGCAATCATCTTATCAAGTTGGTTTGCTTCTTTTTCTATGCGTAATAAATACGATTGGCTAGCGTCGTTAGCTTGCATTTGTGCAAGACCGGTAGCCATTTTTAAACGCGTAAGGGGCGAGCGTAACTCATGTGATATGTCGGCTAATAAGCGTTTTTGTGAACTAATTAAAAGCTCTAACTGATTGGCCATACTGTTAAAGTCTCGCCCAAGTATTCCCAGCTCATCTTTTCGGTTTACAGAAATGTCGGCTCTTGCGCTTAGGTTGCCCGCTGATAGTTTAATAGCTGCTTTTTTAAGACTATTTATAGGGGCTATTAAGTTACGGCTAAATACAAAACTTAAAATAAGAGAGGCAACAATTGCGATGACTATTTTCATCCAATTAGGCATAAGCTTAAAGCGCATTAATAGCGGCGGTTGATGGTTAATATCTATTTCATAAAGATAAAAACTCCCTTCAGGCACGTTTATGTTAACAGGGCCGAAGGCTTGATATTTTTCAGTGAAAATAATTTGTGGTGACATATTTTGAGTAAAGTTTAATAAACTTAAATCGATGCTCTCTGGCACCTCTTTACTGCTAAGAGAGTCTTCGCTTTGAGCTGCGCTTAAATATAAAAGTTTACGCTTTGATAGGCGAGGGTGTACTAATACATCGCTTAGGCTGCGCTTATGTTTAATAGCAGTGCGCTCAATACTTTTGGCGGTATATATTAGGTTTTTTTTCATAGGGCCATAAAGCGGCTCGTTAGTTACCGCGTTAATAGCGGTAATGTTACTTAAAAATATAAGCGCTGCAACGGTGCCGATTATAGTTAACCAAAACCAAATAAATATTTTAAAAAACAGGTAGTGCCCAGGGTGTTTTAACCAAGCAAAGTAAGTGCTTTTATTCGCCTTGGATAAAGACATAACCCGTACCTCTCATTGTTTTAATTCGCTCACCTGGAATATGCTCTGCTATTTTTTTACGGATATTACTTACATGCATATCGATAGAGCGATCAAAAGAAGCTAAACGCCTACCTAGTACTTCTTCGCTAATTTGCTCTTTACTAACCACTTCACCTGCATTTTTACACAATAGCGTGAGTATTTCGTACTCTGTACCTGTAAGGGTTAGTGTAGAGCCGTCTATTGAGGCTTCTCGAGCTGCAAGGTTAACAGTAATGCCATTAACGAGTAACTTACTCGTTGTAGCTACATTTAAGCTATTAATGTGCTCAATACGGCGAGTTATCGCTTTTACGCGGGCTAGTAATTCACGATGATTAAAAGGCTTTGGAATGTAATCGTCAGCGCCTAGCTCTAGACCAAAAATACGGTCAAAGTCTTCACCTTTTGCTGTAAGCATTATTACCGGTGTGAGTTTTGTTTGCCTAAGTTGTTTAAGTACTTCAAAACCATCAAGCGTTGGTAACATTACATCTAGCAATATAAGGGCGTAGTCATTTGCTTGTGCTAGTTTAAGGCCTTGTTCACCGTCGTGTGCGCTTTGTATTTCAAAGCCTTGGGCAGTTAAATATTCACTTAATAGCTCACAAAGGCCAGTGTCGTCATCAATCATTAATAGTTTCATTTACAAACCCTTAGAGTTGTTTATAGCGTTATTTTACCCGCTAAATAGTGCAAAGGTGAATCTTTACACAACCTTTACACTGCTTTGCGTTACTTTGCGTTGAGTTAGGTATAGTTAACTCAGTTGATTAAGCAGTTACAAACAACCGAACTGAACCAATAGTTAAACCAAATAATTAAGGTAATGATTATGACTAAATTAAACACACTTTCAAAATTAGTACTTATCTGTGGCTTAGCAACAGCAACGCTTGGTGCTGGTAGCGTATTAGCTAAAGGCGATGGGCATAAGCAAGGCCATTCTCAAGCTCGTTTTTTACTTTCTGAGCGCGGCGTTGAAAAATTAAACCTAACAGATGAGCAGCAAACTAAGCTAAAGGCTATTTTTGAAGCGCAAAAAACACAAATGAAAGCACTGCGTGGCGACGATAAAGAAGCCCGTAAAGCGATGCGTGAAGCGCACAAAGCAAAAATGGATGCGTTACTTTCGGCTGCAACATTTGACGAAAATGCAGCAAAAGAGCTATTAAATGAACGCCGCGAAAAAGGTGAGCAATTAGGTTTAATTAAACTAAAAACGCAGCACCAAGTAATGCAAGTGCTTAACGCTGAGCAAAAAGAGAAGTTTGCTAAAATGCAAAAGCGTATGAATAAAAAGCACCGTAAACAAAAAAGCTAATTTTACTTTTTTGTAAATACTAAAAAACCAGCGTAATGCTGGTTTTCGTATTTAGGGCATTATGAAGATAAATTACTTAAAAAAGTCATCTTCATTTTTAGCCATCATTGCCTCAATATCTTCTATCATGTCTTGGCTAAACTCTTCAGCCGAGGTAATTGGTGCAGAAATTTTATTATTTTCGAACGACCATTCACCTAAATCAATTAGTTGGCAGCGCTTTGAGCAAAAAGGGCGAAATGGGCTTTGCTCTGACCATTCAACTTTAGTTTTACAGGTTGGGCAGTTTACAACAGTAGGCATAAATTACTCTCTACAAATTTTTGGTGCATATTACATTACTTAAATATGAGTCTCTAGCTCTAAGCTTAAAGCTTAGAGCTAGAGACTCATATATTTTACTGTGGGACTTTTAAAAATTGGTTACGCGGTTAATTTCACCAAGGGATGTAAGGCCATCGGCTGCTTTGCGTAAACCTGATAAACGTAAATTATTAAAACCGGCTTTAAGTGATACGTCTGCTATTTCAAGCGAATTACCACCGCGCATAATAATTTGGGCAATTTCAGGAGTAATTTGCATTACTTCGTAAATACCCACACGCCCTTTGTAACCATCAGTACAGCTATCACACCCTTTAGGCATATATAACGTCATTTCTTCAATTTGCTCGGCACTAAATCCTTGGCGAGCAAGTTCTTCACTCGGAAGTTGTTCTGGCGTTTTACATTTAGGGCACAAGCGACGCGCTAAACGCTGGGCTATTATTAAGCTAATCGAACTTGCTACGTTATAAGCGGGTACACCCATATTTAATAAACGAGTGATTGTTTCCGGCGCTGAGTTTGTATGCAATGTTGATAAAACCAAGTGACCTGTTTGCGCCGCTTTTATTGATATTTCTGCGGTCTCTAAGTCACGTATTTCACCTACCATAACTACATCAGGATCTTGACGTAAAAATGCGCGCAGTGCGTTGGCAAAAGTCATGTCGGCTTTAATATTTATTTGTACTTGGTTTACACCTTCAAGGTTAATCTCAACCGGATCTTCCGCAGTACTAATATTACGCTCAGGTTGGTTTAATATATTTAAACCTGTGTATAGCGATACTGTTTTACCAGAACCGGTTGGCCCTGTTACTAGTATCATCCCTTGAGGCTGGGCAAGCGCATCTATGTAGAGCTTTTTCTGCTCAGGCTCATAGCCTAATACATCAATGCCTAACATAGCGCTTGATGAATCAAGGATACGCATTACTATTTTTTCGCCCCATAAGGTAGGCATGGTACTTACACGAAAATCGATACTTTTGCGTTCAGTGATTTTTAGCTTAATACGACCATCTTGTGGTTTGCGTTTTTCGGCAATATCGAGTCTCGACATAACCTTAATACGCGCAGAAAGCTTGGTGGCTAATGTATTAGGTGGGCTTGCCACTTCATGCAAAATACCATCAATACGAAAGCGAATACGGTACTTGTGCTCATACGGTTCGAAATGTAAATCAGAGGCGCCTTTTTTAATGGCATCCATTAAAATTTTGTTGATATATACGATGATAGGCGCATCATCTTTATCGTCATCTTGTGGTGCTGTATCTCTTTGGCTTTCTGAATCTAAGTCAGCAAATTCTTGAAACTCGTCATCAGTTAGATTTAGGCTGCCAGTGGCATCTAGCAACTGTTCAATTTTGTTATCGAGTTGAATATAATCAACAACAACAATTTCGCATGAAAGACCTGTACTAAACTCAAAGTTTTCGAATGCGCCGTAATCTGTTGGGTCTGATGCTGCTATATAAACTTTTCGATCTTTTTGAACAAGCGGTAAAATGTGATGTTTACGTATGAGTTTTTCTTTTACGAGATCGGCCGGGATTCTTGTAGGATCAAAGTCTTTTAAATCAAAATAAGGTACGCGAAACAAATCAATACATTGTTCAGCTAAATCTTTACTATCGATTTTTCCACATTTAGAAATAAGCTCAGCTGTTGAGGCAAATTCATTTTGTTTGTTTTTAACCGTGTCGGCATCAATGCGGCCAAGGGTTATAAATTTTCTCAATAACGGTGAGTTAATATTCATTGCGCACCTGTTTTATTCCTTCAATAGTAAGCAATTTATCAGAAAAAAGAAGGTGATTACATCACCTTTCATTCTTTGTTGTGATTTTACTAACTAAAATACGAGTTTGTGTGAGTTAGGACAGTGTTAATGTGAGTTAGTTTTGTTGTGTAATGCATATTGTAGGTACTTTTTATGAAGATCAACAAGTTCTATATTCACTAGGTTTAAACTACGGTCGTTATTTAAAATATCATCCGCTTTTTGTTGCTTATCATCACGTGACATTTGCGAGGCAATAATACTTTTAACTTGCTCACTACTTGTGTTGTCACGTTTTGCTGTACGCGCTACTTGTACAGAGGTTGGTACGTCAATAAGTAAGGTATGGTCGCAATATTTATCAAGGTTGTTTTCAAACAATAAAGGCGCTACTAAAACAACATAAGGGCTAGTTGCATTATTTAAATCGTTTAGTATTTTTATCCGTATAAGAGGGTGTAGCAACGCATTAAGCCATTCTTTGTCACTGTTGTTAGTAAATATTTTTGCGCGAAGCTCTGCTCTATTTAATGTGCCGTCGGGCAATAAAATATCTTTGCCAAAGTGGGCTGTAATCGCTTTTAGCCCTTTGCTATTTGGGAGTACGACTTCACGCGCAATTATATCGGCATCAACTATTGTAATCCCAAGCTCTTCAAACATGTTACTGATGGCCGTTTTACCACAGCCAATACCGCCTGTTAAGCCTAATACCCAGCTGTTTACTTTAGTTATTTGCTCACTCATTTTAATAACCTATTAAATTAAAATAAGCGCCTTGAATTTGGTTGCCCCAAAGCATGGTGATCCAGCCTGCTATCGCTAAATAAGGGCCAAAAGGGATAGGGGTCGCTTTGTCTTTACCTTGTATGCTCAACAGCGCAATACCTATAATGGCACCTACTACGCTCGAAAGCAGAATAATAGTAAGTAATGACTGCCAGCCAAGTAAAGCACCAAATACAGCAAGCAACTTAAAATCGCCATAACCCATGCCTTCTTTACCGGTTAATAACTTAAATAGCCAAAATACACTCCATAGACTTAAATAACCGCAAGCTGCGCCAATAATGGCATCGGTAGGTGTAATTGTGTAACCCATTACAGAGGCAATAAGTGCAAGCCATAACAGCGGAAGTGTAAGTTGATCTGGCAGCAGCATGTGGTCAATATCAATAAAGGTCAGTGCTACTAAAATCCACGTTACAAAAACATATAATAAAGCTTGCTCGGTCGCACCAAAGCTGTAGGCAACAATTAAACTTAATAGGGCAGTAATTAGCTCTACAGCAGGGTAGCGAGCCGAAATAGGGTTACTGCAACTTGCGCATTTACCTTTAAGTATTAACCAACTAATAATAGGAATATTCTGCCAAGGCTTAATGGCAGTTTTACATTTAGGGCAGGTAGAGTTGGGTTTTACTAAGTTAAAAGGCTCGTTGATATTGGCTTGTTTAGATTTATTGGCTGTAAGTTCATCTCCTAGCAGTAGTCTGCATTCACTTTGCCACTCACGTTGCATCATTAACGGTAAGCGGTAAATAACTACATTTAAAAAGCTACCAATACATAAACTAATTAAGCCAATTGTGGTTAAGTAAAACCACAATTGGCTTTGCATTACTTCTACAATACTTTGCATTTGTTTACCTAAAAACTAAAATTTTTTAATAATACCAATTAACAGCGCGATGTAAAATCGTAATTAAAAACGCGATATAAAATCGCGACTACGCGGTTTATGCCACGGTAGCGTAGCAGCGGGTTTACCCCGCGACGGTTACTATTGCTGCGCGATATAAAATCGTAATTAAAAACGCGATGTAAAATCGCGACTATGTGTGTTTTTAAATAGGTGTTTATATTTTTTAAAGGTATTAAATAACTGAACCCAATTGGAAAATAGGCAAGTACATAGCAACAATCAAACCACCAACAAGTACACCGAGTACAGCCATAATAAGAGGCTCAAGCAAGCTTGAAAGACCATCTACAGCATCATCAACTTCTTGCTCGTAAATAGTGGCTACTTTTGCGAGCATGCCATCTAGTGAGCCAGACTCCTCACCAATTGCGACCATTTGTATTACCATATCAGGGAATATTTTTGAGTTACGCATTGCCCAGTTCATCTGATTACCAGAGCTAACCTCGGCTTTTATGTCTAAAATGGCATAACGATAAACAGCATTACCTGAAGCGCCTGCGGCAGAATCAAGTGCATCAACCAGCGGCACACCTGCAGCAAACGTAGTCGAAAGAGTTCGTGCGTAACGTGCAACAGCAGCTTTATTTAAGATCATACCAATTATAGGAAGCTTAAGTATAGCCCTGTCTGTAGCATCTCTGAGTCTTAAGCTTCTTAATTTTGCTTCTTTAAATATCCAACCACTAGCAACTACAGTAATTAATGCAACCCACCAATACTCCTGCATAAATTCCGATATACCTATTACAAATAAGGTGAAAGCGGGAAGTTCTGCACCAAAGCCAGCAAAAATATCTTGAAACTGAGGTACTACAAATATTAAAAGGATAGAGGTAACTATTAAAGCTACAACTAAAACAGCGATAGGATAAAACATTGCTTTTTTAATTTTTGATTTTAACGCTTCTGACTTTTCTTTATAAAGTGCAACGCGGTCAAATATCTTATCAAGAGATCCTGATTGTTCGCCTGATGCCACTAAATCGCAGTATAAATCATCAAAGTAGCGAGGGTGTTTTCTAAGCGCTGTAGATAATGGTTGGCCTGCTTTTACTTCATCCGCAATAGTATCCATTAACTTGGCGATACTTTTATTAGTTGCACCAGTCCCAATCATCTCTATAGATTGTATTAGTGGAACACCGGCCATAAGCATAGTGGCAATTTGACGCGTAACTAATGCAATGTCCTTTGGGGTGATTTTTTGAATCCGTTCACCAAATAATGGCTTAGATTTACGTTTGACTTTAGAAGGGGTGATACCTTGTTTTCTGAGTTGGGCCTTAACTAATGAAATACTGTTACCAGCAAGTTCTCCTTCAAGTTTTTTACCTCTTGAACTTACACCCACCCACTGAAAAACATCTTGTTTTATTGGGTTTTGTTTCATTTAAGTTCCTAAAAAGTAGTTCCGTTGGCCTGCTCCAAATTGAAGCAAGCCAATCAAGATATATTATCTACACTGAGCTGGTACTAAGGCTGCATCAGAGGCATTATTACAAACCCACTCTACTCCTCCCGTAGCGCCTAATGTTCCAACTAAGTCGAAAGTAACAGGTGTACCGGTATCAACATCTACGCTTATATCTACAGTGGCTGTATTATCACCATCAGTACAACCTAAAGTAGTTTTACCTATAGTCCCAGTCTTAACTCCTGAACATGCGTCTGCTACTCCACTAGATAAATTTTCAGAAACAGTTGCTTTAGCACCGCTTCCTTGCACAATCCCTTCGCTTACTTTCGCTCTCGTTGTATAATCTTGATACGCAGGTAGCGCTACTGCAGCAAGAATACCGATGATTGCTACAACAATCATTAATTCAATTAGGGTGAAACCCTGTTGTTTTTGAGTCATTGTTTTCATGTTTCCTCTCCTAAAGGATAGATTTTTGTAACTTAAATCACTTAAGCGGCAAATGCCTCACTTAATTTAACTGATTTACTTTACAGTTTTACTTAAAATTAATTTTATTACACTTTAGCTTTAGAGTATGAAACACAAAAGCCGAATGTGAATTCATTATGTTTAGTACTAATTATAAAAGTTTACTAAGTGCACTACATGTTGTAGCAACAAATAGTATAGGCATAAAGTAAGTAGTTTAGTTGCTTTAGTTTTTAATTATGTCTTTAAAAACTAAAGGCACTAGTTATTTATGACTATCTTTTTAAACAAAATAGTACAACAGAATTAGTCTACCATTTTATTTTAGTATTTAGCACGTATCTTCTTATAAAAAAGCGATTTTATTTAACAATTTGTTACAAAGTAAGCCTTTTGGGTTATTTAATGCTTTTTTACTTAACTTGTCAATTGATTAGCGGTATTAATTACCCATTATTGCTTTAAAATTGTTCAAAACGCATCGATAAATCGATTGATTGTAAGTTTTTTGTTAATGCCCCGCTTGATATAAAATCGACACCTGCTTGTGAATAAGTTTTGAGCGTTTCTAAAGTCATATTGCCTGAAACCTCTAGTTTTGCGCGCTTATTGGTCAAAATTACAGCTTGTTTAATTTGCTCTACGCTAAAGTTGTCGAGCATAATTATGTCGGCGCCAGCTTCAATTGCTTGCTTAAGTTCTGGGAGTGATTCTACTTCTACTTCGACAGGTTTGTTTGGGTGATTTTGTTTAGCCTGAGTTACGGCTTTGTTTATTGTGCCACAAGCCGCTATATGATTTTCTTTAATTAAAAATGCGTCAAATAAACCAATACGGTGATTTGCACCGCCGCCACATTTTACTGCGTATTTTTGAAGTGCTCTAAGGCCTGGTATGGTTTTACGTGTATCGAGTAGTTGCGTTGTTGTACCACTTAGCTCTTTTACATAATGTGCTGTAGTAGTGGCTGTACCCGATAACGTTTGCACAAAGTTAAGTGCAGTACGCTCGGCAGTTAATATTGAACGCGCTGAACCAGTGGCTGTAAATAATGTGCTGTTTGCTTTAACTGCGTCGCCATCATTAATGAGTACATTAACCTTAACGCTTGGGTCTACCTGTTTAAATACTTCAAGGATGATGTCTTTTCCGCAAAAAATACAGTCTTCGCGAGTGATTACTTTGGCGTTTGCTTGCTCATTTTGAGGGATCAATTGCGCGGTAATATCGCCTTCTTGTGCGGTTTGATAATTTAAATCTTCGTCAAGTGCTAGAGTAACAAGCTGAGTAATAAGAGTGTGCGAAATAGACATGGAATGCTCATAAGCGTTAATAAATTAAGCAAATTTTACTATGTTTATAAAAGAAAGAGAAGCGATTGCCTTTTCACCAATATAAAGATAAGCGCGTATAGTAAATTAGTATCTACGTGTGGGCTTGTATTATCTGTAGGTGAGGTTTTATACCTCGCTTTTAATTTCAAAAGTTACGTTACATGAGCAGGCGTAAATTAGCACCTACGTGTGGGTTTGAATTATTTGCAGGTAGGGTTTTATACCTGTTTGTTACTATCATTGTTTTAATAAATCCTTTAGCATCAGTGCTATGTATATCTTGATATTTATATAATAAACGTATCATGAAAATAGATTTAAACGGTGTTTTAAGTACTGTAGCGCAGCGGCCTTGTTCGCATTTTGATGAGCGCCCTGATGAGGCTGATATTTCTTTACTGGTTATTCACAATATATCTTTGCCAGCAGGGCAGTTTGGTACACCTTTTGTTGATGAGTTATTTATGGGTAGCATTGACTGCAATGCTCACTCGAGTTTTAGTGACTTAAAAAATTTACGTGTATCGGCCCATTGCTTTATAAAGCGCACCGGTGAGATTATACAATACGTGCCTTTTGAAAAACGTGCTTGGCATGCTGGCCAATCTAAGTTTGAGGGCGTATCTGCTTGTAATAACTTTAGCATTGGCATTGAGCTTGAAGGTACCGACACCACGCCATACTCTTTAGCGCAATACGAAGTATTAGCTACACTTGGTAAATCTATAATACAACGCTATCCAAAAATTACCCCTTCGCGTATTGTTGGGCATTGCGATATTGCCCCGGGACGTAAAACCGATCCTGGCAGTAGCTTTAATTGGCCATTGTTTTTTAATATGCTTGAACAACTAAGTTAAGAGAGTTATTCCCATGATTTTAGTTTCTATAATAATTGCATTAATTCTGGAGCGTTTAGGGGCTCGGTCTAATTACTGGCAGATAAGCTACTACACAAATGGTTATTTAAATCGCTCTAATAAGCTACTAGGTGACAAAGGCTTATTTAGTTCTGCACCGGGCTTTTTAATTTGGCTTTTACTCCCTGTAATAGCAATAGCGTTTATTTATTGTTTATCTGATTTTGTACTATGGCAGTTAGCTATTAATATTGCTGTGCTTTTGGTTTGCTTTGGTTGTGCTAAGCAGCGCGCTTTATATAAGTCTTACTTAAATGCCTTAACGCGAGATGACGGTACTGCTGCATCTTTATATGCGTTGCAAATAGGTCAAAAGCGTACTGATGATCAAGACGGTGGCGAAACCTTTGGGCAAACATTAGCATGGGTAAACTTTAGATTTTACTGTGCGGTGATTTTTTGGTTTGTTGTTTTAGGCGCGCCGGGCGCAGTTTTATATGCACTGGTACGTACTTTAGCTGATTTAGTACGAGAAGATCATAAAGTAATATTTGCTAAGCGTTTTAAACTTATACATAAACTACTGTTCTGGCTTGACTGGTTACCTGCACGTATCACCAGCTTTGGTTATTTAGTAATAGGTAACTTTAATAAAGGCACAAGTTGTTGGCTACGTTACGTACTTAACTTTAAATCTCCAAATCGCGAAGTAGTAACATGTACTGCACTTGCTGCAGAACAAGTTGAAAAGCGTTATTACGGCTGTACCTACGAAGCTACGTGTATGATTAAGCTTGTTAAGCGTAATGTATTATTTTACCTAGTACTAATAGCGTTGCTTACATTATTTGGCGGGCTGTCTTAAGTTGATGCCTTTTTAATAAAGTACCTTATGCAATGTAAGGTGCTTTAATCTCTTCCTGCAGTTTTTAAATACAATAAAATAGAGCTAATATTCTAACTCATTCTGGTCAGACCAATTGTTTTCATCCCAAATACGTTATAACAATTTTTGCAAATTGCGCATTGTTTGATCTTCGTTCAAAATGCGTTACGCTACTTTAATTGCTCAAACTACCTGTAAATTGACAGCTAATAGTGTTTTTGATACCGTATTGAAAATTTTTGGTATGACCAATTTACCTTTTGGGTAAATCATACTACTTAAAGCCCCGTTTTATGGGCTCTTGGTATTTATACAACGCGGACGTTGATTCATGTCTTTAAAGATTAAAGCAGCAAAATTATCTGATGTTATTTTACAGCAACTTGAGAATATGATTCTTGAAGGCTCGTTAGCACCAGGTGAAAAGTTGCCACCAGAGCGTGAACTAGCAAAGCAGTTTGAAGTGTCTCGCCCGTCACTGCGTGAGGCAATTCAAAAATTAGAAGCGAAAGGTTTAGTTACGCGTCGCCAAGGTGGCGGCACGTTTGTAAAAAATCAGCTCGAAGAAGGGCTTACTGATCCACTTTTTGATTTGATTAGTAAGCACCCTGAGTCGCAGTTTGATTTACTTGAATTTCGTCATGCATTAGAAGGGATTGCTGCTTACTACGCAGCACTGCGCGGGACCAGCAACGATTTTAGCAAAGTAAAACAAAGCTTTGATGAAATTGCCTTAGTTAATGATGATTTACAGCAAAAAGCAAAAGCAATTAATGCATTTCACTTTAGCGTGGCAGAAGCCTCGCACAATGTGGTGTTACTGCATTTAGTTAGAGGTATGAAAGCGCTGCTTGAGCAAAATGTATTGCAAAATTTAACTGTTCTATTAAAAAAGTCAGATATTAGCAGTCAGTTAGCCCAACACAGGCGTTTATTAATGGATGCCGTTATTGACGGTAATCCAGAACAAGCCCGTTTAGCAAGTAATGCGCACTTAGCATTTATCGAAGAAGCACTACTTGAAGCAGGCAAAGAACATTCGCGAATTGAACGTAGTTTAAGACGCACTAAACAAAATTAAGTTAGTACATAACTACTTTGAACACACAAATTAAGTAGCTGTGATATTAAATTAACAATATTCGTATTTTAAACATAAGGAAACCTCCATATGTCTGAAGTCAATAAAATTGACGTAGACGCGCTAGAAACACAAGAGTGGTTACAAGCTCTTGAATCAGTTGTGCGCGAAGAAGGTGTTGAACGAGCTCAGTTTTTACTTGAGCAAGTATTAGAGCAAGCCCGTTTAGACGGCGTTGATATGCCAACGGGTATTACCACGAACTACGTTAATACTATTCCTGTAGATCAAGAGCCTGCTTACCCAGGTGATGTAAATCTTGAACGTCGTATTCGTTCAATTATACGTTGGAACGCGATTATGATCGTTCTACGTGCATCTAAAAAAGATCTCGACTTAGGCGGCCATATGGCGTCTTACCAATCATCTGCTGCATTTTATGAAGTGTGTTTTAACCACTTCTTTAAAGCACCAAATGATGTAGACGGTGGTGACTTAGTTTATTACCAAGGTCATATTTCTCCAGGTATTTATGCACGAGCATTTGTAGAAGGTCGTTTATCGGCTGCGCAACTAGATAACTTCCGCCAAGAAGTTGATGGCGAAGGCTTACCATCGTACCCACACCCTAAGTTAATGCCTGAGTTTTGGCAGTTCCCTACGGTATCAATGGGCTTAGGTCCTATTTCATCAATTTATCAAGCACGCTTCTTAAAATACTTAGATGGTCGTGGCTTAAAAGATACTAAAAACCAACGTGTATATGCGTTTTTAGGTGACGGTGAAATGGATGAGCCAGAATCACGTGGTGCTATTTCTTTCGCTGCACGTGAAAAACTAGATAACCTTTGTTATTTAATTAACTGTAACTTACAGCGTTTAGACGGCCCAGTTATGGGTAACGGTAAAATTATTCAAGAGTTAGAAGGCTTGTTTAAAGGCGCTGGCTGGAACGTAATTAAACTAGTGTGGGGCAGCGGTTGGGATATTCTGCTTGCTAAAGACACAACAGGTAAATTACTACAATTGATGAATGAAACAATTGATGGCGATTACCAAACATATAAAGCTAAAGATGGCGCATATGTGCGCGAGCACTTCTTTGGTCGCTACCCTGAAACAGCTGCCCTTGTTGCAGATATGACAGATGACGAAATTTTTGCGCTTAAGCGTGGTGGTCATGAGCCATCAAAACTATTTGCTGCATTTAAAAAAGCAGAAGAGACAAAAGGTCGTCCAACTGTAATTCTTGCTAAAACTGTAAAAGGTTACGGCATGGGTGAAGCAGCTGAAGGTAAAAACATTGCGCACCAAGTGAAAAAAATGGACATGTCGCATGTTGCACATTTACGTTCACGCCTTGGTCTTGATGACTTAGTATCTGAAGAGCAATTAAAAGAATTACCATACCTAGAGCTTGAAGAAGGTTCACCAGAGTACAAGTACCTACATGCGCGTCGTGATGAGCTTAAAGGCTACACACCTAAGCGTATTCCACGTTTTAGTGAAAAACTTACGTTGCCAGAAGTAGATGCATTTAAGCCACTGCTTGAAGAGCAAAAGCGTGATATTTCTACTACTATGGGCTTTGTTCGTGCACTTAATATCTTATTAAAAGATAAAGGCATTGGTAAAAATATCGTACCAATTATTGCAGATGAAGCGCGTACATTTGGTATGGAAGGTTTATTCCGTCAAATCGGTATTTACAACCCGCATGGGCAAAACTACACGCCACAGGATCGTGATATTGTTTCTTACTATAAAGAAGCAACTTCAGGACAAGTATTGCAAGAAGGTATCAATGAGTTAGGTGCTATGTCGTCATGGGTTGCTGCTGCAACATCATACAGCACTAACGATTTACCAATGATCCCATTCTACATTTACTACTCTATGTTTGGTTTCCAACGTGTTGGCGATATGGCATGGATGGCGGGCGATCAACAAGCACGTGGTTTCTTATTAGGTGCTACAGCGGGTCGTACAACGCTAAATGGTGAAGGCTTACAACACGAAGATGGTCACAGCCACATTCTTGCAAACACGGTTCCTAACTGTGTTTCTTATGACCCAACTTACGCGTTTGAAGTTGCAGTTATTGTACAAGACGGTATTCGTCGTATGTACGGTGACGACCAAGAAAATATTTACTACTACCTAACGCTTATGAACGAAAACTACCATCAGCCAGCTATGCCAGAAGGCGCTGAAGAAGGTATTCGTAAAGGTATTTACAAGCTTGAAAGTTACGAAGGTAAAAAAGCCAACGTACAGCTATTAAGCTCAGGTACTATTATGACTGAAGTGCGCAAAGCTGCTTCAATCTTAAGCGAAGAATATGGTATTGCATCAGATGTTTACTCAGTAACATCTTTCAATGAGCTAACGCGTGATGGTCAAGATGTTGAGCGTTTCAACATGCTTAATCCTGAAAGCGAGCAAAAAACAGCATTTATCACAAGCGTATTAAACGACTCTGTGACTGTTGCAGCAACGGATTACATGAAAAACTACGCAGAACAAGCGCGTTCATTCATTCCAAGCAGCAACTACAAAGTGTTAGGTACAGATGGTTACGGTCGTTCTGATAGCCGTGAAAACCTACGTCGTCACTTTGAAGTTAACGCAAGCTACGTTGTTGTTGCTACGTTATCTGAACTTGCTAAACGCGGTGAAGTTGAGCAGTCAGTAGTTGTTGAAGCACTTAAAAAGTTCAACATCGACACTAACAAACTTAACCCACTGTACGCATAAGAGGTTTGCAATGAGTATTGAAATTAAAGTACCTGATATTGGTGACGACGAAGTAGAAGTAACCGAAATATTAGTAAGCGTTGGCGATAAAGTAGATGTTGACCAATCATTACTAAATGTTGAAGGCGACAAAGCATCAATGGAAATACCTGCTTCTCAAGCGGGGACTGTAAAAGAGATTAAAGTTAACGTTGGCGACACCGTTACAACAGGCTCTTTAGTATTTTTGTTTGAAGGCGAGAGTGAAGGCACTGATGAGAAAAATACATTAGCCGCTGCTCCAGCTAAATCTGAAGAGGCAGCACCAGCTGCTTCTACAGGTTCTTCAATTAAAGAAGTAACTGTACCAGATATTGGCGATGATGAAGTTGAAGTAACTGAAATCATGGTTGCTGTTGGTGACACCGTTGAAGAAGAGCAATCTATCTTAAACGTGGAAGGCGACAAGGCAGCAATGGAAGTTCCAGCTCCATTTGCCGGTACAGTTAAAGAAATTAAAGTAGCCGCTGGCGACACAGTTAAAACAGGCTCGTTAGTGTTTGTTTTTGAAGTAGCAGGAAGTGAATCTGCAGCACCGGCTAAAGAGTCGGCTCCTGTAGAAGCGCCAGCTGAGAGCTCAACAGCAAGTTCAGCACCAAGCACTATAGAAGTTAATGTACCTGATATTGGTGGCGATGAAGTTGAAGTAACTGAAATTATGGTTGCCGTTGGCGACGAAGTTTCAGAAGATCAATCAATCTTAAACGTTGAAGGCGACAAAGCTGCAATGGAAGTACCTGCTCCATTTGCAGGTACAGTTAAAGAAATTAAAGTAGCCGCTGGCGATAAAGTATCGACTGGTTCATTAATTTTTGTATTTGAAGTTGCAGGTAGTGCGCCAGCGGCATCTGCACCAGCTGAAAAATCAGCACCTGCAGCAGCGGTTAAAACTGAGTCAGCACCGGCTCAAGCGGCACCTGCAAAAGCAAGTAATGAAAGCTTCACAGAAAACAGCGCGTATGCTCATGCATCACCCGTTGTTCGCCGTTTAGCGCGTGAGTTTGGTATTAACCTAGCTAACGTTAAAGGCACTGGTCGCAAAGCCCGTATAGTTAAAGAAGACGTGCAAAACTATGTTAAAAACTTAGTTAAGCAAGTTGAATCTGGTCAATTATCTGCAGGTAGTAGCGCAGGTGGTAGTGAGCTTGGTCTTATTCCATGGCCTAAAGTAGATTTTGCTAAATTTGGTGAAATTGAAGAGAAAAAACTGTCTCGCATTCAAAAGCTATCAGGTAAAAACTTACACCGTAACTGGGTACAAATCCCACATGTTACACAGTTTGATGAAGCTGATATCACAAGCCTTGAAGTATTCCGTAAAGAGCAAAATGCACTTAGCGAGAAGAAAAAGCTTGGCGTTAAAATCACACCACTTGTGTTTGTGATGAAAGCAGCGGCTAAAGCACTTGCAGACTTCCCAACATTTAATTCTTCACTGTCTAGCGACGGCGAAAGTTTAATTCTTAAGAAGTACATTAACATTGGTGTTGCTGTTGATACGCCAAATGGTTTAGTAGTGCCAGTGTTTAAAGATGTTGATAAAAAAGGCATTATTGAATTATCACGTGAACTAATGGAAGTATCTGTTAAAGCACGTGACGGTAAGCTTACATCGTCTGATATGCAAGGCGGCTGTTTTACTATCTCTAGCCTTGGCGGTATCGGCGGTACGGCATTTACGCCGATTGTTAATGCGCCAGAAGTTGCTATTTTAGGTGTATCTAAATCTGAAATGAAACCTAAATGGAATGGCAAAGAGTTTGAACCAAAACTAATGGTTCCGCTGTCTATGTCATACGACCATAGGGTTATTGACGGAGCATTAGCTGCACGCTTTACTGTGACTCTTGCAAGTTACATGAGCGATATTCGCCAGTTGGTGATGTAACCAGTTTAGTAAAATTGGTATACGCAATAAAATAAATAGAATCAAATCCCAGCCAGTTGTTTTTAGCTGGGATTTTTACCATTTGCAATGATACAATCTTTGTACGAATTGCATCACTTTGTGCGCTGCTCACTCTTTCTGCCTTGCAGAAACATGGCAGTTAAATTTTAGGGCAGTGTCCCGTTCAAACAATTAAGGTAAAAGCATGAGCAACGAATTAAAAACTCAAGTTGTTGTACTAGGCGGTGGTCCTGGTGGTTATTCTGCGGCTTTCCGTGCTGCTGACTTGGGCTTAGAAGTTACATTAGTAGAATCTCGCGAAACATTAGGTGGCGTATGTCTTAATGTTGGTTGTATTCCTTCTAAAGCACTTTTACACGTAGCTAAAGTGATTGATGACGCAGCAGAAATGTCATCTCACGGTGTTACTTTTGGCGCACCAAAAATCGATCTTGACCAAGTTCGTACTTGGAAAGATTCTGTAGTTGGCCAGTTAACTGGTGGACTAGAAGGCATGGCCAAAATGCGTAAAGTGAAAGTTGTATCTGGATACGGCAAATTCACTGGCAGCAATACTTTAGTAGTTGAAGGCGCAGACGGCGCTACAACTATCACGTTTGATAACGCGATTATTGCAGCAGGTTCTAAACCAGTTAACTTACCTTTCATCCCAGAAGATGACCGTGTAATTGATTCAACTGGTGCATTAGAACTTAAAGACGTACCAGAAAAGCTACTTGTACTTGGTGGTGGCATTATTGGTCTTGAAATGGGTACGGTTTACCGTGCGCTAGGTTCTGCAATTGATGTTGTAGAATTTGCTGATCAATTAGTACCAGCAGCTGATAAAGACATTATCAAAATTTACCAAAAATACGTAAGCAAAAAATTCAACGTAATGCTTTCAACTAAAGTTGTTGGTGTTGAAGCTAAAGAAGACGGCTTATACGTAACGTTTGAAGGTAAAAACGCACCAGCAGAACCAGTACGTTACGACAAAGTACTTGTTGCAGTTGGCCGTACTCCAAACGGTAACTTACTTGATGCTGAAAAAGCGGGCGTAAACGTTGATGAGCGTGGCTTTATTAATGTTGATAAGCAATTACGTACTAACGTAAGCCATATTTTTGCAATTGGTGACTTAGTTGGACAGCCTATGCTTGCGCATAAAGCGGTTCATGAAGGTCATGTTGCTGCAGAAGTTATTTCTGGTCAGAAGCATTTCTTCGACCCTAAATGTATTCCTTCAATTGCGTACACAGACCCAGAAATCGCTTGGGTAGGTGTTACTGAGAAAGAAGCAAAAGAGCAAGGCTTAAAAGTTGAAACTGCGGTATTCCCGTGGGCAGCATCTGGTCGTGCAATTGCATCTGCTCGTACTGAAGGTTCTACTAAACTTATCTTTGATAAAGAAAGTGGCCGTATAATCGGTGGTGCTATGATCGGTATTAACGCGGGCGAAATGCTTGGCGAAATCGGTTTAGGTATTGAAATGGGTGCTGATGGTGAAGACTTAGCGCTTACAATTCATGCTCACCCAACATTGAACGAATCAATCGGCCTTGCAGCTGAAATTTTTGAAGGTTCAATCACTGATTTACCAAACAAAAAAGCAGCTAAAAAGAAGTAATTTAACTTTTTAGTATTTGCTTGAAAAACCCAACTTCGGTTGGGTTTTTTTATATCTATTTTTAACTTAGATAAATATAAGATTAAATAACAAGAAGTCGTTACAATGCGCGCTTAATTAATTGAAGGTAAATACAGTGAAAAACTCAGTTCTAGCATTACGCGCTCAACAAATAAGTGAATCTCGTCGAGAGTTTAATGCTCGAGGCGGTAAATTAGATCGCTGTGAACAATGCCTGATTGCTAAGCACTACTGTATTTGTAAAGGTGTTGAGCATGCAGATTGTAAGGCCGCTGTATGCATACTGATGTATCATAATGAAAGCTTTAAACCTTCTAATACAGGGCGTTTAATTGCTGAAATAGTGCCAGATAACCACGCATTTAGATGGGATAGAACAGCTCCTAACCCCGCTCTTTTAGCTTTAATAAATGATTCGCAGTATCAGCCTATGGTCGTCTTTCCCGCAGAAGATGTAGAAGAGGGCAGAGCCATTACAGAAGTGAGTATTGAATCAGGTAAAAAGCCGCTATTTATATTCTTAGATGGTACGTGGCGCGAAGCTAAAAAAATGATTCGTAAAAGCCCTTATTTAGATAACTTGCCTGTACTTTCTGTTACTGCTGATAAACTATCTGATTACCGATTACGTGTAGCCCCTCATGCACATCAACTAGGCACTGCTGAAGTGGCTATTATGGTATTAGCACTTGCGGGCGAAATGGATGCATCGACAAAATTAGAGCAGCATTTTATTAAGTTTCGTGATGCGTATTTATTGGGTAAGCGCAACAAGGGCCGACCGCTAGAAGATTAATTTTACGAAGTTAAGCAAATGCTTGCTGATTTTTTAAGTGAGCAAGTGCTTTATTTTGAATAGCTCTGAAGCCTTCTTCAGATGTTAATTGTAAAACAGTATTATACAATTGACTTATACTATTATGCACTTGAATAAACGAGATGCAGTCTTCACCAATCATTTCTTTTGCTTCTTCAACTCGTTTTAAAAAGTAGCAGCTAATGTCTATTTTGCCATTAAATTGAGTCGTTGCAATTGCGTTTGCTATTCTATTAAGTTGATAGCTAAACTCATCAGGTCGAGCACCTTCACCCCACTTGCTAATACGAATGTCGCGTTCTAACTGAATAATTTCGTTAAGTATATTTTTAAACTCACTCATTGGCATATTTAAAAAGTTATAACCTTTGGGGTTAAATAAAGCTTTATACGGATTTTCGTTGGGGGTTTGGGCACTAAATACACCAATTGGTTTTGCTGTACTTGCGTCTGATACTTTACATAAAAAGGCATTACTTTGAGATGTTTTAAAATTCATATCCATTGAGTATTTATGATCCTTGCGTTATTTAGTTATCGGCGCAATTAATAAAAAACTTAGCGAAATTTAAAATATAAATAAAGTATTTTAAGGTCTTAGCATTGATTGGCAGGGATGCGATATATTACTCAGTAAAAATTAGTGATAGTTGCTCAGAGCTTTACTCACCCAAATTTTAGGCAAAGAAAAGCGCGCTCTATCTCTAGGCGCGCTTGCGGAATCTTCTAATTTTCTGCATCCTGCAATTGAACTTAATCAACTCCAATTTTCACTAATCCATGTTTATTACTATATTACTTTTTAGTTCTATGTAATGTAGACCGTCCGGGCCTGTATCCTTTAATTCCTAAACATCCTGTAGGGTAAATACTATTACCAAATCCTTAATTACACTTCCTAGTGTATCCTTGTTTTAACCAATCCCTTGTGTTGCCTTAAAGGCCTGTCCATTTATTCCTTCAACATCCTGTTGAACAACTTAGCCTTGTTGTTATCCTTTTCGCATCTTCCTGACGCTGTCCTTTTTACAACATTGCGTTGTGATACTCATCCTGAGCCTGTCCTAAAATCCGTGTTGTCCTGATAACCTAATCATTGGTTGGTTGAGTAAGCAGTCCGTTTCCTTTTACTCAATAAGCGTCATTGCTTGGTTGATGCGTAAATTATAGTGCAATAGAGCAACTAAAATAGAGATAAAACTACATTCAATTAGTGTTTTTGCAATAGTAATAAAAATAAATCACATATGAATCATGTGTTTAACTGTTTTTAGGCTGTTTTTTATCTTGTTTTTTACTCATTAGCTGTCACATCCGTAAGACATCTCTTACACCGTATTTCCTTTTTGGGCGTTATTTACATATTTACATTTATTTAAAGTGTGCACTTTTAGAATGAGCACGGTAGAATTCGTTGATAATAACAGTTATTTAGGTGGAATAATGAAGAAAGTATTTGCACTTGTTTTAGGGGTAGTTGCATCGGCACCAGTCTTTGCAAACGATGTTGTTAACATCTACTCTTTTCGTCAACCGTTTTTAATTCAGCCAATTTTAGAAGATTTTACAAAGCAAACAGGCATAAAAACCAATGTTGTTTTTGCTAAAAAAGGGCTAATTGAGCGTGTTAAGCGCGAAGGCAAGCACAGTAAAGCTGATTTAGTATTAACCTCTAACTTTAGCGCGCTTATTCAATTAGAAGATCTAAAATTAACACAAACTATAAAAAGTGACAGTGTAAATAATAATGTTCCAGCCGCCTTTCGTGACGGTGATGGCCAATGGGTTGCGCTTACTAAGCGAGTGCGTAATGTATATTCATCAAAAGAGCGAGTTGGTGAGTTACCTAAGCTCACTTATGAAGATTTAGCAGACTCTAAATACAAAGGACAAATTTGTACGCGCTCTGGCAAACATCCATATAATTTAGGTTTAGTAGCTTCTATGATTGCACACCATGGTGAAGCGCAAACTAAAGAGTGGCTTGAAGGTGTTAAGGCTAATTTAGCACGCAAGCCCCAAGGTAACGATCGTGCTCAAGTTAAAGCTGTTAAAGAAGGTTTATGTAACTTGGCATTAGGTAATAGTTACTACCTTGGCAAAATGCTAGAAGATAAAGAACAAAAAGGTTGGGCAGAGGCCGTAAATATTAACTTTCCGAATCAAGTTAATCGTGGCTCACACATAAATGTATCGGGTGCGGTTATTACCAAATACGCTAAAAACCCTGAAAATGCATTAAAGCTCATAGAATATATGACCGACAGCAAAGCACAAAACATGTATGCCTCATTAAATATGGAGTATCCAGTTAAGTCGGGTGTTGAATTATCAAGTTTGGTTGCCTCTTGGGGTAGCTTTAAAGAAGACAGCTTGCCACTTGATGAGATTAGTAAATATCGTCCGTTAGCACTTAAGCTAATTGATGAGGTGAAGTTCGATCTTTAATGACTAATAAATTTAAGCTGTCTAAATGGCAGCTCTTTGCGTGGTCGACTGGCTTAATACTATCGGCCCCGTTGTTTTTTCTTCTTTTTGAATCTCTACAAGGTAGCTCTGAGGTGTTCTCTCACCTGTGGGATACCGTGCTTTGGGATTACATAACCAATACCGTATTGTTAGTTTTAGGTGTTTGCGTCCTGAGCTGCGCCATAGCTTTGCCGCTTGGGTGGCTAACGGCTTACTGTAGTTTCCCGGGTAAAAAACAGTTTGAATGGGCACTTATGCTGCCCCTTGCTATGCCTACCTATATTATTGCCTATGTATACACTGATTTATTAGATTATGCGGGCCCGGTGCAAATAGCATTGAGAAAATGGTTTGGCTGGCAATCACCTAGCGACTATTGGTTTTTTGATATACGTACATTACCCGGCGCCATCGTTATGATTGCCTTGGTACTTTACCCGTATTTATTTTTAATTTTAAAAACGGCCCTTCGCGAGCAGTCATTCAAATTAGTACAAGCTAGCCAGTTAATGGGGCTATCTCCTTGGCAAAGCTTTTTTAAAGTCAGTTTAGTGCTCTCTCGTGGGGCAATTGTGGCGGCCCTTGCACTTATTAGTATGGAAACCATGGCCGACTTTGCAACAGTGAGTTATTTTGCCGTAAGTACATTAACAACCGCCGTATACGATACGTGGTTTGGTTATTACTCACTTACAGCGGCCGCTAAAATATCGGGTGTGATGTTACTGCTATTATTTTTAGCATTAATGGCAGAGCGTTTTAGTCGCCGAAACCAAGCGGTATTTGAGCGACAATCAAGTGTAAATAGCGAATCTCTCTATGTATTAAAAGGAAAGTCTGCTTGGCTCGCAACGGCATTTTGTAGCTTTATTTTACTTATCGCTTTTGTAATTCCTATTGCAGTACTTATAAATTACGCCATTACCTACTTTGATAAAGCATGGGATGTAGAGTTTTTTAGTTACGCTTGGCAAAGTTTAAAAGTGGCAGGGGTTGTAAGTGTTATAACGATTACATTGAGTGTTTTTGTGGTTTTTTATCAGCGTGTTGCAAAGCAAGCGTATCCGCTTATTCCTGGGCGCTTAGCAAGCACGGGTTATGCGTTGCCAGGAACTGTACTCGCTATTGCGGTTTTATTACCTCTTACATTATTAGAGAACACCATTAACACAGCGCTCGAGAAGTATAATTTAGACATTGGCTTACTGCTTACAGGTAGCATTCTTACTATTATTATTGCTTATATTGTTAGGTTTTACGCCATTGCACACGGAGCAATTGAGTCGAGTTTTTTACGTATTAGTCCATCACTTGATATGGCAAGCCAATCAATGGGTAAAAGCCAAGGGCAAACGCTGCGTTTAGTGCATCTACCTTTACTGCGAAGAGGGTTACTCACTGCAGCCCTATTGGTATTTATTGAATGTATGAAAGAGTTGCCAGCTGCGCTATTGCTCAGACCGTTTAATTTTGAAAGCTTAGCTACTCATGTATTTCAGTATGTGAGTGACGAGCAATTAGAGCTTGCTTCAATATCTGCATTATTTATTGTTATTGTTGGGTTTATTCCTTTGTATTTTATTAATCGTTCTATGGAGCAGCGTAGTTAAATGAGTAGTTTAATTTTACAAGGCGTGAGCTATCACTATAACGGCACAAAGGTTATTCACGATTTAGATTTAACAGTAGGTAAAGACGAAATTGTTTGCCTTCTCGGGGCGAGTGGATGCGGCAAAACAACCACATTAAAAGCGATTGCAGGTTTAATTGAAGCCAAGCAAGGGTCTATTTTTATAGACGGTAAATTAGTGAGTGATGAGCAATCGTTTGTCTCACCTGAGCATCGTAACATCGGCATGATGTTTCAAGACTATGCGTTGTTTCCGCATTTGACGGTGGCAAATAATATTGCATTTGGGCTTGGTAATATGAGCAAAGCTCAAAAGCAGCAACGCGTTGATGAAATGCTTAAGCTTGTGCATTTAATTGGCTGTGCTGACAGGTTTCCACATCAGTTATCGGGTGGCCAACAGCAACGCGTCGCTATCGCTCGTGCATTAGCTTATAAACCTAGTTTATTACTCCTTGATGAGCCTTTTTCAAACATCGACACACAAGTACGATTTGAATTAATTGCCGATATACGTCGAATTATTAAGGCAACTCAAGTATCTGCTGTGTTTGTTACACACTCAAAAGAAGAGGCGTTTGCGTTTTCAGATACACTTGCCATTATGCATCGCGGTAAAATTGCACAACAAGGCACGCCTGAGCAGCTTTTTGCATCTCCATGTTCAAAGGAGGTTGCAGAGTTTCTGGGTCAGGGCATATACTTAAGCGCAGAAGTGTTAACCGCAACTGAATATAAAACACCATTTGGTTTAGTCGAATCTTATGTTGAGAGTAAGCATAATGTAAGTGCAGGGCTTATATATGTGCGCCCTCATCAAATAGAATTAGTGGCAGATAACCAAAGTGACAAATTCAGCAAGCGAGCTACAATCATAAGTCGTCGCTTTATTGGTTCGGCGTATGTTTATTCGCTTGTTTTTGATGAACAAGAAATTGAAGTTGCTGCACAATATGGCCAGTCATTTGAAAATAATGATCAGGTTATAATAAAAATAAAACCTCACACGGTGAATTTTTTCGAATCGTAATTAATTTGTTATTCGCTGTGTTTTTATCTGTAAAACTAAGGAATAACAATGGCGCAAGCGCAATCAGGGATTTGTGCTGAAGCAAACTTACACGGTTTGCACTTATTTTTTAATGTGTTTGATGGTCAAGATGAATCACTTCGCGCAAAGTTAAAACAAGTAAGCGCTATTGAAGAAGAATTTAGCGATCAATTTTCAGAATCAATGCTCTCTTGTATGGTTGCTATTGGTGCGCAATATTGGCCGCATATCCTCCCTGAATACATCCCAAGCGAATTACAGAGCTTTCCCAATATAAACCATAGCGATCATCAAATGAGCGTACAACCGTGCGATTTATTTGTGCAAATTCGCTCTGACCGCGAAGACGTTAATCATTTGTTTGCGCTGCAAATTTTAAAATTATTTGCCCCCGATGTAGAGCTGGTGGAGCAAATTCGTAATTTTCGTTTTTTAGATGGTCGTGATTTTAACGGTTTTATTTATGGTGGCGACACCGCACATGGAAGAAAAAAGCGCGCTACGGCTTTAATCAGCAACCCTGGTAGCTTTGAAGATCAGGGGAGTTATATTCATGTTCAGCGTTATAAGCATGATTTAACTATGTGGCAGCATTTATCATTGAGTGAGCAAGAGCAAATAATGGGACGTACGCGTCTTGATAACACGCTAATTACCCCTGCGATCGAAACCAGCCATGCTTCGCGAAGTGAGCTAAAAGACGAACACGGACAACCGCTACTATTAAATCAAAGCATGCCTTATGGCGACGTGTATGAGCAGGGAATGTTATCAATTACATGCGCTTGTACGGGCACCGCATTTGAAAAAGTACTTAATAGTCGTTTAGGGGAAGGGGATTGCTACGACCACTGGCTTGATTTTACTCAAGCCGATATGGGCTCTGCTTTCTTTGCACCTTCAATAGGGTTTTTAAAACAAATTTAATTTGCTATTAAACCGTATCAAATAAAATGCGAACGCGTTCAAGTGTTACATCTATTTCAGATATTTTAGCAGGAGCGATAAAAATAGTGTCATCGCCGGCAATAGTTCCTAGTACGCCATCTGCTTTACCTAATGAATCTAATAAACGTGCAATAAGCTGAGCAGCACCTGGGCTGGTACGAATGATGATCATCATTTCGTTGTGCATAATGTCGATTACTAATTGGCGTAATGGGCTTTTAGCCGTAGGTACACCCATTTCAGCAGGTAAGCAGTAAACCATTTCTTGTTTGGCATTGCGTGTGCGTACAGCGCCAAATTTACTTAACATGCGTGATACTTTACTTTGGCTTATATTGTCAAAACCTTGATCTTTTAACGCATCAACTATTTCGCCTTGAGAACCAAAATTTTCTTCTTTTAATAGTGATTTAAATGCTTTTACCAGTGCTTCTTGTTTATCTTGTGGTTGCATAGTCTTTATTCGTTTTTGTTATTTATGCCGCAAATTCTACACAAAAATGAATAATTATGCAGCAGTTGTTTAGTTAACTTGCCAGTTTGATGCGTTAAATCACATAAGTTTACGACTATGGTCGAAAATATACTTGAAATAGACAGGATAAATTTGTTTTTAGTCGCTAATTTCATTATCTTAAGAGCCACAAATGTTTCCTACCTCAAATTACGGAGAATTCCAATGAAAGTTGCTGTATTAGGTGCTGCAGGCGGTATCGGCCAAGCGTTGTCTTTATTATTAAAAACAGGCTTACCAGCTGGCTCTGAATTATCACTTTATGATGTTGCACCAGTAGTACCAGGTGTTGCGGTTGACCTTTCTCACATCCCAACAGATGTTAAAGTTACAGGCTTTGGCGCAGACGATTTAAATAAAGCGCTTGAAGGTTCTGACATCGTTCTTATCCCAGCGGGTATGCCGCGTAAACCAGGTATGGATCGTGCTGATTTATTCAATGTAAATGCTGGCATCATCAAAACTTTAGCTGAAGGCATTGTTGCCAGCTGTCCTAAAGCGTTAGTAGGTATTATTACTAACCCAGTAAATGGCACAGTTCCAATTGTTGCTGAAGTATTCAAAAAAGCAGGTACTTACGACGCTAAACGCGTATTCGGTATTACTACGCTTGACGTTATTCGTTCAGAAGCATTTGTTGCTGAACTTAAAGGCGTAGACGTAGCAACTGTAAAAGTACCAGTAATTGGTGGTCACTCAGGCACAACTATTCTGCCTCTACTTTCTCAAGTTGAAGGTGTTTCTTTCACTGATGAAGAAGTTGCTGCACTTACTCCACGTATCCAAAATGCGGGTACTGAAGTTGTAAATGCTAAAGCAGGCGGTGGTTCAGCTACGCTATCTATGGGTGCTGCTGCAGCTCGTTTTTGTATGTCTTTAGTTAAAGGCCTACAAGGTGAAGAAGTTGTAGATTACGCTTACGTTGCTGTTGAAAATGGCGATGCAGAGTACTTTGCACATCCAGTACGTTTAGGTAAAAACGGCGTAGAAGAAATTCTTTCTTACGGCGAACTAAGCGCATTTGAAACAAAAGCAAAAAATGACATGCTTGAAACTCTGAAAAAAGACATCAAAGAAGGTGTTGATTTCATGGCGTAATAGCCGCTTTAAGCAACAAAAAAGCCTGCATTTGCAGGCTTTTTTATTGCTCAGAATTAATGTCACACTGTGTAACTAGTTAAAACTAGTGGTCGCGGTCAACCGCAATACGGGCAAGGCTTATAAGTGCTTGCTTATAGTCAGACTCAGCTAAAAAGTCTAAACAGGCAATGGCTTTTTCGGCCTCAAGCTCTGCTTTTTGCATTGTAAACTCAAGCGCATTAGTTTGTTTTAGTGCAGTTAAAATTTCTTCTAAATGCTCCATACCATTACTGTGCTCTATTGCATCACGAATGAGCTGGGTTTGCTGCTCGCTACCATGTTGCATAGCATAAATAAGCGGAAGGGTTGGTTTGCCTTCAGCTAAATCATCGCCAATGTTTTTACCTAGCTGCTCAGCATCTGCATTGTAATCGAGTACGTCATCTACTAGTTGAAACGCAGTACCTAAATGCATACCGTATAGGTTTAGTGCATCAAGTGTCGCTTGGTCTTGCTCTGTGATAATGGCAGCAAGGCCTGTAGCTGCTTCAAATAATTTAGCTGTTTTAGAGTAAATAACCTGCATATAGCTGGCTTCAGTCGTATCTGGGTCATTGCAGTTCATCAGCTGCAATACTTCACCTTCAGCAATAATGTTTGTTGCATCGGCAAGTACTTGCATAATCTGCATTTTTCCAAGGCCAACCATAAGCTGAAATGAGCGAGTGTAAATAAAGTCACCAACCAATACGCTAGCAGCATTACCAAATTCAGCATTTGCTGTAGGCGTGCCACGTCGTAAGTTTGATTCATCTACAACATCATCATGCAATAGCGTTGCTGTATGGATAAACTCAACAATTGTTGCAAGTGTTATGTGATCTTTACCCTGATAACCGAGCGCTTTGGCTGCTAAAATAGCCAGCATTGGACGAACGCGTTTGCCGCCACTGCTAACTATATATAAACCAAGCTGATTAACTAACGCCACATCTGAGCGCATTTGCGCATGTATAAGTTGATTGACGTCATTCATATCGCTTTCGATTAACGCCTGGATAGCTTTTATATCCATTGATCTCCGAGCCAATTTTTATGTGTGAACGGCGCAGATTGTACAACAAAAAATGCACTAGCTCGATATTTTGTGACGATTGATTGAAAAAACACTATTAAAGTACTTAATTTAGACTGAATTAGCCAAGATAACTGATTAATTGATAATCAATATACAGTTTATGGTGTGCTTAGATATTGAGCTGTGAGGGTCATATTTGAGTACATTAATTTATTTCGGCTAAGAGTTAAAAAGCGCTTGGCAAAAGGGCTAATTAATATAAAATGGGGTAAATATTGAATTGCTCTCAAAGCAGCTACTTTTTATTCATTTTAATTACAAAATAGGCTTGCTAGTTATTTCGCGTTAGCGTAAACTTCGCGCCCTATCGAAGAATATTTTAGTTGCGCCGATTTGAGGGTGCACAGACGGAGTTAATTATGTACGCGGTTTTCCAAAGTGGTGGTAAACAGCATCGTGTGACTGAAGGTCAAACGATTCGTCTTGAAAAATTAGACGTTGAAACTGGTGCGGCAGTAGAATTTGATTCAGTACTTTTAGTTGCTGATGGTGAGAAAATCGAGATCGGTGTACCGTTCGTAAACGGTGGCAAGATAACAGCTGAGGTTGTTTCACATGGTCGCGGTGAGAAGATTAAGGTTGTTAAATTTAGACGCCGTAAGCATTCTCGTAAGCAAATGGGCCATCGTCAATGGTTCACTGAAGTTAAAATCACTAGCATTAGCGCTTAATTAGAGGTACTTAGAAATGGCACATAAAAAAGCAGCTGGTAGTACTCGTAACGGTCGCGATTCAGAAAGCAAACGCCTAGGTGTTAAGCGTTTTGGTGGCGAATCAGTTCTAGCGGGTAGCATCATTGTTCGTCAGCGTGGAACTCGTTTCCACCCTGGTACTAACGTAGGTATCGGTAAAGACCACACTATCTTCGCAAAAGCAGATGGTAAAGTTCAGTTTGAACAAAAAGGTCCTTTAAACCGTAAATACGTAACTATCGTAACTGAGTAATCAGTAAGGTAGTTAAAAACCCCGCCTTTGCGGGGTTTTTTGTTTTGTAGTCAGCCAATATATACCCAAGCCTGCATTTGAGCTGGCTTGGGTATATAATAGAGTTATTAAACAAGCCAATCCCTAAAGTGAGTAATCATGAAGTTTGTAGATGAAGTAGAAATTCGCGCAGAAGCTGGAGACGGTGGCAGCGGCATCGTGTCTTTCCGTCGTGAAAAATATGTTCCAGATGGTGGACCAGACGGCGGTGACGGTGGAGACGGTGGTAGTGTTTATCTACAAGCTGATGAAAACTTAAATACCTTAATTGATTATCAGTTTGAGCGCTTCCATAGAGCTGAACGTGGTACTAACGGTCGTAGCCGTAACTGTACAGGCCGAAAAGCTGATGACTTATTTGTTATGGTGCCTGTGGGCACGCGCATCATGGATGTTGATACCCAAGAGGGACTTGGCGATTTAACGCAACATGGTCAACGAATTTTGGTTGCAAAAGGTGGTTTCCACGGCTTGGGGAATGCGCGTTTTAAATCAAGTACTAACCGAGCACCTCGTCAAAAAACATTAGGCACACCAGGTGAAGTCCGTAACTTAAAATTAGAGTTACTATTATTAGCTGATGTTGGCTTACTTGGATTGCCAAATGCCGGTAAATCTACGTTTATCCGCAGTGTATCTGCAGCAAGACCAAAAGTAGCTGATTACCCATTCACGACGCTTATTCCTAATTTAGGTGTGGTACGTCCTGAAGCAAATAAATCATTTGTTATAGCCGATATTCCGGGTCTAATTGAAGGTGCATCTGATGGCGCAGGCCTAGGTATTCGCTTTTTGAAACATTTAGAGCGTTGTCGTGTGTTATTACACATCATTGATGTAATGCCGGTAGATGGTTCAAACCCTGTTGATAATGCGTTTTCGATTATTAACGAGCTGCACCAATACAGCCCTAAATTAGCTGAGAAGCCACGCTGGTTAGTATTTAATAAAATAGATTTATTACCAGAGGATGAAGCAAAAGCGTTATGCGAATCGATTGCAGAAGAGCTGGGCGAAACTGAAAATATCTATCACATTTCAGCAATTAATAAACTTAACACTCAACCATTAATCCACAACATAATGACACTACTTGATAGCATGCCTAAAGAGAAGTTTGTACAAGTGGAAGATGAAGAAGTTGAGTTTAAGTGGGATACCTATCATGAAAAAGCCACTAAAGGTAAGGGCAATGATGATGATTGGGATGACTGGGATGAAGATGATTACGACGTAGAAGTTGTCTACGAGCGTTAATTAAATAGAATTTACTAAAAAGGAGCTTATGCTCCTTTTTCTTTGTTTAAGAATAAAGTACTAGGTGTGTATTATGATAATTTCAATGATTGCAGCAATGGCAAATAACCGTGTAATTGGTCTAGATAATAAAATGCCATGGCATTTACCTGCAGATCTTCAGCATTTTAAAAAGGTCACTACGGGTAAGCCTGTGATCATGGGTCGTAAAACTTTTGAGTCTATAGGCCGTCCATTACCTGGGCGCCGTAATATTATTATTACTCGAAACAGCGAATATACTGCACAGGGTATTGAAGTAGTAACTACGCCAGATGCCGCATTAGAACTCGTTACTACTGCTGAAGAAGTAATGATTATTGGTGGTGGTAATATCTATGAGCAATTTTTACCAAAAGCAGAACGCCTGTATCTAACTTTTATTGATTTAGATGTAAAAGGCGATACACAGTTTCCAGATTACAATAAAGTTGCTAATTGGTACGTGAAAGAAGAGCAAGAGAACCTTCCGGATGACAAGAATTTATCTAGTTATAAATTCGTAACTTTATATAAAGAACGTTAACATTATTGCGTAAATTTTGATAGATTGATATAATATTCGATAGTCTATATAAGAACAAAGTATTATAAAGGGTTTGTCATGTTTAAATTACCAAAGCTAGTTGCACTTACTGCCGTTGTAGCTGTTAGTTCGTTTTCGTATACAGCACCTGTAAATGCTGAAGATCAATTAGCAGTATCTATTTGTGAATATATTGCGGCAGACGATAAAAACCGATTACGCAGCAAGCTTAAAAGCTCTCGTGTAAAAATTCGTAATATTTATGATGCAGTACAATGTAATGGTAATAACTTATTACGCCATGCTGTTGCTAGTAATGCAGTAGATACTGGTGAGTATATAGTTAAAAACTTATCAAAAAGTGCGTTAACAGATGGTGCTGATATTGCTTGGGCTGAAGGTAATTTTGCCAGCTCACCGCTTATTGCAGTAATTAAAGATCGTGCAGGTCTTTAATTATAAAAAGGTTTTGTAACGCTACCTTTAGTTAGAAATTTATTGGTCTGGGTTTGTTATTTATAGCAAACCCAGGCTTTTTTCATTTAGCTAATGTAATCTTACCCCACAACAAAATCATTAATAAACTTCATAACTTACCTGCTCATTTTAAATAACCAAAAATGTAGAGTCTCTGTTTAATAAACAGCTTCAAATTTACTTCTTCAAAGAGGTAACTTTATTCAGCTGGTATCTATTTTGTATCTGCTAGTTTGTACCAATACGCAATAATACTTAATTATTTTGCGGGGCTAAACGTGTCGCTACCTGTGTTAAAAAATTCTCATTTAGAACAACTAAGTAGCGAATTTTTTGCTTAGCTATCAACACGTTTTTCCATCCTCAAAATAGATCACTTAATTAAGCGAATTGATATTATTTACAAACTTAATCACTAAGGACAGATATGAAAGCTGTAATTCCAGTAGCTGGCTTAGGGACGAGAATGCTCCCTATGACAAAAGCTATCCCAAAAGAAATGCTCCCAATAGTCGATAAGCCTCTAATCCAATATATTGTCAGCGAATGTGTGTCCGCTGGTATTAAAGATATTGTATTAGTTACGCATAGCTCTAAAAATGCAATCGAAAACCACTTTGATACAAGTTATGAACTAGAAGCGACTCTTGAGAAGCGTGTTAAACGAGCTTTATTAGATGAAATTCGCTCTATTTGTCCGCCTGATGTAACTATTATGAGTGTACGCCAAGGTGAAGCTAAAGGGCTAGGGCATGCTATTTTATGCGCAAAACCAATAGTTGGTGATAACAACTTTGTTGTGCTCCTGCCTGATGTGATACTTGATGCCTATACTGCGGATCAAGAAACTGAAAACTTAGCGGCCATGATTAAACGCTTTAAAGAAACTCAAGCAAGCCAAATAATGCTTGAGCCGGTAGCTAAAGAAGACGTTAGTAAATATGGTATTGCTGATATAAACGGTGTTGAGTTAATGCCAGGTAAAAGTGCTGCAATTAAAGCAATGGTTGAAAAACCTGATGCAGATTTAGCGCCTTCTAATCTAGCTGTTGTAGGGCGATATGTACTGAGTAAGAATATTTGGCCTCTACTCGCAAAAACGTCTGTAGGTGCTGGCGGTGAAATACAACTTACAGATTCTATTGACGCATTAATGGCACAAGAAACCGTTGAAGCATTTCATATGAGTGGTCGCTCTCACGATTGTGGAGATAAGTTAGGCTACTTAAAAGCAATTGTTGAGTACAGTCTGCGAGATGAAAAGCTAGGTAATGATTTTTCAAGTTTTATAAATGATTTGAATTTACCTTAATACAGCGCGTATTCTTCGTTCTATGGTAGGCTGTTTTGAGCTACTAAGTTAGCCGTACTTTTTATACATAGTAGTAGGCTACGTAGTACGATTGTTACTTATTCTGTATTAATCTTTTCAAGGAATTACCATGATTGAGCAAGGCCAAGAATTACCAGCAGTGACGTTAACGCAATTAACTGACGACGGTATGCAATCTCTTACAAATAAAGAATTGTTTGAAGGTAAAAAAATCGTGTTATTTGCAGTACCTGGTGCGTTTACTCCAACGTGTTCAAATGCCCATTTACCTGAGTTTATTACCCTTGCTGATAAAATTAAAGCAAAAGGTGTTGATGCTATTTACTGTGTATCTGTTAATGATGCATTTGTTATGAAAGCATGGGGTGACTCACAAAACGCGCAAGAAATTACAATGCTTGGGGATGGCGATGGAAGTTTCACTAAATCGTTAGGGCTTGATAAAGATACTGCTAGTTTTGGTGGTATACGTTCAACGCGTTACGCTATGATTATTGAAAATGCGCTAGTAACAGGTTTATTTGTAGAACAAGACAAAGAGTTTGTTGTAAGCCGCGCAGAATCAGTACTAGAAAAGCTATAACAGTAATAAAGTGTAGATTTTAGCTTTAACTAATCTGCTAGTTATTATTGAAAAACCGATGTTGGCAACAACATCGGTTTTTTTATTAAAGGCCCAAACTTAAAATTACGGTTGGTATTGCCCGCTAAGCGTTAAACCAGAGAAAGTGCTATAAGCGTTAACGCTTAAGTGCCAAGTACCTGCTTGTGGATTAGTAAATGTACATGTTTCTGCATTGCCATTTTTATAAGGGCGGCAATCGTATGAGCTTGCTGTTGGTTGGCTACCGTATTTTACAAATAAATCAGCATCGCCACTGCCACCCGATGTTGTTACTGTAAACGTACTCATTCCAGCTGGTACATCTAACGTGTAATGTTTCCACTGCCCAGTATTGGCTGACACATCGCTTATAGTGCCGCCGCCTGCTTGTGGAGTACCTGAACCGCCACCCGATGATGAACCACCAGTAATATTACCTACCAAGCTAACAGCTGAATACGCAGAGTAGCCGTTAAGCATTACGTGGTAAGTTCCCGCAGTAGGGTTATCAATAGAACACTCTTCGCTATTACCGCCTTTATATGGACGACAATCATAGGTAGTAGTTGTAGGTTTACTGCCTGCACGTACGTATAAATCAGCATCGCCAGTACCACCACTCATAGTGAATGTTACGTTAGTTGCACCGCTTGGTACTGTCATCGTGTAAAATGCTTGTGCATTTGCAGCCCCACTTAAACCTGTTTTAGCTTCACCATTAATAAGCTCGCTATCGCCACCGGTAGGTGGAGTAGTGCCGCCACTTGCTGCTGCAACAGCTGCGGCAGCATCAACAATACCCGTACCACAGCTAGTACATGTTGCAGGGAACGAACGGGTAGTTGATTTTAAAATACTTTCTATTTCGTCAGGCGTTGCATCTGGTTTTGCTTGCTTAATAAGTGCCGCAACACCTGCTACGTGAGGCGCAGCCATTGATGTACCTTGTGAAAAGCCATAGCTGTCGCTTGAAGGTGTAGACGAACCTGAATTGTATGTTGATAGAACGCCTTCAGAGTCGTTTGCAAAGCTTTGTGCGCCGCCTGGTGCTGCAACATCAATATTGCTACCGTAGTTTGAGTAATAAGCTCTGCCGCCATTACGGCCCACTGAGGCTACGTTTACTACACCGTTACAGTTACCTGGGTTGTAGTTTGCTGAGTTATCGTTATCGTTACCTGCAGCAATAACTACCACAGTGCCGTTACTACGTGCTGTGTTAATTGCATTTTGAGTTGTAGAGCTACATGAACCGCTGCCACCTAAACTCATATTAATTACATCAGCAGGGTTTGAGTTAGCAGGAATACCTGAAACACTTCCACCAGATGCCCAAATAATACCGTCTGCAATATCAGAGGTTAAACCACCACACTTACCTAGTACACGAACAGGCACTACTTTTGCGTTATAAGCTACGCCCGCAACTCCTTCACCGTTATTGGTTACCGCAGCAACTGTGCCGGCTACGTGCGTGCCATGCCAGCTAGAGTTTTGTGCACCGTTAGTGCCACATTCATTCGCAGCAACTGCATCACCAGGATCACGTGCATCGCTATCGCGACCACCACCGTCATTAGCTACCGAAAGGTTAGAGATCATATCGTAACCCGGTAAAATATTAGCGTTTAAATCAGCATGAGGGCGGTAGCCCGTATCTAGTACAGCTACAACTACACCGCTACCCGTTGCGGTATCCCATGCGGTCGGTAAGTTTAAACCACCGGCTTGCTCGTAGTAGTGCCATTGGTCATCAAAACGTGGATCGTTAGGAGTTGAAAACGGCTTTAACATTTGATCCACTTCAATGTATTCCACATTGCCAGAATCAATCATTTCTTGCATAAACTCTTGAGCTTCTGCCGCACTTAATTTTTTATCAACACGCATTACGTGATGATTATTAAGTGCCATTGCACGAACGTATTTTGCTTTTACTTTGCCTTTTTTAGAAGCGAAGTTTTTAACAAAGCTTTGTGCGCGCTTTTTCATGCTAGCTGGGCTTGCGTCTGCAGTTGAGAGGCTCGCCATTTCGTTATTATTTTTATATTTAATAATGAACTGAGTTTCGAAACCGCCTTGGCTTTGTAGTTTAGCCGATGTTTCAGCCATTGAACTTGAAACTGATTGAGCCATGCCAGATGTTGCTGCAAAAAGCGTACTAACTGTAATTGCAATTGCGCATCTTTTAAAAGTTTTACTTGTTGTCATAATTATCCCTAGATTTTTATTTATTATTTCGTGATGTAAGATCACGATGCGGGAACAAAAGTAAACGATCTGTTAACTAGGTTAAAATATCAATTTATTATGTACCTCTTTCATTTAGTTATAACTCAGGTTTTTAGCGGTTTACTCGTTGTTTAGTATTTGTCATATAAATTAAAAATAAGTATAAAGGGTTGGTTTGTTGTGCGGGTAATTATTTCCGACTTATTACGGATGCGTTTTTGTTGTGTTATTGCTAATAATTTAAATGCTACGTTGTTAGCTATCAAATTTTGCTATAATCGGAAAAATTTTTTAGTAGGGTAAAATAATGAGTCAAGTAGATGTAATTGTAATAGGTGCGGGAGCAGCAGGATTAATGTGTGCAGCGCAAGCTGGATACCGTGGCCGAAGCGTTACAGTACTTGATATGGGCAAAAAACCAGGTCGTAAAATTTTAATAAGTGGTGGTGGGCGTTGCAATTTTACAAATGAAAACGCAACCCCTGATAACTACTTATGCGCAAATGCTCATTTTGTTAAATCATGTTTAAGTCGCTATACACAGCATGACTTTATTGAGCTGGTAGACAGACATGGCTTGGCGTATCACCATAAAACACTAGGTCAGCTTTTTTGCGATAACAATGCACAAGACATTGTTGATATTTTACTGACCGAATGTGAGTGGGCCGGGGTAAATATAAAACTACGCAGTGAAGTGATCAGCGTATCAAAAACCGAAACCGGCTATAGCGTTACCACAGAGCAAGAAACCTTAAGGTGTGAGTCGTTAGTTATAGCATCAGGTGGCTTAACTATGCCAAAACTAGGCGCTACACCAATAGGTTATAAAATTGCAGAGCAGTTTGGCTTAAGCGTGTTACCAACTATGGCTGCACTTGTGCCGTTTACTTTGCATCAACATGATAAAGAGCGTTTTGAAGGGCTCTCGGGAATTAGCATTCCATGTGAAGTTTCAAGCGAAGACGGCACCGTATTTAAAGAAAACATCCTCTTTACTCACCGAGGGTTATCGGGCCCAGCAATATTGCAAATAAGCTCATTTTGGCGAGCAGGGCAGGCTGTCACTATAAACCTGCTACCTGAAATTGATTTAAGGCAACAACTTGCTGATTGGCGTGAAACACAAGCCCAAAAGTCGTTAAAAAACAGCCTTTCGACTATTTTACCTAAACGCTTTATAGAAATACTGCATGAAAGCAAAGCGATACCAGATTGTAATATTAATCAGCTTACACATGCCCAAATAGATGAGTTAGTAAATTACATTCATGCGTGGCAAATTAAACCCAATAGCACAGAAGGTTATAGAACAGCAGAAGTAACATTGGGCGGTGTAGATACCGACGAGTTGAGCTCAAAAACCTTTGAAGCTAAAAAAGCTAAAGGCTTATATTTTATAGGTGAAGTAACCGATGTAACGGGCTGGCTTGGGGGCTACAATTTCCAGTATGCTTGGAGCTGTGGATTTGCTTGTGGGCAGTACGCTTAAGCTTAGGCTATAAACCCATTTAAGTAAGTTGATTGAGCGATAACGGTTGAATCGTTATCGCTAACACATACTTTATTGCGTCCATTATTTTTAGCCTTATATAGCGCTGTATCAGCCCGCTCCAGTAGTTTTAGCACTGTATCGTCTTTTTGTATCGTTGCTAATCCAATACTTATAGTAAATGCTACATTTGTAATGGTGTTTTCGGCAATATACTTTCTCAGGTCATCGGCTTTTTTAGCGCTATCATTTAAAGAGGTGTTGGATAAAATAATAGTGAATTCTTCTCCACCCCATCGCGCAATAAGTGCGTCATTTCCCATACGGCTTTTTAATATTTTTGCAAATTCAGTTAGCACGTTATCACCAACCAAATGCCCGTAGGTATCGTTTATATTTTTGAAGTGATCTATATCGCAAATAAGTAAGCAATGTGGGGTTTTAAAAACGTCATTTTTAGCAATTAACTGTGATAATTCAAAATCAAATTTTTGCCTGTTATAAAGCCCCGTTAACTTATCGGTTTCTGCTAAGTGTTGAATTTCTAAGTTACGGATAGATAATCTAGTGTATGCCGAAAACCGTGTTTTTTCGTAAAACCTAAAAATTAAAATATGAGCAAGGCTTACCTCTATAAGATTAAATAAAGAGCCTAAGCCAATTGTTACAGTTTGCTGTTGTTGTAAATACACAAGATACGCACAAATAGCAAAAGCGACTGTACTAAATAGGCTTCCCCAGTTTCTTCCAACTAAAAAAAAGCTAAAAGGCGGGATCAACGTTGCCCAAAATAAAGAATGCGCATGTCCGCCTACAGAAATCACAAACATCATTATTAAGCTAACAACCATAAGGGCAACGGCCCATGCTGCTGCATTTACGTTGGCTGTTTTATTAAACCAAGTATAGATACCTAGTGATATAGTCAACCCTAAGGCATCAATTAAAGCAATGTCATAGCTTTCAAAGTAGAAAAGGTTGAGGAGTGTTAAAACTAAAAAATAACTCGTAGTTATTAGTAAAGAGTGGGCTATTAAACGAGTACGCCAAAAGTCTTTATGATCTTTAGGGTATTGCGGAAACTCCTTATACCAAAAACCTAGCATACCAAATAATCCTTGAGTCCATTAATTTAAAGATTATTACCTATATAAGATTTTTATTATAGCTTTTTAACTTTGATTAAAAGAGTATTACAGGTTGGAAGTGAGTTATTTATATAAAAGCTTAACGGGTTAAACGCTAACCACGCTAAGCTTTATAATAATTCAGGTTAGAGCTGAATAGTTAACTATTTATAGCAGGGCGATAATCACTCTTAACGCCTGCGTAATTAGGGCCAAATATAGAAAGTCCTTTTGGTGTTGTAAACTCAACAGGTGCTGGCAAAATAATAACGGATACAGGCATACCTATTTCATAATTTGGGTTGGTGATTGGCGTACCCGCTTGTGTGTTTAGGCAACAAATTAAATCAGGGATGGTAACGTGTACTTCTTTATTTAAAAACGCAGCCATATTTTCGTTTTTAACCGTAATTTTATAACTGTTACCAGCAAACTCGCCAGTGCCAGCAAGCATAACTTCGCCTATAGTAAAGCCTTCAAGTGTTTTAAATTCAAACTCACTAACAACTCCTTCAAACGCGACAAATCCATTACCTTGCTCGGCAACTACATTAATAGTGTTTTCATTTGAGTTGTTGGCTTCACGCATGGCTCTTCCAAGCTTTAATGCTTTACTTATCGTGCCGTGAATAACCGCATCTTTCATCTGTTCAATAGGAAGAATATGATCAATGGCTGCGATGTCGTTACGGCTTATTTTGGCAAGGGCACGCACTACGGTTTCAGCGCGTAAGTCATCCATAACGTTTTCACAAATAAAGCATTCGCCAAATTCGTTTGCGGTAATAATTGGTGCTGCGGGTAAATTATTTAAATAATAGGTTGAGTGGGTAATTTCAGGAACTGCTCGTCCAGCAGGGTCGGCATCAATAATGTAGCCATCAAACATAGCCGCTAAATAAAACGATACCGCAGTGTTAGCGCCACCTAGTTCGCAACAAATCGTTCCGTAAATGGACTCTTTATTCATGTACTCAAGGGCGCGATCGTAGGCCGCTAAAATAGAATGCTTACCTGTCCGTGGGAGATTAGCGTAAGCTCGCTCTTCCGTATCTGTTAGTGGCGAGATTGCCCCTAAAATATAAGGTGTGCATACAAGTTCGCCTGCGGGTACTTCATCTGCGCTAATAAGTTTAAACGTTTTACCTAGTGCAAGGGCTTCGTCAATGTAATTTATGCCTTCACTTAGCTCACCGCCACCACCGGTACCTAAAATGGCGCAGCCGTATAAAATATCAATTAGTTGTTCACGATTAAGAATTTGCATGTGTGTATCGCTATTGGTTATCTAAAAAAGAGGCTGCCTTAAGATTGTTTAAAGCAGCTATTTGAGAGTTGAAATTAAAAGTCGTAGCTTAGCTCTACGCCGTAACTACGTGGTTTATTAGGTTGGCGCGCAAGTTCAGTAATCCCATCGCCATATAAAAATATATCTTCAATGGCACGCTCATCAGTGAGGTTGTCTACGTAAACTTGCACTGTCCATTGCTCAGATTTAATGCCAATCCCGGCATTGAGGTAGGTGTAGCGTGATGACTCTACATCTGGAATATCAATGCTGAAGGTTTTAGGCCCTTCTATTAATACCTCAGCGCGGGAAAACAGTGACCACTGACCATTTAATTGCGTATTATGATTGGCCGATATGCTGTAGTTGTATTCAGGGACCCAAAACTGTGGTCTGCCAGTAAGCTCAGGGCGCAGTGCAAAGCTTTTTATTTTTGAATCAATAATACCGGCGCTTAGGTTTATGCTTAAATTGCTGGTGGCTGCATAGGCCGCTTCTAGCTCTAAGCCTTTGGTTTGCACTTCATCAATTGATAGATTTTCGAGGGTGTATGTATCTACATTAAATTGCGTAAATTGAGCATCGTCTTGGTCAATAATAAACGCAGCTCCATTAAGGGTTAATTTGCTATCAAACAAAGACGTTTTAAAACCCATTTCGTAGCTATCAGACACTTCTTGGTTAAAGGTACGGCTAATTCCTTCTGCAGGCTCATTAAAGCCGCCACTTCTAAATCCGTGCGAATAACCTGTATAAAGTAAAAAGTCATCCGTAACTTGGTACCCTAAAGTTACTTTTGGCTGTAGTTGGCTAAACGACTTTTTAGCGTAAGTATCTGTTTTATTAGTTGGGTCAAACGACTCGCGAGTATCGTGATCGTAACGTAGTGCGCCGGTTAGCTCTAACTGCGAGGTAATATCGTAGTTAAATTGCCCCGCAAGAGCCCACGCATCACTGCTGTTATTATCGACAATAGATAAGTAAGGTTCATCGTTTGCAAAGTCTTTACGGGTGAGTATTTGTGCATCCGTAAAGTCATCATAAAAAAGTACCGCAGTGTCGCGGTCGCGCTGTTGATAAAATGCCGACACAGACCATCTAAACTCCTGATCTGACTGAGATATAAATCGAGATTCAACAGTTAACGATTCAATGTCGTATAACCCTTCAGTTCCAAATGGGGCTCTAAACAAGCCATCTTCATCTATAAAAGTTGTATCAGCTGAGTAGTCGCCATCGTAAAAATGTTCATTTTCAGAGTTGCTGTAAGCGGTAACAAATTCAAATTTACCTAAATCGTAATGTTGCGTCAGCTTAGCGCTTAGCTCATATACATCACGCTCATCTTCGTTAATAATATTTTGCGAGGTATTAATAGAGAAGTCTTCAATGGTGTCATCGTTTACGCTTTGATAGTAAGCAAAACCTGCTTCGCTTGACGTGTATTTACCTCTAAGGTTTATTGATGTGTCTTCAGTCAATTCAAATTCTAATTGCGAAAAAACAGATTGTTCTTTTAATGGATCGGCTTTATCACCCGTGTAAGTATTTTTAATAAGGCCATCGGTATCTTTTATATAACCACCGGCTCTAAAATAAGCCGTGTTTTCATCATTTAACGACCCTGACACAACTGCATTTAGGTTATATGTATTACCATTACCAATTGAGCCTTTAACTTTACCTTCAAAGTCTTCAATAGGTTTTTTTGTCGTAACAATGACCGCACCACCAATAGCGCCTCTACCGTATAACGCGCCCTGCGCGCCACGCATAACTTCAATGCGCTCAATATCTACTAAGTCTTGGTTAATAAACTCTAAATCGGGGGCGGTTACACCATCAACAACAAACGCCAGTGGCGGATCGCCTACTTGCGGTGTAATTAACCCTCGAATAGTTATGCGCGCAAGGCCGGGTCTAAAGTTATCAAGTTGCGATAGATTAGGCGTTAAATTAGCAACATCACGAAAGCTGGTAATACGAGATTTTTCAATCGTATCGGCGCTAAAGGCGGTAACAGAGTCTGGCACGTTTTGAATTGACTCAACACGTCCTCGAGAGATAACAGAAATTTTTTCGATAGTGTTGGCTGTATTATTTTGTTCTTGTGCATTAACGTGTGACAAGCACGATAAACTCACCGCCGATGCTAAAAGCGTTTTATGGAATTTTGTTCTATTGTATCTGCTCATGTTATATGTCCTAATGTCACGACTAAGGTAATGTTTTTAACGTACAAACATTGTCGCTTTTTCAGACAAAATAATATTTTGTAAAACCTCAAATGAGGACAAACATATTGTGAAAATATCTAGCAGGCGCTAAGTTTTATGTACATTTTGACAATAGGTTTACAAAATTAATTATTTTTCAATGTGAAACCAGTTATGAAAAAAACGATAAAAATAGACAGATATAACCAAAAAATATTAGCAATAGTGCATCTTACTGCCGATCTCACTAATGTAGAGTTAGCAGAGCGAGTAAACCTTTCTCCCAGCGCTTGTTTTCAACGCGTTAAAGCATTAAAAGAAGCTGGGTATTTTCGTACATTTCATGCCGATATTAATCTTGAACAAATATGTGAGCATGTGTTTGCTTATATGGAATTTACGCTTGAGGACAATAATTTAGCTGCTAGGCGTAAGTTTTTAGCTGAAATACACGATATCCCTGAAATAATGGATTGCATGCAGTTAAGTGGTGATATTGATTATATTTCGTTTTGTTGTTTTGCAGATATTCAGGCGCTTAACGCAATGTGCGATAAGTTAACGGGCAGTAGTAATTATACGATTAAAAAATTAACCACACGTATCGTGCTTGAGCGAGCCAAGTTCTTTTTAGGCTACCCGCTTGAAAAGCTAAGATGGCGAGACGAAATGAAAATAGAAGAAGACGAACAAGGCGCTGATTAGCGCCTTGATTAGTTATAAGTGCTTATTAACTGGTTTTGGCTTAATTACCTTTACAAAAAAAGTATAAATAATTGCGGTTAAAATAATGGCATCAATAACAGTAATACCACTCAATGACACGTTAAATATCGCCCCATTACACACTGCAAATGCCGCACCTACAAACCAAGCCGTAAATGCAGGTACAGAAAAGCGCGCGTTATTGGTAAGCGTACTGGCGTTGTACGCATGAGGCTTTATAAATAATGCATCAACAATAATAACGCCTGCAACGGGCACAAAAATATCTGACAAAAATGCTAAAAAGCTAATAAACATATCTAAAATATTTATAAATGCCGCGCCAATTCCTACTAGCCCTAATAAAACAATAACCCACTTTTTATGCCAATGCGGAAAAGTTGCCTCTACACTGAGTGCGGTACTGTATAAGTTTAGTGAATTTAAAATCCAACTTCCTGCAATCACAATAAAAAAAGCCGAAAATCCTAGGTTAAGCGCAAGCATTAAACTGAGTATTTCGGTTTCTTGCATGGCGGCTGCTGCAAATACAGCGACAAAAATAACGAGCAGTTCAATAATCATATAAGCAATAAAAGAGGTGTATATGCCGCCACGTTTTTGTTTAGAAAAACGGGTTATATCGGGCAAGATAATTGCGCCAATAATAACGCCACCAACAATAGCGGCTACACCATCTTCAAGTGATAAGTCTGCCGACTTTTCTAAATTAATAAAATCAATAAATGGCATGTTATCTAATGCGCCAAATAGCATCATTGCGGTCACAACAGCTAAAATGGGGATCATAATAGAAGCCAGTACATTAATAGCTTTAAATCCGTATAATGTGGTTATGAGCATGGCGCAGCCAGCAGCTATATCAATTGGCCACTCAGGCATAATAATATTAAATTCAGCGCTCAGTAGACGTACTACTGCATTCGAAAACAAATCAATATTTACTCCAAACCAGCCAATTAATGACAAAGCAAAAGCTATATTTACAATACCAGCACCTGCATTACCAAAGGCTATTTTTACTAACAGATAAGAGCTTAAGCGGCTTTTTACACCTATTGTGCCCATCGCACCGCCAATTACGGTTAAAATGATAGATCCAATGACTAACGCCCAAAGTGTATTACTCACACTTGAACTTTGATGAATTTCTAAGCCGGTTATAAATGTGGGTAATGAAAAGCTTAGCATTGCAGCAATTGCGGCAATACGTGGCCAAGCAACTTGTTCGCTTGTGCATATGGCGTGGGGATCTTTCTCGTTGGGCATTACCTGTTCTCTTATTTTTATATCTTTAATATTACTATACGCTGCTGGCGTGCAAAATTTTCTATTATTGGTGTGGTATTCAAAAGATTAGGTTTAAAAAAATGGCTGTAAAAAAATATTATTTTGTTAAGTTGATAACCCTTTTTGAGGTGAATTAAATCCAGTGCAAAAAAAACCGCCAAACTGGCGGTTAAAAGGTCTACACAACACTGTAAAAGTTATGACTACATAGTTACTTTAATAGCTCGAGCACATCAAAACAGGCACCCATTGTATGGTAATCAGTTTTACCTATTGGGCTTTTCAGCGTGTCTATTTTTTTATTGTCAGCGGTTAAAATTCTAAACCAAGCGCCGTATTTATGATCAACTAAATGCTGCCACGAATACTGCCAAATTTTGTCATACCATTGCTGATATTTTTCATCCCCTGTTGCTTGATAAAGATACGCTGCACAACACAGAGTTTCGGCTTGCACCCAAAAGTACTTATCGTCATCGCAAATAGTTTTATCAGGAGCAAAGCCGTAGCAAATACCGCCGTGTTTTTTATCCCATGCTACATTTATTGAGTTATCAAATAAGGCTTGAGCGCGTTCAATAAGCCATTTTTGTGGCTTATGCTTATTTAAAAACATAAGCAGTTTTGACCACTCTGTTTGATGGCCAGGTTGAAAGCCCCACGGACGAAATAAATTTTTAGGATCGTCTTTGTTGTACTCTAAATCGACCTGCCAATTTATATCGTAATGCTCCCAGATTAATCCGCCCATTAAATTAGCTTGGCGGTTAACCATGTTGTCGGCAAGTGTGAGCGCTCGGTTTAAAAATATTTCGTCTTTTGTGGCTTCATAGGCGGCAATAAGTGCTTCACAAGTATGCATGTTGGCATTTTGGCCGCGGTATGAATCACATTTTGTGAAGTCGCTGTTATGTTGATCTTTATATAAACCGGCTTTTGCATCCCAAAAATGTGTTTCCATTGTTTGAAATGTATCGTTTAGGTATTCGCGCGCCTCTATAACACCTGCGCGATATGCCCAGCTGTACGCTAAAATAACAAATGCAAAGCCATAGCAATGATTGGTGTTATCAAGCACGGTGGCTTGGCCGTTTTCAACTTTTAATAACCAGTTGTAGCCACCTGTTTGCTCAACAAGGTGATGCTTACGAATAAACTCAATCCCCGATTTAACACGGTTTAGGTACTTTTCGTCATTAAAGGTTTGGTACGCACGCGCATAGTTAAATACAAAGCGAGTAGAGCTTACTAAGTGGCGCGTGTGTTTATCAAACACCTCACCGTTATCAGAAAAGTTTTGGTAAAAACCACCGTGTTCATCGTCAATATTTGGCTCATAAAACGCTAGTGTGTCGCTAATGTGCTGCGTTAAAAATTCACGGCTTTTAAAGTTATCAGGTGTGCTTTTCATAGTTCGCTCCTAAAATCGTGTAGAGACTTTTGGTTAGGTAGGGAGTTAAATGCCCCTTTGTAAGATGCGGCATGGGCACCACATAACGAAGCAAATTCAAAAATAGTTGTTAGTATTTCAGGCGTGTTGCAAAGCTCGCTAAAAGAGCTGGGTGTCAGGTTTTGTAAGCCTAGTTGATATAGCAGTCCACCTACAAACGCATCTCCTGCAGCGGTGGCATCAACCATAGTAACCTTTTTAGGGTGAAGCGTTTGCTTGGCATTTTTTGTATACCAATGCATAGGGTTGCCTGCATCGGTAACTACAAATAGCTCACAACCGTTATTAAGTGTTTGGGCAATAAACTCATCGCTCGATTGCTCACCCGCTAAGTATTCAAGCTCTTCTTTTGAGGCTTTAATAATTGAGCAGTCTTTTAATAACGGTAAAATATGCTCGCGAGGGTTGGCATCGCTTGGCCATAAATTGAGGCGCAAGTTAATATCAAAGCTCACAATTGAGTTATTTTGTTTTGCAAATTTAACACCGTAAGCGGTGGTGTTTCTGATGTTTTTGTCGGTTAATGTGTTTGAACAAATATGAAAAATATCGCATTGCTCAAACCATTCGCGACTAAAGTCATCGTTACTAAAGTGCAAATCGGCGGTGTTATCACGGTAAAACTCAAACGTGCGATCGCCATCGTTATCGAGTGATACAAACGCGAGAGCTGTTTTTGCTTGGTTGGTAAAACGCATAAAGTCGGTTTTTACACCTTGCTCTTTTAATGCATTATGTAAAAAGTCGCCAAAGCTATCAGTGCTTAGCATTCCTGCAAAGTAGGCATTACCGCCTAGCTTTGCAATGGCAACGCTTACGTTTGCAGGCGCACCGCCTGCAAACTTTGTAAACGCTTCGTGTTCGTTGCTGTTTTGGCTCAATTTATTTGAAAGTAAATCAACCAGTACTTCACCAAAGCATATTGTGTGTTTCATGATCTTGCCTTAGTTATTAGTCAAGTAGCCAATGTAATGCTATTGCAGCCGTCCACGAGAAATCTTTACCACCACAGCCTGCACCTGTTTCTGGGTTAAAATATTCGTAGTAGCCTGACTTAACAACTAAGTTGCGAGTGTCATCTTGAATTTTGTCAGCCGTTGTTGCAAAGCCTGCCTCTTTAAGGCCTATGGCTATCATCCAGTTGATGTGTAACCAAATCGGGCCACGCCAGTAGCGTTGTGGCTCGTATTTTTCCTCTTTAGGGTGAGTAGATGCCACACTAAATTGGCTCGACTCAATAAAATCTTCGGTGGCTGTATTAATTATTTTAGTTTGCTCATCGCTTGTTAAACCTGCATATACAGTTAATAGCGCGGCTGATGTTTTAACTTTAGCCAAGCTGTTAGTTAATACATCTCTGCAATAAAAGTACTGGCTTTGTTCACACCATAAAGTGTTTATGGCTTGCTCTGTTATTTGTAAGCGCTGTGCTAAGTAATCAGTGCGAGCATCGTTTAAGCCAAGTTGTTCACCCATTTTGAGTAAATCTTTGGTTGCACGGTGTAAAATAGCAATAATACCTAGGTCATTCATTTTGTACGGGCAGGTTTCGTAAATTACTTTACTGTCAAAGTTGTTACGTTTAAAAAAGTCTACAAGGTATAAAAAGCGGTCGTACTCACTTTTATGTGGGCGCTGAGAAGAATCTACATGACTTGTATCGCGGCGCGTATATTCCCAATCCACACATGGCACAGCATGAAGAGCGTCATCCCACGATGGGCTGTTATCCATGCCCGATTCCCACGGGTGGTAGGTTACAACTAAACCTGTTTTTTCAGGATCTCGGTCGTTGTACCACCATAAATGATAATCAACTACTTGTGAAAATAACGCTTTAACTTTTTGTTCTGCAAGTGTTTTATCTTTAGCGCTGGCAAGCATTTCTTTCATTACAGTGGCGACTACTGGCGGCTGTGAAATAGACGTACTTTTAATTTTTTTATCCGAACCCCATACGTCAGGACCAGGAAAATAAGTATCAGAATCTTTATGAAACAAGATGTGCGGCACCATGCCATCATCCCATTGGCCTGAAAATAACACATCAATTTCTTGCCATGCTCGGCTTTCGTCTGATTTCATCCAGCCTAGCGCTGTAATGGCTGAATCCCAGTTCCACTGAAACGGGTATAGGCCATGTGTTGGTACTGTATAGCCACCTAAGTCGTTTGCTATAAGTGTTTTAGTAGCAAGGTCTGCAAGCGATGAAGCCGTTGCTGAGTCAATTTTACCGCTGTTTATAGTCGTCATATTGGGTGCTCTTTGTGTGTTATTTCCGATTTTTACAATGTTAAAGCACTCATTATGGGTTGTAAATGTTTTTTTTCTGTGCTTAAATCCTGTTCGAAGTAACAAAAAACTAACATGTTTACTTGATTATTTCGGCTTTGCTTAGCCACACTCTAAGTAAATACACACAGACAACTAGCACAATTGGAGAATACCCGTGAATAAAACAACGATCGCCTCTATTGTATCTTTATGCCTCGCACAGGGCGCTTATGCAGCAGAAGAAGCTGCACCAGATACAGCAAAAAAAGCTAACAACGTTGAGCGTATTATCGTCTCTGGTACCAGTAAAGGGCGTGTTATTTCAGACACTCCACAATCAGTAACATCTATTAGTGAAGACGAGCTGGTAAAGCTCTCTTCAAGTAGCCAAGCGGATGTGCTTCGCTATATTCCGGGTATTAAAGTAGAAGGCGGTGGCGGTGAAGTCGCTACTAACCTACAAGTAAGAGGCTTACCTTCATCGGGTCAGTTTCAGTTTACGCCACTGTCGTACGACGGTTCACCTAGTTTGAGTGTTTTTGGTTTAAACTCATCGGCGTTTGATGTGTATTACCGTAATGATTTGGGTATTGAGCGCGTAGAGTTTGTGCGTGGTGGTGTATCTAATTTATTTGGCCAAGGTTCTGTGGCCGGCATTATTAACTATATTTCTAAAACGGGCAGTGATGATCCGCAAAGTACCGTGCAAATGGAGCTTTCTGACCAAGGGCGTACTCGCTTAGATTTTGCAACGAGCGGTCCGCTTAACGAAGATGGCTTATATTATGCGCTTTCTGGCTTTTACCGTTACGACGAGGGCCCTTTAGATACAGGCCTTGAGACTAAAGGTACACAGTTGCGTGGTAATATTCGTAAAGAATTTGATGATGGCTCTGGCTCATTTACTGTTTACGGACAGTACATTGACGACCAAGCTCAGTTTTACTTACCTATTCCACTTGATGGCGACAGCCGCGAGCGCTTAATTGGTAATGATGGTCGTGAAGTCGAATCACTGCAAACGGCGCAAGTATCTAACTTAACGTACGATACAGCAAATGGTCGTTATGAATCGCCAATCAGTGATGGTGTAGTTACTAAAGGTGGTTCTATTTCAGTGGTGTTTGAAAAAGAACTCGCTAACGATTTTGCCATTAATATGCGCAGTAAATACGCTAAATACCAACACGAATTTAATCTATTTTTAGACGGCGACGGTATTATTAATGTACCTGAAAGCCAAGACGACTTTTTAGCTAACAGAGGGCTAGGTGATGCAAGCGGTGCTGAGTTTTCTTATGTTAATTCAGGTGTCGCACTTGCAAGCGATGACTTACTATTTGCTAACCGTATTTTAGACCGCGACCGCCCAGCTGAAGATTTTTCTGCAGAATTTAATATCATCAAAAGTATTTTTGTAGGTGACTTTAGCCACGATATTACAGTCGGTACATTTTTCTCGCACAGTGAAGCCGACGACGACAACGTTATTACAACTTACTTAGGTGAGTTTAATAACAACCCTCGCTTAATCGACTTAACGTATACCGATGTTAATGGCGATGAGGTTCAGTACACTCAAAATGGTATTAGTGGCCCAGGCATTTCTTATACTAACCAAACCATTAGCGCTACCCGCAGGGCATTGTACGTAGCGGATCAAATGGAAAGCGACGATTGGATTTTTGACTTTGGTGTTCGCTACGAAGAAATTGAAGGAAAAATTAGTCGCGAAGGCAGCCAAGTAGTTCAGATTTCTGATGATCCAACGCTTGCACCTAACTTACAAGTTAACACTACAGGCAGTGGTGTAATGACTTACGGCGAAGTCGACACGTCTGAATTTGCTGTATCAGGAGCGGCGTTATATCGCTTAACTGATAATTTAAATGTATATGCCAATGCATCTCGCGGGTTTTTCTTCCCAGAAATTAGAGGTATTCAGTTTAATGATTTAGGCGAGCCTGCCAGCTACGAAGCCGAAATTGTTGAGCAAGGCGAGCTAGGTGTTAAGTTTTTTGATAACGACTTTAGCGGCAGCATTGCGTTATTTAGAACTGACTTAAAAGACAGACGCAGCGTAGACTTTGTAAATGATGGTAATGGGGGCGTATTAGAGCTGCCAGTTATGCAATCAACTAAAGCAACGGGTGTTGAGCTTACCGGTCGTTACGATATTACCGATGAGTGGGCTGTTGATGCCAACATGACCTATACTGATCACGAATTTACTGAATTTGACTCAGACCCTTCTATTATTGGTAACGAATTACGTCGTAAACCAAAAATACTATTTAACTCATCTATTAGCTACACCGCAGATAACTGGGATGCATCGATTTACCATAACTTTACCGGTAAAAACTTTGCAAATGACTCAAACTCGGTAGAACTTGATTCATTTCACTTATTTAGATTTGATGCAGGCTATAACTGGCAAGTTGCACCAGAGCAAACAGTACGCTTAAGCGTTGGGGTATTTAACCTGTTTGATTCTGACGGTGTTACTGAAGGTTCGCCTCGTCTAGGTAACAGCCAAACGGCAGATAACCCATACTTTGTAGGTCGCCCAATTCTCCCACGACGCGTTACTTTAAGAGTTAAATACGACTTTTAAATAAATGCTTTATGCCTATTAACTCACTTTGGGGTTAATAGGCTTTTTGCATTGTGATGCATTTTTCAGCTAAGTTAGCTACAGGTTTATCTTTTTGACTAGGCTCGTTTATTCAAAAAGGTAAGGGCAGGTAGCCGTTTGGTATTTTAATTTTGAAAAGGCGCAGTGTTTTCATATTGTGAATACGCGAATAAATTATGAATATATTAGATTTTTCAATAGTTGCTCTTTATCTTGGTGCCTTATTGGTAATGGGATTTATGCTACGCGAACAAACCAATAAAAGTGATTACTTTTTAGGGGGTAAAAGCTTAGGTTGGAAACCTTTGGCTTTGTCGGTAATGGCCACTCAGCTTTCGGCTATTAGCTTTATTTCGGCTCCTGCATTTGTTGGTTTGCGTGAAGGCGGTGGTATGCAATGGCTCTCGTATGAGTTGGGTGTTCCGCTGGCGATGATTTTAATTTTAGCGACTATTTTACCCAAGCTTTATAAAAGCGGCATTGTCAGTATTTACGATTATCTAGAAATGCGCTTTGGCCGCTCAACCCGCGTGCTTATTAGTGTGGTGTTTCAATTTAGCCGTGCGTTTGCCACCGGCATTATGATTTACGCGGTATCGCTTATTTTACAAGGCACCATGGGAATAGAAGCATGGCAAGCTATTGTATTAACGGGTGTTATAACCGTTTTGTATTCACTGCAAGGTGGGATGAAAGCCGTAGTGTATGGTGATGCAATTCAAATGATCATCATTGTACTGGGTACTATTGCTTGTATTGGATTTGGACTATATCACTTAGGTGGGGTTGATACCTTTATTGCCAATGTTGATTCGAGCCGATTAGAAGCGATTAAGTTTGATTCATTTGGTTTTAGTGGTGATGGCTTTGGCTTTTTACCGATGATTTTTGGTGGTGTGGTACTTTACGCTTCTTACTATGGGTGTGACCAAACGCAAGCGCAGCGTGCGCTCAGTGCAAAAGATCCTAAAAATCTACGCTACATGATTTTAGCAAATGGTGTAGTGCGCTTCCCTATTACTATTTTATATTGTGTGTCGGGTTTAATTGTAGGCACACTGGCAATGAGTAACCCTGAATTTTTAGCAAAAATTCCAGCCGATAACCCAGATTGGATGATGCCTATATTTATTTTAGATTACCTACCGCACGGCTTAATTGGTTTGTTAGTTGTCGCTATTTTGTCGGCAGCGATGTCGTCACTTAGCTCTGCAATTAATTCACTTTCGGCGGTAAGTATTGAAGATTACAGCCGTATATCTAATAAAGAGCTAGACCAACCATCTTACTTAAAGTTAGCTAAATACTTAGGTTTAGCATGGGGCGCAATTACCTTAGTACTATCACTTTTTGCCGGTGACATAGCGCCGACCATTATTGAAGCTATTAACAAAGTCGGCTCGTTATTTTATGGCCCAATACTGGCAGTATTTTTAGTTGCTGTATTAAGTAAACGCAGTGCTGCATTGCATGCCAATATTGGCTTAATCAGTGGTGTATTAATTAATTTGTTGGTGTCGGTATTTGCGCCAGATGTTTTTTGGTTTTGGTGGAACTTTATTGGTTTTGTAAGCGCTGCGGTGATTATTTATGTTACGAGTCGTTTAATTCCAAGAGAGGTAAACGAAGTCACAAAAGTACAAAATGCCGAGACCGTATCAAACTCAATTTTAACTGGCAAAGATATCGTTATGCTACTTAGCATGTTTATTGTGATGATATTAATTTGTTTAGCTATTCCTTCAATTTTTTCGTGAGCTGTGACTAATGGATTCTAAAAAGTCGTTTTTAATTGATTTATTTACCACTGCGGTAAATGCCTGTAAACCGAGTGCTTGCATGAGTAAGTATTTAGAAAATATAGATGCAAGCAAAGGTTTGTGTGTAGTAGGGGCGGGTAAAGCCGCCGCTGAAATGGCCGCCGAAGTTAATCGCTTTTATGGTGATAAATGTTTTGGCGCAGTGGTAACGCGTTATGGCTACGAAAGTAGCGGTGATACTGGGCGAATTAAAGTGCTTAGTGCAAACCACCCAACACCAGACGATAACAGCTTAGCAGCTGGCAAAGAGTTATTGGAGCTTGTAAAAAATAATCCGGCTGATATTCCTATTTTGTTTATTATTTCGGGAGGCGGTTCGTCGTTGATGTGCCTACCTGTTGATGATGTGCCTTTTTCACAAAAGCAAAAGCTTAATCAGTTTTTACTTAGAAGTGGTGCAAGCGTTGATGAAATAAATGTAGTGCGTAAGCAGTTGTCACTTGTTAAAGGCGGTAAGTTAGCGCAGGCCGCTAAGTCGGATTACGTTACGCTCATTATTTCAGATGTAGTAGGGGACAAACCAAGTGATATAGCATCAGGCCCTACTATTAGCGATGGCAGTACCAAAGCCGATGCACTGGCTATTTTACAAAAGTACAATTGGCCGGTAATAGCAGAGGTTGAAGCGCATTTATTAAAACCAGAGCAAGAACGAGTTGCTGACACCGTGGGGGAGTACTTTATTGTTGCAAATGCGCAGCATGCTATTGATAGCGCAATAGGTGTTGCACAGCATCAAGGCTGGGAAACTCAGGTACTAGGGTATGATATTCAAGGCGAGGCTAAAGAGGTTGCAAAGCAACATGCGGCTATCGCTCTTGATCAAAAAGCCCAAGGCAAGCGCGTTATGTTGTTCTCTGGTGGCGAGCTTACCGTAACCGTTGCTGATATTTATGGCGATGGCGGGCCCAATCAAGAATACTTAATGGCGTTGGCTGAGGCACTTAATGGCGAAGCGGGTATTTACGCACTTGCTTGTGATACCGATGGTGTAGATGGTAGTAAAGATGTAGCGGGTGCGTATATAAATAGCAGTACAATTGCTCGCGCACAAGACGCTGGCGAAAACTTACACGCACAGTTAGAAGGTCATAATAGCCATCAGTTTTTTAAAGCCATTGATGATTTAATTATTACTGGGCCAACTAACACAAATGTGAATGATTTTAGAGTGATAGTGATTGAGTAGGCGCAGTTTGCCCACTTGTTCTTTATAATGGTTTCACGTAATCTTGTGCTCCAATTTTGTTAGGGTTAATACCTATGTTTTCGTTAAACAACAGTAACTTATTACGCTCTGGTTTTGAGCTTGGAAAAGGCGAAAAGCTATTTCAAGATATTGAGCGCGATATTATAAAAGTGGTGTTTTGGGAAAAGTGCGTAACCCAAAGTCATATTGTGAGCGCAACTCGTATTCCACAGCAAACTGTGTCGCGTTTACTTAAGTCGTTAACCCAACACGGTGTAATTGTACAAACTGATACGCTAATTCCTAATAAAAAAGGTAAGCCTGGGTTTGGCATTGCCCTTAATCCCGATTACGGATTTACCTTTGGCTTAGCTATTTTGCTTGATGCTATTTCGCTTGCTGTAATGGATTTTACGGGAAAGGTGGTTTACACCCATATGCAGCTAATGTCGGATATGAGCATTAATAATGTGCTTAAATGTGCACAAAAGCTGGTAGAAGATATAAGCGCTGAGCGTGACATTCCAAGTGAAAAAGTACTGGGAATGGGTGTGGGTATCTCTGGCTTTTTTAGCTCAATGGATGGGAAAATGAATACCCACCATATGCTAGAAGAGTGGTCGCAGGTTGATATTATCGATATTGTGTCGCAGCATTTTCAACTCCCTACTTGGGTTGTTAACGATGCTACAGGCGCAGCCGCAGGTGAAGGTGTTGCTGGTATTGGACGCGAGTATAAAAACTTTGTTTATATGTTTGTGTCGGCCGCATTTGGTGGTGGTATTGTAAATAATGGCGACGTACTGCGCGGTACATACGGAAACGCAGGTGAGCTTGGCGACATGCTACCGCCTAAATTATATGCCCACCCCAATCTTGAATTACTAAAACGTATTTTGAAAAAAAATGGCGTAGCGGTTACTTCTATTTACGACCTGCATGACAACTTTGACCCCGATTGGCCAGGTGTTGAAGAGTGGCTGTTTAAAGTTCAAGACTCATTTGATTTAGTGGCAACCTGTTGCTCTGCATTATTAGATGCTGAAGCGATTATTATTGGTGGCCATATTCCAAAAGAGTTGGCTGAAAAAGTTATTGCACGAACTGAGGTTTATGCACAATTTAGACGTGGCGCTAAACGCCCTATGCCAAAGCTGGTGGTGTCTAATATTGATAATTTTCCTGTATCAATTGGCGCAGCCACATTGCCATTTAGAGAGTTGTGTTTGTAGCTTAATACCAATCCGCAATAATACTTAATCATTTTGCGGGGCTAAACGTGTCGCTACCTGCGTTAAAAAATTCTCATTTACGACTGCATGGATGCAGAAGGTAGAGCAATGCAGGAGCAATTGCCGAGAACAACTAAATAGCGAATTTTTTGCCTAGCTATCAACACGTTTTTCCAGCCTCAAAATAGCTTATTTAATTAAGCGAATTGGTATAAGAAATACACATTTTAAAAACGAAAAAGCCGATATCGTTTTATGTAATATCGGCTTTTTTGTGTGGGTTATTTACTCTTCAACGAATGCTTCGCCTTGTGTCATCCACTTAGCAGCAGGTTTGCCTTTTAAGTAATGATCAAAGTACTGCATCATACGTACTGAAAAATCGACCTGATTAGGAAACTTTTTCAAATGATGCGGTTCACCTTCGTATTGTAAAAAGGTTGCATCTTTACCTGCGCGGCGAAGTGCTAAGTAGTACTGCACGCCTTCGTGCCAAGGCACTGCATCGTCTTTATCGCCAAACATAATTAAAATAGGGGTATTTACTTTATCTGCAAAAAACACCGGTGAGTTTTCTATGTACAGTTCTGGTGCTTCAAATAAGTTTTTACCTATACGGCTTTGCCCTGTTTCGTATTGAAACTGACGAGCAAGACCCGATTTTAAACGTATGCCACTGTAAGCACTTGTCATGTTTGATACTGGCGCGCCAGATACAACCGCTTTAAACATATCTGTTTGGGTTATCATAAACGCACTTTGATAGCCTGCCCAAGAGTGACCTTGTAAGCCTATTTTATCTGGGTCGGCTATGCCTAAATCTATTAATTTTTGGGTGGCGTTTATCATGGTTTGCGTTGACGATTTACCCGGGTGACCTATTTCAAAACGAATATCAGGTAAAAATACCGCATAACCGTTTGAGGTAAACATAGGGAAATTAGGGCGATGGTTTAATTCCATTTTTGGAAAATCAAACATGCGTTGACTCATGTAACGATAAAAATACACTACCACAGGTACTTTATCGCCTTTTTTATATCCCGCAGGTTTTATTAATACGCCTTGTAAATCTTCATCGTCAAAGCCTTTATAGCTTATTAGTTCTGGCTTTTCGCCCCATGCAAAATTACTAATTTGTGGGTTTAGGGTGGTCACTTGTTTTGGTGCGCTAAAGCTAAAATCTGTTTGGTAGTAATCAGGAAATTGGCTATAAGTTTGCGAGGTAAATAAGTACTTGTCAGCCTTTTTGGCTTTTTTAACCATATCAAAGCGTTTATTACCGCTAAGCACCTTAGTTAGTGTGTTAGTGGTTAAGTCGAGCTTTGCAACTTCGCTTTGTTTAGTTTGTAAGTTAATAGCAGAGACAAGTAATGTATCGCCTTTTTTAAAGCCCACTTGGGTTTTATCAAGCTTAATAACACGGTACTGCGTATTGCTTTGCTTACCATTAGTTAGGCGTTTAGCTTGCTGCGTTTTTACATCAAACGCCCAAATATCGTATTTACTATAAGCAAGCACTTGGCTGCTATCGGTCATCCAACCTGCAAAACCATAACCAGGTTGAGTAGATGGGTAGTCGTGTTTATCATCAGCAAAGGTTGCCTGAATCGCTTTTGTAAGCGGTGTTACTTTATTATTTTTTAAATCTTTTAACTGTATTTGGCTATCGCTAAAATAAGCCGCAAACTCACCATTAGGGGCAAGGCTCGGTCTAAACGGGTAGTTACTTATAATTGGAGTTTGTTTACCGGTATTTATATTTACTGCAAAGTAATCAGCAAAAAAACCGCCGTACATTATTTTTTCTAGGTAGGGGATGTTAGATGAGCCAAGTAAAGACACATCTCGCTGAGGGTTTAGTGCAACCTCTGGCATGTTTGGTGTACTAAGTTGCGCAACTTTTTGCGAGTTAACGTGATACACCGCACTGTAATGGCGATTTTTATTAACTTCGTTCCATTGCTGCTCTTCACGTGGTTTTATTTGCGCATCGTTGTTGTGCCATACATTAAGGCCTTTGTGTTCACGTATGGTATCAAAATCGTATAGTGAGGCTTCGTCGGTATATTCTTTAGTTTTTACTTTGGCTGCCAATTTAGGATGGTTTTCAAAATATAAACGCTCGCCATTTTCTGACCATTCAAGGGTGGCTGTTTTACCTAAAACCCATGCTTTATTAGGTGAATCTATAGTTGAGAGCTTCTCGTTTTTATATAGCTGTAAAGTGTAGTTTCGGCGGCGCGTGTCATCATTTACATAGTTACCCAATGTAAACGCTGCAATATTGTCAGTGGGGTGCCACGCTATTTTATTTGCGATTACGCCCGGTTCATCAATTAATATGCTGCTATTAAAGTCACTGAGCTCAATTAACGCTATTTGGTTGTTATTACCATCGCTGTAACTTTGACTCACTAATAGCTGGCTGTTAGCTGAGTTAATAGCGTAGCTAAATACGTTTTCTATTGTATGGGTGCGTTTATCAGATAAATTTACGATAACAAGCGCATAGCTCTTATCTTTTTTATCGGGCGTGATAGCGTTGTCTTCTTCGTTTTTAGTGCTATCGGTTTTATCTTCTACTTTTGCGTCATCGTCTTTTTTATTTAAACGATAAGCAAGCCACATACCGTCATCAGATAACGTGTAATCTTTTACATCAGCAAAGCTTTGTTGGGCACCTGATTGTGTGTTTACGAGTACCAGATTGTTTTTAAGTGTGTCTTTTTTTTTGGTTGTTTCTTTTTCAAGTAAGGTAGGTACTTGTGTAAAAGCGACCCAGTTAGCGGCTTTATTAATATGAGGCTTAGTGCCGCGTTCTACTTCTGCGATGAGTGTATTGCTTTGTAGTGAGTAAACTTGACCAGTTGCATTTCCACGATACGGCGTTGCACTAAAAGTGAGTACTTGACCATTGTCAGATAGTTGTGTGCTTTTAGCTGATTTAAAACTAAATACGTCTTTAAATTGTAGCGATTCTTTGGCGTGTATGCCGGTGCTAGTTAAGCTGGCAACGAGTGCCGTGCTTAATAAGGTGAGTTTTGTTTTCATTATTGATTCTCGTATTATGACATTGTTTCATTGTAACGAGTTTGGTTCATAATTCGAGCGGATCAGATAAATGGCAGCTACATACGACAAAACGACCCGTAGGTCGTTTTTTAGTATTCAATTTATTAATTTAGCAAACATTACAGCCAAATTTTTTGTAGCTCAAGCCATTGCTTTTCAAATTGAACACTTGGTTTTGCTTTAAAATCGCTACGTACAAATTGATTCATTTTGCCTTCAACGTAGGCTAGTAAAAAGTTTGCAAGTGTAAGCTCATCACTTTGAAAGTTTTTACCTTCACGTAATTTGCGCTCACGAAGTACTTGTTTAAACTGAGTTTCTAGTTTTTCAAACAAGGTTTGTACACGTTCGCGTAAACGTTCTTGCTCACCTTGCAGAGCATCACCCGTTAAAATACGAGTAATGCCTGGGTTTTTTTCAGCAAAGGTTAGAAGTAATAATAAAATGTTGTAAATGCGCGTTTGGCTTTCTTTTTCGTTTTCAATAATAATATTTATACGAGATAAAAGGGTATCTTCAATAAACTCAATTAAGCCCTCAAACATACGCGCTTTGCTCGGAAAATGACGGTATAGCGCGGCTTCAGACACACCCACCTCAGCAGCTAGTTTTGCTGTGGTGATGCGTTGCCCTAAATTAGTTTCTAACATTTGTGCGAGTGCTTGCAGTATTTGCTCTTTGCGATTACTTCTTTTTGTCGCAGGCATGAACATTCCTTTTTATTAGTTATTCTTAGTGGCGCAGTTAAGAACCCTAGTCATTTTTTGTTCAAATGATTGGCGTATGTTAATGTTTTATTCAGTTTGTTTCCAGCCTTTTTATAGATGTTTAGCCAGCTGTTCGATCACCTTGCGAGCTATTTCTACTTTACTTGTTGTTGGTAATTCTAGTTGTTCATTGTGCCAGTACAGTGTTAAAGCATTATGATCGGAATTAAACCCTAAGCCGCTTTTTGATACGTCATTAGCGCAAATCATATCTAGATTTTTATTTTGTAGTTTACCTTTAGCATAGCTTTCTACATTTTGAGTTTCGGCGGCAAATCCAACCGTATAAGGGCGGTTTTGTGTAAGGTTTGCAATAGCTGCAATTACGTCAGGGTTTTTAGTTAAAGTAAGAGTGAGTTCGTCGCCTTGCTTTTTCATTTTTTGAGTCGCAATGTTTGCAGCTCGATAATCCGCAACAGCAGCGCAACCTATAAAAGCATCAGATTGTGGTGCATAGGTAAGTGACTCAGTTAATAGCTCCTCAGCGCTTTCTATATTAATAAGGTTTACGCCAGTAGGGGCTTTTATAGTGACAGGACCCGAAATTAAATTAACCTTAGCACCGAATTGCAAAGCGGCTTCTGCTAGTGCATAACCCATTTTTCCAGAACTGTGATTTGATATAAAACGTACCGGATCGAGAGGCTCACGCGTTGGGCCTGCCGTTATTGTAATTGTTTTTCCTGCAAGTAATTGCGGTTGCTCTTTTGCTGTACATAGTGCAACTAGCTCATGTGGCTCTAACATGCGCCCAGCGCCGATATCGCCACAGGCTTGCTCACCTTTACCTGGGCCCCAAATAAGTACGTTACGTGCTTTTAATGTGGCTAAATTTGCTTGTGTAGCTGCGTGTGCATACATTTGCTGGTTCATGGCTGGTGCAACTGCGACTTTTGCAGGCGTTGCTAGCAGTAACGTTGTTAGTAGGTCGTCAGCAATGCCGGCTGCCATTTTTGCAATAATATTACAGGTAGCTGGGGCAACTAAAATTAAGTCAGCCCATTTTGCAAATTCAATATGCCCCATTGAAGCTTCAGCAGAAGGGTCTAGTAATGAGTCAGAGACTGTTTCCCCACTAACGGCTTGCATGGTCAGAGGTGTAATAAAGTGTTTAGCTGATTCAGTCATAACTACTTTTACTTCACAACCAGCGTCTTTTAATCGCCTAACGAGTTCTGCGCATTTATAAGCTGCAATACCGCCGGTAATACCTAGTACAATTTTTTTGTTTGTTAAGTTAGTCATGAATGTTCATCAGTTTTTATTAAATATAGGGCTTAAAATAACAAATCTTTACCCGTACAGCGAAGTTTTTTAATTCGAAATAACAGGCTAAATTTTAAATTTGCATTACATTTATAAGACACTTTCGCCTCTCAAGGATGAACAATGCAACTTACTTCACTTCCAAACTCACTTCGACCTCGTGAAAAACTCATCTCCAAAGGAGCTAAAGCGCTTACTGATGCTGAGCTCCTTGCCATATTTTTACGAACAGGGTTACCGGGAATGAATGTAATTGAGTTGGCTCAGCATCTATTAAATGAAAATAAATCCCTACATAATTTGTTTAATGCCAGTATTGAGGAGTTTTGCTCTCAAAAGGGGTTAGGGACCGCTAAGTATGTGCAGCTACAAGCTGTATTAGAGCTAAGTCAACGTTATATGCAGGAGCGTTGCCAACGAGATGCAGTGTTTAATTCGCCAAACTCAGTTTATGACTATCTAACAATTCAAATGCGAGGCTTGCAACAAGAAGTATTTATGGTGTTATACCTAGATAGCCAAAATAGATTAGTAAAAGACGAAATACTTTTTTATGGCACAATTAATTCTGCCAGTGTTTATCCGCGTGAAGTGGTAAAGGCTGCCCTTAAAAATAATGCAGCCGCTGTTATTTTTGCGCATAATCACCCAAGTGGTATTGCAGAACCGAGCCAAGCAGACAAACTTATTACTAATAAATTGCAGCAAGCACTGCAATTGGTCGACATAAGTGTGCTCGATCACATCATTGTTGGTGGAGAAACGTGTGTTTCGTTTGCCGAGCGAGGCCTGATTTAGCTTTGTTAGACACATAAGTGTGTTAAAAATGAGCTGTTTAACGTGTTTTGGCAAATTAGTTTAATTTAAATGCAGTTTTTACTTTCCCTAAGGGCATTCGATCTTTATAATTAGCCGCTATCAAATTTACATATATGAGCTGATTGGATAGATCAGTGTTTGATCTTTGCCTGTAAAAGCTGTATAAAGAGCGCCCTTCGATTTATCTCTAGGGCGGAAATACACGGCCTTAGATTAAATTAAGCTCGAGCGAAGTTATTGGAGATATATAGACATGTCTAAAGTATGTCAAGTTACAGGTAAGCGTCCAGCGGTTGGTAATCACCGTTCACACGCGAGAAACGCGACTAGACGTCGTTTCCTACCTAACCTACAAACACACCGTTTTTGGGTTGAAAGTGAAAAACGTTTTGTAACATTACGCACTACTACTAAAGGTATGCGTATTATCGATAAAAAAGGCATCGACACGGTTCTTACAGAAATCCGTGCTCGCGGCGTTAAAGTTTAAGGATCTGAATCATGCGCGATAAAATCCGTTTAGTTTCAACTGCCGGTACTGGTTTTTTCTACACTACTGACAAAAACAAACGTAACATGCCTGAGAAGATGGAAATCAAAAAGTTTGATCCAAAGATTCGTAAACATGTTCTTTTTAAAGAAGCTAAAATTAAGTAATTTTAGTTCTTCTTTTAGAATTTAAAAACCCAGCTTAGGCTGGGTTTTTTGTTTTTAAACTATGATTAGCGAATTGACGTAAAAAAACCTCGTTGGCATAACCAACAAGGCTTTTAAATCAAAAAACGTTATACCAATAGCATTAAATTAGTGATTTATTTAATGCGATAAAATAATCATGTTTTTAATAAAATTGGTATCATTAGATTTTTGTGAATGCATCTTGTAGTGGTGGTACTACTTGCTTTTTACGGCTCAGTACACCATCTAACCATACTTTATCATTCTCTGGTTTTACACCGTAAGCCTGCTCAACTAAGTTTGCATCGTCAGATACAATTAGCATTTCTGAGCCTTCTTTCATTATATCGGTAAGCAGTAAAAATACAGAGTGGCGGTTGCCCTCAACTTTTAGCTTAGCAATATCGGCTGCAAGGTCTGCTTTAATATCGTCAAAAACAGCAAGGTCGATTACTTCTAGCTGGCCAATGCCTACTAGGTTACCGTTCATGTTGAAATCTTTAAAGTCACGCATTACTAAATCACGTGCTGGTGTGTCTTCTACCGCAGATTTAACGCGGAACATATCCATACCAAGTTCTTTAAAGTCTTCGATGCCTGCAATTTCAGCAAGCGCTTCAACACATTTAATATCGGCTGTGGTACATGTTGGCGACTTAAATATAACTGTATCGCTTAAAATTGCACACATCATGATACCAGCGATGTCTTTAGGGATTTCTACGTTGTAGAAGTCATACATCATTTTAATAATAGTGTTTGAACAACCAACAGGACGAATCCAACATTCAAGCGGAGTCGATGATGTTAAGTCACCTAATTTATGGTGATCTACCACACCAACAACGCGAGCTTGGTCGATATCATCAGGTGCTTGTGTTTTTTCTGTGTGATCTACAATATACACATCTTCACCAGCGTAGCTTAACTTAAGCTCTGGTGCTTCAAAACCAAATCTATCAAGAATAAATTGAGTTTCAGGTGAAACTTCACCAAGACGAGTTGGAATTGCTGGCTCATCAATTTGGTTTTTTAAATAAGCCAGTGCAATTGCACCACAAATAGAATCTGAATCTGGGATTTTATGGCCCACTACATACATAGACATTGACGGAACTCCTTTAAATTTGTCGATATTCTAACAAAGTCTGCGGCCTTTAACATATAGACAGCGCAATTAAGTTTTAGTTACACTTTAAAATCTTGAATTTACTAGGTGTATTTATATGCGACTGGGCCGTAAAGGTTGGAACAACGTTATAATATTTTCGATGTTGATTATGATCTTCTTTTTAAATGGCTGGCATAAGCAATTTTTAGGAGGTGAGGATAAACCAGCGTTACAAGCTGTACTCCCCCAGCAAAGTTTTGTACTCACACTGCAATTTGTTGATCAAAAAATTGAGCGAATAGGAACAAGCTGGCGTACAACACCACTACAAAAAGATATACCGCTCGTGTGGAAAGCGTCTGAGCAGCAGCTTAGTGATTTAGTTAACCAATGGCAAGGCGCGGCGTTAATGGGGGTTAATGAGTCTGTTGTTTTTAATCCTAATGCGCCTTTATACGTTGCTACATTTGAGTTAGCTGGCGAAAGTATGCCGTGGGTTTATTTGCTCTACAAAGGCGATGGTCAATATTATTTACTCGAAAAGAGAAGCCAGCGAATACTCGCACTCGATTTAAAAACTGCTCAGCAGTTATTCCCTAGTTTTGATTTTTCACAAAGTGAGTCTAATTAATGCCTGAATTACCAGAGGTAGAAGTGAGCCGAATGGGCATCACTCCCCACGTACAAAACCAAGTTGTTACAAAGGTAAATATTTACAATGCCAGTATGCGCTGGCCAGTGCCCGATGACGTGTATCAACTTGAAGGGCTAATTGTTACAAGTATTGAACGACGAGCTAAATATTTACTTTTACATTGTGAGCTTGGGAGCACTATTTTACATTTGGGTATGTCAGGTAATTTGCGTGTAGTAGATAAAAGTGAGCCGCTTAAAAAGCATGACCATGTAGAGTTTATTTTTGGCAACGGTAAAGCGCTGCGCTTAAACGACCCTCGTCGTTTTGGTTGTTGCTTATGGCAAGAGCCCGGTGAAGTGCATAAGCTACTCTCTAAGCTAGGTCCTGAGCCGCTTACAGATGATTTTTTTGCTAAACGCGTGTACGAACAATCGCGCAATAAAAAAGTACCGGTAAAGCAGTTTATTATGGATAACGCAGTGGTTGTTGGTGTTGGTAATATTTACGCGAATGAATCATTATTTAAAGCGGGTATACATCCAAAGCGAGAAGCGGGAAAAGTATCGCTCAAACGTTATCAAGCACTTATCCCTATTATAAAAGACACACTTGCAGCGGCTATTACACAAGGTGGTACAACGCTTAAAGACTTTGCACAAAGTGATGGTAAGCCTGGGTATTTTGCTCAAGAGTTATTAGTATATGGGCGCAAAGGCAAGCCATGTATGACGTGCGAAAACGAATTAGAAGAAATTAGATTAGGGCAACGCAGTACTATTTTTTGCTCAAATTGCCAAAAGTAGTTATTTGAATTTTACCGACTCTAAATTTAATGAGATTTAAGGGCCAGCTTTAAAAGCGGGCCCTTTATTTTAAAGCTCGAACGGTGCTACACCGACTGCCTTCATTTTATATCCTACCTGCGCTATTTCGCCCGACCATGTTTCTGTGCTTATTATTCCGGTTACAACGATTGCGTCGTACAGACTATCTATAGGCACACCACCTTTAATCGTTACATGGACTATTTGATTTGGCGGTGGTGGTGGTACGTGTATACAGGCGCCAAAATAAGGCACGAGTAAAAACTCAGTAATAACTTCGCTATCGCCCTCAAGTGGCACAACAAAACCTGGCAAACTTACCGATTGACCATCAAGCGCTTTTACCACTGGAGCATCTAAATCGGGTTGCACCCAGTTTTGATCGCTGCCTTCGTGATTAGCTTGTGCTTGAGTGTCTATTTGCATATGACCTTTGGGAATTAAGTCTTCCCAAAAAATTTCTTTTGGTGGATTGGCACAGCTCGCTACGCTTATAAATAATAAGCTAATAGCAGCAATGTATTGAAAAGCTGTTTTAAAAAATGTCATAAAATACCTAAAAATTATGCTTTTATACTCATGCCATCGCTGAGTGAATAAAAATAAGCGCGAGTAGCGGGTATTAAGCCAATAACAAAACCTGCGGCCATAATAACCCCGATTAAGCCCAGTTCATAGTAAGAGAGCATTGTGATATTTACGCTTATACCGGCATGGCTTTGTAAGTAACCGCCGGCTGAAAAAATAACTAAATAGTAAAGTGCACTACCTACTAGGCAACCAAGTAAAGTTGTCAGTAATGATTCAATACTTATAAGTGTAAATAAATGCCAAGGGCGAGCGCCTACTGAGCGCAATATAGCAAGTTCACGACGTCGCTGACTTAAATTTGCAAGCAATGTCGTTAACATGCCAAGTAGGCTAACTAACACGACAACAGCTGAGAATAGTAATAGTATTTTTTCTACTATGGCGAGCATTTCCCATAGCTCTTTAAGTGTTACGGTTGGCATAATGCCAAGCAGGGCTTCTGGCTTATATTGATTTATATTGCGCCTAATTTGTAATGTGTACAAAGGCGAATTAAATCCCATTAAAAATGCTGTAATTTGCTTAGGGTGACCAACTAGGTTGTTATCTTCGTCATGCTCATGCTCATGCTCATGCTCATGCTCATGCTCATGCTCATGCTCAAGGCTCGCTTTACCGCCGTGAATTAAATCGATTGCAGCCAAAGGAATATGTAGCGTTTTATCAACTGGCGTGCCTGTTGGGTTTAAAATGCCGACGACTTTAAATGGGTTATCGTCATGATGATGAAAACTGGTGTTCCCCATGCCGTGCGATATAACAATAGAGTCGTTAAGTTTATAACCTAATTTATTAGCGACTTCACTACCTAGCACTACTTCGTTAATTGCGGCAAAAGGGCGGCCTTTGTTAAAGGTTAGGTTTTGTTTTTTTGCAAAGCGATAATGGCTAAAGTAATCAAGTGTTGTGCCTAGTACCGCTTGGCCTTTATGGCTGTCGCCTAGGCTTATAGGTATGCTCCATTTTACGCCTCGCTGACTTGTTATGTATTTATAACTTTTCCAACTTACGCCGTTATTAGTATGACCAATTCTAAATACTGACGAAAGCAGCAACTGTATATCGCCGGTACGCGCACCAACAATTAAATCAGTGCCCGAAATAGTATTACTAAAACTACTTTTAGCATCAATTCGTACACGTTCAATACTCAAAAGTAGCATTACACTAATTGCGATAGTAAATAATGTAAGCAGTACACTTGCGCGGCGATTTAATAAGCTTTTGTAAGCAAGTTTAGCGATGATCATACCTGCTCCTGCAAATTTATAAGGTCAATGGAGCGGTTAAATAAAGGCTTTAGTGTTTCATCGTGGCTCACAAATACCAGCGTACTATTAGATAACTTTGCTTGTTCAAACAGTAGCTTTATAAAGCTTTCACGGTTATTTGTATCGAGTGCAGATGTGGGCTCATCAGCAATTATTAATTCAGGGCTGCCTATAAATGCGCGAGCGGCAGCAACGCGCTGTTGCTGTCCAATGCTCAGTGTCGCTACATCTTTATGGTGATACTGGGCTGTAAGGCCTAAAGCATTTAATAACCGTATCGCTTCTTTTTGTAAGGCAGAGTTTTTATTTGATGATTGCTTTAATATTTTTTGTTTTCGACTTTTTGAAAACTCACACCCAAGCGTTATATTTTCAATAGGAGTTAAATAAGGAAGCAGGTTAAAGTTTTGAAAAATGTAGCCAATGTGATCCGCTCTAAAAACATCACGGGTGGTATTGCTTAATGTAGTTAGGTTTTGGTTTAAAATTGATACCTCACCGCTAGTGGCTGTATTAATGCCAGCAAGAATCGCTAATAAGGTCGATTTACCTGAGCCACTAGGACCGTGTAAAAAAATATGCTCACCTTTTTCTATAACTAACTCTTTTATGTTGAGCGTGGGTGAGCTATCGCTTTTATGCCACTTAAAAGTTACATTTTTCAGGTTTATCATTATCCGATTACCAACCCCAGTAGTTTAGATCTTTACGCATTTTTAGCTGTCTTATTATATTTAATGGCTTGGGTTTTAGTTTTTCGTTACTTTGTAAAAATTCATTAGCTGCATTTAATACGCGTTGGCTAGATTGGCCATCGGTATACGGATGAAGTTCCTGGCAATAGCTTTCAATATTTTGCATTAAATCACTAGGTTTAGTAAGCGCGTGTTCAATAGCTGCTTCTACTTCATCAGCGTCGGTAATATCAAGTAAATGAGGAAGTGGTTTTTGATTACAAAACGTGACTACCGGTTTACGTAGTAGTAAAAACATTAAAAGAACTGATGATGTATCGCACAGCATAACATCAGCAGCTTGCAGTAACGGCAAAACGTTATCGGTTTCAAAAAATGTTAGATTTTCGTTACTCAGCGCTTTATATTTATTAACCCATTCGGCAGGCATTTTAGGATGAAACTGCATCAAAATACGCCACTTACCTTGTTCACTAAAATGTTTTATTTGCTCATACAATTTAGGAGCAAGTGATAGCTTTCGTGAGAAAGTAGAGCATATAAGTAAAGTAGGGCGAGGGTCGTCGCTTACATAAGGATTATTTGAAGTATTACTAAAAAGTGGATCGAGTGTTGGCCAGCCAGTTTCAGTTACTTTAAAGAAACCATGCTGCTTAGCTAGCTCTTTAAATCGGGTTGTTGTATTTGGGCCTTGCGTACAATATAAATCGTAACAACCACGAATAGTAAAATGACCTCGATTACCTTCAGAGCTGCGCTTTTCAGAATTAAAACCATGAAATACAGCTACTTTTTTACCTGGAATAAAGCTAGGTACTATATTGCCCGGTATAAATGTAATGTTTGGAGCCCAGCTTTTTACATCTTTTATGGTATGTAAACGTGGCTCGTCTGTGGTTAAAAAATCGGGGTTTACTTCGCTACCCGCTAAAAACCAGCGTACTTCACCACCATGTGCCAATATTTGCGCCTGCAAAGGTCTCAAGATAGCGTATGAATAATTCTGAGAAATATACATTAAGTATTTTTTATTTTTAGTGGCAGTTAAGTAGTTCAAGCTATCTCCTCAGGCTGGTTAGCACATTAAGTTTACCCCATTGCGACTCGCTTATAAATATATGCCTTTATTTGTTTTAAGCATCCGATTGAGCTTTGAGGTTGGCTAGATTATTATACAGCCCATATAACCCCATACCATACTTTGCTCAAAGAGCATCCCTAACCCCGGAGATAGCATGACTAGCTATAAAGTTTTAGACGTAAACGATGATTTACCCATTCGTACCAAAGGTGAAGTACACAGCGGTAAAGTTCGTTCAGTTTATTGGTTAACTGATGAAGACAGCGCACGATTAATTAAAGATAAAGGCTACCAAGTACCGACAGGTACTGAGCTTGCTATTATGGTTATTTCAGACCGAATTTCTGCATTTGATTGCATTTGGCAAGGCGAAAACGGTTTAAATGGCGTACCAGGTAAAGGTATAGCGCTAAACTCAGTGGCAGCCCATTGGTTTAAGTTATTTGATAAAGCGGGTCTTGCGGGCAATCATATTGTAGATATTCCGCATCCGTATGTGTGGATTGTACGCAAAGCCAGTACAGTAAAGGTAGAGGCAATTGCTCGCCAATATATTACGGGTAGCATGTGGCGCGATTACGCTAAAGGCATACGTAACTTTTGTGGTATTGAATTACCAGAGGGTTTAAAAGCGAACCAAAAGCTTGATAACGTTTTAATTACGCCATCAACAAAAGGTATTATTGAAGGCGTTGCTGATATTCCGCCAGTTGATGATGTAAATATTACTCGCGCTAACATTACTAATAACTTAGACGTATTTAACTTTAAATCGGCAGATGATGTAACCAAATACGAAAAACTGTTAGTTGAAGGTTTTAAATTAATTAGTGATGAACTAGCGAAGCTTGACCAAATTTTTGTAGATACTAAATTTGAGTTTGGTTATGTAGAGGATTTAAATGGCGCGCAACAGCTTATATATATTGATGAAGTAGGCACGCCTGATTCATCACGTATTTGGGATGAAGCTGCTTACAAAGACGGTAAAATTGTTGAAAATTCTAAAGAAGGCTTTCGCCAATTACTTATTAATAATGTGCCAGAGAGCGACGTATTATTAAATAAAGATCGCATGAGTGAGCGTGAGCAATTAGCTAAAGATTATATTTTACCAGAATCAGTAATGCTTGAAGTGTCAAATACCTATGTTGGCATAGCGAGTAAAATTGTTGGCAGAGATATAGTGATCCCTGAAGATCCTCGTCAAGAAGTTATTACTATTTTAGATAACGATTACGGATTAATTGTTAAATAACAGCACTTAAGTGCTAATAAAGCCAGTAACTAAATCTTTATTTTTAGTTACTGGGCTATAATTCTTGCAATTAGTGCTCGTCTCTAATTAACTTAACCTAACATTAATGTTTAGGTATTGTTATGTTTGAACGGGCATTGCAAAAGTTTGCTAAAAGTCATTACTTTTTAGCTATAGGTTTGTTTTTTAGTCAGTTTGCTTTAAGTGCAAATATTGAACTAGTAATAGAAGATCAACACGGCCAAAAGTTATCAGGTGCTGTGGTTGAGCTAAATATTGCTGGTAAACAAGCCACACCATCAAATTTGCCCATTGCTATAATGGATCAAGTCCATAAGCAGTTTTTACCCGAATTATTAGTTGTACAACAGGGTCAAAAAGTTAACTTTCCTAACAGCGATAATATTCGCCATCATGTTTATTCTTTTTCACAAGCTAAGCCTTTTCAACTAAGATTATATTCAGGCCAACCAAAAGAGCCCATTACGTTTGAGCAACAAGGGGTTGTTGTTTTGGGGTGTAATATACATGACTCTATGGTTGGCTATATTTATGTAGCTAACAGCGAATTCGTATATAAAACAGATAAAAAAGGCTATGTAAATTTGCCTATTAATACACTGCCTGCACAAGTGAGTGTATGGCATCCATTACAAACAGCACCATTGGAGAATAAAAAAATGATAACAATTAATTCTCAAAAACAGTTACAGATAACAGTAAACACATCAACTCCAGCACCTAGAAATACCTTTGGTAGTAAGTTTAAGGCTGGTAATGACTAATAGTTTACGAAATCGCATAACCATTTTATGTGTTGGCTTAGTGTTATTAACCACTATGGTCAGCTTGTTTAGTTTTTGGTGGTCTACGAGTAAGTTTCAAGAAGAAAAAGTAAATCAAGATATTACCGTAGCGCAAAACGTTTATAAGCAATATTTAAAGTCAAAAGAAAGCCTACTGTTAACCGCTGCAAAAGTACTCACCTCCGATTTTGGTTTTAAGCAAGCTGTAGCAACGCGAGATGCAGGTACAATCAGCAGCGTGTTGTTTAATCACAGTCAGCGTATTGATGCCGAATTAATGTTGTTACTTGATTTATCGGGTAAGCTAATTTCCGCTAATACTGACGAAGACGTTTTTGCACACAACTTAAAGCCCTTGATGGAAGAGCTTTTAAGTGCGCCAGAAGAGTCTAGCTTTGTGGTGCTTAATAACGAGCTGTATCAAGTTATTTTATTACCTGTAAAAGCGCCACGTACAGTGGCCTATAGTTTGGTGGGTTTTAAAATTGATGACAATGTAGCCCATGAACTAAAAAGCTTAACAGGTATGGATGTAAGTTTTATAGGCAGTGCTGACGATATTGTTATTAGCTCATTAGCTAATCGTCCTGAGCAATTTGAACCTGTTAGCTATTTTAGTACCGTAACCACATCGCGGTTTTTTGGTGAGTATTTAGTGTATCGTAACCGAGAAATAGATTTACCATCGTTGTTGACCCATCCCATAATTATTTTACTGAGCGCCGATTTAACTCAAAGTTATAGTGACTTCGAAAAACTGCTTTTTACACTTATTATTTTAGCTATTTTAACTATGTTTGTAGGTGTTATTACAAGCAGCATATTTGCAAATAATTTAACTACGCCACTTACTCAACTAGCTGTAATAGCAAGGCAATTTGCACAAGGTAATTATGCATTTGAATTCAAAGGGCGAAGGCAAAGTACCGAAATAGACACGCTAGTCGCAGCGTTTGATAGCATGGGTAATGATATTAATCAGCGCGAGCAACAAATTAGCTTTCAAGCTAGACACGACTCCCTAACAGGCTTTTATAACCGCTCAGCCATGCTTGAGGTGCTTGATGATGAGTTAGATTCATCAGCCGAGTACACGCTCGTTGCAATTGACATAAAAGGTCTTCGCCACATAAACGATAAGCTCGGTCCGCGCATTGGTGATGACTGCCTAAAGGCCGTTGCTTGCAGAATAAGTGAGTTTTCGGATGAGTTAGGGGGCTTTCATGCCCGTATTGGCGGCGATGAGTTTTTAACTGTGTTTCCGACTGCGGCAGCGCGTGAACACAAAAGCGGTATTGTTGGCTTAATGGCACAATTACAAGCGTGCTACACTATTCAAAAACTAAAAATTAATTTGCGCTTTAGTGCAGGCATTGTGCAGTATCCTACACAAGGTATTGCAAGTGATGACTTAATGCGCCGTGTACTAATTGCAGTTGAAAGTGCTGCAAACACACAAGAGAGCATACATTACTATCAAAATGGCGAAGACGAAGCGCACTTAGAACGCTTAATAATGCTTGATGAATTAAAGCAGGCTATTAGTGATGACGATGGTCAATTGTTTATGACTTATCAGCCAAAATTACATTTGAAATCGCAAAAAATAGATAAAGTTGAGTCGCTTATTCGCTGGCAGCGAAAAGATGGTAGCTGGGTCAATCCTGAACTGTTTATTGACTTAGCTGAGCAGTCGGGTCTTATTGTTGAACTTACTGGGTGGGTTGTTAATACGGTTGTAGCACAAGTAGCTGATTGGCAGTCTAAAAATATAAACTTACAGGCTGCAATAAATGTATCTGCGCAAGACATAGCATTTCCAGGCTTTCATGCAGCATTAGTTCGTACGCTTAAAAAGTACAAAGTAGATTCTAAGCTGATCACTATTGAGCTTACTGAGCGCGATATGATCGAAAACGAAGAAAAAGGTATTAAAGCGCTCGAAAACCTAAAGGCAATTGGCGTTAAAATATCATTAGATGATTATGGTGTAGGGCAAACATCACTTGGTAGATTAAAAATGCTGCCTATTGATGAGCTTAAGCTAGATAAGTGCTTTATCCTAAAACTTGATGAATCGCAAAAAGATCAATTTATAGTGCAATCATCAATTACGTTGGGACATCAGCTAGGTTTCTCGGTTGTAGCTGAAGGGGTTGAAACGCTTGGCTCATTAAATTTACTTAGAGGCATGCAGTGCGACCATGCACAAGGCTATTACTTAAGTAGGCCTTTAAAAGCAGAGCTATTAGAAGAATGGCTGGAGGAATACTATGCAAAAAATTAAATACTTATTAGCAAGTTTGTTTTTAATAGTTAGTGTGCCGAGCATTGCAAGCAATGGAAAACTGCTAGCTACGCCGGGAGTTTCTCAAATTGAAGGCAGTGGCGGCGGGGGGATTGTACCGTGGGCACAACTTGCTGGGTACGCAAGTGATGATGAATTCTCGGTAAATGGCTTTTGTAGCCGCGCAGATGTAACCGACTACACACTTGACGTATGTGGTGCACAACTTAATTTATTTAATCGTGTTGAGCTTAGTTATGCCCAACAGCGCTTTGATGTACCAGCACTTGATGCTGAAATAGAGCAATCAATTACAGGTGCTAAAATACGTTTGTATGGCGATATTGTTTACAGTGATTGGCCACAACTTAGCTTAGGGATTCAGCATAAATCACTGGATGATGGCAGTATTGCAACACTTGTAGGTGCAGAAGAGACTAGCGGCACTGACTACTACCTCGCTGCTAGTAAATTACATTTAGGGGCTATTGCTGGCTATAACTGGTTTTGGAACGTAACTACACGATACAGCGAAGCTAATCAACTTGGTTTACTTGGTTACGGTGGAGAAAATACTAGCGGAAAAGTATTATTTGAAGGCAGCACAGCACTATTTTTTAGTCGCGAAATAGCCGTAGGTGTTGAGTATCGTCAAAAATCAAATAACTTAAACTTAGGCGAACAAGATTGGAAAGACTTATTTGTAGCGTGGATGCCTAACAAGCATGTGAGTGTGACAGCGGCTTACCTTGATTTAGGAAGCATTGCAGGGGCTGACGATCAAACAGGTTGGTATTTATCGGTAACAGGGTATTGGTAATGAAAAGCGTTGGTATTTTTTTGATTTGTTTAGGGTTGCTTAGTGGGTGTGCAAATTCTACTAAGCTCTCACTTTATCAAAAGCTGGATGGTAAAGCGGGGATAGGCAGGATTGTTGATAGCTTTATCTATCAAATAGGCAATGACGAGCAGATAATTCATTACTTTGAAGACAGTAATATAGCGCATTTCCGCCAAGGATTTATTAATCATATGTGCATGTTAGTAGAGGGCCCGTGTACATACGATGGCGACTCTATGGTGGCAATTCATACTGGTATGCATATTACAGAGAAAGATTTTAATCATGTTGTTGATTTGCTTATAAATGCAATGAATGAGCAAGATGTTAGCCATAGCTTACAAAACGATATTCTTTCTAGAATGGCGCCACTTCGTGATGAAATTATAAAAATGTAACTATAAAGCTTTCAAAGTAATTATTAAGTAAAGGGAACCTTGCTTTGATTGCATTGTCCACATAGAATTATTTCATAAAAACAACAATTGGCAAATATAGCTTGTATGGCTTATCTATTTATTTCTCGCAAAAATGTACACGCAAAATACTATAAAAAAATAATCAAAAAATTGTCGATGAATTGCCAATTACACATCATGGGAGCGCCTAAGCTTTCTGCTGTGAAATATTTAAAAGATGCGTTCCAAGTTAATTTTACTGGTGTAGTCAACTCTCAACTAAAACGTAAAAGAGCACGTAATACAACTTGGAATAATTCTATCATTACTGCGGTTTATAGTGCTGGTTTAGTTTTATTTGAACGATTACGATACGCCAAGTATTTAGCCTTATTAACCGAGACTAATCCTGAATGCATTGTTATTTGGAACGGCAATAAACTTCCAAATACAACCGTTGCTATGGCTGCAAAAGCATTAGGTGTAAAGCAGTTTTATTATGAAAATGGTTTACTACCCGGTACAAGCAGTTTAGACCCTAATGGTATTAACTATAATGCGTCGTTAAGCCGTGACCCTTCTTTTTACCTAAATTTTGACCCACAAAATAAGTTAAACTTTTCTGCGCCGGATTTAATTCCAAGAGCTGATCATAAAAAACGCTGTGAATTTGAGTGCGCCGATGTGCCAGAACGCTATATATTTGCGCCTTTTCAAGTACCTCATGATACTCAATTAGCTAGCTTTTCTCCGTGGATAAACTCTATGGACATGTTTTACGACGAGGTGATTAAAGCCGTCAAAAGCTTAAATGATCCAAGTTTAAAAGTGGTTTTTAAAGAGCATCCGTCATGGCATAAACATTACGCTCATCTTTATGAAAAAGATCCGATTGCAATTTTTGCTAATGGAAATCAAACGAGTGATTTGATTAAGTGCGCAGAAGCCGTATTAACAATTAATTCAACGGTCGGCTTAGAAGCATTACTGCTAAATAAACGAGTTTTAACTCTTGGACAAGCCTGTTACAACATTGAGGGTTTGGTAAAGCATGCGAGCACTGCAGAGCAGCTTGCAGCAAATCTGAACGAAGTAATGCAGGGCTGGCAACCAAATACATTATTAAAGGATAAGTTTTTTAGCTTTATTGAACATGTATATTGTATTCCTGGCGTTTGGAAACACACTGAAGATAAACACATTAAAGCGATTGAAGCGCGTTTTACGGGTAATGATGAGTTTGCTAAATATCATGGTGATAAGGAATCGTAGTGAAAAACCTAATTAGCTGTCAGCAATTACACGAGCAACTCCACAACCCTGCATTAGTGATATTTGATGCAGGTATGCTGCGCCCAGGTGTTTTGGGGACTTATTCGCCGCAAGCAATGCTGCCCAACGCTAAACGTTTTGACATAAAAAACGAGTTGGCCGATAGATCAAACCCCTTACCAAGTACGGTATGCAGCGAGCAGCAGTTTACCTACGTAATGCAAAATGCAGGTGTAAATAACGATTCGTTTATAGTTGTATACGAAGATGGCGGTTTATTTAGCGCAGCAAGGGCGTGGTGGATGTTTAAAGCTATGGGGCACCACAACGTAAAAGTACTCAGTGGTGGCCTTAAAAAGTGGTTAGACAGCGGTTACGCCACACAGCAAGGTTATAGCAAATCGTTAGGTAAAGGTGATTTTACGGCAAGCTATAATTCTGCGTATTTTATCAATAGCCAACAAGTGCTTAACGAAATAGATGAGCCCAGCACTGTATTGCTAGATGCACGTGCTTATAAGCGTTTTACAGGCGAAGAAAGTGAACCCCGAAAAGGCATGCGTAGCGGGCATATCCCAAATAGTCGCTCGTTACCTTTTATGGATTTACTTAATAAAGGTGAAGCCAAACCATTTACTGAAATTAAAGCCATATTTACTGACGTGGTTGATTATGCGCAGCAGTTACAGTTTAGCTGTGGATCAGGTATTACAGCCTGTGTTTTAGCGTTATTTGCTACTGAATGTGGTTACAGTAATTTAAGCGTTTATGATGGCTCGTGGAGTGAGTGGGGTGCAAGTGATTCATTACCCATCGCCACAGGAGAAAAGTAGATGTTTTGGATATGTAAAGCTTGCTCACGTTAAAAACGCAGCGCCTCTAAACCTCTTTGTGAATAACAGTATTTAAAAATATTATTTACAAGGAGAAGTGAAAGAGAAGAAAATGAGAAGGTAAAAACCAGTGCTTACTCGTATTTGAATACTATTTTTATACAATCACTTACTCTAAAAGCGCAGCGCCTCTAAACCTCTTTGTGAATAACAGTACTTAAAAATATTACTCACATGGAGAAGTGAAAGAGAAGAAAATGAGAAGGTAAAAACCAGTGCTTACTCGTATTTGAATACTATTTTTATACAATCACTTACTCTAAAAGCGCAGCGCCTCTAAACCTCTTTGTGAATAACAGTACTTAAAAATATTATTTACAAGGAGAAGTAAAAGAGAAGAAAATGAGAAGATAAAAACCAGTGCTTACTCGTATTTGAATACTATTTTTATACAATCACTTACTCTAAAAACGCAGCGTCTCTAAACCTCTTTGTGAATAATTGCATTTAAAAATATTACTCACAAGGAGAAGTGAAAGAGATGAAAATGAGAAGGTAAAAACCAATGTTTGGTCGTAGTTGTATTAAATAGCTTTTACTTTCTAAAACCATAAGGGCAGTTTTTACAACCATTTTTGCAGCACGAACCACGCTTTAAAAAAAACCACTTACTAAATATCATGTAACCACTTTGCATGGTGTAGTCGAGCCCTTCAATTAAATTGTCGTTACCTCTATATTGCTTTGCAAAGTCTATTTGGGTTTTAATAGGTTGTGTATAAACACCCTCTAAAAAAGTATTTATTTTATTCAGCGTGCACTTGCGGCATAAACAACTTGTTGCTGTGATATCAAGCGGTAAAATAGCCGGCAGCTCATTGCACCAACACGCTGATATATCGTCTACATTACACGTTAAAGTACTGTGGCATTGAGTGCAGTTAAGTTCAGTCATTATAATTCTTTTTAGTAACAGTGAGCCAAGAATAACAAATATTATGAATACACAAAAAGCATTAGCTGAATTTACTACATTTGGTGAGCAAAGGGACGAAGCTATATCGGTTATCGTTTCAAGCCCTGCTGATAGCAATAAAACTCATTATACTCTCTCAACCGAGGTTTTAATTGATGTGCTTAAACGCTGTTTAAGTAACGAAATAGACTTAGATGATTTAGAGCTTTGGGCAAACGTAATTGAATCGCGAGATGATATTGATTGTACTGAGCACGAAGGTTTTATTTATGCGCTCAGTAATAGCGAGCAAATGGGAGAGCTTAATCATCAAAAGCTTGCTCAAATAGTTGCGTTAGTAAAAGTTTGATTTGTTTAAAAAGCGAGGTGTAAAAGCTCACCTACAACATACACCAAACCGTAGGTGCGAATTTATTTCGCGCTCATGTAACGTGGCTTTGGTGTTTAAAAAGCGAGGTATAAAACCTCACCTACAACATGGGGCATAGACCTGTAGGTGCGAATTTATTTCGCGCTCATGTAACGTGGCTTTGGTGTTTAAAAAGCGAGGTATAAAACCTCACCTACAACATGGGGCATAGACCTGTAGGTGCGAATTCATTTCGCGCTCATGTAACGTGGCTTTGGTATTTAAAAAGCGAGGTGTAAAACCTCTCCTACAATATGTGCAACCCTGTAGGTGCGAATTTACTTCGCGCTCATATAACGTGGCTTTGGAGTTTAAAAAGCGAGGTGTAAAACCTCTCCTACAATATGTGCAACCCTGTAGGTGCGAATTTACTTCGCGCTCATATAACGTGGCTTTGGAGTTTAAAAAGCGAGGTGTAAAACCTCACCTACAACAAACGCCAACCCCGTAGGTGCGAATTTATTTCGCGCTCATGTAACGTGGCTTTGGTGTTTAAAAGCGAGGTGTAAAACCTCACCTACAATATACACTAAACCGTAGGTGCGAATTTACTTCGCGCTCATGTAATGTAGCTTTGGTGTTAAAAAATGAGGTGTAAAACCTCACCTACAAAAAAACCGCACTTCAATTGAATGCGGTTTTTTAAATTGAAGATAATCGTTTTAAGCGATTATTTATGATATCCCAAGCACGTTTCTACTTCGTTTTTAGAACCTAAAATAACAGCTACTCGCTGGTGGATAGCATCAGGCTGAATATCCATAATACGCTCGGTACCGGTTGATGCGATACCGCCAGCTTGCTCTACTAACATAGCCATTGGATTTGCTTCGTAAAGTAGGCGTAATTTATTTGGCTTTTTAGGATCTTTGGTGTCGGTAGGGTAAGTAAACAAACCACCACGGCTAAGCACGCGATGCACATCGCCCACCATTGCTGCAATCCAGCGCATATTAAAGTTTTTAGCGCGCGGGCCTGTATCGCCTGCTAGCAAATCATTGATATAGTTTTGCATAGCTGGCTGCCAATGGCGTTGGTTAGACGTATTAATGGCAAATTCGTTTGTATCAGCAGGGATTTCGGCAAAATCTTGTGTAAGTAAAAAGCTGCCTTGTGTTTTATCAAGGGTAAACATGCGCGTGCCTTTACCTGTAGTCAGCGCAAGCATTGTTGATGGCCCGTAAAGTACGTAACCTGCTGCAACTTGTTTGTGGCCTGGCTGCATAAATATGCTTTGATCAGCAGCGTCAGAGCCTTCAGGCGCTTCCATAATAGAAAATATAGTACCCACAAGTGAGTTAATATCCGTATTTGACGAGCCATCGAGTGGATCAAATGCCACTATAAATTTAGCGTCTGGGTTACCTGCTACTGTGTAGTCTTCTTCTTCAGAGGCGATTGCTTTAACCGTACCTGATTCCAGTAAAATATCTTTTAACAGCTGATTAGATAATACATCGAGCTTTTTTTGAGTTTCACCTTGAATGTTTTCATCAAGGGTTGAGCCTAATACGCCAGAAAGCGCGCCTTGACCAACGCGAAACGAAATTTCTTTACATGCCGCTAAAACTGTTCGAATTAATGATAAAAGTTCTCTTGAACAACCATCTTCTAGTAATACTGGAGGGAGTCTACGCATTCTATTTTCCTGATAACGTGTTAAAACCAATCATAATGTGAGAGAGATTAGCTTAGAGCGCTGAAATTCGTCTTAAATAACTGTATTGTTTAAATAGCACCCTATAATGGGACCACCTAATCGTACTTAAAACACAAATAACAAAGATAAGATTATGAAAAAAATACCACTACTAAGTTACATATTCTTTACTGTGCTGTGCTCTATCATAACTCAAGCGCACGCAGCAATTAAGTCAATTGATGAATTTACTACGCAAATGAATCATTTTCCGGGCTATTATTCGTTTTTTTACGATACCCAAAACGGAAAAGTATATTTAAAAGTTGATAAGTTTGAACAACAATTTTTACTGCAGCAAAGCTTGCCTTACGGTATTGGCTCTAACGACATAGGCCTTGATAGAGGTCAGCTTGGTAATACTCACCTTGTGCAGTTTGAGCGTTTTGGCGACAAAGTAATGCTACGCGCTGTAAATACTTACTATCGTGCTAATACAAGTAACAAGGCTGAACAGCAAAGTATCAAAGAGGCGTTTGCATCAAGTATACTTGCTGGTTTTAAAGTGGTCGCAGAAGATAAAGCCACAGCACTTATTGATTATACGCCTTATTTATTAAGTGATGTACATGGCGTAAGTCGCAAGCTTGCTGCACGTAAGCAAGGCAACTTTAGCCTTGATGAATCACGTAGCGCCGTTTATATGAATCGCTCAAAAGCATTTGTAAAAAACACCGAGCTTGAAGCCGTACTTACATTTAAGGGCACAAAACCAGGTGAATTTGTTCGCCAAGTAAGTGCCGACCCTTATGCGCTTACTGTTCATATGCATCATTCACTTATTCAATTACCAGATGATAACTACACACCTCGTAAGTTTAATCCGCAATCAGGTTTTTGGAGTATAGAACATAAAGATTACGCAGCGCCGCTTGGTGACTCTATGTACGTGCGTTATATACCGCGCCATCGTTTAACTAAAAAAGACTCAAGTTTACCTATTAGTGAACCTGTTAAACCAATTGTTTATTACCTTGATCCTGGCGTACCAGAGCCCGTTAAAAGCGCTTTGCTTGAAGGTGGGAAATGGTGGAACGACGCATTTACTGCTGCAGGATATAAAAATGCATTTATAGTAAAAGTGCTGCCAAGTAGCGCCGACCCTATGGATATTCGTTACAACGTCATTCAATGGGTTCACCGTGCAACGCGTGGTTGGTCATACGGAAGTTCTGTAATTGACCCGCGTACAGGTGAAATACTTAAAGGGCATGTAACACTTGGCTCATTGCGTGTTCGCCAAGATATTTTAATAGCTGAAGCACTCGCTGCTCCTTATTTAAAAGGCAATGAAGTTGCTAAAAACTTGCAAGCAATGGCGCTTGATCGGATTCGCCAATTAAGCGCGCATGAAATTGGTCACACGTTAGGTATTGCTCATAACTTTGCGGCATCAGTAGGTGATAGAGCTTCTGTAATGGATTACCCACATCCGCTACTTAGTTTTAATGAACAAGGTAAGCTTGATGTAACGCGCGGCTATGCAACAGGCATGGGCGTATGGGATACCCAAGTAATTAAATATGGCTATAGCGATTTTACTAACCAAGATGAAAGCGCAGAACTTGCTGCTATTTTAAAAGAGAACAAAGCCAAAGGCCTTGAGTTTATATCAGATAGCGACGCTCGTGCTAAAGGTGGCGCACATCCAACAGCTCATCTATGGGATAACGGCACTAATCCTTCGCAGGAGCTTTTACGAGTACTCGACGTACGTAAAAAAGCGCTTTCGCAGTTTGGTATTAATAATATTAAAACGGGCGATTCATTATCGCAATTAGAGGAAAAACTAGTTCCGCTTTATCTGTTTCACCGTTTTCAGGTTGAGGCTGCGGTGAAGCTTATAGCCGGTGTTGATTACGAATACGAAACACGCAGTGACTCACCCGTAAAAGGTGCGCAAGTGGTTGATAAAAAAATGCAACAAGAAGCGGTAAACGCTATTTTTGCAACGCTTAAGCCAAGTAACTTATTACTTCCTGAATCGGTACTATCACTTATTCCACCAAAAGCATATGGCGAGTCTAAGTCGCGCGAGAGCATAGTTGGGCGCACAGGGTTAACGCTCGATGCAATGGCATTACCCGAGGTTGCAGTGCAGCACAGCTTGTCGCTTTTATTAAACGCACAACGTTTAAACCGCCTAGCGCAGCAGCAAGCACGTAGTAATGACTTTTATAGTTTAGATGAGTTACTTGAGGAGCTATATGGCCAAGTGTTTAACGCGTCATCACCTAATACAATGACAGGTAAAATCACTCAGCGCGTGCAATTTTTAACTGCAAAAGCCATGGCTGATTTAGTAGCAAGCGATAGTGCAAGCCCTGAAGTGCAAGCGCAGTTACGTTACTACTTAGTTAAATTGAGTGAAGACTTTAACCAAAACTCAATGCTGAGCCATACAAGTACTGGCGAGAGTGCGTTTAAGCAATATTTAGCTGAGCAAGTAAATCAGTTTTTAATTAAAGGGCAATGGCCAAACAACTTTAAAGTGCTGCCAATCCCACCGGGCTCACCAATTTAGAATAAAAAGTAGAAGCGCTTATTTTAAATCAATCATTTAATCAATCATAAAGCAAAACACCGAGTATATTTATACTCGGTGTTATTTTATTCTAAAAACGAATACGTACTCTAAGACTTTATTTGCACTAAATCGTAATCGGCCATACCAGGTACTATTGCCTGTAAGCGAGACTCGGTTACATCGAGGGCATTTAAACATTCGCAATACTCAGAAGCCTTAAGCTCTAATTGATGCGCCTTTTTTTGTAGCGATTTATCAATTTCTCTTGAGATAATATCCATGCGTTGCCCCATGTCGTTAATGCGATCTTCTATATTACCTTCACGCGATTTAAACGCATCTCCAAGTGATACCAAAATAGCACCTAACGATCCATGAACAGCAGAGTGAATTTGCTGGCTGATCTCTTTAGTAAAAAAATCATCTATTTGCGAAAGTGATTGAGGGGCTATAAAAAAGAAGTCATCTCCGCGCTTAAACTTATCCATTAGCGCGCGCTCTACATACTGCAATTGTGTTTTAAGTACTTCAGGTTCTTTGTCTGACATACCTTCAACTACGTGTTCAATAGCGCTTAAACCTAAGTTAACACCATCGGTAGCAAGGTTTACTAATTCGGGGACTGTGTGGCGAATACCATTACTAAACTGTTCGAGTACTTTGCTTTCGTCATCGCTTAAATCAACCCAATAACCGCGAATAAACAGTTGGTTATTGTTATTAATTTGGACACGAGTTTGGCCTTTATCTAATATGCGAATTGCATCGTCAGTAATAATTAAACCATGACGTAATTCAACATCGCATTGGGCTTGAGCAAAGACACTAGTGCTTGAGAGCGCCATGGATAACGCCAATATCGAACGAGATAGAAACGCCATAAACACCTCAAAAAGACTAAAATGGAAGGCGAGTAGGTTAACAAAAAAACAACTTTATGCAAGGGAAAATAAACCTATCAACTATCTTACAGAATAGTTGTATAGAGTGCAGCTTGAGTTTTTAGATACGGTTATGTTGGGCAAAATCAACAGTCCAACAAAGGGCTTAATATATAGCTAGAGAGGGTAGAATTGGCTCATAGTAAAATAAGAGCACGTGGTTTTTAAATGAAGTTTAAAAAGATACAGCTATTTATATCAATTAAGCTTAATTGCCGACTCTAAATTTACTCTGGAGTCGGCTCAAAAACTAAATATTTAGTGTGAAACCACTATTAAGCGAATTGCATCAAGTTGTAACTGCGTTTTTTCAATATACGTAGTTAGGTCGTTACGTTGCTTATCGTAGAAGGTAATTTCTTCTTGGCGAATATTCGGATTAATTTGCTTAAGGGCAACAAGTCGCTCTTGCTCTTCACTGAGTGATGTTTGCATTTTAGCAAGTGACGCTGCGCGAATAACTTCAAGTTTTTCTTGTGCCATATCTTTAGCGGTAGTGATCATCGGGTGAACAGCGCTTTGCAATGCACCGGCAAGCTTACTTGCTGTTTGGCGGCCAACGGCTGATAACTGTTGATTAAAGCCTTCAAATGCCACGTTTTCACCTAGGTTATTACCTGCTTTATCGAGCAATATACGAATTGGTGTAGGCGGTAAAAAGCGACCAACTTGTAATACTTTTGGTGCCATTGCTTCTGCAACAAAAATAAGCTCAACAAAAAAGGTACCAGGCGGTAACTTTTTATTTTTAAGTAAAGCCACCGATGCGCTACCAAAGTCGTCGTCACAAATCATATCCATGGTGCCTTGCACCATAGGGTGATCCCAGCTGATAAAGTGTACATCTTCTTGCGAAAGTGCCGTGTCGCGATCAAAGGTAACCGTCATACCGTCTTCTTTAAGCGATGGGAACGATGCATTTAACATATGCTCCGTTGGCTTTAAGATAATGGTGTTTTCGCCTTTATCTTCTTGGCTTACGCCAAATGTGTCAAACACGTTGATCATGTAGCTTGGCAATTCAAACTGGTTATCGAGTTTTTCGATATCAGTCACAAGCGAGTCGGCAGCACCTTGACCCGATGAATGTAGTTCTAGTAAACGATCTCGTCCGCTTTCCATTTTTTTACGCAGTACCGCATTTTGTTGTGCTACTTGCTCAAGTAATGGATCGAGTTCGTCTTCATCGCAGTTATGCGCAGAAATATATTCAAGTAGGTCATCACGGAATTCTTTATAAAGCATTTGCCCAGTTGTTGATGTAGATTCGAATGCATCTAGACCTTCGTTATACCAGCGTAGTAATACTTCTTGAGCGGTGTTTTCAAAATATGGCACATGAATGTTCACATCTTGCGTTTGACCTATACGGTCTAGTCGACCAATACGTTGCTCTAGTAAATCTGGGTTCAGTGGTAAATCAAACAACACTAAATGATGCGAGAACTGGAAGTTACGACCTTCTGAGCCAATTTCTGAACACAGTAATATTTGTGCATTATCGTACTCGTCTGCAAAAAATGCAGCAGCGCGGTCACGCTCAATAATAGACATACCTTCGTGGAATACCGACGCTTTAATTGCTTCACGTTCACGCAGTATTTGCTCAAGGCTGATAGCTGTTTCAGCTTTAGCACATATAAGCAGTACTTTTTCGCGCTTAAGTGTTTTAAGGGTGTCGATTAACCAATCTACACGTGGATCGAATAGACCCCAGCTTGCGCTTTCGCCTTCAAATTCTTGGAATATTTTTTCAGGAAACAGAGCACGGTGTGCACTTAGTTCAGGGTTTTGAATACCGCCCATGTTACCAAGAACCGACATAGCCGTTTTATACTGTTTTGGTAATGCCATTGGGTAGGCGTGTAATTTACGACTTGGGTAACCATCAATGCCGCTGCGACTATTTCTGAATAATATACGACCTGTGCCGTGGCGATCGAGTAGCATGTTAAGTATTTCTTTACGCGCTGGTAAATCACCTTGCTGTGCTTTTTCAAGAATATCAGTAATATCGGTTTCTTTTAATAGCTCAATTAGCGTGGCTTTGGCTGCGTCGTCCAGAGCTTGCTCTTGCAGTAATTGATTCGCAGCTTGCGCTACGTCTTTATAATTTGCTTCTTCTTCTTTAAATACGTCGTAGTCGTAAAAACGATCCGGATCGAGTAATTGTAAACGCGCAAAGTGACTGCTGTGACCAAGTTGATCAGGCGTTGCTGTAAGCAAAATAAGGCCCGGAATATCTTGGCTAAGCTCTGCCATACGTTGGTACTCTGAGCTTGGCTTGCCGTTATTGATACTTAGATGATGGGCTTCATCTATTACTAAAAGATCCCAATCAGCAAGCGTTGCTTGTTCAAACCAACGTTTTTTCTTGGTTAAAAACTCAAGGCTGGTAAGTACTAGTTGCTCTGTATCAAATACGTTTGGAGAATCTGCAAACGCTTCGTCGCAGCGCTCTTCATCAAAAATAGAAAAGCGTAAGTTAAAGCGGCGTAGCATTTCCACTAACCATTGGTGCTGTAAGTTTTCAGGCACCACAATAAGTACGCGACTCGCACGGCCACTAATAATTTGTTGATGTAGTATCATGCCCGCTTCAATTGTTTTACCAAGGCCTACTTCATCTGATAAAAGTACGCGTGGGGCAAAACGTTTACCCACTTCTTGGGCAATATAAAGCTGGTGCGGAATAAGATTAGCACGCTGACCAATTAAGCCTTTAATAGGCGATTGCTCACGTTCAAATTTATGTAACCACGTTTGGTAGCGAAGTGTGTAGCGATCAAAACGATCGACTTGGCCTGCAAATAAACGATCTTGTGGTTTATTAAACTTAATAAAATGATCTAAAAAGGTTTCTTTAAGTTTAGCCGTTTCGCCATTATCAACACGGGTGCCGTGATAACAGAGTAACTCGCCTTGTACTTCAATAGACTCTACTTCTAATTCCCATTCTTCAACGCTTTTGATCACATCGCCAGGATTAAATGCCACACGGGTAACAGGTGCCTCTGCACTAGAATAAACACGGTTTTCACCACTGGCAGGAAATAATATGCTGACCTGACGGCCTTCAATGGCAACAACGGTGCCTAATCCTAAATCTGACTCTGTATCACTGATCCAACGCTGACCTAAGGAAAAATTCATGTATGTCTCGTCTATGATGAAAAAGGCGGCTATGTTACCTGTAAGCTAACACCACTGCAAGGCGCTATTTGGCTCACTTTTAATTAATTTTGTAAGTGTTAATTATTACTATTAAAACAGCTTGTTTATGACTCTTTTTTAGGTAAATCAAAACTAATTACAGTTTGTAATAAAACGGACTTTTATGACAAATAGACTAAACTTACATTATGCCTTAGCAATTAAGTATTGCAGGTTTAAGTTTTGCCCGTTTTACTTAGTTATTTTGGTATAGCATAAAAATCATAAAACGTAAGGAAAGTGCTATGGAAAAAGCTTCGAACCTTGAAAGTAAAATGTATGTGCTAGATACCAACGTACTACTTCACGAACCACTCGCTTATTTGTCTTTTCAAGAGCATGACGTTGTAATTCCGATGACGGTGCTTGAAGAACTTGACCATATAAAAGACAGAAAACACGACGTAAGCCGTGATGCGCGCGTCGCTATTCGTGGATTAGATGAAGTTCTTAAAAATGCAACGCCTGAACAAATGCTACAAGGCGTGGCGCTGCCGAGTAACAAAAAGGCAAAAGCGAGCTCTGCAGGTACCCTCATTATTGTAAACGACCATTTATTTGCCGACTCCATTTCTGGTTTGCCTGGTAACGAAAACGACCACCGTATTATTAATTGCGCCGTGTACTTACAAAAGCAGCACAGTGATTCAAAAGTAATACTTGTTACAAAAGACATAAACATGCGTTTAAAAGCCAAAGGCGCCGGGCTTAAATATGTTGAGGATTACCGCACCGATCAACTTATTGACGATATAAGCCTACTCACTAGTGGTTATAAAAAAATTGAAGGGGATTTTTGGGATCATGTAGGGGAGTGTAATACGCAGCAGCACGGGCGCGATACGTTTCATCATGTGCCTAAAAACTTAGTACCTGATGTATTTTGTAATGAATATTTACTTGATGGAGGGGAGCAGTTTGCGGCGCGCGTTAAATCGTACGATGACGAGCACATAACGCTCAAAGATATTGGTATTGAACGTTTAATGCATCAACAAGCATGGGGCGTTAAGCCCAAAAATATTTATCAAGGGATGGCATTAGATGCACTTCTCGATACAAGTATTGAGCTTGTTATTTTAACAGGACCAGCAGGGTGCGGTAAAACCTTGTTAGCACTTGCCAGCGCTCTTGAAATGGTCATCGAAAAAGGTATTTACGATAAAGTAATAGTTACCCGTAATACGCCAGAAATAGCAGAGTCTATTGGGTTTTTACCAGGCACGGAGGAGGAAAAAATGGCGCCATGGCTTGCAGCTATCACTGATACGCTGGAGGTATTGCACAAAGGCGACGAAAATCCGATATCAAGCCGAAACTACATTATGGAGAAGGCTAATGTACAGTTTAAATCGGTTAACTTTATGCGCGGGCGTAGCATTCAAAATGCGGTGGTAATTTTAGATGAGAGCCAAAATTTAACGGCATCTCAGCTTAAGACGATTATTACTCGCTGCGGCGAAGGTACTAAATTAATTTGTACAGGTAACTTGGCGCAAATTGATAGTAACTATTTAACGCCAGTAACATCGGGCTTGACGTACATAGTAGAGCGCTTTAAAAACTTTGAAGGCAGCGCAACAATAAACCTCAACGGTGTTGTGCGTAGTCGCTTAGCGTCATTTGCAGAAGAAAATTTATAACTTGCGCTTAACAAATTGGCTCGATAGTCTATCGATTGATTTTCGAGCCAAATGGCAGGCAGTACATTGAATTTTTTACCTCTGAAGCATTATTATCGTTCATTATTTATTGCGCTGTTAGTGCCATTGATTGTCGCTTTTTTACTGTGCTTGCACTTATATAATATAAAGCTTGAGCGGACGGTTGAAAAACGCCAAGCTGACTTTACAAATGTTTCAGCACAGGTTACTCACGGGATGGACTCGGTGAGTAATCTACTTACCACCATGTTTAACTTATACGAGCAAGCGACTTATCCCAAAATAAACCAAGATTTGCTCGAAGGCATAAATCAATATGATGGTTACTATTATCGTCATTTTATTGATCAAAGTACTGAAATAGTGGGTAAAGGTGAGTTTGCGTTATCTGCTAAGGCATTAATGCAGTGGCAGCAGGCTATTACATTAGGGCCTTCGTTTAATACAACGCTTGCGTTAATGCAGTCGTTATCTGCTGTAGCGTATGTTGATGATAATGGTTTTGCTTATGTAAGCAGGCACAACAAAAGCCAAAGTTTAATGCTTACTGAAATTTTAAATGGGAAATTTAAGCCAAAATTTGCGCAAAACAAACTTACTTCAAGCCCTATTGTTAAAGTGAATGACAATTCGTATTTTGCTATTGGTCGACAACGAAGCACTGGCTCAGCCGATTACATTATTTTAATTTATGATGTTCAAGCAATTTCTGGATGGTTAAAAAAGGTGTCACCGAACAGTGGTGAATACGTTTTTATGAACCAATCGCATCAAATTATCGCCAGCTCTAAACAGATAATAGAGCAAGCGACTGCGTTAAAAAATTATTGGCCAGATTTGGCCAATAATCAGAGTCAAAAAACAGTATTAACTAGTGATAGTAATTACTTTATGCAGCCTATGGATGAGTTACCTATTCACGCAGCATTTTACGAGCACAAACCCCAATTAATAAGCTCAATTAAGTATGAGATATTACTAGAGTTTACTTTTTTAACGCTATTTTTAAGTATTATGTTTGGCGTGTTTTTTTGGTTAAGTCAGCGCATTTTTATAAAGCCGATGACTCACTTAATGTCATACCTTGAGAGTAACGGTACACAACAAGAAGAGCAGCTAAATTACAAAGTACCACTGAGCTGGCAACCTTGGTTTTCTAAAGTGAAGCGTGTATTTACTAAAAACAAACAGTTAGTTGATTCATTACAAAGTGCAAATAAAGCTCTGGACGACCAAGTTCAGCTGCAATCAGAAAAGCTTAGCCGCAGTTACGAAGCGAAAGAGCGCCACTTAGCTTTACTCAACACTATGCTAAACAGTGTGCCAGACCTTATTTACTTTAAAAATATTGATGGTTCATTCTTAGGATGCAATAAAGCATTTGAGGCGTATATCGGTAAAGATCAAACTGCATTAGTTGGTAAATATGTAGATGATTTAGGTGACAATGATCAGCAAATAAATGCGCTTGAAAAACAAGTATTACAAAACAGAAATAGTGTTGAACAGCGAATAGAAACCGATACAAAATCGTATCAACTTACTATTGCACCTTTTTATAACGAGCACCAACACCTGTTAGGAACCATGGGTATTGGCCGCGATATTACTGAACAGCAACAAACATTATTGGCCTTAAAATCATCTGAATCTAAATTTAGAAGTGCCATTGAATTTGCGGCTAACTGCGTGGTTTTACTCTCGCTTGAACACACAATATTACAAGTTAATAAAGCAGCAAGAAAGCAGTTTTCTGATCAGCCAGTACTAGTTGGGGAGCAGTTGAAAGCATTATTTGATGACTCCCAATGGCAGCAAATAAAAAGCACATTAGCGCAATTGCTAGATGACAAAAAACGCGTATACCATTTAACGCTTGCTCAAGGGGGTTTAACAAGCTGGTTGCAACTAAGTGTATCGCTTGTCTGGGATGAAAACCGCGATCCAGCTTATTATGTTATACACATTCAGGATGTAAGTGCCTTAACTAAATCAAAACTAGATGCTGAACGAGCAACCCTAGCTAAAAGCCGCTTTATAGCCAATTTAAGTCATGAAATACGTACCCCTTTGAACGCTGTTTTAGGGTTGCTTGATATGTTAATTGAGCAAGGCTTAACGCAAAAGCAATTACAACAAACGGATCAAGCTAAGCATGCAGCACAAAGCTTGTTATTAATGCTTAATAGAATGCTTGATTTTGCACGTATTGAAGGTTCGCAAACCGATTTAAAACAAGCATCTTTTAGCATGGTTGAGCTGGTAGATATTTGTGAAAGCTTAACGGCTCCATTGTGCGAAGGAAAAGGTATTGAGTTTTTTATTGATATTGACCCGCTAATAGCACCTGATTTGATATGCGACAGTATACGTTTGCAGCAAATATTAGGTAACTTATTAACTAATGCCGTTAAGTTTACAAAAACAGGTTCCATTACTTTAAAAATGGAACTTATTGAAAGCGATAGCCTAGAGCAACAGCATATTTGCTTTAAAGTAATTGATACTGGCATGGGTATAGATGAAGCCGATCAAAGTCGCTTATTCGACGCTTTTACTCAAGGTGATGAATCTTCAACCCGCATACACCAAGGGGTTGGGCTAGGTTTAGCTATTGTTAAACATGCAGTGTCGTTAATGGGTGGGGAGATTGCTTTAAAGAGTAAAAAAGGCCACGGCAGCGAATTTTATTTCAGTATTAGCTTTTTAGTTGATACCACTAAAAACACAGTGTTACCGACTAATACATTGGCTATTTTATCTGATCAAAGTAAAGAGCTTAAGCAGGTGACAAATGCATATAACGAACTTGCTAATATTAATTTAGATGAAGTACTAAAATACCCAATTAAGCTCTCTAATACTCAAAAAATAATAATTGATGCAGCTGACTTACCTGCACTTTTAAATGTTGAAGCGATTAATGATTCGTTATCAGCTAAAGAAACATCGGTAATTATTATTAATCATCAGCACACACTTAATTTACCGACAAGCGAGCACTTAGCTGCGCATCACGTTAAAGCATCGGCATTAGGGCAAAGGCTATTTAGTTTGAACTCTCAGCAAAAGCCCATAGTTAGTACAAGTGCCACAGTTCACAGTGCAGCTGAAAGTAAAGCTGATATATCGGGTCTACTTGTATTAGCAATTGATGATAATCAGCTTAACTTAGAAATAATTAGCAGTGTCCTGCGCCAAGCAAGCGTAAATGTTGTTACGGCTTTAAGCGCATCAATTGGCATGGAATTATTGCAAGTTTTAAAGCCTGACTTAATATTGATGGATGTGCAAATGCCGAAAATCGATGGCTGTCAAGCAACCGCTTTGATTCGTCAACAGTTTGACGCAAAGCAACTGCCTATTTTTGCTTTAACGGCTCATTGTGAACCTGCTGATGTAGAACGTTCTTTAAAGTGCGGCATGAATAAACATTTAACTAAACCGGTTGTTGCTAAAGTACTTATTGATGCAATTGCTGATTTAAACTTAGTTAAACCAAGCTTTTTTGAAAAATCATTTGCTTTAACGCAGTTTAGTATGGATGAAAAACTACTTAATACGATGATTGATAAATTTGCTAGCTTGTGTGAAACCCAGCTATCGCAACTAGAAGAAACAACCAATAAGGATGATTTGGTACGTTTAGTGCATAGTATCAAGGGTGTAGCAGGTAATTTAGGTTTTAGACGATTATCACACTGTGCTTTATTGTGTGAAATAACGCTTAAAACAACTAATAAGCCTATTGAGATTACACTACAAGAGCTTATCATACAGCTAGAACAGGTAATTGTTTTTATAAAAGGGCTAGGGGTTAGGGATGTCGAAAAGAGCTAAAGTACTTATTGTGGATGATGATCCAATCAACAGATTAGTACTTGAAAAAACACTTAAAGCAGAACACGACGTGTTCTTGGTTGAAAGTGGTGAAAAAGCACTGACCTTTGTAAAAACAGCGCAAGTTGATTTAATAATCCTTGATGTAATTATGCCTGGAATTGACGGCTATCAAGTACTTGTGGAGCTTAAAGAAAACCCAATAACTCAGTCTATTCCTATTATATTTATATCAGCCAATCGTAGCCATGATGATGAAGCAAAGGGCTTAGAGCTCGGTGCAATGGACTACATAACCAAGCCATTTAGTCCTTCTATTGTTCGCGTTAGAGTGCGCAACCAACTCCTCATAAAGCAAAAAAATGATTTGCTAGAAATGCTAGCTTCGATAGATGGCTTAACTGAAATACCAAATAGACGCTACCTTGATGAAAACTTATCTCGAGAATGGCGCCGCAGCAAGCGAAGTGGAACACCGCTATCGGTGTTACTTATGGATATAGACCACTTTAAACGTTACAACGATTGCTACGGACACCGTGCTGGCGATGAGTGTTTAAAGAATGTTGCGCAAGCACTTGCGGCTCAATGTGAACGTGGCAGTGACTTTATTGCTCGTTATGGCGGAGAAGAATTTGCTGCTGTGCTACCAGGAATTGATAGGCATGAAGCAATGGAGTTTGCTAATAAATTACGCAATGCTGTAAATGCTTTGAATATAGAACACAAAGCTTCATTAAATGCAGACCACATCACTATAAGTATAGGTATTGCCACTACACAAAGTGGTAAAGTGTATGCTGAGCAAGCATTATTAGAAGAGGCCGATTTAGGCTTATATGCCGCTAAAGATGCAGGGCGAGATAGAATAGTCGCCCGCTAAAAACTTAATATACAAAAACGCCAATATTTATATATTGGCGTTTTTGTATCAAACATTTTTTATTGGTTACTGCGTGATCATACCTAAAGCGGTGTCACCAATGCCCACTAACTTATCATTTTTAAATACAAGTGGCGTACATTCATCTTTTGTTGTTTTTGAATCTGAATGCTTGCTATGCGTTACATAAAAAAGTACTTGGTATACATCATCATCTTTTTTTAATAGCTCAGTGAAATTAGGCGTTTTTAATTGCGTTAAAACAGACTGATAGCTGCTATCCATTTTTAGCTCTGATATAACTTCACGATTATTTTTATGCTGTGCTTGCCAGCTTGATGAGTTTTTCCCTGCCCAATGAGTCTCAGCTTCGCCATCTGACACGGCAATAACACAGCCTGTTAAAAATGGAGCGATTAAAGCGGCTGCTAAAAGTGATTTTTTCATTTTTATTTACCTTAATAAGATTTTTAATTGGTTATTAACTGTATTAAAGCAAAGAGTAGACCATATTTATAAACTGTTATTAATCAGTTTGTTAAGTGAGTTAAGCTATTTTTATCTAATAAAATATTAAATATATTAGTAAAAACAGCCATTTTTTAGCTTATTTGATTACTACAATAAAATGATTAAACCAAGCGGTTGCGTGATTCACCTTTAGTAAATGCCGCAATATTTAAACTTACTTCATTAATTAAACGCACAATAGATTCAGTACTTGCCCATGCAATATGTGGAGTAAGTAATAAGTTATTGCCTGTGTAATTAGCAAGTGGATTTGAAGCTTCAGCAGGTTCTTTAGTTAGTACATCAACACCGGCTCCAGCAATTAGATTTTGCTCAAGCGCTGTTGCTAAGTCGGCTTCGTTAATAATACCACCACGTGCTGTATTAATAATTATAGCGCTTGGCTTCATCATTTTAAGCTCATTAAGTGCAATTAAATCACGTGTTTCATCTGTAAGCGGGCAGTGTACGCTGATTATATCGGCTGTTTTAATGACGTCTTCAAAAGGCGTACGACCATCACGACATTTAACCCCTTTACGCTCTGCAACAATAACATTAGCGCCAAATGCCTCAGCCACTTTAGCAACGCCTTTGCCTAGTGTACCGCCGCCTATAATGGCAAATGTTTTACCTTGTAAGTCGTTAAAGCTGTAATCGAGTATGCAAAACATTTCACTTTTTTGCCATGCGCCTTGCTGGCAATCTGCCTGATAGCGGTGGGTGTTACCCAGTAAGTTAGTAATTAAAGAAAATGTATGTTGAACAACTGAAGGGGTTGAGTAGCCAGCTACATTAGTTACGGCAATACCAAATTCTTTAGCGGCTTCTAAATCAACATTATTAGTACCGGTTGCACTTACGCAAATTAATTTCAGCTGTGTTAGCTGACTAATCGTATCGCGATTCAAAACTGCTTTATTAGTGATTAATACATCAGCGCCTTGGCAATGCTCAATAACTTGCTCTGGGCTGGTAAGTTCATAAGTCGTTAATTTACCAAGTTGTTCTATACACGAAAGAGATGTTTTAGCTAACGTTGCGTTATCAAGAATAGTAATGTTCATTATGAGCCCTAAAATAAGTGGATCTGAAAGAGTTAAAATCGTAAAAAAGAGGCTTACGATCCATCAAAAATCTAAAATATGGGCTTAAGGTACTACGAAAGAAAGGCTTTGTTAATGGTATTACTACCAAATGATTAGAGGGCTATGTAGTAGTGGTCTGCCCACTAACAGATTGAGAACATGGTATTTTGCTAGACTGATCAGTTTTTTTGCACTTATAAGCAAGCCTGTGGTCATAGAAGTTAATTAAACTCGGCTTTAAAGCAAGTTGCTAAAATAAAAAATCGTTTTTTTGGTTATTTCGCATTTTAGATTGGCTGAGTTATAATCGGATATAGACATAAACGGTGCGCTTTAGCGTGCCGTTTTTTAACATTGTAGATGTAGTAATGAGTGAATTAGAAGATAAATACGCAGATATACGCCCATACAACGACGACGAAGTTGCGGCATCGCTTACACGTTTGATTAACGATGATGCGTTTATTGATGTAATAGCAAAGTATAATTTACCGCGCTTTTTATCGGCAGTGCCTTTTATTGCACGTCCAATGGTAAGAAGTCAGTTACGCAAAAAATGGGGCAAAGTAAGCACCGTTGAAGATGTGCAAAATGAAGTGGCGCAATACTTAGATAAACTAGTGAAGCGCACCACATCAAAAGTTACCTTTTCTGGGCTAGAGCAGTTAGACGCTAATCAGGCCTATTTATTTATTTCAAACCACAGAGACATAGTGCTTGATCCTGCATTAGTTAATTGGGGTTTATATCAGCATAAAATGAAAACAGTGCGTATTGCTATTGGCGATAATTTATTGCAAATACCTTACATTACTGAGCTGATGCGTTTAAATAAAAGTTTTATTGTTAAGCGCTCTGCTAAAGCACCAAAAGAAATGTTAAAAGCATTAACCCAGTTATCGTCATATATCTATGACTCTTTAATCGGTGGAAATTCTATTTGGATTGCACAAAAAGAAGGGCGTGCAAAAGATGGTTTTGATCAAACAGATCCTGCCCTTTTAAAAATGTTGCAATTAAATGGACGTAAACAAAAGAAAGAATTTGGCGATTATATTAAAGAGTTAAAAATAGTGCCTGTTTCTATTTCTTATCAATATGAACCGTGTGCAATTGCTAAGGCTAAAGAGCTTTATCATAAACAGCATCATGGTGAATATATTAAGTCAGCGGGTGAAGATATTGCCAGTATTGTTGAAGGTTTTAGTTCAGCTAAAGGGCATGTGCATTTAGCATTTGGACAGCCAATCGAATCTAAATGTGATAGTGCTGAAGAGCTTGCTAAAACAATTGATAGGCAAATTGTAGATTCGTTTTATTTGCACCCAGGTAATTACATTGCTGGTGGCTGTAAAGAGGCGGTAATAGACTCTCCAGATACAGCGACGTTTGAACAGCGTTTAGCCTGTGTACCAGAAGAGTTAAAACCGTTAGTGCTGGCCATGTACGCTAAACCATTTCACCGTAAAACAGAGATAAATACCAATAGCTGTGAGTATTAATAATCCCAGCTCAACAAAACTAAGCAGCAATTAAATTGCTGCTTTTTTTTTGCTCAAAAATAACGCTATACTAATACCTCCTCTTCAACTAGGCGGTACTTATGCATGCAACAAATTGAAATATTTGATATTCCAAGTCCTTGCAAAAGTATTTGCTTAGTTAACAACAGAGGGTATTGCAAAGGGTGTTATCGTAGTCGGGATGAGCGCTTTTCGTGGAATACCTTATCGAACGACCAAAAAAAGAAGGTGCTTAGTTTGTGCCAGCAGCGCTACAAGCGCTACCTTCAAAAAAAGCAGCAAAATGCAGTGCCAAGCACGCAGGCGCAGCAGCAAGGGTTCGACTTTTAAAAGCTCAATCCATATTTGGCTCTTAGTGCGTACACAGTGCCATTGTTAGCTAAATTAATTAATGACGTTTTAAGCTTTTCTACTAAGTTTTCATTACGTTTATTTAAATAATGATAAAGCGGATAAGTATTCAACACTTCTTTTACAAAACAGCCTTGAGGTGACGGGAGCTCATTATTTTGCATTATAAAGTTAATCATTAAAGCTCCCTGTACTTTTTTCTGAGCAAGCAAATTAAGTTGGGTATTCATGCTTTTAACTTTAATAATATTCCCTGCAAACTGTGTGCTTGCTAAATAATGTTCTTGGACAGGGTAGCCATCAACAATTGCGACGCTATCGAGCTGTTCTAAACTGCTAGGTAAACAGTTTTTATATAATACTAAGTCAAACTTAAATAGCTCATAATCGACCCTAATTAAGTTTTCGTAATTTTCTTCAACGCTTGCATCTCTTCCTAACTGCCCATCAAGTACGCCATTATTTGCAGCTAGCAAAGCATTTTGGTGACTAAAATCGATTATATGTATTTTAAAACCGATATCTGCGTATGCTAACTTTAATAGCTCTAAGGCATAATCAGCTTGAGGTGTACTTTGCGGACGATTAAAAGTGAGGTTGTATTGATGACTAAAACAAGAGGCACTAAAAAATAAATTTACCAATAATAACAAGATACTAAAATGTCTATTCATTATCAGTTCCAATTACTACAGAAATAAATAAAATAAGACGCGTATAATAACAAGGAGATTACCTCTTGCCCAGTTTAGAGGGGAAATCAAATAATCTTAAAAGCGAATGAGGAAGTATTGTGAGTTTTAATTTATGCCTATTACCACGTGAAGAAAAATATCAAATTCAGTTAGATTATGAAGCGTCTTTTTGGGCGTATCAAATTAAGCGTAATAAAAAAACGAGAGAGCAAGTTTACAACACAATCCACAGCCGCCCAATGGCAGAGCAAATGGTTTTGAAACAAAAGTTTGAACAGTATTTAGCGCTAATGCTTAGCTAAATATCGATATAAAAATGTATAAAGTTGAAGTGTTAAATGAACTAAAAACCCCACTTGTGAATAAATTTTACAAAAAGCACAGCGTAAGAGGGCGTGCTAATAAACAAGATAAGGTATGGGTTACTTACTATAATAATGAAATAGTGGCAGCATGTAGGTTACAAGATAAAACAGAGTTTTTATTTTTATCTACCATGTTTGTTGCGCTGGAACATCGCGGTAAAGGGATTGCAAAACAATTGCTTTCAACACTCTTAAAGTCGCAAAATAGAGAGATAAAGACCTTCGCATATGAAAACGTAGCTGATTTATATTGTGCTATTGGTTTTAACCAGGTGTTAACATATACTCTTGCTTTACAAGTACTTTTTGATACTTACAAACATCGAAATATAGTCGCTCTAGAGTACCCATAATAATAAATAATAATATGGAATAAGCATGAGTAAATGCGTTAATGGGATCATTAGTTGCTTTGTAGTTTTAATAACTATTCTAAGTTGCCAAGTAGGGGCACAAGTAAAACGTTTATCTCCAAGCGAAGGCTTATCGCAAAGCTACGTTAATACAATGCTTATAGACACTAACGGTTACCTTTGGCTTTCGACAGAGGCCGGGCTTAATCGTTATGATGGCTATCAAGTTATTCCAATAAATGGCCCTAATGGTGAGTTAGAAGAGGCGATCATCGATCGTATTTACCAAGACCCTCAAGGACATATTTGGATTGCCTCGTTACTCGCAGGCCTATTTAGGTACGACCCCGTAACAGATTCATATCAGCAATTCCTAGAAAAACCTACCAGTGAAGAAGAAATTATCAATCAGTCTGTTTTTAGTATGGTGGCCGTTGATAAAAAAACACTTTGGATTGGGCGAGGCCGCGATTTTGCAAAGCTTGATATAGCAACCGGAAAAATAACAACTATTTTTGAGCTGCCTGCTAAATATAAAAATACTCTTGTGAGAAAGCTGTTTGCCTACAATGGTTATATATTTATAGGTACAAGCCATGGCGCATACGTATTTGATATTGCCACAGAGCAAGTTAGACCTCTACAGCATTTAAAAGGTGAAGCTGAACATATTTACCAAAATAATGTTAAGTCGTTCGCATTAGGTGAAAATAAACAACTGTTAGTCGGGGCGGTACAAGGCTTATACGAAGTTGATATTAGTAACTTATCAAAAATGTTTGAACGCCCAGATTTACCTTTTAAAAGTAAAGTATTACTAAGTGACTTAAATGTTTGGAGCATAGTAAACGAACACGGAACAATAGATTTAGCTACCGACAAAGGCTTGTTTAAATTTGATTTAAACACAAAAGAGATGATTAAAAACACTCGAATAGCCCAAAGTAAGTACACACTTGCCGATACCAGTATTATTGATATGGCAAAAGATAAATCGGGTGGTACGTGGGTTGCGACTAAAACCGACGGTGCGTTTTACTTATCTCACGACAGCTATCATTTTAATAATGTCGATGGCACTTTGCTCGGGGGGGATGGTTTATCACATCACTCTATCTGGGGGATTACCGAATATAAAGATAAGCTTTGGCTTGCAACGCATAACGGTATTACTGAGGTTGATTTAAAAACAAATATTGGTAAAGCTTATTTAAAAGACTACAAAGTCGACTTACTCACCACTGAGTTTACCGTATATGAGATAACGCCCTATAAAGATAATTTATGGCTTTATACAAACCGTGGTTTATTTATTTTTGACCCTGTAACGCATCAAGTTAGCGAACCTAAAGTGCATAATCCTGCTAATCAAGAGCTGATTACTGGTAGAGTGCATGGCGTTACACTCATGCCAAATGGCGATCTATACTTTGTGCACTCAGATCATGGGGTATTTATATACAATATAGATTCTCAAGTAATAACGCGTTTGGGTGGCCAGTTTGACCAGTTTGAACCCTTTTTAGCTCATGGCTTTTTACCCGCGTTGAGCAATAAGCCAGACTCGCCACTATTTTTTAATGCTGGAATTTTATATCAAGTAAACCCAAGTGATTTAGCACTTAAAATGATTTACAAAGTGCCAAAACAGCACGAAAACGTAGCCATTAGCGTGCTTTCTTATTTAATTGATAACAACAATATATTGTGGATATCACTTTCTAATTTTGGCTTGATAGGCCTTGACGCATCTACTTATCAATTAGTACATACAATCGATTTAGAGAAGAATAAATTAGGCACATTGCTTTACGATATGGTGCTAGATGATGATGGCATGATCTGGATGAGTAGCCATAAAGGCATTTGGCGATTAAACCCAGAAACACTTCATTTTCAACAATTTTCTACTTCAGAAGGGCTACTCTCTGCTGAGTTTAATAGTAATGCCATGGCACAGCTCAAAGATGGCCATATTGCGTATGGTAGCTTAAAAGGTTTTACTTATTTTCACCCAATGGAAAACCAAAATTACCAATCACTTATTGATCACGTAAATATTACGCGAGTTGATTTAATGTCACGAGATCTATCGCTTGATTTAAAACAGCCGCTCAACGAAGTTGTGTTAAATCATGATGATATTGGGCTTGAAGTGGCATTTTCGGCTATGGCATTTAGTAATCAAGAACGCATCATTTATGAGTATCAACTCGATAACGGACAAAAAAGTTATACTCGAAATAACAACCGCGTATTGTTTCCAAAATTGAATCCAGGTAATTACCAATTAAAAGTTTGGGCTAAAGACCCCCTGACTGGCGAATATACCTCGCCTGCTATTTTAAAAATAAAAGTAAAGTATCCGCTTTGGCGTGCACCTTATTTTATGGTGCTTTACGCCATGCTGTTTATTGGTTTTGTTGCTATGTGGGTTATGCGCCGTAATAAAATTCAGCGTATTTTATTGGCAGCAAATAAAGAAAGTAAAGAAAGCGAAGCGCGTTTAAAATTAGCGCTTGAAGGCAGCGAATCGGGTGTATGGGATTGGGAGTCGAGCAACCCAAGCATTTACCAACCTCGCTTAGCGAGTGAGTTAGGCTACGAAAATGAAACCGTGAGCCTTGATGAATATTTATCTAAAATTCATCCGCAAGATAAACAATTATTTCGCTTAGAGTGGCTTGAGTTTTTATCTACCGATAAAGGTTACTTTAATTGTACTTATCGCCTGCGTCATGCAAAAGGCTATTGGCGCTGGTATAAGGACTTTGGAAAAGTAGTGGAGTGGGATGATAAAACACCACAAAAAGTAGCGGGAACTTATACAAATATGACCCGAGAAATGGTGTTTGAAGAACATGCTTTACTATTTACAGCAGCGTTTGAGCAAACGCGTGATTGGGTGTTTATACTCGATAAAAACTTAAATATTCGGGCTTCTAATAAATCACTGCAAACCGCCTTTAACTTCTCCGCTGAGTCGTTATCTAGTCGGACTTTAAATTTAGGTATATCGCGCAGCAATCGTTTTGATTATTTACGCATTATGCAAAAGCTATCTGTTGGGGAGCATTTTTCGTGTGAAGACAGTGTGGTTTTAGCTAATGGTGAATCGCGTCATGTACTTGTGAAAATAAGTGCAGTGGCCGATAACGAGCAGCGCCTTAATAGCTATGTCATTATTTTAACCGATATAAACGCACAAAAATCAGCTGAAAACGAACTGCACTTATTGGCCAACTACGATGCCTTAACTGGGCTGCCAAATCGTACATTATTTAATGACCGCGTTGAACACGCCCTTGAACAAGCAAAACTGCATGGATGCAAAGTGGCTTTGTTACATATCAATATTAAACGTTTTAAATACTTTAATGACTCATTAGGGCACGAAGCGGCTGATGAGCTAATTAAAGAAGTTGCTGAGCGCTTAAAGTGCTCTTTGCGACCATCGGATAGTGTTGCGCGATTTGGTGGCGATGAGTTTGTTGTGCTAGTAGAAGATATTCATCAGATAGAGCAAGTACTTATAATATGTACTAAGTTGATGGATTGCGTGAATCAAAATATTGCGATTAATGGCCAAGTTGTAAACGTTAATTTAAGTATTGGTGTGTCGATATCGCCAGATGACGCAGAGCAAGGCCCTGCACTTTTAAAAGCTGCGAGCATAGCGCTATATCATGCAAAAGACTCTTTAGAAGGGCGCTACCAGTTTTATAAGCAAGAGATGAATCAGCATGTTCAAAGAGCGCTGCATCTTGAATCTCAGCTTACTAGAGCGTATCAAGAAGAAGAGTTTTGTAATTATTATCAGCCTATTATTAATGCTAAGAGCCAAAAAACAGAAGGTTTTGAAGTACTGCTGCGTTGGCCCGAAAATAAACTAGTACAAACTCAAGAGTTTTCGCTGGCTGCAGAGGGGATAGGCTTAATTACAAAAATTATGCTGCAGACCTTTGCGCGCGCTTTATTGGAGTTAAAACAATGGCGAAAAGCCTCACCTAACCTGTATTTATCTATTAACTTATCGGCACTAGATTTTGAGTTTAAAGAACTCGTACCTGAAATTAAAAAAGCGTTAAATAATTCAGGTGTATCATCTGAGGCAATTGTTTTTGAAATAACCGAATCAATATTAATGCGTGATTCAAAAGAAGCGCTGCACAGCATGGAACAGCTTAAAAAGTTGGGTTGTAGATTGTACATGGATGATTTTGGTACAGGTTACGCATCGCTTACTTATTTAAAGCGTTTCCCTATTGATGTACTTAAAATAGATAGAAGCTTTGTACAAGACATAGGCATAGATTCTGATGATGAGGCCATTATCCAATCAACACTCGCGCTTGCAGATAGTTTAGGCAAAGAGTGTGTCGCTGAAGGCGTAGAAAGCTCGCATCAACTTGCTTTTTTAAAGGCGAGAGGGTGCAAGCATTTCCAAGGGTATTTATTTAGTAAACCGGTACCTAATACCGAAGTACTCGCGCTTATTAATCGCGATTGGAGTGATATATTTAATTAATAATAGCAGTACTTATTTAGGGCCTTTTACCGCAGTGTCTGCAAAACAAATGGCTGTTATGCTCATTTAACTGCGTTTTAATGGCCTTATTAGCTTCAAGTTTACTCAAGCCTAGCTTATGGCGTAGCTCTTCTAGGTGTACTTGTTGGGTGTCATTAAGTGTGCCATCTTGAATTGACTCGTGCACAGCGTCTTCAAAAAACTGACGGCGTTTACGTATCTGTTCTGAAAAACTAGATGCCAGTAACCCGGTAGGAATAGCGACCATACCCATGCTCAGTAGTGTGATAACGCCACCGAAAAACTTACCCAATGGCGTTATAGGTACTACATCGCCATAACCAACGGTCGTTAGTGTTGCCATTGCCCACCACATAGCCGCAGGAATAGAGCCAAATTTATCGGGTTGTATATCGTGCTCAATTAAATAAATTCCGCATGAAGCTAAAATAAGCACAACGGCCATTATAAAAAAAGCAGCCATTAATGAACTACCTTCATCGTTAAAGGCTTTTAAAAGTAGCTGCATGGCGCGTGAGTAGCGAGTGAGTTTAAATACTCTTAATAATCTGAGTATGCGTAAAAAACGTAAATCGAGAGGAAATAAAAACATCATTAAGCTTGGCAAAATCGCTATTAAGTCGATTAACGCCAGTGGTGATAAAAAATACTTTAATCTGCGTTTACTGTTCGAGCCTTCCATTGCTACATAGTGTGTTTTATCTACGCAAGCCCAAAGCCTGGCTAAGTACTCAATAGCAAAAATAGCGACCGAGACAATTTCTAAAACTAAGAATTCGTTGTAATACTGCTCTGCCACACTTGGGATTGACTCAATAACAATGGCTACAACGTTAATCATTATTATGCTAATGAGCGCAATATCAAGAATATGCCCTGAACGTTGATATTGACCTGTACCTTCAAACAGGCAAGCCATTTTTTGGCGTAACGTTTGCGGTTCATTCATTATTTAAGTTTAAGTACCATGTTAATACTGCCTTCTTCAAAGTCGCGACTAATTTTAAAACCTAGCTTACGGGCAAGTTCGATCATCCCTGTATTCTCTGGTAAGGTTATGCCTTCAATCGACTCCACACCTTGGCGTTTGCAGTGATTAATTGCAGCGCTCATTAGTATACGACCAAGCCCTAAGCCTTGGCAGTCTGAGCGCACTACAATAGCAAACTCAGCATGTAGGTTATCGGGATCCATAATGACGCGAGACACACCCAGTGTACGGGTTTTACCTTCAAAGCGTTGGCACACAATAAACGCCATTTCACGGTCGTAATCAATTTGCGTCATTTTAGCGAGTTGATCGTGGTTAAACTGTGGAAGCTCGCCAAAAAAGCGTTTATATCTGTCTTCTTTGTTAAGTGACTCGTCAAATGCTTTATGGGCTTGTTCATCTTCCGGTTTTATCGGTCTGAGCGTAGCTTGAGTGTTGTTTTTAAGTGTTACCACTTCAACAAGTTCAATAGGGTAGGGACGAATAGATAAGCGCTTACGATTGCTCTGAGCTTGATAGCGGTTAAGTGTCATAGTGGCATCGAGCACTAAAAACTGCCCATTGCTGGCAAGTATAGGATTTAGTTCCATTGAGCTTATATCGGGTTGATCAATAACTAACTGAGAAATACGCGTTAGCAGTGCACATAAACGATACTTATCAACTTTCTCGGGGAGTATGCGCTCCTTTAATACGCCTTTGTCGTGCGCTGCAGCAATTAAATACTTTGCCAAGTTCATATTCAGTGGAGGCAAAGCAACGGCGGCTTGTGCATATTCAAGGCCGGTGCCTGCTTCACCTAATAATATAACTGGGCCAAAATTAGGCTCGGTTTTAATTGCAATTCGCAGCTCATTTGCGCCTGCTCGCGGCGCCATTTTTTGTAATGAAAACCCTTCAATAACAGCATCCGGATAAGTGTTTTTAATACGGATAAGCATTGCAAAAGCAGTTTGTTCAACCTCGTTGGCGTCGTTTAAATTAAGCACCACCCCACCTACTTCAGACTTTGAGGCAATACTTGGACTAATCAGTTTTAATGCGACTGGAAAACCAAGCTCTATGGCTTGCTCTTTGGCTTCTGTTGGGGTGTAAGCGACCTCAGTTTGAATGCATTTAATACCATAGTGGTTCAATACTTGGCTTACCTGATGAGTAGGTAAGTAGCTTTGTCCATCATCTAAAAACTCATTAATAAGGGTTCTAGCTGCCACCTTATTTATTTTAGCGTCATCAGTGTTCGACTCGGGTGTTTGCGTTAAATGCTTTTGGTTACGACGATACGTTACCAAGTGCATAAACGCGCCTACAGCCCCTTCGGGCGTACGATAAGTGGGTATTGCGTTGTTTGAGCACACTTTTCTGGCAGCGTAAGATGCGTCTTCACCCATAAAGTTAGTTATAACGTAAGGGCGTGCCATTTTAGGTAATGTTTGTAAGGTTTCTACAATAATGTTGGCGTAGTCTTCGCTGGGCGCAAGCGCTGAGGGAGTATGGATAATCAGTAAGTTTTTAACTTCTTTTGCGTGCAGTAAAATTTCTAATGCTTGCTTATAACGCGCAGGTGCTGAGTCGCCAAAAATATCCACAGGGTTTGAGGTGGTTTCTGATTGTGGAATGACTTTATTTAGTGCATTTCGGGTTTCAATGCTTAGCTCTGCTAATTTACCGGAGTTTTGAATAAGCTCATCAACAGCCATAACACCCGGGCCGCCACCATTAGTTAAAATTGTCAGTTGTTCTACTTTTAATAATTTTGGATGCATGGCGAGTGTTTGTGTCGCTGCAAATAGCTCTCGTAAATCATTTACACGCAGCATACCCGCTCGTTGAAATAACGCATCGTAAACAGCGTCAGAGCTTTGCTTTCCACCGGTGTGAATTTCGGCTGCAAGTGCGCCCGCAGTTGTTTTACCTGTTTTAATCGCAATTACAGGTTTACTAAAGGCCGCGGCTCTTGCTGCTGATATAAAGCCACGAATATCTTCAATGTTATCTATGTAGAGTAAAATAGCTTTGGTTTTAGCATCACGACCTAAAAAGTCGAGTAGTTCATTAAAGTTTATATCAAGGCAATCGCCTACTGATACAAAATATGAAAAGCCAATTTCTTTGTTTTTAGCCCAATCTAAAATGGTTGAGCATACTGCTGCTGATTGCGATACAAATGCTATTTTACCTGGGCTTGCCACAGTATGTGAAAAGCTCGCATTTAACCCAATATGAGGGATCAGCAAGCCTAAACAGTTGGGTCCAAGCAAAGTAACTTGCTTGGCTTGAGCGCATGCTTTAAGCGCGCTTTTTTGCTCCCCAGATAGCCCATCGGCAATAACAATAGCGGTTTTACAGCCAAGCTCTCCTAGCTGCTCAATAATATCAATTAAGGTGTTTTTGTTAGTACAAATAACAGCAAGGTCAGGTACTTTTGGTAAGTCAGCAATAGAGGGATAAGCAAGTACGCCATGTACTGCGCTATGGCTTGGAGTAACAGGCATTATCGGCCCTTTAAAACCGCCCTGAAGTAAGTTGCGCATAACCACAAAACCAGCCCGAGTTGATATGTTAGAGGCGCCAATAACGGCCACTGAGCTTGGGTTAAAAAATTGGGTTATACGCTTAAGGCTCATGGTTTTTCCTAGGCTGATTAAATTTTGCGTTATTTATAGTCTCAATGTACCCTGTTTACTGTGTTATTTCGAGCGTCTCGATGCTTATTATTGATATCAATCAAGGAGATTATTGTGAATAAAACCCCCGGTTTTTACATTGTTATAGCGGCTATTTGTTTAAGTATAGGCTTAATTAGCTTAGGGTTTATTTTAAAAAGTACCGCTTTGAGTGTGAAAGGGATGGAACGTACTGTGCAGGTTAAGGGATTGGCCGAGCGAGAAGTAATAGCCGATACGGTAATTTGGCCTCTGCAATTTAGTGATGCCGACAATAACCTTGAAAAATTAGTAAGCCGGGTTGAGAAAAAAAATGATGCGGTAACTGCTTTTTTAAAACTCCATGGTTTTGACGACGATGAAATAACAATAGGTAGCCAGTCAGTTATTGATAAGCAAGCACGTGAATACAGTAATGAAAATCAACAATTTAGATACATAGTGCGCTCAAATATTATTGTTTATTCTGCTGCGCCAGATAAAGTGCAAAACGCGCTGAGTAAAGTAAGCCAGCTTGCTAAACAAGATATCGCAATAGTGCAAGATAGCTACGAAACAAAAGTTGAATACATCTTTACTGGCCTCAATGATGTAAAGCCTGCGATGGTGCAAGAAGCAACTGAAAAAGCGCGTGAAGTCGCTAATAAATTTGCTAAAGACTCTAATTCAAAATTAGGCAAAATAAAAACAGCTCGCCAAGGGCAATTTAGTATCAGTAATCGAGATTCAAACACACCGCAAATAAAAAATATAAGAGTGGTAACCAGTGTTGAATATTATTTAAATGACTAGGGCCTGTTGACCTTTCAGGATTAAAATTTGTTCAATCTAGGGGGCGATTTAATCGCGGCGTGAGGTTTGTAACCTAGCGGGCTAAGTAAAAACCGAGCAAAGCTTCCGCGTCCTGCTCACGCCCCTTACCTACATCCATGTAGGCAACAAAGAGTAAATTGCCCCTAGGCAGAACCCTTCGGGCAGCGTATGTTTGGCATTTATTCCACGTTATCGCCTATTTATGGGGAATAACCACACTGCATAGGCTCTGCCTTGCCTAAATACCAAGCATACTGCTGCAAATTTAACCTCGAAAGATAAACAGGCCCTAGGAAATAATATGTCAGAGTCTAAATATGGTCAGTTTGTACTGGCGCCCCGTTCGTATTTTTTCACTGCTATAGCGAGCGTAGTATTTGCGTTTATAGGCTTTAGTTATAATGCATGGCGGATGGAGGCAAGTGAAGATAACAACAATACACGCATTGCTAGCTTTCAAATCTTACAAGAACTAGCCGAGCTTGAGCTTATTGTATTTGCGGCACATTACGATAATAACAAAATAGATGGCAGCCCCAGAAAAGGCTGGGTTAAAGTTAACTTAATTCATGACTTAAGCTACTTAGCCGTTGATAAAGTACATTTAAAAACAAAAGACTTACAAAAGGTCTGGCAAACAAATTGGCCAAATATGGTTGATCACCAAAGTGCTGCGCAATCTATTACACATGCCATAGACAGTGTGCGTACAGAAGTTGTGAGTGAATTAAAGCGCCTTGATTAAGTGAGCAACTTGCGCCGTTGAGCGTTGCAAGTAAGCGGCGCTCAGTAAAATTGTGGTCTCATTAACTTTTTGCCCTTTTATTACGTTGGCAAGCTGTTGTTTAGCGTTAGGATTTTGTTTTTGCTCTATTTCCATTAATGCTAACAAAGCTGAAAATTCATGCTTTACCGGTGTGCTAGGTTTATTTGCATAGGCTATGTAGCAGGCCACCGGTGTTAAGCCATGAGAGTTGGGCTGCGCCAGCGCTTTAGCTAACTCATCATTTGATTCAAACAGCATCAAAGAGCGCACATAGTTAAATGGCAGCTTTGTCGCATCGGCATGCTTAAACACATTGTGCAGTACGTTATTTCCTTGTGTATCTTGTACTAAAAAGCCTTTATTTACTTTCAGCGCAGGGGTAAAAAAGCTCAATGCGTCAATATTAGTGAGTTGATTAATAAATGGAGTAGGCGCTGTGTTAGAGCTTAATATCCGCGTTGCTATGTTTTGCATAAAGTCATACTTAACACTCAACCGTTGGGCGCTGTCATATAAATGGTTAAGCTGCAAAGTTTGCTGAGCAGGGCTTAACTGCTTAAAGTCGTTATCGAGCTCATTTAACTGTTGCTTTGAAATACGCGCATTAAGTAGTTGTATGCTTAAATCCATTATTATTTCCAAAAATCTTTTTTACTACTATAAAACAAAAAAGGCCGCAAATGCGACCTTTCATATTTAAAGCAATTGTTTAAATTGGTTTTAAGCTTTTTTGCTTGCTACCCATTCATTAACAAAGTTCTCTAGTACATTAAGTGGTACAGGACCATTTTTAAGTACTACGTCGTGGAACTGGCGAATATCAAACTTATCACCCAGTTGCTTTTTAGCATCTTCACGAAGTTCTAAAATCTTAAGCATACCCACTTTATAAGCCGTTGCTTGTGAAGGCATTACAATGTGACGCTCAACCATTTTAACACCGTCAGATGTTGCATTAGGCGTGTTATTTACGTAGTAATCAATACCTTCTTGGCGAGTCCACTTCATCGCGTGAATACCCGTATCAACCACTAGACGACATGCGCGCCATAGCTCCATTGAAAGACGACCAAAATCTGAGTAAGGGTCTGAGTACATGCCCATTTCTTTAGGAATAAACTCTGAGTATAAACCCCAACCTTCAATATATGCTGTGTAGCCACCAAATTTACGGAACTTAGGAACGCCTTCTAGTTCTTGCGAAATAGCGATTTGCATGTGGTGACCCGGAATACCTTCGTGGTAAGCAAGTGCTTCCATTTGATATGTTGGCATAGCTTCCATGTCATAAAGGTTAGCGTAGTAAATACCTGGGCGTGAACCATCTGGAGCTGGCTGTTGGTAAAATGCTTTGCCCGCTGCTTTTTCACGGAATGCTTCAACTGCTTTTACTTTTAAATCAGCTTTTGGTTTAACAATGAATAACTCATCTAAGCGTGTTTTCATTGTATCAATAAGTCCAGTGGCTTCATCAAGGTAGCGTTGCTTACCTTGTGCATCATTAGGGTAGTAAAATTGTTTGTCAGTTTTCATAAACTGCATAAACGCTTTTAAGTCGCCTTTAAAGCCTACTTTATCTTTAATTTCACGCATTTCATCATGAATACGTGTCACTTCAGATAAACCAATTGCATGAATTTCTTTAGCCGTTAAATCTGTTGTTGTAGTGCGCTTAAGTGCGTTGTTATAAAACGCTTCACCATCTGGTAATTTCCATGCGCCATCGCGATCATCAGCACGTTTCTCAAGCTGCGCTAGGTAATTAATTAGCTTAGAGTAAGATGGTTTAACAGCCGATTTTAATGCATCTGATGCATCGCTGATTAACGAGTCTTTTTCGTCTTGGCTAATTTCAAGCGCTGTTACTTTGCGTTTAAAGTCAGCAAGCAATGTAGAATCATCGCCTTTTTCAAACGGTGCACCGTGAATAATGTTTTTGCTTGAATCAATAACATGCGGGAATACAAATTTAGGGGCTATGATGCCTTTTTCTGCACGTACAGTTAAATCAACGATAAGCTGATCAATAACACCAGTTACACCATTTAGGCGTGAAATGTAGTCTTTAGCTTCTTTTACATTACTAATTGAGTGCTGATTAATTAAAAACGCAGGGATCATAGAATGCGTACCAAACATTTGGTTCACAGGGTAATTATGGTAGCGCCATTTAAAGTCAGCAATTGAGCTTTCAAGATCCTGTTTTTTTAAGTCGTAGCTAACTTTTGTTGCATCATCTAATAAATCACGATTAATTGCTTTTAATGCAACTAGGTCAGCTTTTGTTTGTGCTAAATCTTTAAGCTTTCTTTCTTCGCTGCCATCGTCCCATTTATCGTAATCTTGCTTAATCCCCATGTATGTTTGATATACAGGGCTGCTCATTACATCGCGGTTAAATGTATCTTCAAAAAATGCATTGGCTTTGTCTATTTCACTTTGTTGTGATTGAACTGCTTGTGCAATAGGGGCTGAAGTAGATTGTTGTGTTGTTTGCTGGCAACCAGCAAGTAGTGCAACGCTTACTGCGGCCGCAATAAAAGTGAGTTTACGCATTGTTTTCCCTTTTGTTGTTAGAAACCCATTAGGGTGATTTATATTTATTAGTTTTATATTGTTGTGCAGTGCCTTAGCGCTACACAAACAATTCTAGCAGGTCATTTAAAAAGCGATGACCTTTTAAGGTTACCTGCCAATGGCTGTCTGTCTGAGTCAATAAACCTTTATTTATTGCTTGGTTTAATGCACTTTGCTGACTTTGCAGCGGCAGTGTTGTTAGTTTATTAAAATCATTAATTGGGCAAGGCTCAACAAGGCGAAAGCGATTCATAAAAAATTCAAACGCTAAATCGTCTTGCTCTACATGCCAGCTTTTATACATATACGGTTTAATTAAATCCATATAGCCGCGTGGATGTTTAACCTTTTCGGTACGCGTTATAAGCCCTGTATTTGCATCAGTAACCTTACCATGTGCGCCGCAGCCAATACCGAGATAATCGCCAAAGCGCCAATAATTTAAGTTATGTTGGCATTGATAGCCCGGTTTTGCATAGCCCGATATTTCGTATTGCACGTAACCTGCTTGCGCGAGTAACTCGACCCCTTGCTCTTGAATGTCCCACAGTATTTCGTCTTGTGGCAAGGTAGGGGGCTTTGAAGCAAACTGAGTATTGGGTTCAATAGTTAATTGATACCAAGATATATGCGGTGGATCGAGCGCTATTATTTGTTTTAAATCACTCAGTGCATCATCAAGTGTTTGCCCAGGTAAGCCATGCATTAAATCAAGGTTAAAGCTATTTAAACCGGCTTCTGTAGCTTGTTGCGCGGCATAGTTTGCCTCGTCGCTGCCATGAATCCGACCAAGTGCTTTTAACTTGTCGTTTTGCATGCTTTGCACACCGATAGAAATACGGTTAATGCCTGCTTTTACGTAATCTTTAAAGCGACCTGTTTCTACTGTACCAGGGTTGGCTTCAAGGGTTATTTCGCAGTGTTCTTCAAGCCCAATTAGGTTGTCGACTTCATTTAATAATCGGGTATAAGCTGCACCAGTTAATAGGCTTGGCGTGCCGCCACCAATAAAAATACTGTGAATTTTACGCCCTTGCACTAAGTGCAAATCTGCTTTTAAGTCATCAATTAAGTGTTGAACATATTCAGCTTCAGGTATTTCACCTTTTTGTCCGTGGCTATTAAAATCGCAGTACGGGCATTTTTGCACGCACCAAGGCACGTGCACATATAAGCTCAGTGGTGGAAGGTTCACAGGCCGCCTTTTTGCTGTAGTTCTAGTAATAATTTTTGCAGCGCTTGTCCGCGATGACTCACTGCATTTTTTTGCTCTTTTGTAAGCTCAGCACTCGTACAATTTTTCTCTGCTACAAAAAACACTGGATCGTAACCAAATCCACCGTTGCCATTTTGAGTGAGCGTAATTTCGCCCTCCCAACTAGCACTACAAATAAGCGGAGTAGGGTCGTCTGCGTGACGCATTAACACCAGTACACACCAAAAACGTGCACTTCGGATAGGATTATCACCTAAATCTACGAGTAACTTATCAATGTTATCTTGATCGCTGGCACCTGGGCCTGCAAAACGGGCTGAGTAAACACCGGGTGCGCCATTTAGGCCATCGACTTCTAAACCTGAGTCATCGGCAATAGCTGGCATGCCGGTAATTTTAGCGGCATGGCGCGCTTTAATAATGGCATTTTCAACAAAGGTAGTGCCGGTTTCGGCAACTTCACCTACGTTAAAATCGCTCTGTGGAACTACATTAATATTCAAAGAGCTTAGCATGTTAGCTAGCTCTTTTACTTTGCCAGGATTACCTGTAGCAAGTACTAAAGTTTTGGTCATGTTATTAATCTACGTAAAATTTTTGCTGAAACTGTAATTTTTGAAATTGATTACTTTGTTGTATTTCAATCTCAAAGCGTAAAATCTCTTCGTTGGTGTAATCAACTTGGGCAAGGTAATAAATTGACTCACCTTCTTTTACTTCTTTAAAAGTAAGCGTTTGTTTGTTGCCAAGTAGGTTTTTAGCTGTGCCTGTAAGCTTTGCCGTTTGTGCTGTTTTATCGGCATCATTTTTTAATATAGAAATGTTTACAACCCCTTTGTAGCCACTGCGCTCAAGGTTGTACGCTTTTGCTATTTTTGGCTGAATAAAAGTAGAAGGAAAGGCGATGTAATGGACTTGCCAAGGGCCAAGCTCTTTGTATTGTGCGCCTTGCATTTCTTCGCTTTGCGCGTTAAATGCAAATGCTAAACAAGCAATAAAACAAAACTTAATTAAACGGTTCATTATGTATTCCTCAAAACATATAAAAAAGAGGCCTTTGGGCCTCTAATTAAAAAATCCATATTAGACTAAAAAATCCATAAGCAGCATTTGCAAAAACTGAATACCAATAATAAGCACTAAAACTGATAAATCTAAGCCACCCATTGATGGCAATATTTTACGAATTGGTTTTAGCATTGGTTCAGTAAGCTGGTGGAAAACCGCTTCTATAGGGTTATAGCCTTGGCTAACCCAACTTAAAATAGCGCGAATAATAAGTACCCAAAATACTAAATTAAGGCCTTCTTTTAGTACCGTTATAAGTGCTTGAATAAGCACAGGCTGTATTGCCCACGCATTATATATAACAAGCATTAAAGTACTAATTTTGGCTACAGCCACTATAAATGCCAGCAACAGAGATGCTAGATCAAGTCCGCCAAACCCCGGAATGATTTTACGCAGTGGTTTTACCGCAAACGAAGTGGCTTTAACCACAAACTGGCTCATTGGATTATAAAAGTCGGCTTTTGCCCACTGCAGCCAAAAGCGCAGTAATACCACCATTAAAAACAAATCAAACAGGGTACTGATTAAAAATTGCATGGCATTCATAGTGTAACCTTCAATAAAAAGTGGTTTTAAAGTTCTTTTTCCATTTGCTCTGCACGCGCAATACACGCATCCATTGCATCGCCAACGGTTTTAGTTAAGCCTTCATCTTTTAAATGCTCAACAGCTGCGTGAGTAGTACCGCCTTTAGATGTTACGTTTGAACGTAGTTGCGAAATACTAATATCAGGCTGGCTAAGTGCCATTTCGGCAGCGCCAAGGGCTGTTTGTTGTACCAGGCGACGAGCGTCTTCATCGTTAAAGCCCAGCGCTTTTGCTTTTTCTTCTATGGCTTCCATAAATAAGAAAAAGTAAGCCGGCGATGAGCCGGTCACAGCAATAATATCGTTAATTTGTGACTCTTTTTCCACCCATACAACAATGCCCGTGCATTCAAAAACTTGTTGTACAAATTCGTGTTCGCTTTGTGTTTCGCCCGCACCATATAAACCTGATACACCACGGCCTAATAAAGACGGTGTATTTGGCATGCAACGTACCATTTTAACGTCTTGGCCTAGCATTTCACGTAAACGTTTTACAGTTAAGCCCGCCGCAACAGAAATAAACAGTTTATCGCTAAAGTCTACGCCTGACTCTTGAAACGATTTACATAAATCGCCCATCATTTGTGGTTTAACAGACAAAACAATTACATCAGCATCGCGCAGGGCTTCGTTATTGTCACTGGTGGTTTGCACCTTGAAATCAAATGCTACCTTTTCAAGCTTTTCTTGGTTGCGGTTAGTCGCAATTATGTTACTTGCGTTAAAGCCGTTTTTTACCATGCCACCAATAATGGCGTAGCTCATATTACCTGTGCCTATAAATGCGATTTTTTTATCTGACATAAATCTGTTATCACCTTTTAAGTTCGTGTTCCAAAAATGTCTGTGCCGATCCTTACCATGGTTGAGCCTGCGCTAATGGCAGCTTCAACATCGTTACTCATACCCATCGACAAAGTATCTACTTGAGGATATTGGGTCTTTAGTTTATCAAAGCAAGTTTGTAATTGCTCAAAAGATTGAATTTGCGTATCCAGTTTGTCGCTTTTAGCGGGAATTGCCATTAAACCTCGAAGTGTTAAGTGCTCACATTGGTTAATATAATCGGCAAGTTCATCTATTTCATCGCGGCGGCAACCTGACTTTGCTTCCTCATTACTTATATTTACTTGAATAAGTATATTAAGAGGTGGTTTATCGTCTGGGCGCTGTGAATCTAATCGCTTTGCTATTTTAATGCGATCAACACTTTGCACCCAATCAAAGTTAGCAGCTACTAATGCACTTTTATTTGATTGAATAGGGCCAATGAAATGCCAAATGATGTCGCTATATGACTGTAGTTGAGCTATTTTATCTATAGCCTCTTGAACATAAGATTCACCAAATTCGCGCTGACCATGCTCATAAGCTGCAATAATATCTTCGCTTGGTTTAGTTTTAGACACTGCTAGTAGAGTAACTTCGTTAGTGTTTCGCTGTGTGTTTTTTGCCGCGTCTGCAATTCTAGCGTAGGCGGATGTGAGTCGTTCTGCTATTGTAACCATATATTTATCAGTTAGTTGTGGAGTCATAAATGGATATTACCGAATTATTAGCGTTTAGTGTGCAACACAAAGCATCCGATTTACATTTATCGTCGGGTGTTTCACCTATGATACGCGTAGACGGTGATGTTCGCCGCATTAATATACCAGCCCTTGCAGACAAAGACGTAAACAGTCTGGTTTACGATATTATGAACGATAATCAACGCAAGGACTACGAACAAAATCTCGAAGTTGATTTTTCGTTTGAAGTGCCTAATTTAGCACGTTTTCGTGTGAATGCATTTAACTCTAATCGCGGGCCCGCTGCGGTATTTCGTACTATACCAAGTGAAGTGTTAACGCTTGATGATTTAGGTGCGCCAGATATTTTTAAAACAATCTCTGATACCCCACGTGGACTCGTGTTAGTAACAGGCCCAACGGGTTCTGGTAAATCAACAACACTTGCCGCTATGGTCGATTATATAAATCAAAATAAACATCACCATATTCTAACAATAGAAGATCCAATCGAGTTTGTTCACGATAATAAATTAAGTTTAATTAACCAACGTGAAGTTCACCGCGATACACATAGCTTTTCAAACGCGCTACGTAGTGCATTGCGAGAAGACCCTGATGTAATACTTGTGGGTGAGTTACGTGATTTAGAAACAATTCGTCTTGCAATGACTGCTGCCGAAACGGGTCACTTAGTGTTTGGCACGCTACATACAACATCTGCACCAAAAACTATTGACCGTATTATTGATGTATTCCCAGGTGAAGAAAAAGCTATGGTGCGCTCAATGTTATCTGAATCTTTACGTGCGGTAATTTCACAAACACTGCTTAAAAAAATTGGTGGTGGGCGAGTTGCAGCACACGAAATTATGATTGCAGTCCCTGCTATTCGTAACTTAATTCGTGAAGATAAAATTGCACAAATGTATTCGTCTATTCAAACCGGTGCGTCTGTGGGCATGCAAACAATGGATCAGTGTTTAACTAATTTAGTTAATCACGGTATTGTTACAAATGCGGCAGCGAAAGAAAAAGCGCAAGACAAAACACAATTTGGTGGGTAAGAAATTATTATGGCTTTATCTTTAAACGACTTTTTACTCATAATGATTGAGAAAAAGGGTTCTGACCTATTTGTATCGAGTCAGTTACCTGTAAGTGCAAAAATAAACGGTGAACTAATAGCTCTCAGTGACGATAGACTGACTGATGAGCAATCGCTTGAGTTAGTAGAATCTGCAATGAGCGAAAAGCAAAAAGCAGAGTTTCATACAACGAAAGAATGTAACTTTGCGATTGCTACCGACGAAGGGCGTTTTCGTATTTCTGCTTTTTGGCAGCGTGATAGAGCAGGTATGGTTATTCGCCGTATTGTGACGCAAATTCCTGATGTGAGTGATTTAGGTCTGCCGTCTACGCTGACAGATGTAATTATGTCTAAACGCGGTCTTGTCTTGTTTGTAGGTGGTACAGGCACGGGTAAATCGACCTCACTAGCTGCACTTATTGGTTATCGAAACCGTAACCAACGAGGTCACATACTGACCATTGAAGATCCGATTGAATTTGTTCATGAGCATCGTAAAAGTATTATTACTCAGCGCGAAGTAGGGCTTGATACAGAAAGCTTTGAGTCGGCACTTAAAAGCTCATTACGCCAAGCTCCAGATGTTATTTTGATTGGTGAAATTCGATCGCAAGAAACCATGGAATACGCCCTAAGCTTTGCTGAAACCGGGCACCTATGTGTTGCGACACTACATGCTAATAATGCGAACCAAGCGATTGACCGTATTATGCATTTAGTACCAAAAGAAAAACACGATAAGCTTAAGTACGACTTAGCACTTAACTTACGCGCCATTGTTGCTCAGCAACTAGTGCCGACTGCTGATGGTGAAAGCCGTGTTGCAGCTATTGAAATATTGCTTAACTCACCAATGGTCGCTGAGCTGATTAAAAATGGTGATATTGGCGGAATTAAAGAGGCAATGGCTAAGTCGAAAGAAATGGGCATGCAAACCTTTGACCAAGCGTTATTTGAGTTGTACAGACAGCAGCGAATTAACTACGCTGATGCACTGCACCATGCTGACTCACCAAATGATTTACGCTTAATGATAAAACTGCGCAATAACGAACAACAAGGTGCGGGCTTTTTACAGGGCGTTACTATTGATGGCCTTGATGATAAAAATAGCGATCAATAATTTAAAAAGTAATTAATGAAAAAGCGCCAATTGGCGCTTTTTTTATTTGTATAAAGGGTTGTTTATATAGCCAGCTTATTCACCGTAACTAGATTCAAAAAAACTTTCTAAAATAATAACCGCAGACATATTATCTACGTTACCTTTACCTAAGTTTTTATAGCCGCCACTTTCAAAAAGTCGCGCTTTAGCGTCCGCTGTTGTTAACCGCTCATCCTGTGTTTGCACAGGAATGCCATAATGGTTATGCAATCTGTTGGCAAACTTTTTTGCTTTAAAGGTAACCTCTTGTGATGTTCCATCCATATTTAGCGGTAAACCAACAACCATTAAGTCAGGCTGCCACTCGGCTACTTGTACGGCGATATGGTCCCAGTTAGGAATGCCATCTTGTGCTTTTACAGCCTTAAGGCTAGACGCGCTGCCGGTTAACTCTTGCCCAATAGCAATACCAATACTTTTGGTGCCAAAGTCAAAGCCCATTACAGTGCGTTCGCCTTGCGGCTTAAGCGATTTTTTTGTCATGTGTATCTTGTTTAAGTTTGCTAAGGGTTAGTTACTATTATGCGTGACCAGCTTCAGGGCTAAGTTGGCTAATATCAAAGCCCAACATTGAAACTGCTTTTTCCCATCGTTTTTCAACGGGGGTATCAAAAATGATCTTCGGATCGGCTTCTATGATCAACCAGCTGTTATCAAGTAACTCTTGTTCGAGTTGTCCTTGCTCCCACCCTGAATAACCAAGTGTAATAATAAACTGCTCTGGTGCTTGTGCAGTGGTTAAGTTTGCTAGAACGTCTTTTGAGGTAGTGATCATAATATCGCTACTGAGTTTTTGACTTGCGGAATAACCCGATTGGGGAGAGTGCAGTACAAAACCACGGTCAGTTTTAACGGGCCCACCTGCAAATACACTTACTTTTGCTGCGTTTTGCGTTTTGTCGTTATCAATTTCTATTTTATCTAAAAGTTCGCCAACAGTAACATCAATAGGTTGGTTTATTACCAAGCCCATAGCCCCATCTTCATTGTGCTCACAAATATAGGTAACAGCACGTTTAAAAAAAGGGTCTTGCATTGACGGCATCGCGATTAAAAAATGATTTTCTAATGACTGCATAGATTTCACCCTTTTTAGTTAATGAACTTTGAGTATGGCATAGTTATTTAAATTGACATAAAAAGCCCATTAATTGCATGAAAGGCTTAAACTAATGGGCTTTTTATTGTGGTAATTACTTACCTAATTTACGCTCAATTGCATCAAATAAAATACCTGTGATAGAAATATCATAAGCAGCTTCAATTTCGCGTACGCACGTTGGTGCAGTTACGTTAATTTCAGTTAATTTATCGCCAATAATATCTAAACCTACAAATATTAAGCCTTTTTCTTTGAGCGTTGGTGCAACAGCTTGCGCTATTTTTAAATCTGATTCGCTAAGTGGACGGGCTTCACCTCGACCGCCTGCAGCCAAATTACCGCGTGTTTCACCATTTTGCGGTATACGCGCTAAACAATATGGAATAACTTCGCCATCAACTACTAGTACGCGCTTATCGCCTTGTTTGATCTCTGGAATGTAATTTTGCACCATTGCGAAGCGGCTGCCGTGCTCGGTTAACGTTTCACAAATTACACCAATGTTGGCATCGTCTTCTCTAATGCGAAAAATCGATGCGCCACCCATGCCATCAAGCGGTTTTAAAATAATGTCTTTATGCTGTGCTAAAAATTCACGAATTTGTTTTTGGCTACGTGTAACAAGTGTGTCTGGCGTATGTTCGCTAAACCATGCTGTAAATAGCTTTTCGTTAGCATCGCGAAGGCTTTGTGGCTTGTTAATTATTAACGTACCTTCTTGTTCAGCCCGCTCTAAAATATACGTCGCGTAAATGTATTCAGTATCAAAAGGAGGGTCTTTACGCATTAAAATTACGTCAAGATCGGCAAGGGCTATAGTGGTTTTTTCTTCAAGCTCATACCATTTTTCTGCATTATTAAACACTTGCGCTTTAGACGCTGTAGCGTACGACTTGCCTTTACGAAGAGATAAATCGTCCATCTCCATATAATAAATTTCGTAGCCACGTTCTTGCGCTTGCATCATCATTGCAAAACCGGTGTCTTTTTTGATGTTAAATCCACTAATAGGATCAGAAATAATACCTAACTTAATTGCCATGCGCTGTGCCTTACTATAAATGTTACTGTTTATATGAGGGTGCTTTTAGTTATTTCAATTAGCTAAATCGCCAAATTGAAGTTGTAATGCACTTAAGACCGTTAAAGCGGCTGTTTCCGTTCGTAAAACGCGCGGGCCTAAGCGAATATCTACAAATTCTAGTTGTTTGGTTAGTGCCATTTCATCGTCGGTAAAGCCACCTTCGGGGCCTACTAAAAAGCGTACGCCATCTTTAGGTACCGTAATGGTTTTAATGCTGTGCTCAGCACGAGGGTGAAGAGTGAGCTTAATTGCATCGGTTTGTTGTGCAAGCCATTGTTTTAAATCCATAGGTGGGTGAATAATTGGCACAAAATTACGCCCTGACTGCTCAGCTGCTGCAATTGCAATTTTTTGCCATTGTTGGTGTTTTTTCTCAAGACGATCGCCCATTAGTTTCACACCACAGCGCTGACTAAAAATAGGGGTAATTTCGGTAATGCCCAGTTCAACTGACTTTTGAATTGTAAAATCCATTTTATCACCACGGGATACACACTGGCCTAAATGAATTTTAAGCGGAGACTCTACATCATGAGGATTAAGCTCTAACGGCATTACGACGACTGTTTTTTTTGTTACTTCAATTATTTCACTAAGGTATTCGCCACCTTCGCCATTAAAAATAGATACATGCTCGCCTACTTTCATGCGCAGCACTCTGCCAATATGCCCTGCAGCATCGTCATCTAAAGTTACAGGGGTGTTTAGGGCAATACTCGATGTTTGATAAATATGAGGAACTCGCATAGGGCGTCACTTACTGCTTAGCGTAAAAATATATACTGCTATGGTAAGTAAGCTGGGAGCTGTGCGCAATTATTTATTTTTATTAAGTTGTTCGGCGAGATCTATTAAATCTTGTGGGGTGTGCGCTATATCGTGATGATTTTGCGAAGGTTCCGTTAACGTCTCGTCGGTAACCCGGCTTAGTGTATAGCCTGTATCATCAAGATTTATTAAAAAGCGTTCTTTATGCAAGGAGTTATAAATAAAGCGCTGCTTATCACTTGCGAGTAAATAATCGGTGCTATTGAAAAGGACTCCGTGTAAATCGTGATGATCTTTTAAATAATTAATTAACTCAGAAACGCTTATTTCGTTTTCAAGATCGCAATAACTATAGTCTTTAATAAGCTCGTCAAACATCATTTTTACTAATTGGCGGGTATTACTCCCTGCAGCAATAAGTGTACTCGCTTTTGTTATGCCATTACTATTTACATAGTATTCGGCAAATGCGCGGCTAAATTCGTTGTCTATGTCAATTAACAAATAGTTCGTTATTTCAGGCGGCATAGAGCTAGGACCTTGTTGCATCTAAGTAATTACCATTATTACTTAAATGCAGACGTTTTAATTGCTGTATTTTCAGTAAAAAAGGTCTAAAGAGAAAACATACTAATAAGTAAATAACCTATAGCACAAAAAACAGCAAATTCTATGCATGCTACCCCAATATTATCTTGATGGTCTATTTCAAGAGCCGTATCAATATTTGGTAAAGAGATAATTTTTATCACATACGTTAAGCTGTAAAGTAGTATCCACATTACACCGCAATGCATTACAAGTGTAAATATGTTTTCAACCATTTTACCGTTTTGAAATGCTGCGCTAGATAAACCAGCATATACAGCCAACGCTAAGCCAATTGATTTTCCAGCATATCTTATACCAATAGATGTATTTTCTAGGTTAAAGTTACTTTGTAGTGACGCACCTTGGTTTGCTTTTGCAAAACGGTGTTCTCGTATTTTGCTATCAAGTGCAAACATCCCCTGAAGTGTAAAAAAGCTAACGCAAGCAATAAGTAAGTTGCTAAACCCTTGCGTGTGGGTCCATGTGTACAAGCCCAGAGCAATAATACAGTTAGCGATTAACATTCCTGAGTCTACCAATGCAGCACATACATTTTGTTTTAGTATGGCAGCTTCTTCATTAAACCTGTGGAGTATCCATTTTCTGTGAATTAAATGGCCCACTTTTATAAAAGTGAATAAGAGAACAATAATAATTAACACTTTTAACGGGTTTGACTGTGCAGTGCTTACGCTTATTTCGTCAAATAAAAAGGCTATAGTGGCTATAACAACTGATATTTCAGATGCAAAACTAATACCCATGGCAAAGTTGTCGTGTTGCGCTAACTCATCTTTAAGCGCTTGTTTTGCTTTGATTTGAGTGACAACTCGTAAACAAAAAATAGTTATGCAAATAACCGCAAAACTAATGGCAATCGCAATAAAACTAGTGTTAGATAAAGACAAATATGACATGGTGATCCTAATTAAGTTAACCTTTCTAGGTTTTAATCATTCTAGTACGGTTATTGATGATATAAAAGAGAGGATTGATGAGTAACGTAAAGCAACTTCCTATTCAATTACAAAAACTTGGCTTGATGCGCTTTGAACAGTTATACCCGCAGCAAAGTAAACAAAGTGAAGTTGTAAGGTTATTAGCATTAAGCGACTTTGCTTGGCGCAGTTTAGAGTCACAACCTGATTTAAATACCTGGCTATTATGCAAAGACGAAATACAAAATAGAGTAATAGATTCTCCTTTTAAAAACCTGAATTTAGCTGACCTTGATGAAGCACAGTGTCATAAAGTACTTCGTCAATATCGTGAAAAGTACTGGCTTAAAGTCGCCTTTTTAGATTTATGCTGTAACAACCCCATTGCCGATAGTATTAATTACATAAGCCAACTGGCTGACATGTTAATTAATAGCGCCAACCAATGGGCGCATGCACAGGTGGCAAAAGTAAATGGTGAACCGCTTGATGAGCAAAACCAAGCAATGCCGCTAATGGTATTGGGGATGGGGAAGCTTGGCGGACAGGAGCTAAATTATTCCTCTGATATTGATCTTATTTTTGCGTATCCGCGCAGCACAAAAACCCAAGGTGGCCGCAGAAGCCTTGAGGCCCAAGTATTTTATACCAAAGTTGCACAAAAACTGATTGCAGCACTTAACCAAGCCACCGGTGATGGGCAGGTATTTAGAGTTGATATGCGCTTACGTCCGTTTGGCGAAAGCGGCCCTTTGGTTATGAGCTTTAATGCCATTGAAGATTACTACCAAGAACAAGGGCGCGACTGGGAACGCTACGCCATGTTAAAAGGGCGCTTAATTGGCACTCCTAATAAATATTGGGATGAATTTATTAAGCTTTTAAAGCCGTTTGTTTACCGCCGGTATATTGATTTTTCGGTGATTGAATCCTTGCGTAAAATGAAGTTAATGATTGCACAAGAGGTTCGCCGTAAACGCTTAACTAATAATATAAAACTAGGTGCTGGTGGTATTCGTGAAGTTGAATTTATAGTGCAAGCCCTTCAAATGGTAAGAGGTGGGCGAGAGGCTAATTTACAAACCCAATCTTTACTTACAGCATTAAATGAGTTGGCACTTAACCAAGTTATAGATGAGCAAGAAGCAAGCGAGCTGAGGCGCAATTACCTTTATTTACGTAAAGTTGAGCAGTACCTTCAAATATTTGACGATCAGCAAACGCAAACACTCCCCGATGATGAATTGAATCAGCAGCGCTTAAATTTATTATTAGAACAAGCTGATTTTTCTGCCACTTTAAACACTATAGAAAAGGTGATGAAACAAGTTAACGGTGAGTTTGCACTTGTGATTGGCGAGGAAACCGTGCCACTTGATACCTGCGAAGGCGCATTTATTAGTGCTTGGGATCATGGTGATGTGAGCTTTTTAAAAGAAGCCAGAGATGAATGGCAAGCACCCCTTAACGATTTTAAATTAAGGCTGTCTAAGGTAAATATAGGTAACCGAGGGCGTGACACTCTTGATAAGTTAATGCCCGTTTTACTAAATCAATTAAATGACTTTAATGCCAGTGCAGCAGCCTTCACAATGGTTTGCCAAATTTTTAATAAGATAATTTCGCGTACTGCCTATTTAGAATTGCTTTACGAAAACCAAGGTGCATTAAAGCAACTTGTTTTACTGTGTTGTCATAGCAAATGGATAGGCGAGCATATTTCTCGCTACCCCATATTACTTGATGAACTAATAGACCCCGCAGTTCTTTATAAGCCAACCCCGCTCACAGCGTATAAAGATGAAATAAGACAGTATTTTTTACGAATAGAGCATGACGATTTAGAACTGCAAATGGAGTCGCTTAGGCAATTTAAGCAAACGCATCAATTACGAATTGCTGCCGCCGATGCAACCGGTGTTCTTGACGTAATGAAAGTAAGCGATCATTTAACCGTACTGGCAGAGGCGATCGTTGACCAAGCTGTTAATATTGCATGGCATAACACTGTTAAGCGCTTTGGTATGCCCCCTGGCACAGATGATGAAAATAAAGGTTTTGCTGTTATTGCATATGGTAAAACAGGTGGCTTAGAAGTCGGGTACGACTCAGATCTAGATTTGGTGTTTGTGCATAATCATGATGGCTCAAGCCTAACTAATGGTGAAAAACCGATAGATTCTCGTCAGTTTTATTTAAAGCTCGCTCAGCGCCTAATGCATTTATTTAATACCCGTACTGCATCGGGCATTTTATACGAGCTTGATACACGATTACGTCCTGAAGGAGCCTCTGGTTTATTGGCTATCAATTTAGAGAGCTTTAATCACTATCAGCAAACTCAAGCATGGACGTGGGAGCATCAAGCACTTGTTCGGGCTCGATTAATTTTAGGTCAAAACGATCTGATAGATCGTTTTTCACAAATTCGTAAAAATATACTTTGCCAGCCACGCGATGATACCGTGCTAAAAGCTGATGTAATAAAAATGCGCGAAAAAATGCGCGACCATCTAGCGAAAGGAAATATTGATCAATTTGATTTAAAACAAGATGTTGGTGGTATGGCTGATATTGAGTTTATTACGCAATATTTAGTACTTAAACACGCAAACGAGTTTGAACAGCTTACAGTTTACTCAGACAACGTAAGAATATTAACGGATGCGGCAAATATAGGTTGTATTACTAAAGAGCAAAAGCAGCAGTTGATAAAAGCGTATATTGATTACCGCTCGTGTTATCACGTGTTGAGCTTGGAGCAAAAAGGCAAATTGATCCCGCGAGAAACGTTTTTACAAGATATTACTAACGTAACTAATATTTGGAATAGTATTTTTGAATTGAATTGAATTGAATTGAATTGAATTGAAAAACCCAAGCGCTTGCTTGGGTTTTTGTATGTGTAAACCCTTAAACCTTTAGTTTTAAACAGTTTGTACGTACAAATTCTGATGGTAACTCGGTAATAACCGCTGCTCTTTGTTTATGGCAAAAGTAAGTATAAACCTCATGCTCAAAGTCATCATTTATAGCGCGCCCAATTTGGTACAGTGCCGAAGTAAAGTTACTGTCTACTCTAAAATGATCTTTAACTACGTAATCTTTACTTAAGTACCAGTAGAGCTCAATACCCTCGTTTTTAGCATATTGATTAAGTACATCTTTAAGAGTTGTGCCATTTTCAAAGCGCCTAGGTTCAACTTCTCCAGTCCAATTTGTCGGCATTGGATCTACTGTTCGCGCACGTTCAGCCAATACTCTATCCAAGGTTTGTTCTGGTGTTTTAAGTTTTAAAACAAATTGATCTCGTTCTTTATTACTTTTTACTTGGTTACGAATGGAGGAGTAAAAGCGTGATAATCCTTCGGCGGCTGCATTTTTAGATTTTTTAATATCAAATACAGAACCATCACCCACTAAAAAGTATACGGCGAGTGCTATTAGCACGGCTGCAAATGATAAATGTCTAATCCAAAACCACATGATTATTACCCACCTTATTTGTTCCTATTATTGTTATACCATTACTTTTTGTAAAAAGAAGGGGTATTTTTATCCGGTCGAGTTTTAAAGCGACGGTGTAGCCACATGTATTGCTCTGGTGCGGCATTAACAGATTGTTCCATGCGTTGATTTACACGTGTTACATCAGCCTTATCATCACCACTTGGGAAGTTTTCAAGCTCAGGTACTACCTCTAAATGATACTTACCATTTTCGTCACGACGCGAGATTAAGCTCATAGTTTCGCAGTTTTTACTGCCAGCAAACATAAGAGTACCTGTTGTCGTTGCAGTGTCAGGGACGGCGTAAAATGGCACAAACTCACAGCGGTTACGGCCGTAATCTTGGTCAGGTAAGTAATAGCATACTTTTTTGTTTTTTAATGATTTTAGTAAACCTTTTACATCTTTTCGGCCAATTAGGTATTCGTTAGAACGAAGGCGGCCATTAGTTGTAAAGTATTCCATTAGAGCGTTGTTGTGAGGGCGGTAAAAGCCTAAACCTTGGCATTTTAATCCCATTACACGACTCGCCATTTCAAGATGCAGAATATGAGGTACAAGTAATAAAACACCTTTACCAGATGCCTGTACGCGCTCAAAGTGTTCCAAACCTTTGATTGAGCCATATACACTTTTTACTCGCCACTGCGGCCACCACCAAGCCATGCCGGTTTCAACCATTGCAATGCCGGTGTTTTCCATATTTTTGAGTACAAGGTCTTTTTGATCTGCTTCGCTCATATCAGGAAAACACAGCTTAATATTTACTTCTGCAATATGGCGACGGCGCTTCATAAATTTATGGACTAAGCGGCCAAGTTGTTTACCCATTGCCAGCTGTAGCTTTTGTGGTAGCCAAGAAATTAAGTATAAAAATAAAACGCCAACCCACGTTAGCCAGTATCGAGGGCCTAAAAAAGATGCTTTAAAAGGAGATGAGGTGACCACAAAAATCTCTCTGAGAATAAAAACGATAGTTTAACGCTAAGCGCTATAAAATACAAAAAGCCAGCTACATGCTGGCTTTGAATAAATCTATATTATGTTTAGCTGTAAAAGTTAAGCTGATTTTAAACCTTGGTTTATAGCAACCAAATCTTCACTTGTTAGTGTACCCGCAGCTTGTTTTAAGCGAAGGGTAGATAACACATAACGGTAACGCACATCAGCAAGGTTACGTTTTGCATCGTATAAGTTTTGCGTACTCACTAGTACGTCAACAATGGTACGAGTACCTACTTCAAAACCGGCTTCAGTTGCTTTAAGGGCACTTTGAGCTGAAACAACCGCTTGCTCTAGCGCTTTGTAAGTCGCAATATCTGAAACAACTTGATTATAAGATGTAATTACTGTGCGAGTGACTGCGCGGTAATTTGTTTCATAATCTTGGCTCGCTGATACGTAAAACGCACGCGCTTGGTTTGTTGCAGCAACCGTTGCGCCACCTGAATATAAAGGTACGCTAAAGTTAAGCCCAACAGAACTTGAGTCTGAACGCTGTTGGTCATCAAAATTAGCGCCATTTATTTGAGTGTCTGTAAGAGAGTCACCATAACTTGCACTTAGAGTTAGTTTTGGATAATGACCTGCTTTTGCTAATTCAATTTGATCTTTTGCAATATCAACCGTTACTTTAGAGACTTGTAAGTTGATATTTTTATCTTCAGCTACTTTAACAAAGTCGCTTGAGCGCTTAGTTGGCTTAGTTGTTGAGAAAGTATCTGTATTTAAAAAGTCTAATTTTTCGTGATATTTACCAGTTATCTCACGAAGTTGCTCGCGTGCAGTTTCTACAGCATTACTGGCAATAATTTCTTGGGCTACTGAGTTATCAAACTGAGCTTGTGCTTCGTGTACGTCTGTTATAGCTGTTAAACCTACTGCATAACGTTGTTTTGTTTGCTCAAGTTGACGAGCAATGGCACGTTTTTCAGCTTCGACAAATTCAAGGTTATCACTGGCACTTAATACGTTAAAATAACCTTCAGCAACGCGTACAATTAAATTTTGTTTAGCTGCATCATATAGGCCGCTTGCTTGTAGAGCTTGCTTATCGGCAATATCTAAAGTGTTCCAAGCACCTAAATCAAATAATGTTTGGCTTAAACTTACACCACGAGAGAATTGGTCTGTGTCACTTTCAACTTTAACTTGGTTAGATAAGTCGCCAACGCTTTGGTACGACGTTGCATCGCTTTTCGTATAACCCATAGTTAAACCAATTTGAGGTAATAGTGCACTCATCGCCAAATCGCTTTGGTAAGACTGCGCATCGGCTTGGGCTTTTGCTTTTAAAACAGTAGGATCGTTAGCTGTTGCTATTTCAAAAACTTGTAGTAAATCTTCAGCTTTCACTGCTGTTGCACCTAGTGCGCATGATAAACTAACTAGCGCCGCAAGAATGTTCTTTTTCATGTGGGGTTCGGTCCTTAGACAATTTTTGTACTAAAAGCATGTTAACCTGTTTTACTGCATAACAAAAAAAATAATTAGTAAAACAGTATGTTCAAGTGTAACAGAATATATTAACGCATTTTAAAGCTTTAGATAAGTAGGAGGTAGGCACGTGGTTGATAAAAAGCTCGTTCAATTTACACATAAAGATGTAAATTTAAAGCCAATAAAAAACCTTTATAAAGGTTTTTTTCAGGTTGATTTATACCAGTTTGAACATGCTCTTTTTGCGGGTGGAAAATCAGAGCTAATTAGCCGAGAAATATTAGAACGTGGCGATGCAATTGCAGTACTTCCTTACGACCCAATATCAGATACTGTTCTTTTAATTGAGCAAATACGTATTGGCGCTATTAAAAGTAAGCATTCGCCGTGGCTACTAGAATGTATAGCCGGAATGACTGACGGCAGTACGGATTACGAATCAGTTGTAAAAAAAGAAGCGTATGAAGAAGCAGGGCTTGAATTAACTGAACTTGAATTTATGCTTTCATACCTATCAAGCCCTGGTGGTACAACTGAGCGCTTACATTTATATTTAGCGCGTACTGACTTAAGCCAAGTAGAATCAGGTGTATATGGTCTTGAAACTGAAGGCGAGGATATAAAAACTCATATTTTATCGGTTGATGATGCGCTAATGCGCCTCAATAACGGTGAAATGGATAATGCGGCAACGGTTATTTGTATGCAGTGGCTTGCGCTAAATCGCGAGAAAATGGCAAGTAAATGGGCATAAACTCTTACTAATATTATGGCGGAACTTTGACAGCACAATTAGCAACAAATCGATATATTCAAAGCCTCCCAAAGTATTTAACACTTTGTGAGCATAACTATGTGCGACTATTAAAGTTGTTACCGAGCGAGCGCAATATAGGAAGCATTCGTGAAGTAAAACTTGGCAACAGTGAATTTGCTACAAAAATTGATGGCAGCGCAAAATACACTATGGATATTTCAATTAAGCAGCTAACAGGAATGGTTAAAGGGATAGCGCCGCTGTATTTAACGGTGCGTTTGTATCACGATGCGAAAGTAGCTGAAATTATTCATCACGATTACCATCAACGCATAAAACCATCGTACGGATACCCCAACCCTAAAATGCATCAAAAAGATGAAAAGTATCAACTTAATGCTTTTTTATACGACTGGTTAGTGGCCTGTGTAGAACACGGGCAAGCAACATTAAATTGGGATGTAAATAATGGCTTGGTTTGATGATACATATACATTTGATAAATCATCTTTGTGCATTGCGCATATTACCGACAGCCATTTATTTGCAGATAAAAAGGGTGAATATTTTAATGTAAATACTGCAGCCCATTTTGAACAAGCTTTGGCACACATCGCTGAGCAGCCAGTAGATTGCGTAATTTTTGGTGGTGATTTAACACAAGACCATAGTTTCGAATCGTACTTATTATTTAGTGAACTTATAAATGCCAGTGACATCACTTGCCCTGTATTTTGGGTACCAGGTAATCATGATGAACTAGTAATGCTTAATCGCATAAGTAGCGGAAAAATAAATTCGGCTAAACATATTATTGCTAACGGGGTTGAGCTGCTTCTTATTAATTCTAAAGGACCCACGCCCGCAGGATGGGTTACTGGCGCGCATTTAGATGAAATAACTGATACTTTAGTCAACTCGAATAATAGCAAAGTTATCTTTTGCCATCATAATCCGCTGCCAATAAATGGCTATCTTGATAAGCACTTATTAGAAAATGGTCCACAGCTTTTAAATATTTTAGTTAATAGTAATAATGTATCTGCGCTTTTTCATGGTCATGTACACAACGATTATGAACAAAACTTTAGAGGCTTGCCTATATATGCAAGTCCTGCCAGTTCAGTCCAGTTTGTAAAATACACTCCAAAGTGGGAGCAAAAAAATGCAGGGCCTGCTTACAGAATGCTAAATATAAAGAGTAAAAAAGATAAAGTTGAAGTAAAAACGGAAGTGGTATGGCTAAGCGCGTAATTTATATTCATGGCTTTAATAGTTCACAAAAATCATATAAAGCTGTGCGCTTTGGTGAGCTTATGGCAAACTATGACGTTGATTATTGTGTACCGAACTTAAACCACGAGCCCCTACAAGCTATAATTGAGCTTGAACAATTACTAACGCCAGATACCGTTTTATTAGGTAGCTCGTTAGGTGGTTTTTTTGCCACGTATTTATCGCAGCGTTATCAAATTCCTGCAGTGGTCATTAATCCCGCGGTCGCACCTTATAATTTATTACAGTCGTTACTTGGGCCTAATTATAATCCGTATCAAGATTATCATTACGATTTAAATAACAGTCATATTGAGGCGCTGAAATTACTCGCTGTAGATAAATTAGCACATCCTGAGTTACTGTATTTATTACAGCAAACAGGCGATGAAGTGTTGAACTTTCAACACGCAGTAAAATATTATTCGCAATGCAAGCAATTGATAGAGTTTGGTGGCGATCATAGCTACGTTGAATTTGAACGCACCTTTGCAAGTATTGTAGATTTTCTTAAAATCACGTAAAACTAGTTAGCCTGAACTGAGGTTAGTTACTATATTAACGCTTTAGCGCATATAACAATAAAACTAGTAAACGTATTAGAGCCTTAGCGGATATAAAGACAAAAACTATGAGTGATCAAAATTATAACGCCGAAGCCATTGAAGTACTTAATGGATTAGATCCGGTAAAACGACGCCCAGGGATGTACACCGATACCGTACGCCCAAACCATTTAGGCCAAGAGGTTATCGATAACAGTGTCGATGAAGCTATGGCGGGTCATGCTACTCGTATCGACGTAATTCTCCACGAAGATAACTCGCTCGAAGTGAGCGATGACGGACGTGGTATGCCTATTGATATTCATCCTGAGGAAGGTATCCCAGGGGTTGAACTAATCTTCACTAAGTTACACGCCGGTGGTAAGTTTTCTAATAAAAACTATCAATTTTCGGGTGGTTTACACGGTGTAGGTATTTCTGTAGTAAATGCGTTATCTACACGTGTAGAAGTAACCGTAAGGCGCGACGCTCAACAATACAGAATGGCATTTGAAAATGGCGATAAAGTAGAAGATTTGAGCGTAATTGGTACTGTTGGTAAGCGCAATACAGGTACCACCGTTCGTTTTTGGGCTGATGTTAGCTACTTTGATTCACCAAACTACTCAATTACCAAGCTTAATCATTTATTAAAAGCCAAAGCGGTCTTATGCCCAGGACTGCGTATTAAGTTTGTTAATAAGCAAACAAAAGAAACCAAAGAATGGTTTTACGAAACTGGCTTAAAAGATTACCTAATTGAAGCTGTTAAAGGGTTTGAAACATTACCGCAAGACCCATTTGTAGGTGAATTTAAAAGCTCAATTGAAGGCGCTGATTGGGCTGTTGTATGGCTACCTGAAGGTGGCGAATCAATAGCGGAAAGCTACGTAAACTTAATTCCTACTGCGCAAGGTGGTACACATGTAAATGGTCTGCGCCAAGGCTTGCTTGAAGCAATGCGAGAGTTTTGTGAGTTTAGAAATTTACTACCTCGTGGCGTAAAGCTAACACCTGATGATATTTGGGAGCGTTGTAGTTACGTATTGTCGGTTAAAATGCAAGATCCACAATTTGCAGGGCAAACCAAAGAAAAACTTTCATCGCGCTCATGTGCCGCATTTGTATCGGGTGTTGTAAAAGATTCGTTTAGTTTATGGCTAAATGAACATACCGATACTGCAGAATTATTAGCTGAGTTATGTATTTCAAACGCGCAAAGCCGTTTGCGTGCAGCTAAAAAAGTCGTACGTAAACGAGTTACTGCAGGCCCTGCATTACCAGGTAAATTGACCGATTGTAGTGCTGCCGATAATGACCGAACCGAGCTGTTTTTAGTGGAAGGTGATTCTGCTGGTGGTTCTGCTAAACAAGCGCGAGACCGTGAATTTCAGGCAATTATGCCGCTACGTGGTAAAATTTTAAATACCTGGGAAGTAGAGTCGGGGCAAATACTAGCATCACAAGAAGTACATGATATTTCAGTGGCACTGGGTATTGACCCAGAATCAACAGATATGTCGGGACTGCGTTACAATAAGATTTGTATACTGGCCGATGCTGACTCGGATGGATTACACATTGCAACACTGTTATGTGCACTGTTTGTTCGTCATTTTCCAGAGTTAGTAAAAACAGGGCATGTGTATGTTGCAATGCCGCCATTATTTAGAATAGATATTGGCAAAGAAGTTTATTACGCCCTAGATGAAGAAGAGAAAACCGCTATTTTGGCGCGCATAGAAGCCGAGAAAAAACGCGGAAAAGTAAACGTACAACGATTCAAAGGTCTGGGTGAAATGAATCCGTTACAGCTTCGTGAAACCACTATGGATCCTAATACACGACGCTTAGTGCAGCTTACGCTTGATGAAGAAGTAGAAACCATGGAAATGATGGATATGCTACTTGCTAAAAAACGATCGCCTGATCGTCGTCAATGGTTAGAAGATCATGGTAACAAGGCGCTCGTTTAATTGCTTGTGCCTAACACTAGGAGAGACGAATGAAAAAATTACTAGGAAGTTTGCTGTTACTTGGGCTGACTAGCGCTCCTGCAATGGCTAAAAATATACTTGATAAGCTCACCGTAGCACCTGGGTTTGAAATTAGTTTATTTGCAAATGATGTAGAAAATGCACGTCAAATAGCCGTTTCAAAAAAAGGTATTGTGTATGTTGGCTCTCGTAAAGCGGGCAACGTATATGCGCTTATTGATCACAATAGCGACGGCGTAGCAGATAAAAAAATTGTTGTGGCTAAAGGCTTAAACATGCCCTCTGGCATAGCGATTAAAGATGGCGATTTATATGTAGGCGAAGTGCATCGTATTATTCGCTTTAAAAATATTGATACCCAATTAAAAGATCCAAAGTTTGATGTGGTCTATAACAAACTACCAAGTGAGCGTCATCATGGTTGGAAATTTTTACGTTTTGCACCAACGGGAGAGTTAATCATTCCGGTGGGTGTACCGTGTAATATTTGTGCTGAGGATGAGCGTTTTGGTCGTATTTTTGCGCTTAATGTAGAAACAAAACAAATAAAAACAATAGCTAAAGGCGTTAGAAACACAGTGGGTTTTGATTTTCATCCAGCTACTCAAGCTTTATGGTTTAGTGATAACGGTCGCGACATGATGGGCGATGATATTCCACCTGATGAGTTAAACCGTGCAACGCAAGAAGGTGAGCATTTTGGCTTTCCATATGTTCATGCCGGTGCAATTATTGACCCTGAGTTTGGTGAAGGTAAAAACATTGCCGATTACACGTCGCCAGCACTTGCACTTCCAGCGCATGTAGCACCACTAGGTATTCATTTTTATAACGGTAAGCAATTTCCAGCAAGTTATAAGCAACAATTATTTGTTGCTGAACATGGCTCATGGAACCGTTCTAAGAAGTCAGGCTATAAAGTAGGCCTTGCAACAATCGAAGTAGGTCGCGTAACTAAATATACGCCATTTATTACTGGCTTTATGAAAGACGAAACAACATTTGGACGCCCTGTTGCATTTGCAGAATTAGGTGACGGCAGTCTGTTAGTAAGCGATGATTACGCCAATGTAATCTACCGTGTAAGCTATAAGAAAAACTAGGTAAGCTTTAATGAGTGATACAGATACCTTGCTAATGCAAGGAATTGAGCAACAAACAATGGGGCGTTTTACCGAAGACGCCTATTTAAATTATTCCATGTACGTGATCATGGACCGTGCCCTACCGCATGTAGGTGATGGCTTAAAACCAGTGCAGCGTCGTATTATTTATGCGATGAGCGAACTGGGCTTGTCGGCTAACGCAAAGTACAAAAAATCAGCCCGTACAGTGGGTGACGTACTTGGTAAGTACCATCCACACGGCGACAGTGCCTGTTACGAAGCTATGGTATTAATGGCGCAGCCGTTTTCTTATCGCTATCCTTTGGTAGATGGACAAGGAAACTGGGGGGCGGCAGATGACCCTAAATCGTTTGCAGCAATGCGTTATACCGAAGCGCGTTTATCTAAGTTTTCAGAAGTACTGCTTAAAGAGCTTGGCCAAGGCACTGTTGATTGGACGCCAAACTTTGATGGCACCATGGATGAACCTGTAGTATTGCCTTCTCGTTTACCGCATATTTTACTCAATGGTATAACGGGTATCGCCGTAGGTATGGCAACAGATATTCCGCCACATAACGTACGTGAAGTGGCTAGCGCATGTTGTTTATTACTTGATAAACCAAAAACAGAGCTTGAAGAATTACTTGAGCTTGTACATGCACCAGATTACCCAACAGATGCTGAAATAATTACCCCAAAAGCCGATATTCATAAAATATATAAAACCGGTCGTGGGTCAATCAAAATGCGTGCGGTTTACACCGAAGAGCATGGCGATATTGTTATTACAGCGCTGCCGCATCAATGTTCAGGTGGTAAAGTACTTGAGCAAATTGCAGCGCAAATGAACGCTAAAAAATTACCTATGATTGCTGATTTACGTGACGAGTCAGATCACGAAAATCCAACGCGCATTGTAATTATTCCGCGCTCAAACCGCATTAAAGCTGAGCCATTAATGGCGCACTTATTTGCAACCACCGATCTTGAAAAAAATTACCGCGTAAACTTAAACATGCTAGGCCTAGATGGTCGCCCGCAAGTTAAAGACTTGCGCTGTATTTTAAGTGAGTGGCTAACATTTAGACGCGAAACAGTGCGTCGTCGTTTGCAGTATCGTTTAGATAAAGTATTAGCACGTTTGCATATTTTAGAAGGTTTATTAGCCGCCTTTTTAAATATCGATGAAGTGATTGAAATCATTCGCAGCGAAGACAAACCAAAGCCTGTATTAATGGAGCGCTTTGATTTAACTGATACTCAAGCAGAAGCTATTTTAGAATTAAAACTTCGTCATTTAGCAAAACTTGAAGAGTTTAAAATTCGCGGTGAGCAAGATGAACTAGCCAAAGAGCGTGATAAATTAGCGCAAATTTTGGGCTCAGAACGTCGTATGTCGACACTGCTTAAAAAAGAAATTCAAGAAGCCGCTGAAATGTACGGTGACGATCGTCGCTCGCCAGTGATTGAGCGCTCAGAAGCGAAAGCACTTAACGAAAAAGATTTAATTCCATCAGAGTCAGTCACTGTTGTGCTATCAGATAAAGGCTGGGCACGCGTTGGTAAAGGCCATGATTTAGATGTACAAGGCTTAAATTACCGTTCAGGTGATGGCTTTAGAGCCTCGGCTCGGGGTAAGAGCAATCAACCTGCTGTATTTTTAGATTCAGCAGGGCGGGCATTTGCAACCGATGCGCACAGTCTGCCTTCGGCGCGTAGCCAAGGTGAACCAATGACAGGTCGTTTTAACTTAACACCAGGTGCTAATTTTGAGCACGTGGTAATGAGTGAAGACGAGCAAGTATTGCTTATGGCGTCAGATGCAGGTTACGGCTTTATTACTGACTTTAAAGACTTAGTGAGTAAAAATAAAAATGGTAAAGCGCTGGTAAGTGTCCCTAAGGGTGGAATATTACTTTCTCCTATTAGGGTGAACGATGTTGCTAGTGATTACTGTATGGCTATTTCTAACGAAGGTCGCATGCTCTTATTCCCGCTACGTGACTTACCAAAACTTAGCAAAGGTAAAGGGAATAAGATTATTTCTATTCCTGGAGCTAAAGTACAAGCCCGTGAAGAGTTTGTAAAAGTGCTTGCTGTTGTGCCACAAGGAAGCAGTGTTACGCTTCATGCTGGTAAGCGTAAACTAACGCTTAAACCATCTGATTTAGAGCATTATCATGGTGAGCGAGGGCGTAGGGGTAATAAACTACCGCGCGGCTTACAGCGTGTTGACGAAGCCGTTGTTGAGCTAACCCCACAAGATGATGAACCAATAGAAGCCATTAACGAAGAGTAACCAATTACTTTTTTGTATAAATAAAAACGGTCTGCATTTGCAGGCCGTTTTTGTTTTAAAATAAAGAGCTTGCATACTTCAGCGTACACTTGTGCGCTATTGACTCGTCTGTGTCACAAAATAACGCTATAATAATCATAATTGATCTTTGGAGAAACTCATTTGCTAGCTGTTATACGCGTTTTTATTATGCTGATGTTTATATTATTCAGTTGTATTTTTGGTTTATTACTTTCGATTGTAAGACCATTTCATCCCAATAATGTACATATTATAGCGGGCTGGTTTGGCTCAATGGCTAAAATGATTGGCGTTAAATTAGTTTTAATACGTCATAAAGATGCAATTGATGCAGGCCCTGCAGTTTATGTTGCTAATCATCAAAATAGCTACGACTTATTTACAGTGCCTGCAATGGTGCCTAAAAACTGCGTAAGTTTGGGGAAAAAGAGCTTAAAGTGGATCCCATTTTTCGGTCAGCTTTATTGGTTGTCGGGTAATATATTAATAGACAGATCGAATCGCTCTAAAGCAGCGGGAACTATCTCCAAAGCAGCCGAAAAAATTAAAAATAATGGCTTATCTGTATGGATGTTTCCAGAAGGCACACGAAGCTATGGAAGAGGGTTGCTACCGTTCAAAACAGGTGCTTTTCACACCGCAATGAGCGCAGATGTACCCATAATTCCGGTATGTATGAATACAACACATAAAACCATTAAGCTAAATCGTTGGGATAATGGTACAATTTACATCGAAATGTTAGCGCCTATACCGCTTGATAAAGAAATTAGCGCGCGTGAGCATGCTAAAAGCGTGCATAGCATTATGGCTGCTAAAATAACTGAATTAGATGCTCAAGTGAGAGAAAAATAATGGAAAACTGGCGTGAAATAAGTGAAGACATCGTAAGTTCACTACTTGAAGATGGATCAGATCCTGAAATACTTTATGAAGTAGAACACCATTTTGTGTGTGAAGACTTCCCTAAACTAGAGCAAGCTGCATTGGCTGCTTTTAAATTAGGCTACGATGTTGAAGAGCCAGCAGAGCTTGAACTTGAAGATGGCAGTAAAATTTGGAGCTTTGACATTGTAGTTGAAGCTGAGCTAGACGTAGACGTTATTATGGAAGACGTTGATAAGCTAGCGCAACTAGCCGTTGAGTGCGATGTTGAATACGACGGTTGGGGCACTTACTTTCAAGAGTAATTAGCTGACTGTTATATAAAAAGGCGATCATTGCAAAGTGCTCGTCTTTTTTAATGCCTGTAAAAGCGTGCTAGCAAACATGCGCTGCCCTTTAGATAATCTCTAAAGGCGATTAACTCTTTGTTGCCTAAATCGATGTGGTAAGGGGCGTGAACAGGACGCGGAAGCTTTGCTCTGTTTTTACTTGCTTTCACATAAAGGTAAGCCAGTCGCATAACGTAGGAATTGCTACCTGGCTGGCTAGGTTATAAACCTCGCGCCGCGATTTAACAGCCCCCTAGATTAAACTAATTTCAATCCACAAAAAAACACGCCGAATTCTGCTAAAAAATCTAATATGAGCTAAATTAAATTAACCATCTAGGTATTTTTAATACTTTATTTAAAGCTTATTGGTATTTTTTGTATAAATATCATTAATAAAATTATCTACAAAAAAGAATTCCTCCCACTGAGCTCAAATACCTCTTAAGTTTTTTAAGCTAGCTTTCACTAATATTTAATTTTTAAATTCTTATTTCAAATGCATCTTGTACTGCCATGCTTAAATTTTATTTATACAAATAGTACGAGGCAATTGGTTAACCAATGGTATTTTAGTGCATTAAACTGAACGTAAGCTTTACTACGTAAAATAAAAACTAATAAATTTTATTACTACAAAAGTATGGTTTTTTGGTTGTTTAATAAATTACCAATTAAATTGTTATAATTAATGATTTTTTATTATTTTATATTTTGTTCCTCATCTGGGTTTTCTTTTTTATTTGATGTTTTTTTATTTTACTTGTTGATTTTAATTGCTTTAATTTATTTTTAATTCGGTTAATCTAAATGGAATTAATACTTATTACTTATTAAATAAGTTGTTGCAAATTTATTACAAGCAATATAACTTATGTCTCAGCCCAGCTGGCTGTCATTATTGGTAATAATTATTTGTAGACCAAATTTGGTTTTTTAATCGTTTTATTGTTACCAATTTCACATAAAAACATAAATTAAAACCTGCTTACAGGCGGTGAACTAGGCTTGAGTGAAATACTCATTTAAAGCCATGTAGTAAGATTTTTCATGTACAGGTTTGGAGAGATAAAGATAATGATTAACCAAAAATCCCTATTTATGCTTGCAGCCATGACTGCAAGCTCAAGTTTTGTACAAGCGGCGACGATCAATAATGCTGGGTTTGAAGATGGTTGGAGTAACTGGAATGAAACAGAACCTGCAGCTATCTCAGGTAGTGCTTATAAGGGCTCTAAATCATTAAAAATTCAAGGTAGCCCAGGGCGTGTTTACCAGAATGTAGATGTAGATCGAAATACTCAGTACACGTTAAGTGCGTATGTACTTGGTAAGGGTCAAATCGGCATTAACGATCTTAATGGTTTGTTTAAAAATGAGAAATTTAACGTTTCTTCATGGACAAAAGTATCTAGAACTTTCACCACAGCAAATACAGGTACGCTACAAGTATTTGCCAAGCACGATAAGAGCTCAAACGATGTTCGTTTTGATAACTTTTCATTAACTAAGGGCACTTCAGGCGGCGGTGATACTGGCGGTGGCGACACTGGTAGTGGCTCTGGTATAGCAAGCAACATCACCAACGGTAGTATTTTTGACCTTGAAGGTAACAATCCTCATCCATTAGTAAATAGCAATACTTTAGAGTTTGTTCCTCTAGAAGCGCGTCATATCACTCCAAACGGTAATGGCTGGCGTCATGAATATAAAGTAAAAGAAAGTGCTCGTGCTGCAATGACCGAAACCTATGAGGTTTTTGAGGCAACTGTAAAAGTGGAAATGTCTGATGGTGGTAAAACGATTATTTCTCAACACCATGCTAGCGATACAGGTACGATTTCAAAAGTATATGTTTCAGATACTGATGAATCAGGTTTTGATGATAGCGTAGCGGGTAATGGAATTTTTGATGTATATGTTCGCTTACGTAACACCAGTGGTAAAGAAGAAAAACATGCACTAGGTACTATCAGAAGTGGTGGTTCATTTAATCTAAAAGTAGTAAATAATTACGGTGATGTAGATGTAACTGCACTAGGTACTACTTTTGGTATTCCGGTAGAAGATGATTCAGAGTCTTACTTCAAGTTTGGTAATTATCTCCAATCACAAGACCCATATACACTAGATGAGTGTGGCGAGTCAGGTAACTCAGATTCATTTAAAGAGTGCTTTAAAGATTTAGGTATTACTAAGGCTAAAGTAACAATGACTGACGTTAGTTACACGCGTAGAACTAATTAATTATTTATTTAGTAGTTTAGAAGGCCACCCAGTTTAAATTGAGTGGCTTTTTTTTATTTTTTAACGGGATAAACTTAATTTATACCATTGGCTTAATTAAGTGATCTATTTTGAGGTAAGAAAACCGTATCGACAACAAGGTGAAAATTCGTTATTTAGTTGTTATCACTAATTGCTCCTGCATTGCTCTACCTCCTGCATCCATGCAGTCGTATATCAGAAATTTTTAACGCAGTTAGCGTCAGATTTAATCCCTCAAATTGATTAAGCATTATTGCGGATTGGCACTATAACCATTTTTTATTTTTAAAATACACACCAATACCGCCAGTGAGCACAATTAAAAATATGACAAAAGCACTAAACGCATAAGGGCTCTCTGTACCAGGAATGCCTCCTACGTTTACACCTAAAAGCCCCGTTAAAAAGCCCAGCGGTAAAAAAAGTGCTGCCACTACAGACATAACATACATTCGCTGGTTTAACTGCTCAGAAACTTGGTTAGTGATTGTTTGCTGAATAATTTGCGCACGCTCAATCGAACTATCTAGCTCTTCAAGATAACGAATTAATAAGTTGGTGGTTTCATTAAGTTTTGCTTTATCGTCATCTAATAACCATAGGTAGTGGTTATTTACCATTGAACTAAGGGCTTCTTTTTGCGGTTTTAAATAACGTTTTAAGGCAATAGTTTGGCGTCGCAACTGTGATAAACCTTGGTTGTCAAACTTTTTACTTGGTTCATCTATTTCTTCTTCAAACTCGTCGAGTGTTTCATCTAGTGAGTCAATAACGCTTTGCATACGTGAGGTTAATTTTTGTGTTATAGAGCACACTAATTCAGAAATATTGCATGGGCCTTTATTTTCATTTAAACAGGCGAGCGTATCTTGCACCGATAATAAACGGCGCTTACGGGTAGTAATAAGAATGTCTTCGCTAATAAATAAACGAATTGAAACCATGTCTTCAGGGCTTTGTGCTGGATTTAAATTTACACCACGTAAAAATAACATGTGCCCGTTAGTTGTAGCCGTAATACGTGGGCGTGTTTCGTCAGCAATTAAAGACTCTAGTTCGTAATCGTTTAAGTGAGGCTGTGCCTTGAGCCACTCAACTGCCTCACTTTGGCTATAATCCATGTGCACCCAAAGTTTACCTTGGCTTGGTTGCCAGCTATTTAGCTCATTAGTGCTTCCAATAGGACGAGCGCCGCCTTGTCCATCAAGTACAAGTGCATGTAGTAAACCATTAATCATAATTAGTTCTCATAATAGTGTATTTTTAATACTGTTAACTATAGTGTATCTACTTAGTTGCTTACAGGCTTACCTTTACTTTTAATAAGTTAAGCTTAAATAGCAAAATATATGCAGAGCCTCTGTGTTGAGCAAAGTGGCATTAAAGTACGGCTTAGCAAGGCGTGCATTGTGTGACCAGTTGCTTAAAAAGATCAATTTAATTTACTAATCGACTAGATAAATTTATTTCGTTGGTGTTTTTTGACCTGTAGCGTATAAGTCACTTTTTTATTAAGGGCACATTTATGACAGCAAAGATCACAGTTGGTTGGCGTGAGTGGTTAAGTTTACCTGAGCTTGGTATTAACGAGATAAAAGCAAAAATTGATACTGGCGCTCGCACTTCATGTATTCATGCAATTAACATTGAAGAATACGAAGTTGACTCAGAAAAATGGGTTAAATTTACGGCCCAACCACTGCAAGATGATGAGCAAACGCAAGTCACTTGCAATGCAAAAGTTAAAAAAATGAAGTACGTAACCAGCTCAAGTGGGCAAAAAGAGCTACGCTACTTTATAGAAACTACATTACATGCAGGCGAGCATAGCTGGCCTATCGAGCTTACTTTAACAAGCCGTGCAACAATGAAGTTTAGAATGTTATTAGGGCGTACAGCCATGGAAAATCGTATAGTCGTTGACCCGGCTTTATCTCAACTATTAGGTCGTAAGGTTTAACTATGAAAATCGGTATTTTATCTCGTAACAGAAAGCTATATTCAACACGTCGCTTAATTGAGGCAGCAGAAGCACGCGGCCACGAAGTTAAAGTGATTGATGCATTGCGTTGTTATATGAATATCAACTCTGAGCAACCAGAAATTCACTATCGCGGTGAAAACTTAAAAGAATTTGACGCAATTGTCCCGCGTATTGGTGCATCGGTTACATTTTATGGCTGTTCGGTACTTCGTCAGTTTGAAATGATGGGTGTTTATCCTGTAAACGAATCAGTCGCTATTTCTCGTTCGCGCGATAAATTACGTTCACTTCAGTTACTTTCGCGCAAAGGCGTTGGTATGCCAGTAACAGGTTTTGCCAGCAAACCCGATGACGTAAAAGACTTACTAGAAATGGTAGGCGGTGCACCTGTTGTAATTAAATTACTTGAAGGCACACAAGGCATTGGTGTTGTACTTGCTGAAACACGCAAAGCAGCTGAAAGTGTTATTGAAGCGTTTATGGGCTTAAAAGCCAATATTATGGTTCAAGAATATATTAAAGAAGCGGGTGGTGCAGACATACGTTGTTTTGTACTAGGCGACAAAGTAATCGCAGCAATGAAGCGCCAAGCACAAGAAGGTGAGTTCCGCTCCAACCTTCACCGTGGTGGTAGCGCTACATTAGTTCGCATTACTCCAGAGGAACGTAAAACGGCAGTAGCAGCGGCTAAATCAATGGGCTTAAATGTAGCGGGAGTTGATTTACTTCGCTCATCTCGTGGGCCACTTGTGATGGAAGTTAACTCATCACCGGGTTTAGAGGGCATTGAAATAGCAACAGGTAAAGATATTGCAGGTATGGTAATTGATTTCATCGAAAAAAATGCCTCAAGTAAAGGAACAGCAACACGTGGCAAAGGTTAAAATTAACCGTCCTTTTTCCTTATTAGGAGAAAATGTAGGCGTAGGCGAGCGTAAAACGCTTGCCTTAGAAGCAGCTAAGCTTTACACCCATTCACCACTTAATATTCCTATTGAAGTGGTTAACGGTGTAATGGAAGGCCCAGTGCTTATGGTGTGTGCGGCTATTCATGGTGATGAGCTAAATGGTGTAGAAGTTGTGCGTCAGTTACTTGCTAAAATAGATCCAAGCCAACTGCGCGGAACAATAATCGCTGTGCCTATTGTGAATGTGTTTGGCTTTATTCACAAATCGCGTTATTTACCAGATAGACGCGATATGAATCGCAGCTTCCCAGGTTCTGAACGTGGTTCATTAGCTGGGCGTATGGCTTATATGTTTTTTAATCAAGTGGCAGTACATTGTACTCACATTATTGACTTGCATACTGGCGCTATTCATCGTACTAATTTACCGCAAATTCGCGCTAATTTAGAAGATGAAGCAACCGCTGAAATGGCTAAAGCATTTGGTACGCCGGCGGTTATAAATGCATCCCTTCGTAATGGTTCATTACGCAGTGAAGCCGCAAACTTAGGTATACCTGTTATTACTTATGAAGCAGGCGAAGCGCTACGCTTTGACCCTATCGCTATTGCGGCAGGTGTGCAGGGCGTTGATTATGTTATGCGCCATTTAAAAATGATCCGTGGCAAGCGCCCTAAAAAGTTACCAGATCCTATTATTGCAGGTTCGACTAGTTGGATACGTGCAGAGGTTGATGGCATTGTGCGTGCACAAGTATCACTAGGGGAGCATGTAACTAAAGGGCAAGTGCTTGCATATATAAGTAGCCCTCTAGGGGATTCTGAGCTTGAGCTTTTAGCGCCTAAAGGCGGTATTGTTATTGGTCAGCAAACGATGCCATTGGTAAATGAAGGTGATGCGGTATTCCACCTTGCTTACTTTGCAAATGACAATAGTTTAGTAGAGCAGCAACTAGAGAACTTTATTGATGAGATAAATGATTTAGATGACGAGCTTAAAACAGCTGAACTAAATAACTAATAGCTAGGGCGTGTTTAACTTTGCGGATTGAAATTTGTTCAATCCAAGGAAGATTAAATCGCGGCGCGAGGTTTGTAACCTAGTGGGCTAAGTAAAAACCGAGTAACAAAGAGTTTATCGCCCCTAGGCAGAACCCGAAGGGCAGCGCATGTTTGGCATTTATGCTGCGTTATCGCCTATTTATGGGGAGTAACCACACTTCATAGGCTCTGCCTTGCCTAAAAACCAAATATACTGCTGCAAATTCAACCATCAAAGATCAACACGCCCTAGTCTTAATTGTGGTTAGTTAAGCATTAAAAAGCCGCAGTAGGTATTTTGACTACTGCGGCTTTTTTGTGAATATGATTTTTTAAACTATGTTTTTTTAGGACCAATAATACGCTTTATAACAGGGGTTTTAGTTGGCTTTGGTTCTTTATTTAAAACCATGACAGGACGGGTCACAAATAAATTGTTAGGGTAAATTACACGGTGCCCATCAATATGTTCAAGTACTACATTCATTAAGCCCATTTCAACAATGCGCCCTTCAACATGATTCGCACCATCAATAATTCGTACCCAATAACCAACGCGGCAATCGTTTTGAATAAACATTAGTAAAAATGCGGTTAGGTTACTCAGTAATGACCAAGCGGCAAAAAGCGCTACGCCTAACATAGCGAATAAAGAGGAGCCTAAAACCAATAAGCCACGAAGCTCTATACCCCAAAATACTAAAACTAAACACAGCACGACCAAGGCGAGTATAATTTTTAGTAATAGCTCTGCACGGTATTTTCGGTGTAAATCAACTTTCCCCTTAATTGCTTTTTCGAGTAATTTTTTGGTTATTTTTAATAGCAGAGGGAAAACCAAAATAGCGATTATAGTTACAATCAACTTATATTGTGATGCAAACAATTCTAAAACTTCTATTATTTCCACATTAAGCCCTGAACTTTTATACCAATTTAATTTAATTCAATTGGTATTAGTTTAACGCGTTTGTATTATTTAAAAAGTGTTTTTAACGCTCACTAACCACTGTACTGAGTCTACGTCATCGTAGCTATCAACTGGGGCTGCAATATCAATGTGGATCATGGTTCCTGAGTTTGCACGACTCGGTGCTAAACGAAGACCTACGCCTATATTTTTTAATACATGTGCGTTTTCGCCATTATCTTTATCGTTAAACCATGCTCTGCCCACATCTACAAAAGCTGCGCCACCCACTTTAAATAGTTGTAGTAAATCGTACTCCCAGTAATAGCGCTTTTCTAGATTAACTAAAAAGCTACGGTCGCCATGTTGGTAATCCATAGGGTAACCACGCAGGCCTGTTTCGCCGCCTAAAGTAAGTTGCTGATCAGCAGTAAGGTTTTTTGCGTATTGCACGCGGGCTTTAACATACCAAGATTGGTCTTCACTGGTATTTAAATAATATTGTACTTGGCTGGTGGCCATAAAGTTTTCGAGTTTTTTCTGTTCTTTATTCCAATAGCCATCAATATCAGCACTAAAACGCCATAAGGTATTATCGTTAGTAAAGTGGGCTTTTTTAAAGTTAAAAGAATACACCGCGCGGCTGTCGTCATTACTTAATGACTCATCTGAATAGCCAATTAAGCTTTTAATATTCCAACCTAAATTTAAGTCCTCAGTGCGAGATATACTGTCGAAGTTGCGCACCTTTATGTAGTTATCTTCAAACCAATGGCCGCTTATAAAGGGGTAACTTAAACTTCTGTCATCGGCAAGTGGTGCAAATGTAGTGTCTATAGCTTCAAAGGTATGTTGCTCGTCGGTATAGCCTAACGTTAGTCGCTGGGTCCAATTATTATTAAGCGCTCTAGAGTGTCCTATAAATACACGGTTTAAATCGGTAGTTTGATCAAATTCGCTAAACTCTTCGCCGCGTTTATATAGTGACTCTTCGCGCTGCTCAGAATAGCTTAAAATACCATAACTAAAGGGGGTGTCAATTGCGTAAAATGGATAGGTTAGCTCAAGCAAATGGCGCTTGCCGTCGCTGTTATCGGCGTACTCTAAACGGCCTCGGTAGCGAGTAGATAAAATATTTGGATCGTCGTAAACAAATAAGTAACCGCTGCGATCGCTGTCAGTCGTGCGCGAAAAAGAAAGGCGCTTACCCCACCCAAGCAGGTTGGATTCTCTAAAACCTATACTCGATTTGTTTTCTCCACCGCTACGACTAAAGTTCACTTCAGGTAAAAGTGTCCATAAATCACGGGTAACCACTTCTACATTAACGTCGCCGTCGCAGTTTTCGGTAGCACTAATTTGTGCATCATATAAGTAACTTTCTTTACGAAGTAAACGCTCAGATTCTGCGAGCTTTTTAGCGTCGTACTTGTCACCTGGGGAGAATAATAAAAGGTTATTAATGACATCGGGCTCTGTTTGAATGTGAGCGCGATTAGCAAAACGGAATAAAGCAATATTTTCCTCTTCAAGCTCAGTATTAAATACATTAAGTTGCTTGAGCTTTATTGAGGCTATTTTAGCGTTACTATTACTGTGCGTGAGGGTTGTTTTGTCTTGAACTTCTCGGCGTAGGTTTTTATTTGTGCTTAAATCTGTCTGTTCTACAAGGCAGTTATCAGTTTTCATTGAAGATTGTTGTGCGAACGTATTAGGCACATAAAAGCTTAAAACCGTTAAACTAATACAACATTGTGCTATCCATTTCTTGCTCACCATTAAACCTCTTACTGCTACGTAGCAAATGACTATCGTAATATCAGCTTACATCATTGTTATTATAATGTAAGTAAAAGGTATGGATTTTGAAATTAATTAATTGTTACTCATATTCACTTTTGTTAATAGCCAGCTGGTTTGCAGCGACCTATGCGCTAGGCATTAAAAGCTAGCTTAAATAAAATGCTAAAGCGGCGAGTAAGTGTTCAGCTTCATGACCTTCGGCATTAATCCAGATGCTTTGGCTGTAATGCTCATAGTTTAAATTAAAGGTTTGATGATTATAGGTAAAGCGAACTTGATGGCGATCGGCGCCTGCAGAGTACTCATTGAGTGTTACTTCGTCTGAGTGTAAAAATAATGTACTCCACAGCTCAAAATCTTCATCGTTTGGTAGCTCAATGGGATTAATCAAAATACATTTGTGTGTATGGTCATATTCTATTTGGGTCATAATGCTCTTAATTAGTAGCTAGGTAATGTCGAATTGCCGTTAAAAATTCGCCGCCGTACTTATTTAACTTAGTAAAACCAACACCTGAGACCTTTAAAAATTCACTGTCGTTTGTTGGCATAAGCTGCGCCATTTCGGCTAACGTTTTATCATTAAATACTACATAAGGTGGCACATCGTCGGCATCAGCAAGTTCTTTACGAAGTGCGCGCAGGCGAGCAAAGAGTTTTTTGTCGTAATTAAATTGCGCTAACTTATCTTGATAAACGTGTTTGGCTTGCAGGCGTGGCTCGGCTAATTGCAGTGCGTATTCACCTTTTAAAATTACACGCGCGGCTTCTGTTAATCTAAGTGACGCACCTTGTGTTATATCTTGGCTAAGTAAGCCTTGATGAATAAGTTGGCGTAAAATACTGAGCCAAAACTCACTGCTTTTATCTTTACCTATGCCGTAGGTACTTAACTCATGATGATTATTATCGCGGATGCGGCTCGTGTTTGCACCGCGAAGTAATTCAACAATATAACCAAGTCCAAAACGTTGTCCCGCTCTGTACACACACGAAAGTGCTTGCTGGGCGACTAACGTACCATCAAAGCTTTTTGGCGGATTTAAGCAAATATCGCAGTTGCCACAAGGTTCGCGTTGATATTCACTAAAGTAGTTAAGTAATATTTGACGACGACATGTTTGCGCTTCGGCAAAGCTTGCCATTGCGTTAAAGCGTTGTTCTTCTACGCGGCGGCGTTGCTCGTCGTCTATGTCTTCAAAAAAGCGCCTTACGCGACCTATATCAGCTGGGTCAAAATACATTATAGCTTCTGCGGCAAGTCCATCTCGCCCAGCTCGACCTGTTTCTTGATAGTACGACTCTATACTTTTTGGAATATCGTAATGCAGTACAAAACGCACATTAGGCTTGTTTATGCCCATGCCAAAAGCAACGGTTGCGACCACTATCTGTATATCGTCACGGGCAAACCCGGTTTGTACAAATTGTCGTTGCTCGTTACTCATACCAGCATGATAAGCGGCAGCGTTTAGTCCTGCATCTGCAAGCTTTTCAGCAATGTCGTCTACGCGTTTACGGCTGGTGCAATAAATAATACCGCTTTGGCTTTTTTGCTCCTTTAGGTAGCGAAGCAATTGCACCATAGGTTTAAATTTTTCTTCTATGGTGTAACGAATATTGGGGCGATCAAAGCTGCCAGTATGAATATAAGGCTGTTGTAGTTTTAATTGCTCAACTATATCAAACCGTGTGGCTTTATCGGCGGTGGCGGTTAATGCCATCATTGGAACATTTGCAAAACGTTGCTTTAATTCGTTTAAGCGAAAGTAGTGAGGTCTAAAGTCATGACCCCAATGCGACACACAGTGCGCTTCGTCAATAGCAAATAAACTCACATTTAAATGCGATAAACGCTCTAAAAATTCGTGTTGTAATACTTTTTCAGGCGCCACATATAAGAGCTTAATTTGCCCCTGATGAAGCTGTTGATACACCAATTGCTGCTCTTCTCGTGCTAAGCTGTTATTAACGTAAGCGGCTTTTACCCCAAGAGCTTGCAGTTGCGTTACTTGATCTTGCATTAGCGATATAAGCGGAGATATAACAATGGTTACGCCTTCGAGTACTAAAGCAGGGATTTGGTAGCACACCGATTTTCCGCCGCCAGTAGGAAGCAATACAAGCGAATCTTGGCCGTTAATAGCGGCATCAATAACTGCTTTTTGACCGTCGCGAAATTCACTGTAGCCAAACACTTGTTTGAGGACAGTTTCGGGTTTACGCACAAGGGTGCTCGAAGGTGGAGTTGATGTATTCATTGGCGGGTATTTTAGTGGTTTTTTAGTGAGATGTCTTTAGCTGAGTTACTTGATAAATTATTTAAGTGGAGTCTCGTAGTTTTACACTATGTATGTTTTACTCATCTTACCTGTTTTGACATAGAGAATAATAATGAATAAAGAAATGTTAATTGAACAAGTGGGCGCGTTATTTGTAAATGGCATGCCGTTTAACCAGTTTTTAAAAATATCGGTTGAGTCGTTAAGCCCTGAACAGGCCAAAATTACGTTCCCGTGGCAGGATGTACTCATTGGTAATCCTGCGCAAAAAATACTCCATGGTGGTGTTATTTCAGCCGTACTTGATAATGTAGGCGGTATGCTCGCTGCAGCAAGTGTAATTGATAAACTCACCGATTTAGATATCACAAGTGTGCAAACAAAATTAGCCACGCTTGGGACTATCGACTTACGTACTGATTATTTGCGCCCTGGTAAAGGAGAGAGCTTTACTGCCAGCGCAACACTTATTCGTTCAGGTAATAAAGTATGTGTATGCAGAATGGAATTACATAACGAACAGTCTGTTCAAATTGCTTTTGGAACCGGCACGTATTTAGTTGGATAAAACGCGTATGGCAAGTAAACTAGCGGCCTTTTAAATCACTAAGTGTTTATTATGTCGATTGATACTGAGCAGCGTAAAGGTGCTATTTTTGCTTGTCTTGCTTTTCTAATGTGGGGCCTTGCGCCAATATACTTTAAGTTGATTCAGCATGTTTCTGCTTTTGAAATTTTAATGCATCGGGTTATTTGGTCGGTTGTGTTTTTAGTATTGGTAGTAAGTGTTTTACGGTATTGGGGTAAAATTAAACGCATTATCGTTCAACCTAAGCTTTTGCTTATGCTTGTTATAACCTCTGCACTGCTTGGGTTTAATTGGGGTTTATTTATATGGGCTATAAATAATAACCACATGCTTGATGCAAGCTTGGGCTATTACATAAATCCTCTTTTAAATGTATTACTGGGTATGCTTTTTTTAGGCGAACGCCTGCGTAAGTTCCAAGGCGTAGCAGTAGCCCTTGCCTTTAGCGGTGTAGTGCTGCAGCTAATTAGTTTTGGCTCGTTTCCGGTAGTTGCCTTTTCACTGGCTATATCATTTGCACTTTATGGCTTATTACGTAAAAAACTACCCGTTGAAGCCTTACCTGGAATTTTACTCGAAGCACTTATATTACTGCCTGTCGCACTTATTTATTGGTGGTTAATGGTGCCAACACCGACTTCAAGCTTAGCAGCTAACGATTGGCATACTAATGTACTACTGATTAGTGCAGGTATTGTAACTACATTACCACTGCTTTGTTTTACCGGCGCCGCTAAGCGTTTGCAATATACTACACTTGGCTTTTTTCAATACATTGGGCCAAGCTTAATGTTTATACTAGCTGTGGTGTTTTATGGTGAAGTGTTTGATGCAGAGCGTGTAGTAACATTTGCATGTATTTGGAGTGCACTGGCTATTTTTAGTTGGGACTCTTACCATCAATCACGCAAACGTAAAAGGGCGGCTATTACAGCCGCAGAAGTATAATTAACTAATAAAATGGTTAACTAACTACTTTATTACGACCAGATTCTTTAGCGTCGTAAAGCTTTAAGTCGGCCTGTTTTAAAAGTTCATCAATTTGATAAACAGGCCCGTTTGCAAAGCCAATAGAAATGGTGAATTTTATTTTAGCTTTACTAAACTCTTGGCTATTCATTTCTATAAAATACCTAAAGCCTTCAAGGCGTTTAAGGGCTTCTTGTTTATCTACATCTATAAAATAAACTGCAAACTCTTCACCACCTAAGCGCGCTACTAAGTGCTTTTTAAAGTATTTACTGAAGCAAATAGAGAGCCCTTTTAATACTTCGTCGCCAACATCGTGCCCGTATGTATCGTTAATTGATTTAAAGTGATCAATATCAAGCATAGCTAAAGCACCGTCACCTTTAGTATGTTTTATTTGCTTTAATGATTTTTCAGCTTCTTCAAAAAAGTAACGACGATTTGGTAAATTAGTTAAATAATCCGTGTTGGCTTGTCGCCTTATGGTGGCTATAAGTTCTAACATATCGACGTTTTGACTAAGCCTGCAGTAAAACTCTTCGCTATTAAAAGGTTTGTGCAAATAATCGTTTGCGCCATTTTTTAAAAATAAGCTAGAAAGCCCTACAGAGTCAGAACCCGAAATACCAATAATAGCCTTTTCATCATTGCTATATAAGCGGCGAATCTCGCTACATAGTTCATCGCCATTCATGTTGGGCATTTCATTATCAGTAATAATAACGGAAATATCAGGTGAAGCTTCAAGGAGGTTTAACGCTTCTTGTCCGTCTTGCGCTTCAATAATTTGATACTTATGGCGCACTAATAAACTACAAATGTATCGTCGGGTCGATTTAGAGTCGTCAACAACGAGTACTTTTACATTTTCGTTACGAGGCAGGCGCTGTAACTGTTTTTCGAGGTACTGATAAGCTTGTTTATTTTCTTTAATGATGTAATCGATGATTGGGTATTTTTCTACAGTGTCGCGAGTTTTTTTATCAATATTGCCCGTCATTACAATAGTTGGAATGTCTGCATTAATAGTACAAGGTACAGCTTCACCAGATGGGGCATCAGGTAATATGAAGTCAACTACAGCGCAAAAATAGCTATTTTTACTTATAAGCTCTTTTGTTTGCGCTAATGACTCAGCTATATCAACTTCATAACCAGCCTTAAGCGCGATGTGCTTTTGCACTCGCGCCATGGCAGGTGTATCTTCAACTATTAGTATTTTTCGCGTCACGGAACAACCCTATGTATATTTTGCAAAAATATTTGCTTATACAAGTTGTAACTGTTAAAACGCAAAAAAGCAAATAACTTAAGTACTTACAGATTATCCGCTTCTGAATAATACTCTTGGCTAATCGGTGCCGGCCCTGACATTTTTGAGCGGCCAAATAAAGTATGAAACTTAGTTTTGCAGGTCGTTAGTTTTAAGTATTTTACCCAAGCTCGTTCGATTGGGTTGGTAGGTTCTTGTGAGCCAGTTACGACTGCTACAAACTGTTCTTGGTGTTCGTTTTGCGGCTCAATTGTTTTACTGTATAAGCCTTTTAAAACAACTCCGTGTTGTTCAAGTATGCTGGCTTCTAATAAGGTGAAGTTTCCGCTGCGGCTAAAGCCTCGTGGAAAGTTTTGATCATCATAAAATTGACGTTGGCTAACAAATGCTTGGCGTAGTAATGAAATGTTATTGCTCATAGCTTTATCCTCATACCTTAGTAATTAGCTGGAGTATGATGCAAGTTTGGCAATTTATTAAACAAATTATTTTTATCGTGAGGATAAAAAATTGGATATCGATTTATTAAAAACATTCGTTGAGGTAGTGCGTACGCGTCACTTTGGTAAAGCGGCCGAAAACCTTTATATTACGCAGTCTGCAGTGAGCTTTAGAATTCGCCAATTAGAGCAAGGGCTTGGTGTTAATTTGTTTATTCGCCAGCGTAATAACATTCAACTTACAGCACCTGGCGAGCGCTTATTACCCCATGCACAAATGATTATTACGGGCATGCAACGCGCAAAAGTGGATGTTGCGCTTGCCGATAATATGCATAAGCAAATTAGCTTAGCAGGAACGCCTAATATTTGGGATGCTTTTTTACAGTTTGGTATAACAAATATTGTATCGGCGATGCCGGGCGTGTCATTAGTCGCAGAAGTTAAAGCACAACAAGAAAGCACTCGGCTGTTATTAGAACGCACGCTTGATTTGGCAATATTGTTTGATCCACCAAAAGTAGACGAGTTAGTGGTAGAGAGAATTTGTGAGTTGCCAATCATTCCCGTAAGCGGATACGACACTGCAACGAACGAAAACTTTTTTGATAATCAGTATGTATATGTTGATTGGGGAACTACTTTCTCACTTTGGCATGCGCGTCAGTTTACCGGTAAAACACCGCCTTATTTTAGAACCAGCACAGGACGTATTGCACTTGATTTAATACTGCAATGTGGCGGCAGTGCATTTATACCTCAAGTATTGGTAGAAGGGCATTTAGAAAAAGGTGAACTGTTTCATGTTAAAGATGTAGAAAATACCTCGCGAGACGTGTTTATAGCGTATCACAGAGACAACGAGCAAAAAGAGTTAATAGAAACCTTAGTTAATTTACTATCGCAAATGACGCCAAGCTTGTCATTAAAGAAAAGTAAGTAAGTTCGGCCGTTTATTAGGCTTTCATGTTATTTTGATTTCAAATTTAATGCATTTTTATTAATAAAAAAAGACATTAATATTTCCATTGTAATATTACTGTCATTTAGCGGTGACAAAATGCAGCAGTTTTAAAAATTAGTCTTTTGTGATTATCCAAGGAAATAACATGAAATTTGTAAAATCGAGCTTATGCTTAGCACTATTAAGTGGTTTATCTTTTAATGCACTTGCTGATGTAGACATTTACGGTAAAGCGAATGTAACAGTGCAATCATCTGATGATGGCGAAGGGTCTTTTACTGAGATAAAAAGTAATGCATCTCGTCTTGGTGTTAAAGGTTCTGAAAAAATAAATGATAGTTTAGAAGCGGTATATAAGTTTGAGTTTCAAGTGGATGTGTCTGATGCTGATTCAAAAGGCGATAACGACGACAATATTTCTGCGCGTAACCAATACGTTGGTTTAAAAGGTGCGTTTGGTCAGGTTGTAATTGGTCGTAACGATACTGCGCTTAAACAATCTCAAGGTAAGTTAGACTTGTTTAACGACCTTGAAGGCGATATTAAAAATGTATTTAAAGGTGAAAACCGTTTAGGGAATACTGTTAGTTATTCATCAAACTCATACGAAGGTTTTAAAGTACTTGCTACTTTTGTAGCTGAAGATGATGTAGACGCTGATAACGGTTACTCAATGGCGGTTACTTACGGTGACGTGGCACTTAAAAAGAGCGCAGTATATGCCTCTATCGCAGCCGATAGTGAAGTAAATGGCTACGATGTAGTACGCGCGTCAATCCAAGGTAAAGTTGAAAACTTTAAGTTAGGTGCTATGTACCAAACACAAGAAAAAGTTGACGGCAGCGCAGAAGCGGATGGTTATCTATTAAATGCAGCTTACAGCATGGGTAACAACACATTTAAAGTGCAATACCAAGACATGGATTTTGACGACAGCGACGATAAATCAGCAATATCAGTTGGTCTTGATCACAAATTAAATAAAAACATTAAAGTATTTGGCTTTTACTCAAGCTTCGATATGGACAACAACGTTGACCAAGACTACGTAGGCTTAGGTATGGAATACAAGTTTTAACTATTCGCTAAATTAGTTAAAACACTCCCTTTTTAACCGCGCTCTTTTGAGTGCGGTTTTTTTTGCTTTAAATTATTTACTTAGCCGCCCATAATAGAGCTTCATTTGGAATGAGGTGCGAGTCCTCGACTGTTCCCGCAACTGTAATTAGCGCAAAGCTTTAAGTCAGATACAAATGGTATAATACCAATTTTATTAAAAACATGATCCTTCTAGCGAATTAAATAACTTACTAACTTCGTTAAAAATTATTCATATAGAACAACTATATGTCATAATTTCCGCCTTGTTATTAAGCTATTTATTTGTCGCTATAATAAATCACTAATTTAATGCAATTGGTATGAATTCTTTTAACGAGCGGGTTTACTCATTTTTTCTTGTAGTGCATTAGTATTTTTATCGCATTTTTAGTGAGTTTAATCTAGGGTCTGTTGAACTTTGCGGATTAAAATTTGTTCAAACTAGGGGCTATTTAATCGCGGCGCGAGGTTTGTAACCTAGTGGGCTAAGTAAAAACCGAGTAACAAAGAGTAAATAGCCCCTAGGAAGAACCCTTTGGGCAGCGCCTGTTTGGCATTAATGCTACGTTATCGCCCATTTATGGGGAATAACCACACTACATAGGCTCTGCCTTGCCTAAATACCAAACAGACTGTTGCAAATTTAACCTTGAAAGATCAACAGACCCTAGCCTAGGACTGACTATTGCACACTCAAACGCCATTAAATATACCATTACTAAACGTTAAAAACGTATCGTGGGGTATTGGCAATAAAACGATCCTCAAAAAAATAAACCTTAAAATAACCACAGGTAAATTTGTTGGTTTAATTGGACCTAATGGCGCAGGTAAATCGAGTTTATTGCGTTGTTTATATCGTTTTAATAAACCAAGTGATGGCGTTGTAGAATTTAACAACACCGACATTTGGCAGCTAAAAAGCGATGAGTACGCAAAAAAAGTAGCGGTTGTTTTACAAGAAACCCCGTCGCAATTTAACTTAAGCGTATTTGATGTTATTGCGCTTGGGCTAACGCCTCATAAATCGCTATTTAGCTCGGTAACTAACATTGATAAACAAAAAATTACCCAAGCTATCAACACTGTAGGGTTGGCAGATCATAGCGATCAAAGCTTTGAGTCACTTTCGGGTGGTGAAAAGCAACGTGCCTTGATAGCCCGCGCCATAGTCCAGCAACCTCAGTTGTTAATAATGGATGAACCAACTAGCCATTTAGATGTTAAATACCAAATACAGGTAATGGAGCTTGCTAAATCGTTGGGTGTAACGGTGTTTGCATCGTTTCACGATTTAAACTTAGCTTCTGCAATGTGCGATGAACTAGTGGTTATTAAAAATGGTGAAATTACACATACAGGCACGCCAAGTGAGGTATTAACCGAAAACATGCTAGGCGACGTTTTTGGTGTCTGCGCCCAAGTAAATAATCACCCGCAAATATCGAAGTCGGGAAATAGCATCCCTCATATCACTTACTTTTATGGTTACGAATAATATGAGCGCAGTTAATCATCGCCACTCACTTGCGCTATTTATAAGTGCTGCAGCTGCTTTATTTAGCTTATTTGCAGCACTTAGTTTTGGTGCAGCAGAGACCTCACTTCAAGACGTACTTAATAGTTTTTTGCTCTCAAATGAGGCGTCTTTTAATACGCGTATTATTTTTGAACTAAGAATGCCACGCACATTACTCGCCTTTTTAGCAGGCTCCGGTTTGGCAATTGCAGGGCTTATTTTACAAACGGTAACGCGTAACCCTTTAGCCGATCCTTACTTATTTGGTATATCGTCGGGTGCCTCATTTGGCGTGGTATTACTTATGGCGCTAGCGGGCATTAGCGCAGGTTTTATGTTATCGGCAGCAGCATTGCTGGGTAGCTTACTCGCCATGAGTTTATTAATACTTATTGCAGGTAGGCAGCAAAGTGCACAGGTAGAATCAATGTTATTAGCTGGCGTTGCTCTGTCGTTTTTATTTAGTGCATTTACCAGCTTGTTGCTTTATTGGAGCGACCCTCAGGCGGTAGCCGCTATTTTATTTTGGACACTGGGCAGCTTTTCGCGTGCGCAGTGGGCTACGCTTTGGTTGCCTTTGTTGGTAATTACATTATGTACGTTTGTAATGCTGAGCTTTAGAAGGCAACTCAATGCGATGTTACTTGGCGATGAAAGCGCAATTACATTAGGTGTTAGGGTCCAGCGTTTTAGAGTACTTATGCTGGTTTTGAGCTCATTAATTACCGCTGTGCTGGTGGCTATGTGTGGTGGTATTGGGTTTGTAGGATTAATGGTACCGCACATTGTGCGCTTTTTTATCTCCCAAGGCACCATCGCGGGATTGCTAGTAACCAGCTTAGTGGGCGGTACATTTATGGTGTGGGTTGATGTACTTTCGCGCTCCTTGCTTAAAAACCAAGAGCTGCCCGTAGGCGTTATTACTGCAGCTATTGGTAGCGTGTTCTTTTTGAGTTTATTGTTTTTTAGAAAGCGAAGGGTGTAATTCCATGAAAACCTTAATGGTGCAAGGCACTACTTCCGACGCAGGTAAAAGTACCCTAGTTGCAGCCCTTTGCAGAGTATTTGCTAAGCGAGGGGTAAAGGTTGCGCCTTTTAAACCACAAAATATGGCACTTAATAGCGCAGTAACAAAAGATGGCGGCGAAATTGGTCGTGCGCAAGCTTTGCAAGCAATAGCAGCTAAAATAGAGCCAGAAATAGACTTTAATCCTATTTTACTTAAACCTAATAGCGATACGGGCGCACAAGTGATTATTCACGGAAGAGCCATTAGCAATATGGAAGCGGGCAAATATCACGACTATAAAAAAGTGGCGATGGATGCAGTAATAACCTCACATAACCGTTTAGCTAAACGTTTTGATTTACTCCTTGTTGAAGGGGCTGGGAGCCCTGCTGAAATAAACCTGCGTGAAAACGATATTGCCAATATGGGCTACGCCGAAGAGGTAGATTGCCCAGTAATTATAATTGCTGATATTGATAAAGGCGGCGTATTTGCACACTTGGTAGGTACGCTTGATTTGCTAAGCGAGTCAGAACAGGCGCGCGTAAAAGGCTTTGTTATAAACCGCTTTAGAGGCGATATAGGTTTGCTGCAAGGCGGGCTAGATTGGCTTGAAGAATACACAAACAAACCCGTGCTTGGCGTATTACCTTATTTGCACGACCTTGCGCTTGATGCCGAGGACGCCGTCGCAATTGATAATAACGTAACCAACGCCACAATTAATATTGCAGTGCTACTTGTTCCCCACATTAGTAACCACACCGATTTTGATGCACTGCGTTTGCACCCAAACATTAATATAAATTATGTGCGCCATACGCAAACGATCCCAAACGTTGATCTGATAATTCTCCCTGGCAGTAAAAATGTGCTAGGCGATTTAAATTTTTTGAAAAATGAAGGATGGGACACTCAAATTAAACGCCACTTACGCTATGGTGGTAAAGTACTTGGTATTTGTGGCGGCATGCAAATGCTAGGCAATACAATCAACGATCCCGAGGGTATTGAGTCATCATTAAAGCAAGTAAATGGACTTGCCCTGTGCGATTTTGAAACCACGCTAACAACACAAAAAGTATTAACTAAAATAACCGCTACACTACTTTTAAATAACCAACAAACACTCTGTAGTGGTTACGAAATACATGCAGGGATTAGCCAAGGTGCAGCGCTTAATAAGCCATTTTTAACCTTTGATGAAAGCCACCCACATGGTTTTACGTTTGATGGATTTATTAGCGATGATAACGCCATTGCGGGCACTTATTTACATGGCTTGTTTGATGAAGCCGATGCTACATCGCAAATTTTAAAATGGGTAAAACCAAGCGCCTCAATTAACCCAATTAGTATTGCCGCTCACCGCGAGCAGCAGTTAGAACGATTAGCAACCATGTGCGAAACGCATTTAAACATACAGCAAATTATCTCGATTTATGAAGGGCACAATAATGACTGAACAAAACAACGATAAGCATAAGCAGCGCCAACAAAAAGTAAAAGAACAAGTGGATGCACGTGTTGCCGCCGCGCAAGATGTAAAAGGTATTTTTCAGGTAATTACAGGTAATGGTAAAGGTAAATCAACCTCGGGCTTTGGTGTTGTAGCACGCTGCGTAGGGCATGGTAAAAAAGCAGCCGTTTGCCAATATATTAAAGGTACTTGGGAATGTGGCGAGCGTAATTTATTACAAGGTGCAGGTGTTGAGTTTGTTGTAATGAACACCGGTTTTACTTGGGATACGCAAAATAAAGAAGCCGATACTGCAGCCGCCCAAGCAACATGGCAAGAGTCAAAACGTATGCTTGCTGATAGCAGTATTGATTTAGTATTACTCGATGAGCTTACGTATATGGTGACATACGGCTACGTAGCTTTAGATGAAGTAGTAACGGCGCTTAATAACCGCCCACCCATGCAGTCAGTTATTATTACAGGGCGTGCAGCGCACCGTACTTTAACAGACCTTGCCGACACGGTAAGCGAAGTGCGTAATGTAAAACACGCATTCGACTCAGGCATAAAAGCGCTAGAAGGCTTTGATTACTAATGCTTAAAGCGTTTTTTATTGGGCTACTGCTTTTTAGTGTATCGGGCGGTGCACTTGCAGAGCAGGTTAATGATTCTAAAAAACTGCGAATAATCGCGCTTGCACCACATATAGTCGAAAACCTATTTGCCATAGGGGCGGGCGATAATATTGTGGGCACAGTTGATTACGCCGACTACCCTGCTGAGGCCCAAAGTATTGAGCGCATAGGCGGTTATTACGGTATCTCGCTTGAAAAAGTATTGGCGCTTAAACCCGACTTAGTTATTGCATGGAAAAGCGGAAATCAAAGCGAAGATCTAGCCCAAATAGAGCGCCTTGGCATAAAAGTATATTTAAGTAACCCCACTACAATCGCTGGTGTAGCCGACGAGTTACTTACTTTTGGTGAATTTACAGGGAACATTAAGCAAAGCCAGCAAGCGGCAAGCGCATTTAAACATAAGCTAAATGGTATTGTTAAAAGCCAGCAAGATAAAAAAAATATTACCGGGTTTTATCAGTTATGGGCTGAGCCCATGATGACAGTAAGTAAAAATACATGGATAAGCCAACTGATTGAAACATGCCATGTAAGTAATGTATTTGCACAGAGCGTTACAGATTACCCGCAAATTAGTATCGAAAATGTCATTGTTACTAAGCCACAAGTTATTATTATCCCTGATGAAAAATCAAAAACGCCACAGCCGGTTGTTAATTGGCAAAAGTGGCCAGAAGTACCAGCAGTTAAAAATGATCAATTTATTAGCGTAAATGCCGATTTATTACATCGTTTTACCCCGCGCATGCTAGATGGACTCGCGGATATGTGTGATAAAATAGACGCATCACGTAAACAGATTAAGAGTACACAATGAGCAATTGGGCTACATTTTTAGAAAGTGAATTACAGCAACCTTACATGCAGCAAACGTTAGAGTATGTGGCTAATCGCCGCAATGAAGGTGTTGCTGTTTACCCGCCTGAAGCTCAAGTATTTAGTGCTTTTGATGCCACCGCACTTAATGACATCCGCGTTGTAATTTTAGGACAAGACCCATACCACGGGGAAGGGCAAGCGCATGGCTTGTGTTTTTCGGTATTGCCTGATGTAAAAAAACTGCCACCGTCGCTTAAAAATATGTACAAAGAGTTAGCTGTCGATATCAGCGGGTTTATTATTCCTGAGCATGGTTACCTGCAAAGCTGGGCAGATCAGGGCGTGTTTTTACTCAATACCGTACTGACCGTTGAGCAAGGGCAAGCGCATTCACATAAGCATTTAGGGTGGGAGCAATTTACCGATAATGTAATTGCCCATATTAATAAGCACTGCGAAGGTGTGGTATTTATTTTATGGGGGGCACATGCACAAAAAAAAGGTAAAGGCATAGATAGCGCTCGCCATCATATTTTAAAAGGGCCGCACCCATCGCCACTTTCAGCGCATAGAGGCTTTTTTGGTTGTAAGCATTTCTCACAAACGAATGAGTTATTGCAAGCCCAAAAAGATAAGCCAATTAATTGGCAAATCTAATTTATTCCAAAGAACTCAAATTGTTTAAACCATTAAAAAAGGCTTCCATATTCTGGAAGCCTTTTTGTTTAGTTGGGGCGTATTGAATTAAAAATCGAGCTCATCAATTGCAATACTGTCTGTAAAGTAGTCTAGTTCTTGTAGTTCTTTACGTAGGCGCTGTTTGTCTTTTATTGCTTCTATTTCACGCCATTTTCTTTTTTTATTTTTCTGAGAGGTTTTTCTTGTTGTATCTGGTCCTTCTAATATCTCTAATATATCGTTTAGGCTATCCATGAACTTCTCCTATTGATTTTATTGACCTCAAGAATACCTATACCACAGGCCTAGTTAAAATAGAATAAAAAAGTGACAGTTATGTTACATAAGTGTGATTAATTGATGAAGGTTTATACGAAGATTATATGAAGGTTAAATAGAGAAGTAGCCTATTTTAGGCATAAAAAAACGCCGCTATTGCGACGTTTTCTAAAACACTATTATAGCAAATTACATTGCTTTAAAACGCGCCTCTAATTGTTCTTGTGCATCAGCAAAAGAGCGGATACCTTCAGCTAGTTTTTCAGTAGCCATAGCATCTTGGTTATGTAACCAACGGAACTGCGCTTCTGTAAGTGGCTCTGGTTTTGGCTCTTTAGGAATATCTGTTTCTAGCAAGTATTCCTGTGCGCCTTCAAGGTTACCTAAATCTTCTAAAAGATTAGGGCTAATAGTTAGCTTGTCACAACCAGTAAGAGCAATAATTTCGCCTGTATTACGGAAACTTGCACCCATCACAACTGTTTTGTAGTCATGGCGTTTGTAAAATTCAAAAATGCTGCGTACAGACTGAACACCTGGATCTTGTAGCGGATCGGTTGGTTTTTCCATACCGTTAGCAACATGCCAATCTAAAATACGACCAACAAATGGCGAAATTAGAAATACGTTTGCATCGGCACACGCGCGAGCTTGGGCATCGCTAAATAGTAAAGTAAGGTTACATTTAGTACCTTCTTTTTCTAGCTGCTCAGCGGCTTTAATGCCTTCCCACGTAGACGCTACTTTGATTAAAATTTTATCTTTGCTTACACCTTCTTTTTCGTAAAGGCTAAGTAGAGTATGTGCTTTATCAATAGTCGCTTGCGTATTAAACGAAAGGCGTGCATCTACTTCAGTAGAAATATAACCAGGTACAATCTCACTAATTTCTTTACCAAGTAACACGGCAAAGTAATCACATGCTAGTTCAAGTTGTTTAGCTGGCTCTTGCTCGGTTTCTTTTGCATAGCTCCAAGCTTTATCTAGGTAAGGCTTATATGCTTCAATCTCGCTCGCTTTTAATAAAAGCGACGGGTTTGTAGTTGCATCTTCTGGTTGATGCTTTTTAATAGCTTCAATATCACCAGTGTCGGCTACGATAGATGAATGTTGTTTTAGCCTTTGTAGAGCTGAAGTCATTTGCTTTCCTCATTCCAAGCAAGTTAAAAGAAAAATCTAATCACTCTTAATATATACAACCCATACTGCAACAGTGTGACAATGCTTGATAGGTCTTATGTCCTTATCAATAGAAAAATGGCAATGCATGGGTTATTAAGAGAGGATTTATTTAAACAAAACGTGCTTTTCGTTTCATTTAATGTTGAAATTGACACTAAATAAATTACAAGTCAATAGCTAACTATGATCACTGTTATTTCACCTGCAAAAAATCTTGATTACGAAACGCCACCCGCAACAGACAAGTTCACTCAGCCTGAATTACTAGAGCACAGCGAAGAGCTCATGAAAGTATGCCGTGAACTAACACCAGCGCAAATTGGCAGTTTAATGAAAATTAGCGATAAGCTATCTGGGCTTAACGCAGCACGCTTTAGCGAGTGGGCGCAGCCGTTTACACAAAGTAATGCTAAACAAGCAGTGCTTGCCTTTAATGGCGATGTATACGGCGGTTTAGATGCAAGCACGCTTAAAGCTAGCGAGCTTGATTACGCACAAAACCATTTACGTATCCTTTCTGGCTTATACGGCTTATTAAAACCACTTGATTTAATGCAAGCTTACCGTCTTGAAATGGGCACCAAGCTTGAAAACTCGCGTGGCAAAAACTTATACGAGTTTTGGGGCAGCGTAATAGCGAACAAACTAAACGAAGTATTAAAAGCACAAGACGCGCAATACCTCGTTAATCTTGCTTCAAACGAATACTTTAAAGCGGTAGATAAAAAAGCATTAAATGCACAAATTATTACCCCACATTTTAAAGACTGTAAAAACGGTCAATACAAGGTAATTAGCTTTTACGCTAAAAAAGCACGCGGCATGATGGCGCGCTACATTATCGAAAATAAAGTAACGCAATTAAGTCAGCTTAAAGAGTTTACTGTGGCAGGTTATTACTTTAGCCCTGAGGCAACAGTTAAAGAGCTTGAGCCGGTATTTATGCGTGACGAACAAAATTAGGTCATAAGCTTAAATAAACAATTGAAAAGCCATGCATTGCATGGCTTTTTTGATACTGGCGTTATATTTGCAACTATATCTAATATTAATGAGATTATTAATTAAATAGGTGCAAACAAAATGATCAGTATTCCGTCAGTTGGCGAAGCCGAAAAGCTAATAGAGGAAAAGCTCGGAGGGTGGTTTGATGTTGTAATAAGCCATATCCCTAATTTTATAGTGGCAATTGTAATTGCCATAGTATTTTCAATATTGGCACGCTTTGCTGGCAAGCTGATGAAAAACGTGTTGCGCCGCTCTCTCGACTCAACACAAATTGCCGATTTAATGGCGTCAATATTTAAAGTTATTGTGTTGTGCATAGGTTTATTTATAGCGCTCGATTTTGTTGGCTTAAAAGGCACCGTTACTTCGCTACTTGCTGGTGCGGGTATTGTGGGTTTAGCCATTGGTTTTGCGTTTCAAGACATGACCGAAAACCTAATTGCAGGTATAGCAATGGGTGTACGTAAGCCATTTAAAACAGGTGATGTAATAGAAACCGATGATGTGTTTGGTTCGGTGCATTCTATAAACCTACGTAACACGCTAATAGAGAGCTTTTACGGGCAACTAATACTTGTACCAAACAAAGTCTTATTTAGAAATGTGCTAAAAAATTACACCACGCTAGGTATAAGACGTATAGAAGTACCCGTAGGTATTTCGTATGGCGACGACATAGAAAAAGCAAAAGACGTTATAGTCGATAAAATTAACGAATTTGACTTTGTAATACGTAAAGACGAAACCGCTGTATACGCTGAAGGTTTTGGCGACAGCAGCATTAACTTACTGGTGTGGTTTTGGATTAAATACCCAGGCGAGCCTGACTTTATGACGGTACGCCACAAAGGTGTTGTTGCTGTTAAGCAAGCACTAGACGAAGCTGATATTAGTATTCCTTTCCCAATTCGTACGCTCGATTTTGGCATTAAAGGGGGTGAAAAACTCGATGCCATGATAAGCGATAAAATAAGCCAGCAGTCATCCAATAAAGACAGTAGCGACGGTGCTGGCTCTAGCCAAAGTGAGTAATTTAGTTAAAACTTATTAGGCAAAAGCATTGGGAAATAGTTACTTACCAACAGCGCATTTTTACAGAGTAAAAATGCGCTTTTTTTTATAAACGGATTATTAGCTAAAAGTATAAATATCTAGTTTGTGTTTATTGAATATCAATTCTAATTAGTTGCGTTTGGCCATGGGAGTATTAACAAGTAAGATTAGTGTTTACCCAACGATTTTTTTACTGCCTTGCCGCACACTCTGAAATAACGCTCTCATCTATTTCAATAACTAAATAAATCATCCTTTTTAAGCCAGTTAGGTCGGCTAAAGAATCTGTGTAAGCTTTTTCAGTATCAATTGGGTTAACTTAAGGGTTAAAAGAGCAAAGACAAACACGCTAGCGTCAATTCTAAATCTATCTCCTTAAGTATTAGTGTGAGCTATCGTTTTAGGGGGAGGAATAATCGTATTGCTTAGGCTTTATTTTATCTTTTTCACAGCTGCAAAATTTGCCTTAAAACAGAATATAAAAAAGCGCAGCTTGTGTTGGAGTAACAAGCCGCGCTTATGAATTAGTTATACAAATAGGTTTTTGTGGTGCGTATTAAATAACGCTAATTTTGTTACGAATGATTTTAACCCCATCTATATTTTCTAGAAATTTTTGAGCTAGTGCGCGCTGAAAACCAGTTTGTGCTTCACCGTATAAATCTACTTCACCATTTTTTACCTGCACACGAATATCACTTAACGCCAGGTTAGGGTTAGTTCGTAGGGTGTTGGTGATAGTTTGCTGTAGGTTAGGTTGAGTGGCTACACTGCTTACTACGGCCATGTTGGTTGCTGCACTTACCTTTGTAGCGCAAGCTAATAAAAATAAACAACAAAATGATACTAAAGCGATAGTTAACTTGAAGCGGTTCATAACTTAATCCTTACATTACGGTGAATAGTGCAGCCACAAAATGGAAATTCCATCGGCTAGGTTATCTTTGTAGTTACAATTTCGGTGCCAATATTAACGCTATGAAATATAAGGTAATTTTATTAAGTGGGAATTAAGGTGGGCAAAAATTACATTTAAATGAGTATGAGTTACATGCTTGGGTTACATATGTAACAGGTACAAACACCAGAGCCTGTAAGGCTTGCATTAAAAAAGCCGACAAAAGTCGGCTTAGAATAAAAATATGTTAGGTTACTTTTTCTTTTTAACCTTAGCCTTTTTCTTGGCTTTCATTTTTACTGGATCTTTACGCTTTTTAGCCGGCGGCTTAGCTTCTTTATGCTGTGGCTCAACACCTTTAATTACACGGCGTTTTAGTTTTTGTTCAACGTAGCGCTCTACTTTATACAAAATACCAATGTCGTGTGCTTCAACTAACGATATTGCAATCCCTTTTTTACCAGCACGGCCAGTACGACCAATACGGTGTACGTATACGTCGGCAGTGCGCGGCATATCAAAGTTAATAACGTGGCTAATGTCAGATACGTCAATACCACGTGCGGCTACGTCGGTAGCAATTAAGATACGTGTTTTGCCACTGTGAAAGTTTTCCATGGCTTTCATACGTTTGTCTTGTGGCATTTCGCCGCGTAACCAAGCTGCTTTAACGCCATTATTGGTTAGCTCGCCAATCAGTGTTTCTAAACGCTCACGGGTTTTAACAAACACAATTGCTTTAGTCACGTCTGGACCATTTAAGGTATTTACTAAAAGCTCTAGTTTATGATGATAGTCATCGGCTAAATGTACCCACTGGTGAATTTTAGCTTTTTCTTTACGTGACGATTCAGCTTCAAGCAGTGCAGGGTCGTTTAATGTTTTTTCAGCAAACCTTTCTACGCTGTCACCTTCGAGTGTTGCTGAGAATAAAAAACATTGGCGACGATTTTTAGCTTCGTCACAAATACGGCTCATTTCTTTTTTGAAACCCATGTCTAACATGCGATCTGCTTCATCGATAATAAGCATTTCTACGTGTTCAGCATGAAAGTTTTCGGTTTCTAGGTATTCCATTAATCGACCTGGTGTGGCGATTAAAATATCATTATTTTTTTCGAAAATTTCTTTATGCGTGCCGTAGTTAATACCGCCTGTTACTACACCAATTTTTAGGTGTGTGCGTTTAGCTAGCAGTTCACATTGTTCATGAATTTGATAAGCCAACTCACGAGTCGGGGTCATAACGAGGACGCGCGCAAAACCAGGATCACGACGTGGGAAATCCAGTAAGTACTGAATAGCCGGAATTAAAAATGCCGCTGTTTTACCTGTACCAGTAGGCGCAGATGCTAAAATATCGCGCCCCTGTAGTGCTTCAGGAATAGCTTGTTGTTGAATGCTGGTTGGCGTCTCGTAGCCCATTTTATTAATGGCATCGAGTAGCTTGTTATCAAGATCAAATTCAGAAAATTGCATAGAGTGTCTAAAATAAGGGACAATTACCCTGATTATACGCGCTATGCTGCGCTTGGTGAATGAAAAGGTGAAAAAATGTCTGGTTTTGTATTTAAACAATTTAAAGTTGAACACGACCACTGTGCAATGAAAGTTTCTACCGATGGCATTTTGCTTGGCGCATGGGCTAATTTAAGCGGTGCAAAGTCATTACTTGATATAGGCACAGGCACCGGCTTACTAGCATTAATGTGTAAGCAGCGCAGTAATGAGCTTGATATAACTGCGGTAGAAATTGACGAAAACGCCTATACCCAAGCATTACAAAATGTAGCTAATAGTCCGTGGCCAACAATAAGTATTAAGCACCAAACTATTCAAAGCTTTAGTAGTGAAGTTAAATTTGATGTTGTTATCTCTAATCCACCGTATTTTAATCACAGTTTAAAAGGCGATAATGCTGCGCGTAATACCGCGCGCCATACCGACGGCTTAAGTTTTGAAGAGTTAATTAATGCCTTTAAACGCTTAAGCCATAGCCGCTCTCGCTTTAGCTTAATACTCCCAAGCGTTGAAGGTGCATTATTTATTGAGCTTGCTACTCAAAATGGGCTTTATTTAAATACTCATTGCCAAGTAAAAGCCACGCCCAATAAAGATATTAGCCGCAGTTTAATGGCATTTAGCTACGTAAAAAGCGATATAGAAACATCAATTCTGTGTATTAGAAACTTAGATAATACCTACACCGCTGATTATATAGCCCTGTGCAAAGCATTTTATTTGAAAATGTAAATTACCAAGTTATGTAGGTTATCTAGTAATAAAGGATAATTTACCTATTATGCATACGTATTCAGTTTTTATTTAATCAATTCTCAATCTAGTGTTAACCACTTGTAAATAACATCGAGTAGTTGTTTTGCTCGCTCAACAGTTGGATCACACACTATGAAACTCAATAAAATAATCACCACCGCAGGTTTAAGCCTAGGGTTGCTCTTACCGAGTATTGCCACAGCTACGCCCACCACATTTGTGCATTTGTTTGAATGGAATTGGCAAGATGTAGCGCAAGAGTGTGAGCAATACCTAGGACCAAAAGGCTACGCTGCAGTACAGGTCTCGCCGCCTAATGAGCACATTACAGGAAGCCAATGGTGGACACGTTATCAGCCAGTAAGTTATGAACTGCAAAGTCGTGGCGGAAACCGTGCGCAGTTTATCGATATGGTAAATCGCTGTAGTGCAGCTGGGGTTGATATTTACGTTGATACGCTTATTAATCATATGGCAGCAGGAAGTGGCACTGGCACAGCGGGAAATAGCTTTGGTAATAAAAGCTTTCCTATTTATAGCCCACAAGATTTTCATGAAAGTTGTACCATTAATAGCTCTGACTATGGCAACGATCGCTACCGAGTACAAAATTGTGAACTCGTTGGACTTGCCGATTTAGATACCGCTTCAAACTATGTGCAAAATACCATTGCAGCATATATTAACGACTTGCAAGCTATTGGCGTAAAAGGCTTTCGGTTTGATGCTTCTAAACATGTTGCAGCAAGCGATATCCAAAGTTTAATGGCCAAAGTAAATGGCTCGCCAGTGGTTTTTCAAGAAGTGATCGATCAAGGTGGGGAGGCTGTTGGCGCCTCTGAATATTTAAGCACAGGTTTAGTAACTGAATTTAAATATAGCACTGAGCTTGGTAACACTTTTAGAAACGGCTCGCTTGCATGGCTGAGTAATTTTGGCGAAGGGTGGGGCTTTATGCCAAGCTCTTCTGCGGTGGTTTTTGTAGATAATCACGACAATCAGCGCGGGCATGGCGGCGCTGGTAATGTAATTACCTTTGAGGATGGCCGCTTATATGACTTAGCCAATGTATTTATGTTGGCTTATCCGTACGGTTATCCAAAAGTAATGTCGAGTTATGATTTTCATGGTGATACAGATGCTGGTGGGCCAAATGTACCTGTACATAATAATGGTAACTTAGAGTGTTTTGCTAGTAATTGGAAGTGTGAGCATCGTTGGTCATATATTGCAGGCGGGGTCGATTTTAGAAATAACACCGCCGACAATTGGGCAGTAACAAACTGGTGGGATAACACAAATAATCAAATTTCATTTGGCCGAGGTAGCTCGGGTCATATGGCTATTAACAAAGAAGACTCAACACTTAGAGCAACTGTGCAAACCGATATGGCGCCAGGGCAATACTGTAATGTGTTAAAAGGCGAGTTGTCAGCTGATGCTAAAAGTTGTAGTGGTGAGGCTATAACGGTTAATTCCGATGGTACTATTAATCTTAATATTGGCGCTTGGGATGCGATGGCAATTCATAAAAATGCCAAGTTAAATACAAGTTCTGCCCCAAGCACTGAAAGTGACTGGCAGCGAACGGTTATTTTTATTAATGCACAAACACAAAGTGGACAAGATATGTTTTTGCGCGGTGGAATTGACCACGCTTATGCAAACGCAAATCTGGGTCGAAATTGCCAAACAAGTAATTTTGAGTGTGCAATGCCTATTCGTCATAATAATTTAAAAAACGTGACAACAAGCCCTTGGAAAGCAAATGATAACTACCTTGATTGGTATGGTATAGAAAATGGGCAAAGTAGCGAAGCAGAAGGTTCTGCCACCGACTGGACAACGAATGTTTGGCCTGCAGATTGGGGCGCTGAAAAAACGCTAAACACAGATGGTTTTGGTGTAACACCATTAAATATATGGGGCGAACACTATTGGATGCTTGATGTGGATATGGATTGTAGTAAAGCGGTTAATGGATGGTTTGAACTAAAAGCATTCATTAAAAATGGCCAAGGATGGGAGACTGCTATTGCTCAAAACAATACACCTTATACAAGCACTAATCATATGGCGCAATGCGGAAAAGTTAATAAATTTGAGTTTAATAATTCAAGTGTAGTAATTCATAGTTTTTGAAAGTAAACAAAAAAGCTCATATGAAAACCTGAACTAATGATTATTAGTTTAGGTTTTTTATTTTAGGTACAGCGCTTTAATAGTGTGTTTATAAATCACCTGTTATGATTCACTCATTAGTTACATTGAATTAAGACAACACAATGAAAAAATTAAATAAAATAATACTACTAAGTACATTCTCTGCGGTTGTTTTGGCAAGCCAAAGTGCACTGGCAGCCATGACCCCAGTTGGGCTTTGGAAAACGATTGACGAGGATACAAACCAAGCTAAGTCGTATGTACGTATTACCCAAACCAACGGTACTTTAAGCGGTAAAGTTGAAACTATTCTAGACCCTACAAAACAAAATGATATATGCAGTAAGTGTGATGATGAGCTAAAAGATCAGCCTATTTTAGGAATGACTATAATCACTGATGTAAAAGCACAAGATGATGGCACCTGGGGAGACGGTGAAATACTCGACCCAACAAATGGTAAAACCTACACCTTACAATTAACCCCACAAGATGAAGGTAAAAAGCTCGAAGTGCGCGGTTACATTGGCTTTTTTTACCGAAACCAATATTGGCTAAGAGTAGAGTAAGTTTTACTACTTACTTAATTACTAAACGTTAAATAATTAAGCATTAACTGAAATCATTTTTGCGCTTTGCCTTTCTTACTCACTAAGCCTGCCATATTTAATTGGCATAAAATTTTGAGTAAATAAAAGGGTAAAATATGATTAAGTACATAGTTGCTTTAATAATGCTTAGCACACTGTTAATAAGCGGTGGGGCAAACGCAAAGGATGATGCGGTAAACACTGGCTGGTTTAATAACACGGCTATTAAAGGGTACGACAGTGTTGCTTATTTTACCCAAAATAAAGCCGTTAAAGGCAGCGACAAATATACGTTTAGTTATTTAGGTGCCGACTGGCATTTTTCGAGTGAAGAAAACAAAACGGCATTTGCAGAAAACCCAAAGCGTTATGCTCCGCAATATGGTGGCTGGTGCGCTTATGCAATGGCTGATGAGGGGAATGCCGTAGGGATAGACCCAGAAGCATTTTATATTCACGAAGGTAAGCTTTACTTAAATTACAGCCAAAGCGTACAACAAAAATGGTTAAGTAATTTATTGCCATACATTGTGATGGCTGATGGATATTACCCACAAACGACCAATGTTATGACGTTTCAATAAATTACTCATATTATTAGGGTCTGTTGAACTTTGCGGATTAAAATTTGTTCAAACTAGGGGCTATTTAATCGCGGCGCGAGATTTGTAACCTAGTGGGCTCGATAACTGCTCCTGCGTTATTCTACTGACTTACATCCATGTAAGAATAAGTAAAAACCGAGCAACAAAGAGTAAGTAGCCCCTAGGAAGAACCCTTTGGGCAGCGCCTGTTTGGCATTAATGCTACGTTATCGCCCATTTATGGGGAATAACCACACTGCATAGGCTCTGCCTTGCCTAAATACCAAACAGACTGCTGCAAATTCAACCTTAAAAGATCAACAGAGCCTAGTTAAAAAGCCCGCAACTAAGCTAGTTGCGGGCTTTTTACTTATTAGCTAATTAATTAAAGCGTTTCGCTATATTCAGTCATTACCTGTTCAACCCATGTTGCAATGCGCTCATCGCTTAGCTCGTATTGACTGTCTTCGTCGAGCGCGAGTCCTACAAACTGTTTACCATCAGGCGTTAATGCTTTTGAAGCTTCAAACTCGTAACTACTGTCGTTTGGCCAAAAACCAAGTTGAGTAAATGTTTGCGTATTTATTTCATCGTGTAGCATGCCTAGGGCATCTTGAAACCATTGCCCGTAACCTTGCTGATCGCCCATGCCAAATAAAGCAATGGTTTTACCGTTTAGGTTTACGTCGGCTATGTCGTCCCACTTTGACTCCCAGTCTTCTTGTATTTCACCAAAATCCCATGTTGAAATACCAAAGATGATAAAGTCGTACTGCTCTGCACTTTTTAGTGGCTCGTCTTTAATATTGTGCAGGGTAACTATATCGGCACCAATAATGTCGCGAATCTTTTCTGCTGCCATTTCGGTGTAGCACGTAGTAGAACCAAAAAATAAACCAATTTGCATCGTATTTATCACTGTGTAATTGCCTGATATGATAGGCTCAAGTTTACCGTAAGGTATTTTTAATTGATACCTTAGCAAAGCATGAGAGCATAATGTGACAACGCTATCTGACGATTCTTTTGAAAATAACAGCAGTATGAGCAGTAATAGCGACTACCTAGAAACCTTTTTAGATAGCCTGTACTTAGAACAAGGCGTAAGCGAAAATACATTAAGCGCTTATCGCAGTGATTTAGATAAGTTTTGCCTATTTTTAAAGGGCGAAAATTTAATGACGGTAACGGGGCTAGACATAGAAAGCTACTTAGCCCATCGAGTCGATTTAGGCTTAAAACCACGCAGTACAGCACGTAGCATTAGTGCGCTAAAGCGTTTTTATCAGTACTTTGTGCGCGAAAAAATAATTAGTGATTCGCCGATGCTAAACATAGCTCAACCAAAAGCCGGACAGTCGTTACCTAAAACACTCTCAGAAGCTGAAGTTGAGGCATTGTTAAATGCGCCCAACACAGAAGAAGCGATGGGACTGCGCGACAAAGCCATGCTAGAGCTACTTTATGCAACGGGTTTGCGTGTAAGCGAGCTTGTTGGGCTTCGTATGGAACAAATTAATTTGCGCCAAGCGGTGGTGTTTGTAAAAGGTAAAGGTAATAAAGAGCGCTTAGTGCCACTGGGTGAAGAAGCCATGTATTGGCTGGAGCAGTTTTTAAAGGGTGGGCGTGCACAAATGATAAAACACGCCACCGATTTTGTGTTCCCATCTAAGCGCGGAGTAGGCATGACGCGACAAACCTTTTGGCATAGAATTAAACACTATGCTATTTTGGCATCAGTTGAGTCTCCATTATCGCCCCATACCATGCGCCATGCTTTTGCTACGCACTTATTAAATCATGGGGCAGATTTACGTGTGGTACAAATGATGTTGGGCCATAGCGATTTATCAACGACGCAAATTTATACCCATGTTGCCAATGAACGGTTAAAGTCGGTACACGCAGAGCATCATCCGCGAGCGTAAGTTTGAAAGTAAATATTATTAAGCCGGTCAATATATTAAGTATTTTTAGGATAGAGAGAAGTTATGAAAAAATTAATGTTAGCAGGTGCCATGTTGTGCACAAGTATTAGTGCATTTGCAAATGGCGTTGCTGTAACACCAGATGCTAATGATCCTATTATTACTAAATTTGCCGAGCTTGGTGTAACTGTAAAGCAAATTAACCCAAGCCCAGTAGCGGGTTTAAAAGAGTTGATCACTAATAAGGGCGTGCTTTACGCAAGTCCAGATGGTCAATTTTTAATGCAAGGTACGTTAATCGATTTAAATAATCGTAACAACTTAACAGAGCAAGCATTAAACGGCGTGCGTGTTGAGGGAATTAAAGAATACGAAGATTCGATGATTGTGTACAAAGCACCAAACGAAAAACACAGTATTACCGTATTTACCGACATTAGCTGTGGCTACTGTCGTAAACTACATCGCGAGTTAGACGATTTACTTGATGCGGGTATTACCGTTAAGTACTTAGCGTTTCCACGTGGTGGCTTACAAGGTTCAGGCTACGCCGATTTAATGAATGTATGGTGCGCACGCGATCAGCAAGAAGCACTAACAGAAGCTAAGTCGGGCACAAGCACTAAAGTAGTTGCAGGCTGTAGCGCACCGGTTGCAGAGCATTACCAGCTTGGTCAAAGCTTTGGTATTAGCGGCACACCTGCCATTATTTTAGAAGATGGTACGATGATCCCAGGTTACCAGCCAGCAGCAGCACTAAAAGCAGCATTAGATGCTAACAAAGCGTCGTAATACGTTTTATAGCTAATAAAAAGGCCTTAATGGCCTTTTTTTGTCTTTTTAATACGACCCAATAAGTTAAAACTCTGCATGAAAAAACTAATCATTGCGCGTGAAAACGTTGACGACTCGCATCTACCGAGTAATTTACATCCTGTAATTAAACAAATTTATGCTAACCGCAATGTATTTAATGCCGACGAGCTAAATAACAGCTTAGCTACGCTTCACGACTTTAAATTGTTTAAAGATATCGACAAAGCCAGCGATTTATTAATTGAAGCATTAAAAGCGCAAAGCCAAATATTAATAGTCGGCGATTTTGATGCCGATGGCGCAACAAGCACTGCAACATTAATGCAAGGCCTTGAGATGTTTGGTTTTAAGCATTTAGATTACTTAATTCCTGACCGGTTTAGCTTAGGTTATGGTTTAAGCCCCGCACTTGCAGAGCAAATAGTACAAATAAAGCCTGATTTAGTGATCACCGTAGATAACGGCATATCGTGTATTGCTGGTATTGATATTTTAAAAGCGGTTGGTATAAAAGTGCTGGTAACAGATCACCACTTACAAGGTGAGCAGCTGCCAAATGCCGATGCAATAGTAAATCCAAATAGGCACGAATGTAACTTCCCGTCTAAATCTATAGCAGGTGTTGGCGTTGCTTTTTACTTACTGATAGCACTGAGAAGCGTAATGCGAGACCTTGGTTATTTTGAGCAGCAACCGCCGCCTAATTTAGCTAACTTGCTCGACATTGTAGCGCTTGGTACGGTTGCTGACGTGGTCGCACTTGATGCAAATAACCGCACCTTAGTACACCAAGGTTTAGCACGTATTCGCAGTGGTAAAACACGCCCTGGTATTACCGCGCTTATTGAAGTGGCTAACCGCAATGCTGCCCGCTTAAGCGCAAGCGACTTTGGCTTTTCACTTGCGCCGCGTTTAAATGCAGCAGGGCGATTAGACGACATGAGTTTGGGTATAGCTTGCTTGCTTAGCACCGACATAAACCAAGCGCGTAGTATAGCCGGCGAGCTCGATAGCTTAAACTTTGCAAGGCGCGAAATAGAACAAGGCATGCAAGCCGAGGCGCAAGCCGTGCTTGATAGACTCGCATTTAGCGACGATAACGTCCCTGATGCAATCTGCTTGTTTCAAGACGATTGGCACCAAGGTGTTATTGGCATTTTGGCTGGTCGCTTAAAAGAAAAATACCACCGACCAACCGTTATATTTGCTGGTGGCGAAAACGGTGAAATAAAAGGTTCGTGCCGCTCTATAGAAGGGTTGCACATGCGCGACTTACTCGAAGGGCTTAATACTGCTGAGCCACACTTAATTAATAAGTTTGGTGGCCATGCAATGGCCGCTGGTTTAAGTATTAATGAGCAACACTTTAATGACTTTAAAAAAGCATTTGATGCTGCCGTGAGTGAGCAACTGAGTGAAGAAAGTAAACGCTGCATTGTATTTACCGACGGTGAGCTGCCAAACGACTGTTTTACGATGGAGTTTGCCCAGCTATTAAAGCAATCGGGCCCGTGGGGGCAGCAATTTCCTGAGCCTGTGTTTGAGCACACCTTTGAAGTAATACAGCAGCGCATAGTCGGCGAAAAGCATTTAAAGCTGGTGCTAAAGCATCAATCAGGGCGATTAGTTGACGCCATTGCCTTTGGTATTGATGTAAAAGAATGGCCCGACACAGAAGCGAAGTTTGTAAAAGTAGCCTATCAACTCGATATAAATGAGTTTAGAGGTAAATTTACGCTGCAATTAATAGTTAGAGAGCTTGAAAAAGTGCACTAAAAAATATGCACAAATCATGCATAAAAGGCTAATAAAGCGCGCGTTTTTTTGTTAAAATCGGGCGTTTTTATCATTTGACGATAATTTGTTGCGAAAATCCCATGTAAAGGGGCGCAATTACCTAGCCATTTTGGAGTGATGTACATGTTTGAAGTGAATCCTGTGATTAACCAAATCAAGGAAATTCGCGAACGTACTGAATTGCTTCGGGGGTACCTTTGACTACGCTCTTAAACAAGAACGCCTAGAAGAAGTTAACGCCGAACTTGAAGATTCAGCCGTATGGAATGAGCCTGAACGCGCACAAGCGCTTGGCCGTGAAAAATCAGCATTAGAGGCTGTTGTTGAAACAATCGACAACCTTGTAGCCGGTACTGACGACGTTGAAGGTCTACTTGAACTTGCTGTAGAAGCCGAAGATCAAGATACCTTTGATGAAGCACAAAGCGAGCTTAGCGATCTAAACGAGCAGTTAGAAGGTTTAGAGTTTCGTCGTATGTTTTCAGGTCCTCATGACTCAAACGATGCGTACCTTGATTTACAATCGGGTTCTGGCGGCACTGAAGCACAAGACTGGTGTAACATTCTACTTCGTATGTATTTACGTTGGGGCGAGGCTAAAGGCTTTAAAGTTGAGCTAGTTGAAGCAACCGACGGTGATGTTGCCGGTATTAAAGGCGCAACAGTTCGCTTTGTTGGCGAATACGCTTACGGTTGGTTACGTACAGAAACAGGCGTTCACCGTTTAGTGCGTAAAAGCCCGTTTGACTCAAGTGGTCGTCGCCATACCTCATTTGCTTCTGCGTTTGTATACCCAGAGATTGACGATAATATTGAAATTGATATTAATCCGTCAGACCTACGTATAGACGTTTACCGTGCATCAGGCGCGGGTGGTCAGCACGTTAATACCACCGAATCGGCGGTTCGTATTACTCACGTACCAACAAATACCGTAGTGCAGTGTCAAAACGAGCGTTCACAGCATAAAAATAAAGCCCAAGCGATGAAGCAATTAAAAGCTAAATTATTTGAGCTTGAGCTACAGCAGCAAAATGCTGAGAAACAAACGCAAGAAGACGCTAAATCTGATATAGGTTGGGGTAGCCAAATACGTTCATACGTACTTGATGACGCGCGTATTAAAGATTTACGTACAGGCGTTGAAAACCGCAATACCCAATCGGTACTTGACGGTAACTTAGATAAATTTATTGAAGCCAGCCTTAAATCTGGCCTATAACCACCAAGCTAATAAAGAGCTAAAAAATGACTGATAAAATCCAAGACGAAAACAAGTTAATCGCTGAGCGTCGCGGCAAGTTAGACGCGATACGCGAAAATTGCCCAGCCAACGGTCATCCAAACCAATTCCGTCGTGAGCATTACACGGCTGATTTGCAAGCCCAGTTTGGTGATAAGAGCAAAGAAGAATTAGTTGAACTACAAGAAGTTGTGTCTATTGCTGGACGTATTTTAGCAAAGCGTGGACCGTTTTTTGTAATTCAAGACATGAAAGGTCGCGTACAAGCGTATGCATCTAAAGATGTTCAAAAAGACCTTAAAGAAAAATATGGTCAGCTAGACACTGGCGATATTATAGGTGTTAAAGGCGCGTTAAATAAATCGGGTAAAGGCGATTTATACGTAGAAATGACTGAGTATCAATTACTAACTAAGTCACTTCGCCCGTTACCTGAAAAATTCCATGGCTTATCAGATCAAGAAACAAAGTACCGCCAACGTTATGTTGACTTAATTACTAACGAAGCAACGCGCGAAACATTCCGCATTCGTTCACAAGTAGTTGAAGGTATTCGTCGCTTTTTAGCAGACCGTGACTTTATGGAAGTAGAAACACCTATGCTACAGGTTATACCTGGTGGTGCATCTGCGCGTCCGTTTGTGACTCACCATAACGCGCTTGATATCGACATGTACCTACGTATAGCGCCAGAGCTTTACTTAAAGCGCTTAGTGGTAGGTGGTTTTGATCGTGTATTTGAAATTAACCGTAACTTCCGTAACGAAGGGTTATCTACACGCCACAACCCAGAATTTACAATGATTGAATTTTACCAAGCATACGCTGATTACATCGACCTGATGAACATTACCGAAGACATGCTACGTACTGTTGCAGAAAACGTACTAGGTAGTGCAATTGTAGTTAATACAACTAAGGACGAAAACGGCGAAGTTATCGATTCAGTTGAATACGACTTTGGCCAACCGTTTACACGTTTAAGTATGGCGGATGCTATCTTAAAATATAACCCTGAGTTTGATGCTGCGGTATTTAACGACCCAGAAAACCATTTTGAAGAGTTAAAAGCGTACGCTAAACAAGTGCACGTTAAAATTCCTGAAAACTGTGTTTGGGGTCCAGGTAAGTTTCTTTGTGAAATATTTGAAGAAACAGCAGAGCACATGCTTATTCAACCTACGTTTATTACTGGTTACCCGTGGGAAGTATCACCACTTGCACGCCGTAACGACGAAAACCCATTTGTTACCGACCGTTTTGAGTTTTTTGTTGGCGGCCGTGAACTTGCAAATGGTTTCTCTGAGCTTAACGATGCACAGGACCAAGCTGAGCGCTTTACTCGTCAAGTTGAAGAGAAAGACGCAGGCGATGATGAAGCAATGCACTACGACGAAGATTACATACGCGCACTAGAGTACGGCTTACCGCCAACGGCTGGTGAAGGTATTGGTATTGACCGTTTAGTTATGTTGTTTACTGATTCATCAACAATTAAAGACGTTATTTTGTTCCCGCATATGCGTCCACAAGCTGACTAATCTTTAGTAGAACAAAGTAAGTTAATAAACGCCGCTTAATAGCGGCGTTTTTTTGCTTATAATTAGTGTTTTAATTAATAAGTACTACACTAAAAATTAAAGGTAATTATTAGTGCTGATTAATGTGCAATTCAGCTTTACTAACTTATTGTTATTGGAAGTTTTTAATATTAAAACTAACAGTGCTATAACTTTTTAGTATGATTGTTTTTTAAACATATGTTGTGTTTGTACAAAGGTTTTAGCTAGAATACGCACGAAATTTACACTGCTGGTATTTAGCAGTTAAATATAGATTCTTAAAGGACTTAGAATAATAGTATGAAAGACAAACGAGTAGATGATTTATCAGAAGAATGCACATCAGAGCAAGAACGAAACGCTTACTACCGTGCTTGTATCGCTGAATTTCAACAATTAGGTTACCAAGAACAGTATTTGGCTCAGTTAACTGATGACTTAGTTCCCGTGCTAGGTGTTAATCCTTCAAATAAAAATACGTAACCCGCTTAAATTTCAAACTAATTACACTTTTAAACCAAGCATATGTGCAATCTGTAACCATATAGTCGTTTTTGGTAGAAAAGTGTTTGACATATTTTCTGAAATCTTTATTATACGCCCCACAAGACGGAGAGGTGTCCGAGTGGCCGAAGGAGCTCCCCTGCTAAGGGAGTATAGAGTTTGTAGCTCTATCGAGGGTTCGAATCCCTCCCTCTCCACCATTTCTTTTAATGGCGTGTTTTGTAAAATTTTAAAGTATGGGTGCATAGCTCAGCTGGATAGAGTACTCGGCTACGAACCGAGCGGTCGGAGGTTCGAATCCTCCTGCGCCCACCATACTTTAATAACTCGCTTAGAGTCTAAATAAGCAAAAGCTCTACTTAGAGTTAAAATAAGTAAACTATAAAGTGGGTGCATAGCTCAGCTGGATAGAGTACTCGGCTACGAACCGAGCGGTCGGAGGTTCGAATCCTCCTGCGCCCACCACTTTATAGACTCATACTTAGAGTATAAAAAAGTAAAGTGTTGGCTAAAGCCAAACGGTCGGAGGTTCATTCTTACAAGATACGTCCTGCGCCAACCACTTTATAGACTCTCACTTAGAGTAAAAACAAGTAATAGTAAAAATGAAAGCGGGTGCATAGCTCAGCTGGATAGAGTACTCGGCTACGAACCGAGCGGTCGGAGGTTCGAATCCTCCTGCGCCCACCACTTTCATATTTTCATACACTTTTAAGTGTAAGAAAAATAAACCGATGGAAATCGGTTTTTTTATGCCTGAATTAATACGCTCTGCTTAGAGTTTAAATAAGCAATCTATGAAAGTGGGTGCATAGCTCAGCTGGATAGAGTACTCGGCTACGAACCGAGCGGTCGGAGGTTCGAATCCTCCTGCGCCCACCACTTTCATAAACAAGCCGACATTAAGTCGGTTTTTTTGTGCCTGAAATAAAATAAAGTGGAGTGTAGGTTTAGGTGAATTGAGAACCAAGCAGTCGGAGGTTCACTCTTACAAGATACGTCCTGCGCCCACCACTTTCATAAACAAGCCGACATTAAGTCGGTTTTTTTATGCCTGAAATAAAGTGAAGTGTAAGCTACCACTCCTGTAGCCGCAGAGTTTGCTCGCGTGAGAAGTGCCAGCTTCTAATCACTTACCACCGATATAACTGATACTTTATTTACGAGCTTCGCTCGTCGCGTCAGCAAGCTGTATGCCTACAAGTAAAACCAGTGCTAATCTTTAAATCCAAACTCCGAGCTTATTCATCCGTTGTAGACGCAGAGCTTGCTCGCGTGAGAAGCGACAGCTTCTAATCATTTACCACCGATATAATTGATACTTTATTTACGAGCTTCGCTCGTCGCGTCAGCAAGCTGCACGCCTACAAGTAAAACCAACCCAATATTTAAATCCAAACTCCGAGTTTATTCATCCTCTGTAGATGCAGAGCTTGCTCGCGTGAGAAGCGACAGCTTCTAATCACTTACCACCGATATAACTGATACTTTATTTACGAGCTTCGCTCGTCGCGTCAACAAGCTGCACGCCTACAAGTAAAACCAGTGCTAATCGTTAAATCTAAACTCCGAGCTTATTTATCCGCTGTAGCCGCAGAGCTTGCTCGCGTGAGAAGCGCCAGCTTCTATTCCCCCCCCTCAAAAATATAATTTATAAGATTTTATTTGTTGGCAACGCCAGAAATAAGTAATTTATTCACAAAGAGGTTAAGAGGCGCTGCGCTTTTAGAGGTAGTAATAAAGCAAAACTAATAAACCCGGGTTTATGTCTTCTTATTTACTTCTCTTTCGCTTCTCTTTGTATAATAGATCTTTAAGTGGTTCATTGACCAAGAAATTAAATAACTAGAAGCGTTTAGCTCTAAGAAGGTTAAATACGGTCTTTAAGCTTAAAATGAGAGGTGGTATTTTCAAGTAAAACTAGCTCTAATCTTTAAATCTAAACTCCGAGCTTATTTATCCGTTGTAGACGCTGAGCTTGCTCGCGTGAGAAGCGCCAGCTTCTAATGGCTATATCTAATCACTATATCTAAGTCCACTTAGCCCCTTTCTAAAGCTGCTCTTTAATATTACCTATGTTATTTTAAACGCCTTGTTTAAAAGGATATTGCAGTATGTTTAAAACCCTATTTATTACTTTATTTTTTATTTTTAGCACCATTTTTATTGCAAGCGTGGAAGCTAACGAAGTTAATAACTCACTTGTAGTAGGTGCGCAGCAATATGCTAAATATTTACCGCAGTTAAAAAATAAACGTGTAGGGCTAGTAGTTAATCAAACATCAATGATGGGGCAAACTCACTTAGTAGATACTCTGCTGACTAAAAATATTAATATAACTAAAATTTTTGCACCTGAGCATGGCTTTCGTGGCGATCACGATGCGGGCGCCCATGTGAAAAATGCTGTTGATGGTAAAACTGGTATTCCGCTTATTTCTATTTACGGTAAAAATAAAAAACCAAGCCAAGCTGCTTTAGCCGATGTTGATGTGATTATTTTTGATATTCAAGATGTGGGAGTGCGTTTTTATACCTACATAAGCTCGATGCACTACATGATGGAAGCCGCTGCAGAGCAGGGGGTAGAATTCTTGGTACTCGATAGGCCCAATCCAAATATTGCCTACGTTGATGGGCCAATATTAGAGCCAGAATTTAAATCGTTTGTAGGCATGCACCCAATTCCTGTTTTACACGGCATGACCGTTGGCGAACTTGCCAAAATGATCAAGGGCGAGGGCTGGATCAATAAAGCGCCCGATTTAAAGTTAACTGTGATCCCTGTTGATCATTACACTCGCAAAAGTACTTATAGCTTGCCTGTAAAACCCAGCCCTAACTTACCTAACGATCAAGCCATTGCGCTTTACCCATCACTTTGCTTTTTTGAGGCAACGCCTATCAGTATTGGTAGAGGCACCGACTTTGCATTTCAAGTAATTGGCTATTCGCCAGTAGCATTAGGTGATTTTAATTTTACACCGCGCGCAATTAAAGGCGCTGCTTTAAACCCTAAATTTAAAAACCAAACCGTGCAAGGGCTCGATTTAAGACAAGCAAATACCACAGGCCTAAATTTAACTTACTTAATAAATGCGTACACGGAGCTTAGTAAAAACAACATCTCATTTTTTGAGCGCGCTGACTTTATGGATAAGCTAGCGGGTACTAATAAATTGCGCTTAGCTATTGAAGCAGGGCAATCTGCAGCGCAAATAAAACAAAGCTGGCAGGCGGGGCTTACGCAATTTAAAGCGCAAAGAGCGCCTTACTTGTTATATAAATAAGGGCTAAGCATGTTTATTGCTGTAAAAAATCAAAGGTGTGGTTATATCAAACAAGCTTTTATAGCGGCATTGAGCTTTATTATTGTGGGTTGTAGTACACCACCTGAGCCTATTAGCTCGGTGCTACCACTTACAAAGAGCCAACTTGTAGAGCTGCCTAATGCACAAGTGGTTGTAACGTTTCCTGAGGTAAATCCAAGTAGCCGGTTTTATGTAAATAACCGAGGAACGTTTAAAGCTTACAAAGGGCGCGGGCAATTATTAATACAAAACCATAACGCACAAAGCGCCGATATTTACATTAATAATAAAAAGCTCGACGTTAACCAACTAAGCGCCAACACCTTATACAATTACAGTTTGGCAAAAAATACTCACAACGGTGTTAATACCTTTAAAGTTGAAAATATTCTCCCTGCTGGCGCAAGTTTAACGCTGCGTTTTGCATTTCCTACTTTAAGCGATGAAGCAAAAAAGCATATAGATTTTACTGAAGTAGACACATTAATTGAACGCGATGTAAAAGCGGGTTTTCCTGGGGCTGTGTTGGCCGTTATTAAAAATGGCGAGCTAATAAAATTAACCGCCTATGGCGATGCAAAGCAATACCAGCAAAGTGATTTAATGTTACTACGCCCAGAGCCTATGCAAACTAATACCTTGTTTGATCTTGCCTCCAACACCAAAATATTTGCCACAAACTTTGCACTTATGAAATTAGTAAGCGAAGGGTTATTAAATATTAATAAACCCGTACAAAGCTACCTAAGCGAATATAAAGGTGAAGGGCGAGCAAAGCGCACAGTAAAGGACTTACTCACACACAGCGCCGGATACCCGCCAGTATTTGACTTTCATCGTAAAGATGGCAGCTACGGTGACGCGTTTTATTCGCAAAACAGTAAAACCACCAAACAGCTATTACTTACCAGCGTGCCTTTTAGTAGTAAATCATCTGGGCAGCATGTTTACTCAGATATTGATTACATGATTTTAGGCGTGTTAATTGAGCGCATAACTGGGCAGCCCCTTGACGAATACCTAGAGCAGCAAGTGTACGGGCCATTAAAATTAACTAACACGTTATTTAATCCACTTAAAAAAGGCTTTAAGCCACAGCAATTTGCAGCCACCGAGCTTAGCGGCAACACACGAGACGGGCGCATTAAGTTTGATAATGTTCGTACCACCGTTTTACAAGGCCAAGTGCACGACGAGCGCGCTTACTATTCTCTTGATGGCGTAGCAGGGCATGCAGGGTTGTTTAGTAATGCTCACGACTTAGCGGTGCTTTGCCAGCTATTACTAAATAATGGTGGCTACGGCGACCAACAATTATTTAGTGCAAGCGCCTTAGCGCAATTTTTAACGCCGCAATCAAGCGATGAAACCTACGGGCTTGGCTTTAGGCTTGCTGGTAACAACCAAGCAAGGCGCTGGCACTTTGGCCCTTATGCAAGTGCGCAGGCTTATGGGCACACAGGTTGGACGGGTACAGTGACCGTAATTGACCCCGCTTACGATTTAGCTATTGTTTTACTTACCAATGCTCGCCATAGTGCAATTAAAGGCTCGCTAAAACGTTACGAATTTACAGGTAAACAATTTGAAACCGCGCAGTATGGATCGGTGGTGTCGCTTATTTATGAAGCGCTACTAAATCAATAAGCTATCGTATAGGTTAAAACGTACTAACAGCATTACTCTAAGTGATTTATTTACAGGTGACTTGAGTAAGGCAATCCATTAAGCTAAGCGGTTTACAAATCTAAGCCAGTTTATGCTGCTAGGCTTAACAAATAAGCGATAAAACGCGTACAAAGCGAGAGTGGCTCGCTAATAATTAAGGTTAACTTTTTATGCATTGGTATTCTATTTTACCGCCGCTAATTGCGATTGCTATCGTGTTTTGGCGAAAAGAAGTGATTATGGCGCTACTTGTTGCTGTTGCTTCTTCTGAGTTTTTACTTGCCTTTCAGGGCGAAGGTAATAGCTTGTTTGACACTTTTTTAAATACCATTGAACGTATTATTTCGGTTGCCAGCTCGCCAGGTAATACACGCATATTAATATTTAGTATTTTAATTGGTGCACTGCTTGCCTACATTCGCGAATCTGGCGGCGTTGCAGCAACGGTTAATATGTTAATGAACAAAGGTATTGCAAAAAGTAAGCGCCAAGTGGGCTTTTTAACCATGTTTACCGGCATTGCGGTGTTTATAGAATCTAACTTGAGCGTACTTACCTCAGGGATTTTATCGCGTGGCTTATTCGACAAATTTAAAATGAGCCGAGCGCGTCTAGCGTACATTATTGACAGCACCAGTGCGCCAGTGTGTATTTTAATTCTGCTTAATGGCTGGGGTGCGTTTGTACTTGGTTTGTTAGGTAACTACGAGCTAGGTGAGTCGGCTGTATCGGTGTTGTGGGGCAGCGTTGGGTATAACTTTTACGCCATAATTACCCTTGCCATTGTTTTTTATACCATCGCGTTTGATAAAGTGCATGGCCCAATGAAAGAAGCCGAAGAAAAACTAGAGCTTCAAACAACTGACTTAAAAGAAGAAGTAAAAGGCTCTAAAGCGCGTTACATGTTAATCCCGCTTATTACGCTTATTACCAGCATGGTTGGCTTTATGTATTACACCGGAAATGGTGTACTAGCCGAGGGCAGCGGTTCTAAATCAGTATTATATGCAACGGTTTTAGCCATTGTTGTCGCTTACTTTTTAATGATTGGCTCACGTAAATTTACCCATCATCAATTAGTTGATACCGGTTTTAAAGGTATGGGCGAATTAATGCCACTGGTCGCCATTGTACTGCTTTCGCTTACACTTGGCGCAAGCTTAAAAGAATTGGGTACTGGTGTATTTGTAGCGTCGCTTGTTGGCGACTACCTACCTATTTACTTAATAGTACCGGTGCTGTTTTTAACCGGCGCAGTTATGTCGTTTACTACGGGTACATCGTGGGGCACGTTTGCTATATTAATCCCAATTGGTGTGCCACTTATTCAAGCGCTAGGTCTACCACCGTCGCTTGTGGTAGGTGCTATTTTGGGTGGTGGTATATTTGGCGATCATTGCTCGCCTATATCCGACACCAGCGCTGTATCAGCTATTGCATCGGGGTGTGACTTACTCACCCACGTTAAAACGCAGCTACCATATGCCTTATTTGGTGGCGGCCTTACGTTTTTAGCGTACTTAATAACAAGCATTATTGTTTTATAAAATACAGTTATTTAAATAGTCAAAAGCCTGCTTATTGCAGGCTTTTTTGTTTTTAAATTAAGACCGAGGCTAGTAATACCAAGCTTAACGACGCTCTAGCTATTAAATAAACAATTTAAATATAGACTTAAGTACCCGTATTTATATTTTTTAGGTTATTGTATAGCATGAGCTTTAAGCTTTTTGGTAGCTATAAATTCTTACTTTTTAACTCATATAAGGCTGTAAACCCACACTATGTTTGTAATCGATAATATCATTCTCGTTAGTGCCATTTTAATTTTACTTGGAGTGATCTCGAGCAAGTTATCTGCACGCGTTGGCTTACCGGTGCTGGTGCTATTTTTACTTGTAGGCATGCTCGCAGGTGAAGATGGTATTGCAGGTATTTCATTCGACAACGCAGAGGCCGCACATGCTCTGGGTACTCTAGCGCTTGCTATTATTCTATTTGATGGTGGCTTACAAACGCCCACCAGTTCAATTAAACAAGTGTGGAAACCCGCGTCTGCTTTAGCAACCATCGGTGTGTTATTTACCGCTGTAATTACAGGCCTTGTGGCCACTTATATTTTAGACCTACCCATATTACAAGGTGTATTACTGGGCGCCATTGTTGGTTCTACAGATGCCGCAGCCGTGTTTGCACTTTTACGAAGTGCGGGTATTCACTTAAATAAAAAGCTTAAATCGACCCTTGAAATAGAAAGCGCCTCGAACGATCCAATGGCTATTTTTCTAACGGTTGGGTTGCTCGAAATGCTCGTTAATGACATGCCAGTAGGGCTGGGTTTACTACAGTTATTTGCTCAACAAATGGGTGTTGGCGCTATTTGTGGTCTTTTAATTGGTAAAATATCGGTTTGGTTTATTAATCGAATTAAACTAAATGCATCGGGTTTGTATTTAGTGATGGTAACCGCATTTGGACTGCTTTCATTTGGCCTTTCTGCAACGCTCGGCGGCAGTGGATTTTTAGCTGTATTTATAACAGGCGTCATTTTAGGTAACAGCAAGTTTGTATATAAGCGCGGTATTTTTCTGTTTCATGACGGCTTAGCATGGCTTGGGCAAATAACCATGTTTGTTGTATTAGGCCTCCTTATTAACCCATCGTCGTTGGTTGATGTATGGTTAGAAGGGTTGCTTATTGCACTAGCACTTATTTTTGTTGCTCGCCCATTAGCGGTAGCGCCTATTTTAAAACTGTTTGGCTTTAATAATCGCGAAACCCTTTTTGTATCTTGGGTTGGCCTTAGAGGCTCAGTACCCATTATTTTAGCTATATTCCCATTACTATTTGGCCTTTCAGGGGCTGAACTTATTTTTAATGTCGTTTTTTTCGTGGTATTAATTTCAGCCACGTTACAGGGCTCAACAATGCCGTGGATGGCTAAAAAACTTAATTTAGTAGAGCCGCCACCCGACCTAGCCGCTGCAACGCTTGAAATTACAGCGCTAAACGATATTGATATAGAAATTGTAGAATACACCTTAAGTGATGTTTCTCGGGTTTCTGGGCGCAGTTTGTCACATGCGGCACTTCCTGAAAGTGTAGTTGTTGCTATGATCACACGGGGTCCGTCGATCATACCGCCACGGGGTTCAACTAAGTTAAAACCAAACGATCATTTATTTGTTGTTTTAAAACCAGATAACAGACCTTTTGTTGATTTAGTTTTTACAGCAACCGATAAAACAAACCATCAAGATAGCCACTTAGCGCACAACGAACTTAAAGTGAAAGGGGTAACGTTGGTAGGCGATATATTTTACTCTTACCATATGCACATAGACGCCCCAGAAGAGGTAAGCTTGGAAGAAGTGATTAATCAAAAGCTTTCAGGAGAAGTCAGTAAGGGCGATATTGTTGTTATTGGCAATGTGCAAATACGCGTTATAACAATGGTACATAAACGCATAGTCACCATTGGCTTAAAGTATTTAAACAATCCAGAAAAGCGACTTTTAAAGCAGTAATCATTAACAGTGATTTGTTTAGCTGTACTAGCTCAGACTTGATCTGACAGTTACCCATTTTTCTAATGGTGACTGTTAGTTTAGATTTGAGCTAATACAATCTATATCAAAGATGAATACAACAAAATTACTAAAGAGCAATATCGTGATTTTATAGAGCTTTCCTCACTATTAGATTACATGGGCGATAGTTAACTATCTCTGTGCAGCGCGTAGCGCCTCTGTGTTCTCGGTGGTAATATTTATCTAAATTACCACCAACCTTAACTGAGCCAAACCAACTTAAGCCCCACACTGCTTAACCCCATTACCCGCATGTTTAAGTGCAATAATCTGCCCCTTACCGTTATGCGCCATAGCGAGCATATCACCGGTATTTATATTACTTTCAACCGCGTGTTTACCCTTTAAATCACTTAACAGTGAATGCTTAATTTGCACGAGTACTTCATCATTACAGCTGGCTATGTACCAGTCGTTATCTACCTTCACTAGAGTGCCGTATTCTATGTGGCGTTGTTGGTGGCGGCGTAAATCGTTAGCTAATTGACTATCAAGCGCGTGTTTTTGCTCGTTTATGGAGCTTGCGTAGCTACCAGCTTGGTTTATTTCGTGTGTTTTAATAATTGAATAGTCGTGAATGTCTATAGTGTTAAATACGCTGTTAAGCACAGTTTTAGGCGCGTGGTTAATGCCATCGTTATTATCAAACACAATAAAAGCAAATACACCCAGTGCACAGGCAAGGCTGGTTAGCTGCAGCGTAAAGCCGAACTTTTTAGGCTTTGTGTGCGTGGCTGTATTAAGTAGCGCTTTTTGCTGAACGCTTGTAAGTGTAGTGCGCGCTTTTCGCTCTTTGTAATGTTGTGTGAGCTTTTGATCAAACGGCTCATCAGGCTTGTTCATTGTTTGCTCCTAATAAACGTTTAAGATTTTGCTTGGCATAACGCAGCCTTGTTTTAATGGTCTCAAGGCTGCTTTGCGTTATAAGCTCTATGTCGGCGAGCGAAAAGCCTTCTTGTTGCAATGTAATGGCTTCGCGTTGTACAAAGCTGAGTTGTTTTAGGGCGGCGTCGAATGCTTCGTAACTTATATTTGTATCGCTTTGCTCACTTTGCTTTGCAGGTAAATGCGTGTTTTCGTCAAGCTCTACAAAGTGCTGTTGCCTGCGGTATTCGTCAATAAGTGTGTTGCGGGCAAGTTTAAACAACCATGCTTTTGGTGTGGTTTGCGCTTGGTAAAGGTGGCGTTTTTCGATTACTTTTAGCCATGTTTGTTGGCTTACGTCGTATGCTAAATGCGTATTAGATTGCGTAACAAGGTAGTGGTATAAGTCGTTACTGTAGAGGGCAATAAGCTGCTCTAAGTAACGATTGTCGCCACTTTTTGCGTAACTTGCCATGCAGTCCTTGCTTGGCGTTTCAAATAACCATGACTTAATACTTAGTAGCATAGGCTCATCGCTTTTATTGTTGTAATTTGAAGTCGAGTTGTACGGTTTGACCTGTTTGTAATTGTGCCACACCTTCAATTACTTTGGGGCGATATTTCCAGCGTTTAATTGCTCGTATTGCTTCGCGGTCAAAGGTACGTTTTGGCTCGGCGTTAATAACTACTGGGTCGATTACCTCCCCCGTTGGCGAAATACTAAAGCTTAGCTGCACCCAACCTTCAATACCATCGCGCGCGGCTGTGGATGGGTATTTAGGGTTTATGCGCACTATGGGTGTTGCATCACCTGTTGGGCGATTAACGGTATTGTTAATGTCGCCACCAAAATCGTCAATTGTAACTGGCGTAAAGTCGCTAATTGCCAACACAGGATCGGCTGATGTATCAAGCGGTGGAGCTTTTTGCGGCACTTTAGGCATTGGCGGTGGCGGCTGTATTTTTTGTATATGCCTGACTTTTGAATCCTCAGGTGCCTGAAAAATCTCTACTATAATATCGCCCCCAGGTTTAACCGGTGCGCGTTGCTCGCCACTTATTAAATATTGCATAAACGCAAAAGCTGCAAAGGTCATTGCGGCGCCGCCGATAACGGCAGTCGATGTTTTAATAAATACTGGGTTGTTAGGTACTTCAAGTGTGTGCATAAGCCGCTCCAAATTTTATTGACCACTACAATTAGGGTGTTTTCAAAGCTATAACGGGTGGCAAATCAAAAAGGGGTGAAATAATTTTATAAAAAATGTGGGGTTTAGTTACAATAGCCATTCGCATTCTTTTACTTATTAACTTTTTAGGCTGTTATGCAACTCATTGAAATAAATAAAGCGCGTTACCGTAAACATTTAAACCGTGTTATTGCAGGATGCGGTATTGGTTTGGCTGTAGGCAGCTTGGCTATATCGCAAACGCTGATTGCTTTATTTCCTGATGAAAGTGGTAGCCACTTTCATTGGAACTTAATAGGCGTTGCTATTACAAGCGTTGGGCTTGCGTGGTTACTTAATAAATACCGTACACATAGCTTTATGACTGAAGTTGTTTATGTGTGGGAGCTTAAAAAAGCACTTAATAAAATAACCCGTAAAATGGCTAAGTTAAAAGCCGCTGGCCGTGAAGGTAATGCCGATGCGTTATTAGCGATTCATTATAGCTACGCGGGCTCTCGGCTATTGTGGCAACTAGACGATAACCTAATCACCATGGACGATTTAGCCATTAAACAAGCTGAGCTCGAATCTGTTGCAGCGCAACATAACGTAACGCTTAACGTTGAAGATTACGATGAAAGCATTTTAAAACAGTTTTAAAGCTTAGGTTTTTAAATTAGTTAGAGGATCCTTAATGAAAAAAGTACTCATAGTGTGTTTAGGTAATATTTGCCGCTCGCCAACCGCAGAGGCGGTATTAAAAGCCCGCGCTAAAAAGCTAGGCGTTAACGTTAAAGTAGATTCGGCAGGGACTATTGGTTACCACGAAGGTAAAACGCCTGATAGCCGTTCAATGGCTGCAGGCGAAAAACGCGGTTACAGCTTTAAAGGTATTTATTCACGTAAAGTGCGTACAAGTGACTTTACTGAGTTTGATTTAATTTTAGCGGCCGATACGCAAAACTTAGCTGATTTAAAAGCCCAGTGCCCTGAGCATCTACAGTACAAATTAGCGCTGTTTTTAGAATATGGCGAGCAAGCCCAAAGCGCGATTCCCGATCCTTATTACGGCGGCGATGATGGCTTTGAAAATGTACTCGATTTAATTGAAGCGGCAAGCGATAAAATACTCGCTAAAATTTAATCCCTATTTTATTACTAAAGCTAAATTTAACGAGCTTTTAGTCGTATTGCATGGTGTTCCTAAAGTAAGTACATTTTATACTTACTCAAAGGGAACTTTATGAAAATAAAAATATTACTACTCACTTTATCTATTGCTTCTTGTCCTACTTTTGCTAACGATGTTAGTTTTTCGATTGGGGGTGGCTATCCTTACTTAGTTATTCCTGAAGTGTCTTTATCGGCTAACGACGACACACAGCGCTGGTATGCAAACTATAAACTAGGCCTTGATGATGGATTTTCTGCCGGTTTTGAACAAGCGGTTAGCGATAATAAAAAACATGCTTTTGGCGTACTTGTGGGCGCTATTGGTGCAAGAGATACAGACCAAGAGTGTGAAAGTTCAACTAATGATGTAGCAACTGACTTTGCTAATACGCTAGGTTGTGTAATTGGCGGTATTTTTGATGAAGAAACAACAAACGGCATAGGGCTTACGTACAGCTACAACTTTAATGAACTGAACAGTGCTGGTTTTAGATTAGAGCTAGATGTGGGCTACGGTAAAGCAAGCGATAGCAATGAAAAAAGAGCCGATGGCGGAATTAGCGTAAGTTATGAATTTTAACTACGTAGAATTTGTATTAGTTGGTATTAAAAAAGGCGCTTAAAGCGCCTTTTTTAATGAGCCGCTTTTAGTGGCGGTTAATTTTAAAGTCGAGTTGTACCTGAGAAATAGCGCTAACAGGTTTGCCATTTTCAAACTTTGGCGCGTAACGCCATTGCTCAAGCGCTGCTTTGGCTGATTTTTCAAATGCGCTGCCGCCTTCAGAGCTAAGTACTTTTGGGTTTTTTACAAAGCCAGCTGCGTCTACCTCAAACTCCATAACAACGCTACCATCGGTACTAAATCTGGCTTTGTTAACTGGGTATTTAGGATTAACACGATAGAGTGGTGTTTGCTCTTGCGATTCTTTCCATGGCACCATTTGAGCGATAGCTAGGCAATGTTTAGTTGCTTCTTCGCTTTTACCTTGCTTTTCGTACAGGCCTACAAGCTTTGAATGAGCTGTTAGCTCTGCACTGTGATCAAAGTTTAAGTTACTATCAAATACAGTAACTATACGGTTTAGCCTTTCAATTGCTTGATTGTATCTTTTACGACCCTCTGCGAATGAGGCCATTAAAAAATCGGCTTTTATGCGCTCTAGTGAGTTTTCAGGTAAGTTTTCTTGGTAGTATTCGTCGGCTTCTTCTAGGTAGTTTTTAGCCTCACGATATTTTTTAGAACTAAACTTTTTAGCCAGTAGCGTTGCAGCTTCAAGTTTCATGTCGGCTACAAACTTAGGGTTATTTTGTGTTTTAGCTATACCTATTACTTGTTCTAAAAAGTTAGCTGCTTTGTAAGCTGATGTTGTGTAGTTAGCTTTTCCGAGCAGTGCATCAACTGTTTCTATTGATTGTTTGCCGTGATTAGCCGCTAAAATAGTATGTGCTTCATCATAAAGTGCAAAACGTTGTTCGTTTAGCTCATCGCCGTAGCCTTTAATAGCTTTAGCGTAGTTAATAGCTAAGTTAGCGGTGTTATCTGAGCTTTCACCATAAACGGCTTTACCTGATGTGTAAGCAAGTTTGGCAGTTTGTTGTACGTTTTCGTCTGCTTTAACTGCTGCTAAATAGCTTTGGTATGCTTGGTTAAATACCGCTTGAGGATCGCTTGCTTGGCTGGCGAATGCTGTAGTGCTTAAAGTTGTTGCGCTTAAAGCAGACAAACTTAAACATATAAATAAAGCGAGTTGCTGACGTTTCATAATAATCCCTATCGTTGTTTAAAATACAAAATACCAAACGTGCCTGTAGGTGTCACTGATTAAGGTAAATCAACGTAAATAATATTGGCGGTTATTTGTATTAATTTATTGCTTAACAATCATTGAAAATAACGCCTGTCGTCGCCATATATTTGCCATAAACAGTCTTGTACTACGGTGTATTTATCCTATTTTGTGATACTATCACTTTATTGTCGTGTCGTAGTTATTTAAATATTTGGATTTGTCGTGGCGCAAGTAAGAGCAAGAGTCCAGCTTAAAGTTGGCAGAAATAGTGATATCCCTGCAGAAATAATCTCATTTACTGATTTAAAAGATGGTAAAGAACATATTGCTATGGTGTTTAACAACGCCGATACAGAGCAAGATGTACCGCTAATTCGTATGCATTCAGAATGCTTAACGGGCGATGTATTTTACTCATCTCGTTGTGATTGTGGTGAGCAGCTAAATGAATGTATTGAAATGATGCACGAGCAAGGCGGTATTTTATTGTATTTACGCCAAGAAGGCCGTGGCATTGGTTTATACAACAAAATTGACGCTTACGTATTGCAATCGCAAGGTATGAACACCTACGAAGCTAATAATCATTTAGGTTTTGCTGATGATTTACGTGACTTTTCGGATGCGGTATTAATGCTCAATGCGCTTAATTTAAGTCACGTTAAATTAATGACTAATAATCCTAAAAAGCTTAATGCATTAAAAGATGCCGGTATTAATGTTGACTCGGTTGTGGGCACTCATGCGCACATTAAAGCGGGTGTTGCGGGTAATAAATCTTACCTAGAAACAAAAATTAAGCATGGCGCGCATATGTTAGATATTAAGAAAATTAAAAAACCTTAATTATTTAATTACGTTTCGTCTATTAATCCCCCCTCACGCCAAGTTATACTTGGCGTGTTTCGTTTTAAATTAAGAGCAAGTATGTCTACACAATTACGAATTTTTAAAGCCGATGCAGGGCTAAAGTGGTTAAAAGCCGGATGGCTTATTTTTAAAACCCAGCCAGCAACCTTTATTTTTATGCATTTATTTATTGGCATTGTAGGGCTGCTGTCTTTATTTTTACCGCTGCTGCAAGTAGTCGCAGCACTCGCTACGCCATTTTTAACCGCAGGGTTTTACCAAGCGGTACTTAGTAAGCAACAGGGCGGAAAAATTATGCTAGCCGATATTCTCAAGCCATTTACGGCTAAGGGAAATCGTTTAGGGTTATTGCGTTTAGCACTTTATCAAATGGGTGTGGGTATTTTAATGGCGTTACTTGCTAATGGCTTATTTGCCGATGCAGTGGCTGTTATGAGCCAACCAGGACTTGATCCAAACGTGGCGCTAGAACAAATGCTTGAGAGTATTTCGGGCGCGAATGTAATTTTATTTTTTATGGCAATGCTAATTTATTTAACGGCATTTGCGTATGCTGTGCCACTTGTTTATTTTAGTAAAGAAACACGCATTTTAACGGCGCTTAAAAAATCGTTAATGGTGTTTTATCATAACATTTTGCCACTTGGCGTTTTTGGCCTTATTTGCGCATTATTTATGGCGCTTTCGATGTTCTTATCGTTCTTACCACTGTTGATTTTAATGCCGATTTGCTACATTAGCTTTTTTGTATCTTATCAAGCCATTTTTATGCCTGTTGTACCATTAAGTGACGACATTAATGTTAAGCCACTTAGCAGTGAAACAAGCGGACGTTTTGACGCTTAATGGATGATAAATTAAAGCAAAAACTAAAAAACTATGTACTTTGGTTACTAGGGCGCCAAGAATATTCGCGTCGTGAGTTAACGCTCAAATTACAGCAAAAAGAAGCGACAGAAGAGTTTATTGAAACGCTGCTTGATTGGTGCGAAAAGCACAATTTTATTAACGAGCAGCGATACTGTGAAGGCTTTGTAAGAAAACACATATTTAAATGCCACGGGCTTAAGCGAATACAAAGCGAAGCTATGGGCAAAGGGATTGATCGTTCGCTACTTGAAATGGTAGTTGAAGAGCTTGAAATAGATTGGTTTGAGCTTGCGCAGGATGCGTACAATAAAAAATATTCGAATACACCGCCAGATCTCGATTACAAAGATAAAGCTAAGCGCGTGCGCTACTTAATGTATCGGGGTTTTAGCTACGATGAAATTAATTTTGCAATGCAAGCACAGTAAATACAGGTGAGACTTTCAAATGCAGCACATGACTACCGCACAAATTAGGCAACAGTTTTTAGACTTTTTTGCCAGCAAGCAACATCAAATAGTACCTTCTAGCTCGCTTATACCGGGTAACGATGCCACGTTGTTATTTAATAATGCCGGCATGGTGCAATTTAAAGATGTATTTTTAGGCGCAGAAAGCCGCCCTTATACACGTGCGACAAGTTCGCAGCGCTGTGTACGTGCTGGCGGTAAGCATAACGATTTAGAAAACGTAGGCTACACTGCTCGCCACCATACATTTTTTGAAATGTTAGGTAACTTCAGCTTTGGTGATTACTTTAAGCAAGACGCGATTAAGTTTGCGTGGGAGTTTTTAACTGAGGTTGTTAAATTACCTCAAGAAAAACTGCTTGTTACTATTTATCACGATGATGAAGAAGCGTTTGAGTATTGGTCAAAAGATATTGGCTTAAGTGAAGATCGTATTATTCGTATTGCGACCTCAGATAACTTTTGGTCTATGGGCGATACCGGTCCATGTGGTCCGTGTTCTGAAATATTTTATGACCATGGTGAGCATATTTGGGGCGGACCTCCGGGCACTGCAGAGGAAGACGGCGACCGTTTCATCGAAATTTGGAACCTTGTATTTATGCAATACAACCGTCAAAGCGACGGTACAATGTTGCCTCTACCTAAGCAATCTGTTGATACGGGAATGGGCCTTGAGCGTATTTCTGCAATTTTGCAGGGTGTGCATTCAAACTACGAAATCGATTTATTCCAAGGCTTAATTGCAGCAGCTGCAAGTGTAACTAACGCGCAAGATATCGACGATAAGTCACTACGCGTAGTGGCGGATCATATTCGTTCGTGTGCGTTTTTAATCTCAGACGGTGTTATGCCATCTAACGAAGGTCGTGGTTATGTACTACGTCGTATTATTCGTCGTGCTGTGCGCCACGGTAATAAGCTAGGTGCACAAGGTTCGTTTTTCTATAAATTAGTTGCTGCGCTAATTGAGCAAATGGGTCAAGCGTACCCAGAGCTTGCTAAGCAACAAGAAATTATCGAAAAAGTATTACGCATTGAAGAAGAACAGTTTGGTAAAACACTTGAACGTGGATTAGCTATTTTAGAAGAAAGCTTAAGTGACCTTAAAGGCGATATTATACCGGGCGACTTAGTATTTAAACTTTACGATACGTATGGTTTTCCAGCTGATTTAACGGCCGATGTTGCGCGTGAGCGCCAGATGACGATTGATCATCAAGGTTTTGAAGAGTGCATGGCTGTACAACGTAAAACAGCGCAACAAGCGGGTAAGTTTGGTGCTGATTACAACGAGCAATTAAAATCAGAAAAGCTTACTGAGTTTAAAGGCTACGACAGCACGCACCATAGCGCGACAGTGGTCGAAATTTTTGCCGGTGGCGAAGCTGTTCAGTTATTAGAAGATGGTCAACAAGGTATTGTAGTATTAGACCGTACACCGTTTTACGCTGAATCAGGCGGCCAAACGGGCGACACGGGTACTATTACAGTTGCTGGTGGCGAATTTAATGTTACTAATACCACTAAACTTGGTAATGCTTTTGCTCACCACGGTACTGTGCAAGGTCGCATTGGTGTTAACGATAAAGTGGATGCGACTATTGATAATGCACGCCGCGATAGCATTAAGAAAAACCACACAGCTACACACATTTTACACGAAGCACTACGTCAATTATTAGGCGACCATGTAGGCCAAAAAGGCTCACTTGTTCAGCCTGATCGTTTACGTTTTGACTTTTCGCATTTTGAAGCGGTTACTAAAGATGAGCTACGTGAAATTGAGCGTGTAGTTAATGACGAAATTCGTCGTAACTTTGCACTTAATACTGAGCTTATGGCTATTGATGATGCTAAAGCGAAAGGTGCTATGGCGTTGTTTGGCGAAAAGTATGATGACGAAGTACGTGTAGTTACTATTGGCGACTACTCTATTGAGCTTTGTGGTGGTACTCACGTTGAGCGCGCAGGCGATATTGGTTTATTTAAAATAGTGTCTGAAAGCGGTATTGCAGCAGGCGTTCGCCGTATTGAAGCGGTAACTGGTGCTGATGCAGTTGCTTATGTTAGCGAGCAAGAGCAACAATTACATGATGTAGCTGCTTTAGTTAAAGGCGATAGCGCATCGGTACTTGAAAAAGTAACCGCGTTACTTGAAAAGTCTAAAGGTCTTGAAAAGCAAATTGCGCAACTTAACGATAAGTTAGCAAGTGCGGCTGGCGCGTCTTTACTTGATTCGATTGTTGAAATTAACGGCGTTAAGCTACTTGTAGCAAATGTTGAAGGTACTGAATCTAAAGCACTGCGCGGTATGGTTGATGACCTTAAAAACAAAATTGGCTCAGGTGTTATTGCACTGGGTGTTGCCAGTGGCGACAAAGTAAGCCTAATTGCTGGTGTTACTAAAGACTTAACAGGCAAAGTAAAAGCCGGTGAGTTAGTTAACCACATGGCAGGCCAAGTAGGTGGTAAAGGTGGCGGTCGTCCAGATATGGCACAAGCTGGTGGTAGTGAGCCACAAAACCTTGCTGCTGCACTAGATAGCGTTACAGCTTGGTTAACTGAGCGTACTTAAGCCTAAGTGGCGCTTATTGTTCAAAAATTCGGTGGCACTTCGGTCGGCTCAATAGAGCGAATTGAAGCAGTCGCCGACCTTGTTGTAAAAACCAGACAACAAGGACATCAAGTGGTTGTGGTGCTCTCGGCTATGTCGGGAGAAACCAACCGCTTAATTAATCTCGCCAAACAAATTGATACTCGCCCGAGTAGCCGTGAACTAGATGTACTAATTAGCACCGGAGAGCAGGTTTCTGTATCACTACTTGCTATGGCTATTATAAAACGTGGCCACTCTGCTGTGAGCCTATTAGCCGATCAAGTCAATATTTTAACCGATAACATGTTTGGTAAAGCTCGTATTGCAGAGGTTGCTGCTACGCGTTTAAAGCATGAGCTTGAGCATAATCGTATTGCTATTATTGCTGGGTTTCAGGGGCGTGATGTTGAGGGCAACATTACAACGCTTGGGCGTGGCGGTACCGATACATCGGCTGTGGAAATAGCTGCGGCTATAAAAGCTGACGAATGCCAGATCTATACAGACGTTGACGGCGTATATACTACAGATCCTCGTGTTGAACCTAACGCGCGCAGAATGAGCCAAGTTACCTTTGCCGAAATGCTAGAACTGGCAAGTTTAGGGGCGAAAGTTTTGCATATTCGCTCAGTAGAAGCCGCAGGAAAACATAATGTGCCACTTAGGGTGCTTTCGAGCTTTAATCCCGATGAAGGTACATTAATAAGTTTTGAGGAGAACGATATGCCAAGCAAGGTTGTATCGGGGATTGCGTTTAATCGTGACGAATGTTTAATTAAGGTACAAGGTGTGCCAACGGGTACGCAATATCTTTCAAAAATATTGAAACTTTTTGCCGAAAATGGCATCGAAATAGATATGATTAATCAAGTTAATCATAACTTTGAAAAAATAGACTATGCTTTTACTGTGCACTCGAATGATTATCTGCAAGCACTTGAATTATTGAGTGAAGATCAAACTCAGCTCGGTGCTCAAAATATAAGCGGATTGCAAGCAGTAGCTAAAGTTTCTGCTGTTGGCATGGGTATGAAATCACATTCTGGTGTCGCTAGTTTATTTTTTGATGCATTAGCGCAGGAAAATATTAATGTGGTTTTAGTCTCGACTTCAGAGATTAAAATTTCAGTTTTAATAGATGAAAAGTACTTAGAGTTGGCTGTTCGTGCATTACACAAGGCATTTTTAACAGAAAATGGATAGATTGCGAGTTTTTACTTACTTTTCAGTCTAATTTTCATTAGTATGTTTAAGCGGAATCTTATAATTTTTATTGGAACATGGGAGCAAGAGAATGCTAATACTAACTCGTAGAGTAGGTGAAACCCTAATGATCGGTGACGAAGTAACAGTTACTGTTCTAGGTGTTAAAGGAAATCAAGTTCGAATCGGTGTTAATGCACCAAAAGACGTATCAGTGCATCGTGAAGAGATTTACATGCGCATACAAGCTGAAAAGTCGAACCCTAATCCGGGCAATGCTTAATCAACACGTATACGTAGTTGAGTAATTAACTCAACTAGACTAAAAGCCACTCACTGAGTGGCTTTTTTGTTTATAAAAGCGAGTGTTTCAGGATTAAGTATTTGTTTTGATATGTACTGCATACCGCTTTTGTTTTTAATAATAATACCTTGTTGGGTGTCTATTACTTCGCTTATATTTTGCCATTCTAATTGATAGCTTTTGTAATGATTAGCAGATTTAATACCTTCTTCATCAAAGGTAAGTGTTACCTCAGAGCCTGATGCTCTGCTGAGCATTTGTCTGGTTACCCACCATGGTCTGCGATAGTAAAATGCGACGCACTCGAGTACCGCTAACATGATCATAAACGATCCTAAGTAATGATCGTCTAAAACATAAATGCCAAATAAACCAAGCGCAACTAACAACACAAGTAAAAAGTATTTAGGTTTTGCACGCTTACTATAAGGGAGTGACTCATCAAAACACTCGTAAAAGTAGGGTTTATCTAATGTGTAGGTGGTTGTGAATGCCATTTTGCCTTGCTTTAAATATCGTTTTTTTTATTTTAACAAGCTAACTGCTAAATGAGCAGCTTTATAGTCAGTGATTTTATTACTGGCACAAAAAAACGGCTCGAAAGCCGTTTTTTTTAGCGGTACAAGAAGAATTAACAGTTAGTTTCTTCAGCGTTCACGCCTTCTTTAACATTTTCACATGCATCTTCAACAGAGTTTTGCACGTCAGTTACTGCTTCGTCGATACGTTCGCCAGCATCTTCTGCATGGTTGTCTTCACAACCCATCATGAAAAAACCTGCAAATACTGCGATTAGTGCTGCTTTTAAAGTTGTAGAGTTCATAGTGTAATTCCTTGTAAGTATTAATTAAATTTTAGTGTTTGTTAGTTGAATGCTTTATCTACCTGGGTGATTTACCACGTAGTGCACCTGAAACTAATGAAATCACTAAAAGTACTAAAAAGATAAAAAATATAATTTTTGCTATACCAGCTGCGGCACCTGCGATGCCACCAAAACCTAACACTGCAGCGATTAAAGCAATAACTAAAAATGTAATTGTCCAGCGTAACATTGTTTTCTCCTTGGTTATCAAATTTGCTCATAATAACTAATGCCAGTTATATGCCAAAGTTTATTTGTTATAAATATCAATTAGTTATGGTTTTTTGCTGTTACTCTAGTTATTAATTGGTTAGTAACTTTTACGCTTTGTTATGTAAGTTATTCACACTGTTGCAAATAACTGCTAAATGTTCACTAAATAAACTTGTTTTGGTAAGACCAATTAACAATTGGTGTGTGGCTTTGCATTTAATATTAAGAATTAGTGTTTATTTTTACTTGGCTTGATAGTTAATTAACAACTTCCATATAACTATTAGCTATAGTCGTTATTTCTTGTATGTATTGTAGAGCGCGTGATTGCTGAGTTATAGCATGTAAATTAATGGAGTGTTATGTTGTTTATTGTTTAATTGGTTTTACCAATTTACAAGATGTAGACAAAGCGATTAGTTTTGTTATCATCCAGTGAATAAATATTTAATTAAATCGATTTTTTATTTTCGATATGGGTTTCAAGGGGAGAAAAATGGATATAGGTGCTCTACTCACAACGGCTGGTAACTTAATGCTTACTGGCATGGTTGGGGTGTTTGTATTTCTGTCGATATTAATTGGTGCAGTAACGCTTATGTCTAATTTGGTGACGCGCTTTAGCGAACCTGACGTGGCGACACCAGTTAAATCACCATCTTTTAAATCTCAAGGTACGCCTAATGAGCACATCGCTGCTATTAGTGCTGCCATTGCTCAGTACAAATCAAATAATAAATAAGGGGCACACACATGGCTAAATTAAAATTAACAGAATTGGTATTACGCGATGCTCACCAATCATTATTAGCAACGCGTATGCGCCTAGACGATATGCTACCGATTGCTAGCAAATTAGACGATGCGGGTTATTGGTCTATTGAATCGTGGGGCGGGGCTACATTTGACTCGTGTATTCGTTATTTAGGCGAAGATCCTTGGGAGCGTATTCGTGCACTTAAAAAAGCGATGCCTAATACTAAACAGCAAATGCTATTACGCGGTCAAAACTTATTAGGTTACCGCCATTACGCTGATGACGTAGTTGAAAAGTTTGTAGAACGCGCACATAAAAATGGCGTTGACGTATTTCGTATATTTGATGCAATGAACGATGTTCGCAATCTAGAAACAGCTATTAAGGCGGCTGTAAAAGTAGGCGCTCACGCTCAAGGTACTATTTCGTACACAGTTAGCCCTGTTCATACACTTGATATGTGGCTAACTCTTGCAAAGCAGCTTGAAGATATGGGTTGTCATTCAATTTGTATTAAAGATATGGCGGGTTTATTAAAGCCGTACGATGCTGAAAAACTAATTAAAGCACTTAAAGAAACTGTATCTATTCCAATTGCTATGCAGTGCCACGCTACAACAGGTTTAAGTACTGCTACTTACCAAAAAGCAATTGATGCTGGCATTGATATGCTCGATACCGCTATTTCATCAATGAGTATGACTTATGGACATTCTGCAACTGAAACTATTGTATCGATAGTTGAAGGAACTGAGCGCGATACTGAGCTTGATTTAAACCACCTAGAAGAAATTGCTGCTTACTTTAGAGATGTACGTAAAAAATATGCGGCATTTGAAGGTAGCTTAAAAGGGGTTGATGGGCGCATTTTATTAGCTCAAGTACCTGGTGGCATGCTTACAAACATGGAAAACCAACTTAAAGAGCAAGGCGCAGCCGATAAGCTTAATGAGGTTTTACTTGAGATCCCACGTGTACGTGAAGATCTTGGCTTTTTACCTTTAGTAACACCAACGTCGCAAATTGTTGGCACTCAAGCGGTACTTAATGTGCTAACGGGTGAGCGTTATAAAACAATTACTAAAGAAACTGCTGGCGTATTAAAAGGTGAATATGGCTTAACACCAGCACCAATGAATAAAGAGCTACAAGAGCGCGTGCTTGATGGAGCGGAAGTTATTACTTGTCGCCCTGCTGATAACATTGCACCTGAGCTTGCAACGCTTGAAGCTGAGTTATTAAAAGAAGCACAAGAGCAAGGTTTAACACTTGCTGATGATCAAATTGATGACGTATTAACTTATGCATTATTCCCACAAGTTGGTTTGAAGTTTATTAAAAACCGCAACAACCCAGATGCATTTGAGCCAGTACCTTCTGTTGAAGATAAAAGCAGTAAAGCACCTTCTAAATCAGTTTCAAATAGTAACAAAGTGAAGGCTGAGCAGTACAGTGTAAAAGTAGATGGTAAAGTTTATGACGTAGTAGTAGCGCAAGGTGGTGAACTTAAAGAAGTAACATTAAAAGACTCTGAGCACATTCCTCAATCTGCTTCGGTTGCATCAGGTGAAACACTTAACGCGCCTCTAGCCGGTAATATTTTTAAGATTAAGGTAAAAGCTGGGCAAGTTGTTAACGAAGGCGATGTAGTGATTATTATGGAAGCCATGAAAATGGAAACTGAAATACGGGCTACGCATACCGGAACAATTGCTGAAGTGTTAGTTAGTGAAGGCGATGCTGTAACTACCGGCGACGCTATGATTGCATTAGCTTAGGAGTAAATAGAGGATGGAAGGTATTTTAAACCTCTGGAATGCGACAGGCATTGCTAACTTTACAATCCCATCGTTAATAATGATTGCGGTAGGGTGTTTATTACTGTTTTTAGCAATAGCTAAAGGCTTTGAACCACTATTATTGCTACCTATTGGTTTTGGTGCAATTTTAACAAATGTACCAGTGGCAGGTTTGTCAGACCCAGGTGGGCTTTTGTACTACGTTTATTATGTGGGTATTGATACGGGGATTTTTCCGCTGTTGATATTTATGGGAGTAGGGGCGCTGACCGACTTTAGCGCGCTTATTGCAAATCCACGTATGTTGTTATTAGGTGCGGCTGCACAGTTTGGTATTTTTGCTACATTGTTTGGCGCTATATTACTTAACTATGTGCCAGGTTTTGAATTTACTCTACAGGACGCATCGGCTATTGCCATTATAGGTGGTGCCGATGGACCTACTGCAATATTTTTAGCATCTAAACTGGCACCTGATTTACTAGGCGCAATAGCAGTAGCTGCGTATTCATATATGGCACTTGTGCCAATTATTCAGCCGCCAATTATGCGTGCATTAACAACCCCAGAAGAACGTAAAATAAAAATGCCAGAGCTTCGCAAAGTATCTAAAAAGGAAAAGATTATTTTCCCTCTTATGGTGCTTAGTTTAACAGCTATGTTTTTACCGGCTGCTATACCGCTGGTAGGTATGTTTTGTTTAGGTAACTTAATGCGAGAGTCGGGTGTTGTTGATAGATTAAGTAACAGTGCTCAAAACGAAATCATCAATGTTACAACTATATTTTTAGGCTTAGCTGTTGGTTCAAAGCTTGCTGCAGATAAGTTTTTAACTGTTGAGACGATTGGTATTTTAGTGCTTGGCGCACTGGCTTTTGCAATTGGTACGGCATCTGGCGTATTTATGGCAAAAGGACTTAACCGAATATCTAAAACGCCTATAAATCCATTAATTGGGGCGGCAGGTGTATCGGCTGTGCCAATGGCGGCACGAGTAGTTAATAAAGTTGGCCTTGAAAGTAACCCACATAACTTTTTACTTATGCATGCAATGGGGCCTAACGTAGCGGGTGTACTTGGTAGTGCAGTTGCTGCGGGTATTTTATTAGCACTTGTTGGCTAAAAATGTAATTTAAAATAGATTAACCATTAAGCGCAGTTTACTGCGCTTTTTTTTGTTCTTAATTTGTTCACCGCTAAATGGTTTCTTGTTCAGCACTTTTTGTTTACAGTAACAGCTCTTCAAAATTTTAAGGATAGTTATCATGCTTCACACGCCTTTAGCAAAGCACTTGCCTCACGTTAGTAAACTTGTATTTGGATGTATGGGTTTGGGCGGCGGTTGGAATAAAGACGCAATCACTGATGCACATGTTAAGCAAGCTCATGAATGTATAGATAACGCCATTGAAGGTGGTATTAATTTTTTTGACCATGCTGATATTTATACTTTTGGTAAAGCAGAACAGGTTTTTGGTAAAGCATTAAGTGAGCGACCAGAGCTTAGAGAGCACATGTATATTCAATCTAAGTGTGGGATTCGTTTTGAAGATGACTTAGGGCCAAAGCGCTATGATTTTTCATCAAAGTGGATTGAGCAGTCAGTTGAAGCATCCTTGAAACGATTAAATACAGATTATTTAGACGTACTTATGCTGCATCGCCCTGATCCACTCATGGAAGTTAACGAAATTGCTCGCATATTTAGTTGCTTAAAAGAAAGCGGTAAAGTGCGCAATTTTGCAGTGTCTAATATGCAGCAGCACCAAATGAACTTTTTACAGCATGCACTTGATATGCCGATTGTGGCTAACCAAATTGAGGCTAGTTTACAAAAACATCAGTTTGTTGATGAAGGTGTATATGCCGGTAACAGTGACGGTAAAGATCTTAATTTTACGCCAGGTAGTATTGAGTACTGTCGCCATTTTGAAATCCAAATTCAAAGCTGGGGTAGTTTATGCCAAGGCTTGTACAGCGGTAGTGATTTATCAAACGCATCTCAGGCAGATATCAATACCAGTCTTTTAGTTAATAAGCTGGCTGCACTTTATGAAACCTCTGCTGAGGCAATTGTACTTGCATGGTTGCTTCGCCATCCCGCATCTATTCAGCCAATTATTGGAACAACTAATGCCAAACGGATTAAAGCCTCTTGTGATGCTGTAAACGTAGAGCTAACTCGTGAGCATTGGTATGCACTTTATGTAAGCGCTAAAGGCCACGAATTACCATAAGTAGGGCGTTAATATGAACATATTCGTTATTTTAATTGGTTTGTTTGTTGCGCTGGCGATACTTATACCCTTGCTTGAAAAGTATCAAAGTAAAATAGGGCTCAACGGCGCAACCAAATACAGTAAATATATTTGGCCATTAGTGATGGTGTCTTTAGTTATTCAGCTCATTTATGTACTAATGTACTAATGGTTTATAGCGTATACAAAAAAGCCTTTGCAGGTTAAACCTGCAAAGGCTTTTTTAATGTTTATTAATAAACTTTATTTAAGTGCTAACTGTAGCTCGCGATTGCGCTCAAGCTGGGCAATAAAGTTATCAGCAATAGGCTTAAACTTGGCAAGTTCTGAGCGAGGTAATGGCTCTGACTTAGGAAGTTTTACAGTTTTAGGATTACGGTGAACGCCATTTACTAAAAATTCATAGTGTAAATGTGCACCAGTAACACGACCTGTAGAACCTACAGTACCAATTTGTTGGCCCTGTTTAACTTTTTGGCCCGTTTTAACTAGCTTCTTATTTAGGTGTAAGTACTTAGTTACATATTGCGTGCCATGGCTAATAAATACGTAGTTACCGTTGTACTTGCTGTAACCGGCTTTAATTACTTTACCGTTACCAGATGCAACAACAGGTGTGCCAGTGCGTGCCGCAAAGTCGATACCACGGTGCGCTCTAACTTGCCCAGTAACTGGGTGTAAGCGACGAGGATTAAAGCTCGAACTAATATACTTAAAGCTTACAGGTGCACGTAAAAATGCTTTTTTCATGCTACGCCCTTCAGGCGTATAAAAATTGCCGTCGGTATGGCGAATAGCTGCAAAGCGCTGACCTTGGTTTACAAATTCAGCTGCAATAATCTTACCGGTACCAATAAACTCGCCATCAACATAGTGAGACTCGTAAATTAAGCCAAATACATCGCCTTTACGAATGTCGTTTGCAAAATCAACATCCCAACCAAATATGTCAGCAAAGTTCATTATTTGGCGTTCGCTTAAACCTGCTGCAATTGCTGAAGTCCAAAAATTGTTAGATATTTCGCCGCCAGCGGTTTTGGTTAGCGTTTCAATTTCTTTGCTATCAATAGCTGTATCGTAGTTACCTTCTTCGTTTAAGGTAACAAATAAAGTATCTGTTTTTGAAATCACATAGCGCAGTTGAGCTAAGGAGCCATCTTCAGCTGTCGCAAAACTAAGTATTTCACCTGGGTGAATTTTAGTCAGTTTGCGAGTCTCTGCATTAGTGTTAATTAGTTTATGAAGCGTTTGAGCCGAAAAACCAGCACGCTTAAAGATAATTGCTAAATTGTCGCCATTTTTAACTTTATGATCGACAAAGTCGTATTCTGGTAACTTTTCTGCTGCTTGCTCTGAATTTAACTCAGTTAATTTTTCGTTGTTATCAACTTTAACTTGTAACTCATAGCGCTTACCAATTTCTAGTGCATTTGCACTATTGTCTTTGGATGCAGTGGCTTTTTCAGAAGGAAGAAAGGCTAAGCCAACAATAGCAGAAACCAAACCTAGAATAAGCAATTTGTGTTTTTTGGGGAGCGTGTGAACCACGTGAACCATAACGTGCCTTTTTCTGCTGTCAAGATAATAAATACATAATATTGCAGGATATACTTAATAATGTACGAATACTAGTGTTTTGTAGATTTAAACTGACCTTAAACTACGCTAAAATCGGGCTTAGAAAGCCTTTTTTAACGCTCTACCTAGCTAAGACTCAATTGATTTAGTTTAGTTGCATGAATCACTTAAAAAGTTGTTTTAATTAGGTAGAAATTTGTTATGTTAGCTACATCTATTTATTCGGTTTAAACCTTTATTAAACCGTGACTACGCAAGTAACTAGTCGCCCCTTCGTCGGCAGAATTTTGGAGTAATACACAGTGGATTTACAAACCGCTCTAGCAGAGATAAAACGCGGTGCAGAAGAAATATTAATTGAAGACGAACTAGTTGAAAAACTAAAGTCGGGCAAGAAGCTAAAAATAAAAGCAGGCTTTGATCCTACAGCGCCTGATTTACACTTAGGACACACTGTACTAATTAATAAAATGAAAACCTTTCAGGATTTAGGTCATGAGGTTATTTTCTTAATTGGTGACTTTACTGGCATGATTGGTGACCCAACGGGGAAAAACGTAACGCGTAAACCACTTACTCGTGAAGACGTACTAGCCAATGCCGAAACATATAAAGAACAAGTATTCAAAATTCTAGATCCTGCTAAGACCACTGTTGCATTTAACTCTACTTGGATGGAAAAGTTAGGCGCTGCAGGCATGATTAAACTTGCTGCAAACCAAACCGTAGCACGTATGCTTGAACGTGATGACTTTAAAAAGCGTTACGGAAGCGGCCAACCAATTGCAATTCATGAGTTTTTATATCCACTGGTACAAGGTTGGGATTCGGTTGCACTAGAGTCAGATGTTGAACTAGGTGGTACTGATCAGCGCTTTAATTTGTTAATGGGCCGTGAGCTACAAAAAGTAGAAGGTCAAAAGCCGCAAACAGTATTAATGATGCCATTACTTGAAGGAACTGACGGCGTTCAAAAAATGTCTAAGTCGCTTGGTAACTACATTGGTATTACTGATGCGCCTAACGATATGTTTGGTAAAATAATGTCAATTAGTGATGTGCTAATGTGGCGTTACTACGACTTATTAAGCGCGCTTTCTATTGAAGAGATTGCAGCTCAAAAAGAACGTGTTGAGCAAGGTACGAATCCGCGCGATATTAAAATTGAACTAGCTAAAGAGCTAATTGCTCGTTTTCATAGTGAAGCTGATGCACAAGGTGCACATGATGATTTTATTCAGCGTTTTCAGAAAAAAGCGTTACCAGATGAAATCCCAGAGCTAACAATCACTATTGCAGAAGATACTATTTTAATTGCTAACTTGCTTAAAGAAGCAAATTTAGTAGTAAGTACATCAGAAGCAATGCGTATGATTAAGCAAGGTGCAGTTAAACTTAACGGTGAAGATAAAATCACTGATACCAAACTTGAAATAGCAAAAGGCACAACGGCTATTTACCAAGTAGGTAAACGTAAGTTTGCAAACATTACTGTAGCTTAAGCACAGTTTAAAAACTAAAAAACCAGCCGCGGCTGGTTTTTTTGTGCTCGTATTTTGAGCCCTTTAAATCAATTTTAATATTTCAATGCTGGCTATTACTAACAACCAAAATACACGGGCCTGATTTAACCTATTAATTATTACAGGTACATCCTCGGGTGTAGGTAGTCTATCAGTACCAATACGCATTTTATTAAAGCGAGTACCTAAATAAACTGCAGGCCCGCCCAGCTGCACGCCAAGCGATGCAGAACATGTGCTTAAGAGCCAGCCTGTATTTGTTTGATAAAAATGCCTGCCATAATGCTTTATATAATGCATGCTTTGTTTGCTTGCTCGACTTGCTGCAATAGTTAAAGCGAGTAAGCGCATCGGAATATATTCAATAATAAACAAGAGTATTTTAAGCGGTTTTAAAAAGTAACTATTTGGGGAGATATCACTACGCCAAGCTTGTTGTATTAAGGTAAGTAACCGATAGGCAAGGGCAGCTATAGGGCCAAATGCTAAAAATATAAATATGACTACGAAATAGTATCGAGCAGTGCGCAGTATTAAGCTCTCAATTAATGCTTTGATAATACCAGCAGATGAAAGCCTATTAACTTCACGGGCAAGCAGTGGCTTTAGTAATTCGCGCGCTGTGGATTTTTGATTTTGTTTAGTTAGCTTTGCAATGCGAAGTGCTTTTTTATCAATGCTCTTACTTTCTAAGCATAAGTATAAAATAAGGCCAGCGAGTAATTCAGGATAAAAAGCAAACTCGAGTAGTAACACTACAATAATGAGAATGACACTTAAAATAAGTGAGCTTGCGAGTATAGCTGCCAAATATTGATAGCTTTTAGGTTCTTTGCTTTTGTATATACGTTTGCCAATAGCACTAAAAACAGCATTTAACGCCGTATTAGGATGATACCAGCTAATAAGGGGAATAAAGCGCTCAGCAAGGAGCGCTAGTATAAAGGCAATAAAGTCCAAGTGATTTTGAACAATATTGCTAAGCATTTACAGAGATACTGCTGTAAGCTTTTCTAAAAGTGCAACAACCATTTTAGATGAGTTGATTGATGCTGTTTCTAGGTATTCTTCAAATGATTGTGGTGACTCTTTACCAGCAATATCAGACATTGAGCGAATTACAACAAATGGTGTGTTTAGCGTAAAACACGTTTGTGCAATTGAAGCGCCTTCCATTTCAACAGCAAGCATTGTAGGAAAATCACTACGTGCTTTATCAATGCGTATAGGGTCACACATAAATGTATCACCAGTACAAATTAAGCCAACGAGTGTTTTAACATCACTGATTTGTTCGATAGTTTGCTGTGCTGCTTCAACTAATTTAGGGTGTGCTGCAAAGCCTGCCGGCATTTGTGGTACTTGGCCAATTTCGTAGCCAAAAGCAGTTACGTCTACATCGTGGTGACGTACTTCTGACGAAATGACTACATCGCCAACACTAAGAGAAGGATCGAATCCACCGGCTGAGCCTGTGTTAATTATGCAATCAGGTTTGAAGTTATCGATCAGTAAGGTAGTTGCAATAGTTGATGCGACTTTACCAATACCAGATTGAACAAGTGTCACCGTGTTACCAGCCAACTCGCCAGTATAAAAAGTGAAACCTGCTTTAGTTAAAATTTGTGGGTTTTGCATAGCTTCACGTAAAATTTTAACTTCTGGCTCCATTGCGCCAATAATACCAACATTCATAAAGTTTAATTCCTGAGTTTGAATCACTTGATTATACGTGAAGTTAGCAATAAAAAACAAAAAAGCGAGCTTGTTTATGAGCTCGCTTTAAATACTTTTTAGGAGAGTATTTAATTCGTTTTTTAAATTTCAGCTAACGCCGTGGTTTGCGCTTTAGCTTGAGAAGGTGAAAGTACCGCTGGCTTATGTGAGCGATTACGAACAGGGCGCTGAGTTTGTGTTGCTGCAGGCTTACCAAGTTTAAACATAATTGCATCGCGTACTTCAGAAGGGCGGTAGCCCGATTTAACTTTCATACGAATATGTGGAATGCCCGCAGACTCTAGTGCACCGTTTACAAACCAGTCGCGTTGAGCTTTGTGGCCATCTTTGTTGGCATTGTTAACTAGGTCAACAGCAGCAATGATTGTTAGTTTTTCTTTATCGATTAATACAAAGTCGAGTTGCTTATTTTTAGCTTTAGCTAAAGCAGCACGTTTAGACTTTACTGAAAGGCCTTGCTTACAGTCAATAACGTCGATTAACTTAACGCGACTAACAATTTTATATTGATCGCCAACAGCACGCTCGAGAAGATTTAAAAAAGCACCTTCAACCTGCGTAAAAACAGTTTGCTTGCGAGTAAAAGGATACGGGTTTCCGCCATCGTCATTAAATTTTGACGCAACAACAGAGGCCCCGACAACTAATACTAGGATTAATAATAAAGCGAATTCCATACGGTAACTCCATAACAACAAATTGACACTGCTCAAACAAAGCAATTTACGTGCCTAAAAAGTATGGGTTATAAAATAATTACCGACTGGTTTACAAGCAATAGCTACACAGCGATTAAGCTTTGTAGCCTCCTTTAATACCTTTTACTGCAATAGCTACAGCATCGTGTGCATGTAGTGATTCATAGTGGTTTATTTGCAGCCAATAATCACTGTAATTGTTTGCCTCTAGCAATGCTTTAATTTTACGCGCTGCATCTTCACAAAACATAAGGTTTTGACCATTCAAACGGGCAAATTCTTGCTCATCTTCACGTTTTACTGCCGCTTGTACTGGTGTTTTAAGCTCAGCTTCAAGAGTGTTAATTAGCGTAACTACGTCAAATTCTTGAATGTTGCTATCAAGCTTTACTTTTACGTTGGCAATAGAGCGCTGCGAGTGAGGAGTAGCTACAATACCTTGTGTAGTGCCTAGCCATTCGTGCACATCTTTTTGGCTTAACGTTTCTTGGTTAAACTTTTCGTTAAACGCGTTTTGTATAAGCTGGCGCGCAAGTGCGGCAGAGCATGGGCACGTTGAAGAATAAGTAACATCTACGGTTAGCTCGTAGCTAATAACGTTATTTTCAATTGTACTGGTAAGTACAACTGGGTAGCTTTTCCAGCCCGCTTTACCACTTAATAGTGACTTACGGCGTAGCGGTAATTCAAATTTAAATTCAATTTGTGCTTTATCGCTCAGCCCTTCGTGGCTAGTTATAAAGGTATCGAGTGCCTGCGCTATAGTTTGCGGATTGACTTGCTGCTCAGTTGAAAGCAGGTCAAGTGCCAAAAATAGACGTGACATATGAATGCCTTTGGCATCTTCTTTATGTAAATTTACAAATGCACGAGCTTTGGCGTTTACTGTAACTGGAGATAAGTCTCGGGATTCAAAAATAAATGGCAGTTCTATTTCGCCCATGCCAACCCAGTCTAATTTACCTGTTTGTAAAGCGGGTGCAGTGTCTGCTATATCTGGCATATTGGTTTGCATGTGCGCTACTCGTATTTTGGGGATAATAAAGCGGGGCATTTTACACTAAATAATTTATTGCTGAAATGATGAGTTTAATAGATGAGCTAAATCAAACATGAAAAATTCTGTTTTTATCGCACAACGTGAGTAGTGGTAGGAGAAAAATGCTAAAATCTGGGAAAATGGTATGTTTATACATACGCATTGCCTTCTTTATATTAAGTACACAGCTAAGAGATAAAATTACGTATGACCGATTATTCTTTGAGCCCTTGGGCTCGGGTACTTTCCAGCTCAATAACGCGATTTGGTGAATTTAAAACCGCTGCTATTTGTTACACTTTATTTTTAACTGTATCTCTTATTTTATCGAGCATGTTTTATTATGTGGCGATAGGCGAATTACACCTGGTTGATATTTTAGCCGTGGTATTTTTTACGGCTGTGGTTTCTCCTTTAATTATAAGTGTGTTACTTAATTCAATTCGACAACTAGATGCCTCATATGCTTATTTAGATAGCGCCACCAAGCAAGAAAAGCTTTTAAATCAAACTCTAAAAGATAACATTAACCGTCTAAACATCGAAATTGATGAGCGTAAAATGGCATTTCATGCCAAGCACCGCGCTATTGAAGAGCTACGTCGAGAAATTGCTGAGCGTAAAAAAACACAACAAGAACTTGCTCAACAAAGTATGCTGCAGCGCTCAATAGTTGATTCATCTCCTGATTTATTTTATTACCGCGATAACAATGGCGTGTTTGCCGGTTGTAATAAAATGTTTGAAGAAGTAATGGGCAAATCAAGTAGCGAACTAATTGGCAAAACGGTTGAGCAGATATTCCCGAGTCACTTTTTATCTGAAGTTTTGAAAACCGATAAAGAAGTAGAGCAAAGCCATAAAGCACTAACCATTGATGTGGGTTATGAGGTAAATGGAGAAACGCGTTGGTTTGAGCTGCGTAAATTACCTTTTATAAATGATGAAGGTGATTACATTGGTCTACTGGGTTTTGGTCGTGATATCACAAGTCGTAAGGAGGCCGCTCAAGCGCTCGAAACGGCCTATAAAGACAAAGGTAAGTTTATTGCAACATTAAGCCATGAACTACGTACACCGCTCAATGGTATTGTTGGTTTAACACGAATGCTGCTTGATACTGACTTAAACAAACAGCAGCGTAGTTGGGGTAATACTATATTTTCGAGTGCTGAAACGCTCGGCAATATTTTTAACGATATTATTGATTTAGACAAAATAGATAGAGATCAGCTCGATATAGTGACCAACTCTATTAACGTATCAGACTTTATAAATGACGTTGTTAACTTTGCGGGCTTAATCGCGGAGCAAAAAGAGCTAGAGTTTGATATTAAGCGCAATGGGGTGCTGGATATTTACGCACAGCTCGACCCAACTCGCTTACGGCAAGTTGTTTGGAACTTAATTAATAACGCCGTTAAGTTTACACAGCAAGGAAAGGTAACACTTGAATGTAGCCGAGAAAACAGAGTTGAAGGCCCATGGTTAGTTATGAAAGTATCGGATACCGGCCAAGGTATTCCGCCAGAGCAGCTTGCTCATATATTTGATATGTATTACAAAGCGCCAGATTTAAAAGGGACTAACGCAATAGGTTCCGGTATTGGTTTAGCTGTAACTAAGGCACTTGTAAGTGCGATGAAAGGGATAATTACAGTAAATAGTACTGAGGGCGAAGGAAGTTGCTTTACAGTTCAAATACCGCTTAGTCTATGTGTAGCACCAACAGAGCAAAGTTATGTTGGTCGTGGCTTGTATATTTTACTAGTAGAAGATGTACCTCTTAACGCCGAAATTGCCACAAATTTATTAGAGCAACGCGGGCATGAGGTGTTGTGGGCTGAAACCGGTGAAGATGCACTCTCGTTTGTCGAAACCGAAGATGACTTAGATTTAGTATTACTTGATATGCAATTGCCTGATATAAATGGTGACGTAGTTGCCAAGCAAATACGCTCAGATAGTCATTTTGATAAACTACCCATTGTAGCGCTAACGGCCAATGTTCGCAGTGCTGAAGAAGAGCTTGAAGGTATATCAATACAAGGGGCGCTTGCTAAACCAATTAATACAGTGAAGCTTGATAAAATGCTGGCTGATTTATTTGGAATTAAGCAAAGTGAATGCACAGAGCCACTGTTAAAAGTAAGTGAAGAAGCCCTTAAAGGCATTGATGCACACTTATTAGATATAGAAACAATAGAAGACTTTGTCAATTCAATGGGGTTAGTTGTGTTTAGACGCAGTAGTCAGCTATTCGAAAAGCTAAGTCCACAATATCAGCAAGAGTTACTTACTTCATTAAATACTGGTGATAGAGAAGAGTATGAATCAGTAGCGCATAAACTCAAAGGGGCGGCTGGCTCAGTAGGTCTTAATGATGTGCAGCTTCATGCCAAAATAATGGAACATGGTGCGATTGTTGAATCTGATGAGGTGTTAAAGCAGTGGTTAGATATTTTGGCAGATAAAATAAATGAAGGACAAAAAGCCCTTCATTTATTTTTACAGCAATTAGAGTGAAACTAATTAGCTCTAATTAAGCGTCAATTTTACCAATGAAACGGTAACCTTCACCATGGATGGTGCTGATTAACTCAGACGTTGAGTTATCACTTTCAAAATGCTTACGAATGCGACGAATAGTAACGTCAACAGTACGGTCATTTGCGCGAAGCTCACGGCCTGTCATATGCTTAATTAATTGCTCACGGCTGAAAATGCGACCTGGAGAATCAAGCATTAAACGAAGTGCTCTGTACTCACCTTTAGGTAAACGCTTAGCGTCGCCATTTGGAGAAGTAAGACAACGGCTGTTTTCATCAAGTTCCCAACCATTAAACGTAATAACACCATTTGTTTCTAGTGCTGACTCTTCACCACCTAAGGCAGTACGAGTAATAAGGTTGCGAGCTCTGATAGTTAATTCACGCGGGTTGAACGGTTTAGTAACGTAGTCATCTGCGCCAATTTCAAGACCTAAAATACGGTCAACATCGTTGTCACGACCAGTTAGGAATATAAGACCTACTTTACGCTTTTGGCGTAATTCACGGGCTAAAATAAGACCGTTTTTACCAGGAAGGTTGATATCCATAACTACAAGATTAACGTCATCGTTATTTGTAAGCTTGTCATGCATATCATCGCCATCAATGGCTTCAATAACTTTGTACCCTTCAGCTTCAAATAAACTAACTAGGTTCAGTCGAGTTACGTCTTCATCTTCTACGATTAGAATGACTGGCGTTTGCATTATTAATTAACCTTTTGGAATATATTATTTATAAAAAATCGGTGACTAATTTATAACCGATTACTAGAGATTATAGGATTATACCCATTTGTTAACAAGGAAAAAACAAATTGGATAAAAATAAAACAGTAGGGTGTCCAAAGTCTACTAAAAAGGGCAGTGCAAAAACTACTGTTTAATTGATATATACATGGATGTAGCTATTTGAATCATAAAGTCGAAGCCATTTTCCTTTGATAATTGACATATCATTCAATTAAACAAGGTGCTTAAAATAATCAGACTAATTCAAAGCAAAACTATATCACTTTTTAACCTTTTAACCTTTCATCAATGTATGTGATACAGCAAAGATAAAAAAGTTCATAAATCGCTTGGTAATATTTATTTAAAGCAATTAAATAATGTTACGCACTTATCACATGCCTCATTAATGAGGTCATTAAATGCTAATTCAAGGATAAATTTTAAATATATGCACTTTTTAATGATCTTTATTTAAGGAATAGTAATTATAAAGCGAGCACCGCGTTTTTCTTCAAGATCAAACATCACTCTTCCGCCAAGTGCTTGTGTTACTAGGTTATAAACTAAGTGCATGCCTAAGCCACTTGCGCCTTGCCCGCGCTTTGAAGTTACGAATGGGTCAAAAATTCTATTTTTAATGTTTTTGTCAACGCCCTGACCATTGTCAGAATAAACGATTGTTAATTTTTTCCCGACGAGTTCTACGTCAAAGCGAATTTCATTGTTTTCTTTACCTATAAATCCATGAATTACAGAGTTCATAAGTAACTGCTGAAAAACTTGTTGTAGAGGTTCAGACTTACTATGAATAGCCAAGTCGGTCGGACAGTTAATAGTTACAACAGGCTTTTTGGGCAATAATTCAGATTGAATCGACGTTAAAACATCACTTATTAATTTGTGCACATTAATATAGGTATTTACACCGTCATCTTGAATAACCGCTACCTTTTTAAAGTTAGATATAAGGTCAGCTGCACGATTTAAGTTGCGGTAAATTAAATCTAAGTTTTCAATACCTTCATCTATAAAGCGTTTTAGATGGCTTGAGGTCAGTTTTTTGTCATCAAAGCTTTGCTGTATGTCTGCTAGTTTATCTCTAAGTAACGTAGAACCTGTAATACCTAGCCCTATTGGTGTGTTAACTTCATGGGCAACACCAGCAACCATTTGCCCTAAAGATGCCATTTTTTCGTTTTCAACAATTTGTGTTTGGTATTGATGCATCCGCTCAAGAGTTGATAAAAGCTCTTGATTTGCCTCTCTAAGGGCGATTGTTCGTTGGTTTACTTTTTCTTCGAGGCTTAGGTTTAATTGTTTGATTTCTTGCTTATCTTTTTCGTGGCGTTCAAGTTGTTTTTTTGTACGCGTAAGCATGATATTTAAACTATTTGAAAGAGCACTTATTTCTTTTACATCAGTTACTGGTGCGCGTGCATCGTAGTTATGATTTTTAGACACATCCTGCAATAACATGCTTAATTGCTCTATTGGCTTAGCTATACGTCGTTGAACTTTAATAGCAATAAAGTAAACAACCGCCAGAATTAATAATGTTAATAACACGTCTATTAATATTTTTCTCTCAATATAAACCTCTAAACTCTCGAGGCTTCCTCGCATATACACATAACCTACTACTTGTTCGTTATCGTAAATAGGGCGGGTTAGCTCAATATGGTCACTCGTAATTCGTGGTGTTTTTAGCTCTTCTACACTGTCTATTCTCAGTGGCACAGGAGGTGTTTTTTTAGCATTAAAGCTAATAAAGAAAACAGGCTTTTGGGATGCTTTTTCTATTGAGTAAATATGTATGTTTTTTACAAGAGGGATCTTTTCAAATGACTTGAGCCGTTTTTCTTCTGTTTTACGATCATCTTCAATTACCGATTGCCCAGCATCAAAAGCTACAATTTCAGAAAGAATAACAAGCTTATTAACTATTAATTGCTTTTGTTCTTTCACGCTTAAATACGTAGAGATAGAAATAGATAACGATAAGCAAATAGCTGTAATAAGCATGATCAAATTAATGAGTGCTTTTCGAATGCTACTTTGATGAACTTTTTTAGGCATTATTTCATTATCGCCTGAGTTAAATTTAATTATTTAGAGTTTTAGTTTAGCAAAGACGTGGAAAAATGAAGGAAAAAAACTAAATTAATTCTTATATTTATTCGAAAGTTAGCTTGAGCACGTTTGTGCTCAATCATTTTACAAATTTAAATTAGCTGCTATATACAGCAAATTTATTGTTCTTAAATACAGTTTGATAGCTTTCAAACTGAGTTTCTAAAATAGGCGGGTACTTTAAAAAGCTGTTAGCAACAATATTTAGCTTCCCTAATTTAGTTAAATGCTGTTTTGCATTAGCTAAAAATGTTTCTGCTACTGTGTAGTCGGTTGCAATACCAGTATGAAAAGGTGGATTGCTAATAATTAAATCAAACTTGCCATTAATGCTTTTAAGGCCGTCACTTAATATAGCCTCACCATTGATGTTGTTAAGCTTTAGGGTTTGCTGTGTTGCATAAGTTGCCAGCGCACTTACATCACTACACACAAACTCAAGTGCTGGATTATGAAGCCCTAAAAAAGTTGCTATTAAACCTGCGCCACAACCAAAGTCGAGAACTTTGCCTTGCTTAATTGTCGGTGCGTTTTCCAGTAGAACTTTCGTTCCTATATCTAAACTACCGTGATTAAACACCCCAGGAACACTAATAGCTGTAAATTCAGTGTCGGCAACATTAACAACAAACTTTTTATGGTAAGTCGTAATATCAAAGTGAGGGTGCTTAGAAATTTCAGCAAATGAGTAAAGAACGCAGTGCTTAGCTGAATCAATCTTGTTACTAAACTCAGCTTTACCAGCTAATTGCTTTTCAATTGACTTAACACCACTTTTGTTTTCACCTACGACTAATAGTTCGGCATCATCAGTAATAGCAGATCGAATATTATCAAGTGCCATTAATAACTCTGGTTTTGATTTAGGGTAGTAAAGAATAACTAAATCGTAGTCGTTACCAGGTATTGTGTGGCTTACATGAACATCAACATCTTTGGTGTTTTTAGCAAACTCTCCGTTAGCATGGTTGTAGCTAAACGCAGTTACTTTGCTTTGCGGATTAAGTCTTTTAAGCTCTGTTAAAAAGCCATCTTGAACAAAGTTGACCACCAAGATAGATTTTCCCGTTAGTGCCTCGCTATTACGAAGTAACAGTAAACTTGGGTTGGTTAGTACGCTCATAAATGGCTTTGCCTTACAGTATATTTAGTTTTATAAAAGTAAAAGTGAGTAATTAAATTTAATTATTCTGTGCGCTCAAACATTAAATCCCACACGCCATGACCTAGGCGATGTCCGCGCTGCTCAAACTTAGTAAGCGGGCGTAAATCTGGACGTGGAACATAATCATTTGTTTCTGATTGGTTTTTAAAACCAGGAGCTACATTCATTACTTCGAGCATGTGCTCTGCGTAGTTTTCCCAGTCTGTTGCCATATGAAAAACGCCACCCATTTTAAGTTGGGCTCTTAGCTTTTCAACAAACTCAGTTTGTACAATACGGCGTTTGTGGTGACGCTTTTTATGCCAAGGGTCAGGGAAAAATAGTTGTAGTGTTGTTAAGCTTTCATTAGGTATGCAATCTGCAAGTACTTCAACTGCATCGTGTTCAAAAATACGTAAGTTGGTAATGCCTGCTTCATCGGCATCCATTAAACAAGCACCAACGCCTGGGCGGTGTACTTCAATGCCGATAAAGTTTAGGTGAGGGGCATTTGTTGCCATTTCGACAAGCGACTTACCCATACCAAAACCAATTTCTACTACTACATCGTTGTTGTTGCCAAAAACTTCGCTTAAATCAAGCATACCGTTTTTATGCTCTAGGCCCATTGTTGGCCAGCATTTTTCGATTGCAGCGGCTTGGCCTTTGGTTAATCGACCTTCGCGTTTTACAAAACTGCGAATGGTGCGGATGTATTTACCTTCTTGCTTAGCTTGCTCAAGGTTAGTGTTGCTTGATTCACTCATATTATTGGCCTGACAAAAACAATGTGTTTAAAAATGGTTGCATATTATCCCTGACCGAGGCCGCAATCACAAGTATTAGCTGGTTTTACACCCCGTATAGCTTGATCTTTTTGTTAACTGCAATAGACTGAGCCGCCATTGGGCATCAGTAAAAGTTAAAAATGTTGGATTTAAATAAAGAACAGTCACACTGGTTTTCTAATCAAGTTGTTGATTGGTATCACCTTCATGGGCGTAAAACACTCCCGTGGCAGCTAGGTAAAACACCTTATAAAGTGTGGGTGTCTGAAGTGATGCTGCAGCAAACCCAAGTTATTACTGTTATTCCATACTTTGAAAAGTTTATGCAAAGCTTTCCAGATATTATCGCTTTAGCTGATGCGGATGAAGACTTAGTACTGCATCACTGGACCGGTTTAGGGTATTACGCTCGTGCGCGTAACTTACACAAAACAGCTAAAATAGTGCGTGACAAATACCAAGGTGAGTTTCCGAAAACACTCAATGAAGTAATGGATTTACCTGGAATAGGGCGCTCTACTGCAGGAGCTGTTTTATCATTGTCGCTTGGGCAGCATCACCCTATTTTAGATGGGAACGTAAAGCGAGTTTTAGCGCGCTATTTTATGATTGAGGGCTGGTACGGCGTTAAAAAGGTCGAAAACCAGCTTTGGCATTTATCAGAGCAGTTAACGCCTAAAGATAATGTTACTGAGTTTAATCAAGCTATGATGGATTTAGGGTCTAGCGTTTGCTCACGCAGCCGGTTTGATTGCGAGGCTTGCCCATTAAACTCAGGCTGTGGTGCTTTTAATACAGGTAAAGTAAAAGAGTTTCCACATTCAAAATCTAAAAAAGCAGTTCCTAAAAAGAGTTGTCATCAGTTAATTATTCAGTGTGGTGATAAAGTGCTTATGGAAAAACGTCCTAACAGCGGTATTTGGGGCGGATTGTTTGGCTTTTTTGAATTTAATGAGTACGAAGAGCTTCAAATGTTTTTAGCTCAGCAAGGCCTAGAGGCTAGTTTAGTAGAGCTTGAAGCGTTTATTCATGTGTTTTCACATTTTGAGCTGAGGATTAACCCGCATGTGCTCAATGTTAAGAAAACTCCTGATGTGGTAAACGATAAGCAATTAATCTGGTATCCGCTTGATCAATCAATAGAGGTTGGCCTAGCAGCGCCAACTAAAAAGTTGGTTAAACAAATTACAGCAATAGTATAGAATAGCCCCATATTTAGCGTTAGAGAGAATCAATCATGGCACGTACAGTATTTTGTCAAAAGTTACAAAAAGAAGCCGAAGGGCTTGGCTTTCAGTTATACCCTGGTGAAATTGGTGAAAAGATTTTTAATAACATCTCTAAAGAAGCGTGGGCTCAGTGGCAACATAAACAAACAATGCTTATTAACGAAAAGCATTTAAATATGATGGACCCAGAACACCGCACATTTTTAGAAGAGCAAATGGTTGGCTTTTTGTTTGAAAATAAAGATGTAGAAATTGAAGGTTATCGACCGCCTGAAAAGTAATGTTTTAAACATAAGAAAAAGGGCTATTTAGCTAATGCCGATCAGTTAAGAAAATGACCGGTTGACCGATCCAAACGATCATGCAAAATCCGTAGTTAGGAAACTAACTACGGATTTTTTTGTGAATATAGAACAAGCACTGCAAGCAACACTTGAA